>Ga0209934_1000371_pt1 | contig 86755 bp, 90 predicted proteins | sample ThiBiot_750_plan_2_FD_183950 | JGI IMG/M metagenome (GOLD analysis project Ga0209934, IMG submission 183950) | Wastewater bioreactor microbial communities from Cape Town, South Africa - Thiocy_expt_750_plan (SPAdes) | ecosystem: Engineered > Bioreactor > Thiocyanate-remediating >...
TGCAAAGATGGTCAGACTTTAGAAAAGCTTATAAAAACAGCGATAGAAACGTATAATACTAAAAGACCTCATTTGAGTTTAATGATGAAAACACCTAATTTTATACATGAAAAAACCAGCCAGGTAAACCTGACTGGTTAATATATTTTTTATTCTAAAATCTGTCAACCTATTTTAGGACGACTCATAAAGGATTGTAAGTCTGTTGGAAACTTAGTACCAGCGTTTTTTGTTTTTCTTGGATTCCGGTGATTTTCTTGATTTGGAACCCGCATTTTTATTCTTGTTTCTAAGATCCGGTTTTGCTGTTTTGGCAGCCGCTGCAGCTTCTTCTTCTTTCCACGGATAAGGCTGATCGGTAACCACTTTGATTTTCTGACGGGTTAATTTTTCAATATCCTGCCAGTAGGTTTTTTCGTCTTTACTGCAAAATGAAATGGCAAGTCCGGAATTTCCGGCACGTCCGGTACGACCGATACGGTGTACGTAGGTTTCCGGAATGTTGGGTAAATCAAAGTTGATCACATATGGCAATTGCTCGATATCGATACCCCGGGCAGCAATATCGGTCGCCACCAATACGGATACCTCTTTGTTTTTAAAATTATCCAGCGCACGCTGTCTTGCCGTTTGTGACTTATCGCCGTGGATAGCCTCGGCATTGATCCCGTTTTTCTTTAAAGCTTTTACAACATTGTCGGCACCGTGTTTGGTACGGGTAAATACCAGTACATTGGAAAGTTTATCGTTGCGGATAATGTGGTATAATAATTTGCGTTTGTCTTCTTTTTCTACCAGATATACTTTTTGCTGTACCGTTTCGGCTGTACTGGAAACAGGAGCTACAGAAACATATTTTGGCTGTGTCAGGAATGTATCGGCCAATTCCCGGATAGCGATAGGCATTGTTGCGGAAAACAGCAGTGTCTGGCGGTTACTGGGCGTCAGTTTGATAATCTTTTTAACATCGTTAATGAATCCCATATCCAGCATCTGGTCGGCTTCATCCAGTACCAGGTGGTGCAGGTGGTTCAAATCGATAAAACCCTGCTTGTGAAGGTCTAATAAACGTCCCGGTGTGGCAACCAGTACATCCACTCCTTTTTTTAGCTGATCGACCTGCGGTACCTGGTTGACACCACCAAAAATCACTAAAGTCCGGATGTTGGTATATTTGCCATAGGTATTGAAACTTTCTCCGATTTGAATGGCCAGTTCCCGCGTTGGGGTAACTATTAAGGTACGAATGTGCTTTACTTTTTTTGAAGAACCCACAATGCGGTGCAGTAAATTCAGGATAGGAATTGCAAAAGCGGCCGTTTTTCCGGTTCCGGTTTGTGCACATCCTACTAAATCTGTTCCTTCTAAAATAATCGGAATTGCCTGTTCCTGAATGGGAGTAGGGCTTTCATATCCTTCTTCTGTTAAAGCTTGTTGTATATTACGAAGTAAATCTAAGTCTTGAAATTGCATAAAAAAACGATAACTTTTAGTTGTTATCGTTTACAAAAGTAGTTTAAAATATTGAGTTTGTTTATATGTTCAGTTTTGCCTTCATAAAGTCGGTTACCAGATAGGCGATCAATTTGCCCACCAGGTGGTTGTTTTTTTCATTGTCCAGGTCGGGTGCCCCTTCACAAATGTGCAGGTAAGAGGCATTAAGGCTTTGCCCGAAATAATGGATAAACTGGCGCAGCTGTTCGGCAGAGAAACCGCTTAAAGTCATGGCACTGCTGGCAATTCCGGGAATGGCATCCAGATCAATCTCAATCCCGAAAGGTTCGGAAGCGATATGTTTTTTAGCCATTTCCATTTCGGCTTCAAAACCTTTTTCTTTGCGAACGGCGATTTGCTCGTAAGTGTTGTATTTAATTTTTTCGGTAACCTTTTTAATGGCATCCAGTACGCTTTTGGGCGTATAGCTTTCGTGCAGTCCGAAAATAAAGTATTTTTTCAGGAAGCCTTCTTCAAAGGCATACGAAAAGCCATTGCCGCTGTGACGTCCTTCCAGCGCACGGAAATCGGTATGGGCATCAAAATTAATAGCATTAACCGGTTTGCCTTTTGCAAGGGCGAGTCCTTTAATATTGCCGTAAGCATTATTGTGACCGCCGCCAATAACAATAGGTGTTTTTCCGGCTTTGATGATCTGACAGACGATGTGGGAAACTTCCTTGTCTATTTTCTCGACAAGTTTAAAAAAGTTCTTACGGTCTTCTTTTGAATGGATGTCCAGTTTGGTGACTTCTTCCATTTCGGCGGAAACATCAATTTTACCTAAAATTAACAATTGGCTTCCTTTGCAAAAACGGTTGTTCTGGATGTTTACAATGCTTTTTAAAGTGCTTTCCCAGGCCGAAGCAGTTCCGGGACGACCCAAATTGGCACGTACTCCGATATCTTCCGGAATTCCCAGTAAAACAAATTCGGCATCACTGGATTGTACGAATTCCAGTGTATCCATCTCTTTAGGAACGGTTTGAATACGTTCGCCAAATTTTATTTCACCACTGCGATGATTGGTTATTTTAGTTAAATCGTTTAATGTAAAACGGATAAGTTTTTCCATATAAAAAATGTTGCTTCCAAAAATACTATTTTCTATAAAACTTTCGTTAATAACTTAAAGTAATAATTTTATATACATATATTTGAAAAAAAAATGTGACTATGGAAAATCAAAAAAGTAATTCGAGTTTAAAGGCTATTATTGTTGTTTTATCACTGCTGTTAATAGGAAGTTTGGCTTATATGTACAAGATGAGTACTGATAATCAGACTTCTGAGAATAAGATCATGAGTGAGAAAGATAAGCTTAATGAAGAGCTTCAAGCTTCAATTGCAAAATATGATGCCGCTATTGCAGATAACACTTCTCTGTCTACAGAGTTGACTGCAGAAAGAGATAAATTGGTCCAATTGCAAAAAGAGCTTGAAAAATCGAAAGGAGATGCCGCTTCACTGGCTAAATTTAAAAATGATTATCTGCGTTTAAAACGTGAAATGGATAATTTAATGAAGGAGAATGATGTGCTTAAAAAGCAAAATGCAACCTTAACAACACAACGTGACAGTACTCAGGTGGTTTTAAACAATGCCAGAGTAGTAAACGATACTTTAACATCACAAAACGACCAGTTGGCAAAAACCGTTGAAAAAGGGTCTAAACTGACAGTCCTTAATTTACAGACAACTGCTGTGAAACAAAGAAGCTCCGGAAAACAGATTGATACGGATAAAGCAAGAAGAGCAGATGTGTTGAAAGTGAGCTTTACGATTGCTGAAAACCAGATTGCAAAATCGGGAGATAAAACCTATTATATCCAGATTATCGATAGCAAAAACAATGTTTTAGGTGAAAAACGTATTGAGAACTTTGGGGATAAAACCTTAACATACAGTTTTACTAAAACCGTTAAATATGAAAACAAAACCGTTCAGGTTACTCAGGATCTACCGGTTGAGAATATTGAAGGCGGTACTTTCTTTGTGAATATTTTCGACAAAGCAGAATTAGTATCTAAAACCAGTTTCACTTTACGATAAGCGGAACTACGGCAAAATAAAAAAAGCGGAACTTTTAAAGTTCCGCTTTTTTTATGCGATTATTTTTCCGTCAATAATAACCTGTTTAATCAGGTCCGTACCGAAAGCGTACGGCAGCTGATAATAGGAAGTGATCGGTTTGGTAATAATGATATTTGCTTTTTTGCCTTTTGTAATACTGCCGTGAGTATCGGAAAGTCCCATGGCGTAGGCGCCATTCAGCGTAGCGGCATTAATGGCTTCTTCCGGGGTCATTTTCATTTTAATGCAGGCGGTGGCGACCACAAAATTCATATTTCCGGAAGGGGTGGTTCCCGGATTAAAATCGGAAGCCAGAGCTAAAGGCAATCCGGCAGCAATCATTTTTCGCGCCGGAGTATATGGTATGCTGATAAAATAAGAACAGCTTGGCAGTGCGACCGGCATGGTGATGCTGTCTTTTAAAACGGCAATGTCTTCGTCGGTCACAATTTCCAGGTGGTCAACAGAAAGAGCTCCGTGTTTTACACAGGCTTCAATTCCGTTAATTGCCGTAAACTGGTTGACATGGATTTTCGGGATCAATCCGTATTGTTTTCCGGCTTCGATGATCCGCTCTGTTTCCGCTACCGAAAAATAACCGGTTTCCAGAAAGGCATCAATATATTCGGCAAGGTTCTCTCTGGCGATAGCCGGAAGCATTTCGTTAACAATTAAATCAATATAGCCGGTATGGTTTTCTTTAAATTCAGCCGGAAAGGCGTGAGCACCTAAAAAAGTAGCTTTAATCGCGATTGGATAGTTTTCGGATAGCTTTTTGATTACGCGAAGCATTTTTAATTCGGCTTCGACCGTTAGTCCGTAACCGGATTTGATTTCTACCGCACCGGTTCCCTGCAGCATTACTTCTTCCAGTCTTTTTCTGGACTGGTTATAGATTTCCTCTTCCGGTGTTTCCTGTAGTTTTTTAGCAGAATTTAAGATTCCGCCGCCGCGATTGGCGATTTCTTCATAACTAAGACCATTAATGCGGTCTACAAATTCCTGTACCCTGTTGCCGGCATATACAATATGAGTATGGCTGTCGCACCAGGTTGGCAATACCACGCTTCCTTCGGCATCGATAACGTCATACCCGGATTCAGGAGGACAGTTATCCATACTTCCGAAATCGGAAATCAAATCGTTTTCAAGCACCAGATAGGCATGGTCAATTTTGGGAAGTGATGCCATTTCCGCTCCGGAAACCTTGCTTATTCCTGCGGGTCTTACCTGTAGTAATTCTTTTATGTTTTTAATCAGGATTTTCATGTTGTTGTCTTTTAAGCAGCTATAGTGTTTGCCGGTATTCGGAAATAACGGGCCGTTTTGAAAGGGCTGCTGCCGGCTGCTGTTTTGTGTTTAAATAATTTTTGTAAAAATAAACTGGAATTTTAAAAACTCCTATCTTTATATAAAATTATTATGCAGTGAGAAAAGTTAAGTATCGAAAAGTCCGGAAAGTCCAGCCTAATTACTATGAATATACAGGAATTCACACCGATGAGCCTGTGAAGATGCAATTGTTTGTTTATAATGAAAACCGGTTTGAGGAATATTCCAAAGTTGCGATAAACAAGATCGAAAAAGAGCTGAATGACCTGCTGCAGAAAGAGGATGTAAAATGGCTGAATATACACGGACTTCACGATGTGGAGCTGATAAAAAAGATTGGTGATCAGGTTGGGATCCAGAATTTTATTGTGGGCGATATTTTAAACACGCTTCGCCGTACAAAAGTTGAAGAACTGGACGATATGCTGTTTTTTAATATCAAATCGATTTTGCCGGGAGATGATCTGGATAACATACAGGTGGAACAGATCAGTTTTATCCTGAAGGAGAATTTGCTGGTTTCGTTCCAGGAAAAAAGAAGTGACTTTTTTACCCATATCCGGGAAAGGATCCGGACCGGAACCGGGATAGTCCGCAAGAAAAAGAACGATTACCTGCTGTATTTAATGCTGGATGCCATTATTGAAAACTTTTATATCACGATTGAAAGTTATGAGGACAGGATTGAAGCGTTAATGATCGAATCCAAAATAAATTACCGCCAGGATGTACTGGTACGTATTGAAAAAAACCGGGAGAACCTTAATTTCCTGAAACGGTCCATTATTCCGTTACGGGACGCTTTGTATAGCCTGAAAAGTTTTCAGGATGATGATGAGTATGACGGGATTGAACAGGCAAACTATACGTTTTTCGCCCGGCTGCATCAAAAGTGTCTGGAGCTTTTAGAGCAAATTGATTATGATACAAATTCACTGGACAGTGCCTCACATTTTTATTTTTCGGCTCAGGGGCAGCGAATGAACGAGATCATGAAAATACTGACCGTTGTTTCGGTTATTTTTATGCCGTTAACGTTTATCGTGGGGGTTTACGGGATGAATTTTGAATACATGCCGGAGTTAAAAATGGAGAACGGTTATTATGCGGTTTTAGGGTTAATGGGGATTTTAGCCATTTTGATGGTGACCTATTTTAAAAGAAAAAAATGGTTTTAAAAGCTTAGACAAACGTTACTATGAAAACATTTATCAGTGCTATTTCCGGAAAAGAGTTTCCGATACAGGAGAAAGTTTCCGGAAAAACAATCAGAGGATCCATAATGGCGTTTATCCTGAAAGAGAATCCCGAATTTTCCAACGATAAGTTTATGGCTATCGGGGAACTGAATTATTTCCGGGAGAAATACATTTCCGATTTTTTGTTAAGAGAAGTAGGGGAAATTTCAGAATTGGAACAAACGGTGCTGAATGCCCTTAAAGATAAAACCATCGTGAGCAGTAAGCTGGAAGAGGATGAGGCGCAGCATTATACGTTCGGACAGCGGGTTGCAGATAGGGTTGCGGAGTTTGGCGGAAGCTGGACATTTATCATTTCGTTTATGACCTTTTTAGTCCTTTGGATAGGGTTTAATGTCTTTATTTTAATGAATAAAGGATTTGATCCGTATCCGTTTATTCTGTTAAACCTGATTCTTTCCTGTATTGCGGCATTGCAGGCGCCGGTAATTATGATGAGCCAGAACCGCCAGGAAGAAAAAGACAGGGAAAGAGCGAAGAATGATTATATGATCAACCTGAAATCGGAACTGGAAATCCGGATGCTGCACGAGAAAATCGACCACCTCATTTTACATCAGGAGCAATCCATGCTGGAAATTCAGCGGGTACAGATTGATATGATGAATGATATTATTAAAAGGGTAGGGAAATAACTGCTATTGTACTATAATTTTATGTTTGTCCAGTAATCCCAAAACGGAAGGATAGGAAAATTTGGCCTTGATGATCCTGTTTACATTAGGATCAATGGAGTAGTTGGTAGCCGTTCGCAAATCGGCTTTTTCCAGTATGGTATTGTCAAAGATGGCTTTGTTGCAATTGCAGTTTTCAAGCGTGGCTCCTGTGAGATCGGTTTGGGTAAAATCGACATCTTCCAGGATACATTTTTTAAAAGCGGTATTTTTCAGTTTTAATTTATAGAAAGAGGCCAGTTTTAAATTGCAGTTCTGAAATTTCAATTGCAGTAAAAAAGGTTCCGAATCGTTAAAGTTAACGCCCAGCAGTTTGCAGTCGGTAAAAGTAACGTCTTTAAAAGCGGTACCGTTAATTTTAGCCATGCTGAAATCGCAATCGGTAAATTCACAATCAATAAAAATCAGATTCGGAAGCGAAACGTTGGCGAAGCTGCAATTAATAAACCTGCAGTTGTCAAATTCTGCTTTTTCCAACGGATGGGAAGTGTAATCTATCTTTTCGAAAATCTGGTCTTCTATAATCATGATCGCTTGGTTTTATAGTATAAAAAACCTGCAACTACTGTTGCAGGTTTTTGGTTTTATGGTGTATGGGAAAGTTCTTATTTTAAACTTCCTACCATGTCTTCCGGTTTTACCCAGGCATCGAAATCTTCCGGTGATACATAGCCTAAACGAACTGCTTCTTCTTTTAAAGTTGTTCCGTTTTTGTGTGCGGTTTGTGCGATTTCTGCAGCTTTATAATAACCGATTTTAGTATTTAAAGCAGTAACCAGCATTAAAGAGTTGTCAACCAGTTCCTTGATGCGTTTGTGGTTCGGTTCGATACCTTGTGCACAATGCTCGTCAAAAGAGATACAGGCGTCTCCTAATAGTCTTGCCGATTGTAAGAAGTTGGAAGCCATTAAAGGTTTGAAAACATTCAGTTCATAATGTCCTTGTGTTCCTCCGATCGTGATGGCCACATCGTTACCCATAACCTGAGCACATACCATTGTTAAGGCTTCACATTGTGTAGGGTTTACTTTTCCAGGCATAATGGATGATCCCGGTTCGTTTTCCGGAATGAAAATTTCACCAATTCCGGAACGTGGTCCCGATGCCAGCATACGGATGTCGTTTGCGATTTTATTTAAAGAAACTGCTAATTGTTTTAACGCTCCGTGAGTTTCCACGATAGCATCGTGTGCTGCCAAAGCTTCAAATTTGTTTTCGGCTGTTACAAACGGATGTCCGGTGAATTTAGCGATATATTCCGCTACTTTCACGTCATAGCCGTCCGGAGTATTTAATCCGGTTCCAACAGCGGTACCGCCTAAAGCGATTTCCGATAAGTGAGACAACGTGTTTCTTAATGCTTTTAAACCGTGGTTTAACTGCGCTACATAACCGGAAATTTCCTGACCTAATGTTAATGGCGTTGCATCCATTAAGTGAGTACGTCCGATTTTTACAACGCTTTTAAATTCGGTTGCTTTAGCGTGAAGGGTGTCTCTTAATTTTTCAACTCCCGGAATAGTAACTTCCACTACAGCTTTATAAGCAGCAATGTGCATTCCTGTCGGGTAAGTGTCGTTAGAAGATTGTGATTTGTTTACATCATCGTTTGCTTTGATGATTTGTTCGCCTTCACCGATTTTAAATCCGGCTAAAACCTGAGCACGATTAGCAACTACTTCGTTTACATTCATGTTGCTTTGTGTACCGGAACCTGTTTGCCAGATAACCAACGGAAACTGGTCGTCCAGTTTTCCGGCTAAGATTTCGTCGCAAACAGCAGCGATAGCATCTCTTTTTTCTACGGGTAATACACCTAAATCGTGGTTAGCATAAGCCGCCGCTTTTTTTAAGTAGGCAAATCCTTCAACGATTTCTTTTGGCATTGATCCGGACGGACCAATTTTGAAGTTGTTTCTAGAACGTTCTGTCTGAGCTCCCCAGTATTTTTCTGCCGGAACTTTTACTTCACCCATGGTGTCTTTTTCTATTCTATATTCCATTTTATTGTTGTGTATATGTATTTGTAAATTCGTAATGAGAAACAACGGATAACAGGAAAATAATAAGCTGTGTCCCTTGTTTTAAAATCCTTTCAAAAATAATCAATATCGACAGCTTAAAAAAATGAAATAAAATAAATTTCTGATAAATATTGGTTAAGACGATTATTCAGCTTATCTTTGGCGGGTATTCAAAATTCCGGAAAACATGTTTGAATTTCAACAGTATTTAGGCTTTTTACTTTTCTTGTGTATCTTAACCATTGGATTTTGGTTAATGATTTTCTTGGTTGGTTTTGTTCAGTATTGGCTGGGCGGAGCAATCATCGAATTGATCAAAGAAAAGAGAAATAAAAAGAAAGATGAATAATATTAATTATTCAAGATATAAAAGGGAACTAATGGTTCCCTTTTTATTTGCCTTGTTTTTTTGCAGGAAGTATATTATAAAAAAGGGAGCTGTAAATGAGCTCCCTTTTTTTAGTATCTTATTTGAAATATTCTATTTTGCGTTCCACTACAAATTTAGGTACTCCGCTAATCGTAATGGTTTTTTTAATCCAGTTGCCATGGCTGTCATACTCATAAGCCGTTTTGCGGTCCAAAAGAACGGTTTTGTCTTTACCGGTATACCTTTCTGTGATTAGATTGTTTTTATCGTCATACGTCTGGTCTAATTGCGCCGTTACAATCGCGTTGATGATTTCCTTGCGCTGGATGAGGTTGTTGTTTTTGTCATATTGAAATTCTTCCAGTACTTTCCCGTCTACAAATCCGTCATAGGTACGGTTTGATGTCAGATTGCCTTTGGCATCATAGGTTTTAACTTCGGAATATTCCATTTTATCCTGGGCATTCAGCGTTACGGTTTCGATGAGCAGGTTTTGGGCGTTATATTTATTGTTGATGGTGTATAGTCGTTTGTAATCGGGATTCAGGCGCTGTTCCATTGTCATATTGTTATGCTCGTCATAAGTATAATCGGTAAGGAACTGAATGGTTTTCTCTTTTAGGAAAGCTTTCTCTTCTCTCACTTTATCGTTTTTCCCGAAAGTATAGGTCGTTCTGTCTGTTAAATTGTCTTTACCGTCAAAGCGTCTTACTTCCACGCGTTGGTTTTTGATAAAGGTGTTCAGTGTTTTTTCAATTTGTTCTCCCTGAGGATTTCTGCGGGTGATGATGGTATTGTTCCCGTTGTCGTCCCAGGAATATTTGGTTGTAAATGCTGAGGTCGGATTAATATATTGGGTAACCAGTAATTTTTTGTCTTTATTGGTAAAAGTCGTTTCTTCAAGCAGGTTTCCGTTCATCAGGATTTTTTTCTCCAGGATCAGACTTCCGGTATTGCTGAATGCCAGATGGCTGTTGTAGCCGTTCTGGTTTTCGGTTTTTGGTTCACCGATTTTGCCATCAACGAGTGCAAATGATTTTTCAGTAACGCTTTTTACATTGTCGGAAAGTTTATAATCTTTCCAGTTGTTGACAATTTCTGTCGGTTTTTCTTCTTTTTTGCAGGCGATTAATAAAAAGGTCAGTAAGAATAGGGTATAGGTCGATTTCATTTGATATGTATTAATAGTCAAAAATCCATTATTTTTTTGAGAATGACAATTATTTCTGAGAATTAACATCAGAAAGCGTCGTTTTTGTGTTAAGAGTGCCGCTGTTGCTTTGCTGTGCGTACTGTTTTAGAAAATCGTATAAAATAAAAAATCTACCCTGGGGTAGATTCTCTATAATTATAACGTGGGTAATAAAAGTATGATGAGTCTATAAGATTCTGAATTATCGTTTTGGTTGCTTTAAAAAATGTTATTTTTTTATAAAATTTATATAATGCTGAAACGCAGTGTTTTATTTTAAACTTTTTGTAATAAAAAATACTAATCCTGTACGCCCGGAGATAATTGCGTTCTGTACTGGGAAGGGGTACAGCCTTCAAAGCGCTTAAAAAACTTGGTAAAGTTGGAAGGGTCAAATGTCAGTAAGGCGGCTATGCCGGTAATGGGCATCGTGGAGTCTTTCAGTAATTTTCGGGATTCTTCCATAATTCTGTTTTCAAAATAGAAACAGGGTGAATTGCCGGTTTGTAGTTTTATGGTTGTACTTAAGTGTACCGGATGAATGCACATTATAGCTGCGATGTCTTTGATTTCATACATCGTATCGGCCTTACCCTGCAGGATATTGTCAAGATGCAGGTTAACCTGATCCATAAACTGAAGTGTAATTTCTTCTTTCCGGGAAATGTATTTTTGAGGCAGTTTGGTCATCTTATAACAGTGAAATACAAAGTTAGATTAAAGGTACGGATTGACTGATGATGGATAATAAAAAATCCGCCTGCGGGCGGATTAGTATTTATTTTTTGATTTTTGCTTGTGCGGCATCGAATTTTTTAGAAACGGCATCCCAATTGATCAGGTTGAAAAAAGCAGTGATATAATCTGCTCTTTTGTTTTGATAGTTCAGGTAGTAAGCATGTTCCCAAACATCCATGCCAAGAATCGGCGTTCCGGAGATACCTATATTTGGCATTAACGGGTTATCCTGATTTGGCGTGCTTCCTACTACTAAAGCTCCGGTTTTGTCTACAACCAACCAGGCCCATCCGGAACCGAATTGTTTTGCACCGGCATCGGAAAACTGTGTTTTGAAGTTTTCAAAAGAACCGAATTTAGTGTTAATAGCGTCTGCTAAAGCACCTTTTGGTTCCCCACCGGCTTTCGGAGCCATAATTTCCCAATACAGATTGTGATTGTAATAACCGCCGGCATTGTTGCGGACAGCTTTGTTCTCTGGATCCAGCTTGGTTAGGATGTCTTCTATGGTTTGTTGTTCCAATGCGGTACCGGCAATCGCTTTGTTTAAGTTATTGGCGTATCCTACATGGTGTTTTGAATAGTGAATTTCCACGGTTTTAGCATCAATATGTGGTGCTAAGGCATCATAGGCATAAGGCAGTCCTTTCATTTGAAAAGTACCCGGATCAGCTTTTACATCGGCAGGATTTCCCAGAGGAGAGGCCGTTTTTGGCTGTTCTACAGGATCGGGTATCTGAACAACTTCTTCCAGGTTGTTTTTGTCTTTACAGGAAAACAGAACACTGGAAAATAGGAAACTTGCAACTATGATATTGGATTTTCTCATAATTTATGGTATTAAGGAATTAACAATTTCAATGTATAATTTTTTGGCTTCATCCGGAGATAAATGGCGTACCTGCATCCAGGCATTCATTTTAAAGGCGTTTCTGAGATCCTGGGGTTCCTGGAAAGATTCTCCTTTGGAATAGCCGGAAGTGGCTTGTTTGTAATAGGCATAGAGACGCAGCATGACATCCTGAGGCAGGCCTTCTGTCATATTGGAAGCTTTTTCGAAAGCTTTTTGAAATTGCGTATCTAAATCGTAATCGGTCATTATTGTTTGGTTGCAATGATAGTTTTATTGCCTACGGCCTTATCATTTAGTTTTACATTAATTTCCGTACCTAATGGTAAGTATAAGTCCACTCTGGAACCGAATTTAATAAAACCGGCATCCGTTCCCTGAACAACTCTCATGCCTTCTTCGGCATAGTTAACAATACGTCTGGCCAATGCACCGGCAATCTGGCGGTACAATACTTCACCAAAGATTCTGTTTTCGATAACAACAGTTGTTCTTTCGTTTTCTTCACTGGCTTTCGGATGCCATGCAACAAGATATTTACCCGGATGGTACTTGCTGTATTTGATCAATCCGTTTAGCGCATATCGGGTAACGTGTACGTTAATAGGTGACATAAAAATAGAAACCATTAAACGTTTTTCTTTAAAATATTCCGGTTCGTATACTTCTTCAATAACAACTACTTTTCCGTCTACCGGAGCAATAACATGATTGTCGCTGATAGTGGCAATTCTTTTAGGATTTCTAAAGAACTGAAGTACGAGTACCAACAGGATTAAAGCAATAATCTGTACTGCTTTCATCAACCAGAAAATACTAATGAAACGATCTGCTAAAAGTATAGCAGCGGTAACCAAAATGGTTGTTATTAAAATAATTTTTGCGCCTTCCTTATGAAACATAATTTAAAATTTGATAAAATAAATATAGAAATGGTATTGCAAATATAACACTATCTAAGCGATCTAAGATACCTCCGTGTCCGGGCATTATTTTTCCGCTGTCTTTTACACCGGCAACTCTTTTGAATTTTGATTCTACCAAATCGCCGATAGTGCCGAAAAAGCCTACAATCAAACCGGTAAATATCCAGGTAAGAGGGGAGAAGAAAGTGAAGAACTGGCTTAGGATATAACTTCCGATCATTGTAAAGATCAGTCCGCCAACAAAGCCTTCAATTGTTTTTTTAGGAGATATTCTCTCAAAGAGTTTCGTTTTTCCGAATGATTTCCCGACGATATAGGCAAATGTGTCATTCGTCCATATTAATACAAACACGCCAATAACAATCTTAGGATTGAAAGTACTGGCTGTAAAAGGGAGTTTCATTAACAGTATAAAAGGCAGGATAATGTAGCCGAATAGTTTTACGTATTTTGAGGCTTTGTCTGCTTTTACATGAATACGGGTGCTGAACAGATCGATGATCAGATTAACAGATACAAATAAAGCCGCCAGGCAGATGGCGATATCGGTAGCAAAAGCATTGGTCCGGAAAGCAACAAACAAGATGTAGCTTGCCAGTCCGAGTACTATGGGTAATCCGTTTTTTAAATGAATCAGTTTGCAGAATTCTACAACAGCAATCAGTAGGAAGACTCCAAAGAGCAAAGAAAAGCTTACTTCAGAATAAAGGGTAGCCGATATTAATAATAATATATATATAAAACCCGAAAGGGCCCTGATACTGCTTTCTCCCATATTACAAATCTTCTAAAAGCAGTAAATAGAGATTTTTAGGGCAGCTGCCGTATTGTAAAAAATCTTCTTCTTTCGCTTTTTCGAAATATTTAAAAGTGGTGATATTCGTTGGATATTCTTTGTCGTATTTTCTTTTAATATCTCTTAAACCATCGCTTTTATTGGCAATAATCTGACTGGTTGTAGCCAGTATGATGATATTAGAGGGTAAATCGTTGGGTTTGTTTTGTCTAAGCTGATTGGATGAAAAAAGTATCGAACCTTCATCGGCGATAAGGCTTTCACAGGTAGCGAATAAAAATTTCGGGTTTTTAGGGCTGTTATAGCTTAGTTTATTTTCGTCAAGAAGACTAAAAAGTTTTGGCTCCAGGCAAATTACTTCGCTTTCGAACCAGTCGTTCTCAACTAATATGCTTTCAAAATTATCGTGTACTTCGGGTAAATTTTCACAATACAAAAACTTACCTCCATTTTTTTTGAAATTGAAAGTGAATTGCTCGTCTATTGGCATCTCAATCTCCGGATGATACTGGCTCAATTCGGGCTCTTTTTCCTCCTTTGAAGTATCGTTCGCATTGCCGAAAAGTTTTTTAAAAAGACTCATAAAAGTAGGTCAGATCTTTGTTTTTTGCACTTGAAATCAATCAAAGATAAAAAAATCTTAATTCAATATTACATTAGAATTAAGATTTTTATATAAAATGTGATATTTATTTTTCTTATGATTCGGTAACTACTTCATTTTCTGTTTTTTCATAAGGACGCTTCCCGAAGATCGTTTCCAGGTCGTCTTTGAAAATAACTTCTTTCTCAATTAAAATATCGGCTAACTGATTCAGTTTTTCCTTATTTTCATTCAGGATATGAATCGCTCTGTTGTACTGCGATTCGATTAAATCCGAGATTTCTTTGTCAATGATTCTGGCTGTTTCTTCCGAATATGGTTTGGAGAAATTGTACTCACTCTGACCTGACGAATCGTAATAGGTTACATTCCCTAATTTGTCATTTAATCCGTAAACGGTTACCATAGCACGGGCCTGTTTGGTTACTTTTTCAAGGTCGCTTAACGCTCCGGTTGAAATCTTGTCGAAAATAACTTTCTCTGCCGCACGGCCACCCATGGTTGCACACATTTCATCCAGCATTTGCTCCGGTCTTACGATCAGGCGCTCTTCCGGTAAATACCAAGCAGCTCCCAAACTCTGACCACGCGGAACGATGGTTACTTTTACAAGTGGTGCTGCATGTTCCAGCATCCAGCTAACCGTTGCGTGACCTGCTTCGTGTATGGCAATGGCACGTTTTTCTTCCGGGGTAACAATTTTATTTTTCTTTTCAAGACCACCTACGATTCTGTCAACAGCATCCAGGAAGTCCTGTTTGTCAACCGCTTTTTTGCCTTTACGGGCAGCAATCAGCGCCGATTCGTTACAAACGTTGGCAATGTCTGCTCCGGAGAATCCCGGTGTTTGTTTTGCCAGGAAGTCTGTATCGAGTTCTTCCGATTTTTTAAGCGGTTTTAAGTGTACTTCAAATATTTCTTTACGCTCACGAACGTCCGGTAAGTCCACATAGATTTGTCGGTCAAAACGTCCGGCACGCATTAAAGCTTTGTCTAAAACATCGGCTCTGTTTGTCGCTGCCAGAACGATTACGTGGGTATTGGTGCCAAAACCGTCCATTTCGGTCAGTAATTGGTTTAAGGTGTTTTCACGCTCATCATTAGAACCGGAGAAATTGTTTTTACCACGGGCTCTACCCACAGCATCAATCTCGTCGATAAAGATGATGGACGGTGATTTTTCTTTTGCCTGTTTGAAAAGGTCACGTACACGTGAAGCTCCCACACCTACAAACATTTCAACAAAATCGGAACCGGATAAAGAGAAGAAAGGTACTTTTGCCTCTCCGGCTACGGCTTTTGCCAATAATGTTTTTCCGGTTCCCGGAGGACCAACCAATAAGGCTCCTTTAGGGATTTTACCACCAATGCTGGTATATTTTTCCGGCTGCTTCAGGAATTCCACGATCTCCTGGATTTCTTCTTTAGCGCCTTCCAGACCGGCTACGTCTTTAAACGTAACTTTAATATCGTTTTTTTCGTCAAATAGTTTGGCTTTGGATTTTCCGATAGAGAAAATCTGACCGCCACCGCCGCCTGAACCACCGCCTGACATTCTTCGGAACATAAATAACCAGAAGGCTATTATCAGAATGATCGGAAGGAAGTTAATCAGGATATCTCCCCAGTTACTTTCCGGTTCTGAGGAATAATCATTCAGTTTTCCTTCCAAACGGGCTTCTTCCAGTTTCTTTTGAAAAAGTTCGCTGTTCGTACCGATGTCCAGCGTGTAATGCGGACCGGTATTTTCTTTTCCTAATAGGTTTTTTTTCTCAACTTTTGCGTGAGTTTTGCTACTAAGCGCTTCTTTTTTCAGGAATACCTGAGCCGTACTTTTATTAAAAACTACTTTGTCTACCTGACCGGAGTCTAGGTATTGGTAGAATTTGGATAAAGTTGTCGGTTTAACTTCCTGGAAATTGGTTCCGCTGGAAACAAGCTGTATCGCAATTAAAATCAAAAGTACTGCACCATAAATAACCCATGGGCTTATTCTGATCTTAGAAGGATTCGGTTTTTTATCTTTTGACATGTGAAAATGTGAGTGTTAGTATTTGTTTTCAATTGAAGTGATTTTAGCATCACCCCACAGACTTTCGATGTTGTAGTATTCACGGATGTGTTTTTGGAATACATGCACCACGATGCTCACATAGTCCATTAAAACCCATTCTCCGTTTTCGGTACCTTCAACATGCCAAGGTTTGTCTTTTAATTCCTTGGAAACTACTTTTTGTATAGAGTTAACGATCGCGTTAACCTGTGTATTGGAATTACCGTTACAAATTACGAAATAATCGCATACGGTGTTTTCGATTGCTCTTAAATCCAGAATATCTATATCATTCCCTTTAACTTCTTCTACGCCTTTGATGATGTTTGCTAATAAATCATCATTATTAATATCCTTTTTCGCCATTTATTATTTTATATATTTTCGCAAAGTTATCAAATTTTGTCTTTATTTTTGAACCTTAACACAAGATTAAGCGATATAAAGTTATTTATTTCTATGAATATTATCAAACTCGGTGCCACATCTTCGACAAATGATTTTTTAAAAGATTTACTGACAAAACAATTTGTTGAAAACTATACGGTTATCATTGCAGAAAATCAGACAAAAGGCAAAGGCCAGATGGGGTCGGAATGGAATGTGGAATCGGGTAAGAATTTGACATTTAGTGTCTTAATCAAGGATTTGCTGCTGGATATCAATGCGATTTTTCATTTGAATGTTGCGGTAGCCATCAGCATCGTGGAGGCGTTGGAAAGTTTAAATATTCCCGGTTTATTTATTAAATGGCCTAACGACATTTTGGCAGAGAACAAAAAGATCGGTGGCATACTGATTGAAAACAGCATCAAACCGAATGGTGAGATTTTTTCTATCGTGGGCATCGGGCTTAATGTGAACCAGAAAAACTTTAAAAATCTGCCTAAAGCAAGCTCACTTTTGGTGATAACGGGTAAAGAATTTGATAAGGAAACCGTTTTTGTTGCCATTCTGGAAAACCTGAAACGGAATATGGCTTTGCTGCGAAATAAGGAGTACAGCCTGCTTTGGGAGGTTTATGATAAAAACCTGTTTAAAAAAGGAGTGCCGATGCCGTTTGAAACGGATGATCACCATCGTTTTATGGGAATTATCAAAGGAGTAACCTCAAACGGTAAGCTTGAGGTACTCCTTGAAGATGATTCGGTAAAAACGTTTGATATTAAAGAAGTCAGGTTGTTATATTAACCTTTTACCTGACGATAATTTCGTATTTACTCAGTAATCCTTTTAAGCCGTCTTTAGAAAACTGCGCTTTTTTCAACCGGGTCTTTTCCGGATCGATCGTGAAATTGTAGCTGGTTACGAAATCCGCTTTTTCTGCTTTGGCATCTGTGAAAACTGCTTGGTGTAGGTTGCAGTTGTCAAATAATACTGCTGTTAAATCGGTGCCCATAAAATCGGCGGCAATCATACTGCAATTGGTAAAGGTCATTTGTTTTAATTTGAGAGCGTAAAACTTGGAATAGTCTAAAAGACAGTCCTTAAAATGGAATTCAAACAGCAGCTGGTCGGTCATGGCAAAGTTAACATTCGTGAAATCACAGTTGTTAAATTGGACATTTCGTAAGCCGACATAATTGATTTCTGCTTCTTTAAAGTTACAGTTGTCAAAATTACAGTCGGTAAAAGCTACTCCTGAAAAATTACAATTGGTAAAATCGCAGTGACTAAATGTGCATTCTTCGTATTCTTTAAACTTAATTTCGTTTTCGGAAAAAATATGATCCTTAAAAGTGGTATTGAATATAAAATCGTTGTTTTTCATTAAAGTGGCTGCTGAATGCTTAAAGTGAATTTTTTTTCATGTGTCAGTTTTTGGGGTTTTCTAAATCAATTCTCTCGAGAATATCTCTGTCAATAGGCTTACACAGGTAGCCTATTATTTCGGGAAAGCTATTGGCTTTTTCCCGGTCTTCGTTAGCAATTGAGGAGCTTGCTATGTAAATGGCAGGTTTTTTTTCAAACTTGAAATCAATCCGCCGCAATTCATTCATAAATGCCCAGGCGTCCATTTCCGGCATGTCGATGTCTAGTAGGATAACATCGGGAAATTCCTCGGCATTTTCAATTTCTTTGAATGAATCAATAGCAACTTTTCCATTCTTGTAACTAAGGATCTGACTAAATAACTGACTTTTCTCAATTATTTTTTTTGTAATTAATTGATAGATGGGGTCATCATCAATGATACAGATACTTTTTGGGGCGTTCATCTGAAATATATTTTAAAAGTTGTTCCTTCGCCTAATGCGCTTTTAACGACAACTCTTCCACCCATAGCATCAATCTGGTTTTTAGAAATGAATAAACCGATTCCTCTTGCTTCACCGTGATTGGTGAATGTTTTGTACATTCCGAAAAGTTTTTCTCCATTTTTTTCCAAATCAATTCCTATTCCGTTGTCTGTTATTTCTAAAACGGTTTTTCCTTCTTCCTGATACGATCTGAGGTCAATGACCGTTTGTCTGTCAGGATGTCCGTATCGAATGGCATTCGATATAAAATTAAGCAATATACTTTCCAGATAAGCAGGATTGTATTTTACTTCTATATCATTGTTTACTTCATTCTTAATTATTACATCATTCTTTAAAATTTGTTCTCGGAGTACATCCAGTGTTTTTACTATGTATTTATTTAGGTTTAAGGGTTCAATGATAAGGTTAATATTGGTTTGAATGGTAACAACTTCATTCAGGTTGTTCATGGTTTCATTAAGTACCGAAGAAACAGATTTCAGCAGCTGAATCATTTCTTCTCTTTCTTCATCGGTATCCGCAGATTCAATCAGATTCGAAATGGATTGAATATTGCTGGTATGCGAACGCAGGTTGTGCGAAACGATATACGAGAAGTTTAAAAGACGCTTGTTTTGTTCGGTCACCAGATGGAGGGTATTGTTCAGTTCAAGCTCTGCCATTTTGGCTTTGGTAATGTCAATCATGATACCTCTCAGGTTTACGGCAATATCATTTTCGACCACAACACTAACGATGTCACGTAGCCATACGATTTCACCGTCTTTGCGAATCATGCGGTATTCGGAGTCGTGCTGTCTTTTTTCGTAAGTGTATCGGGAGAAATACTCGATTACCCATTCCCTGTCGTCCGGATGAACGTGGTTGATCCAGAAAGAAGGAGAGTCCAGCCATTCTTCCGGTGTATAGCCTAAGATGTCTTCTACTTTACGGCTGATAAACGTAAAATCATAAGTATTCGGATCGCCTTCCCATACAATACCGTCGATAGTGTTGATCAGGGATTCGATTTTCTGCTGCGATTTCAGAATGACTTCTTCAGAATTTTTACGTTCCGTAATGTCCTCTGTTGATACCAGAACGCGTTCTAAAGTACCTTCATATTCCGGTACCACGCTCCATCTGAAATGAATGTGGCGGTGCTCGTTATCCAGCAGTCTTACCTGGGAATCCCCGGTAATGTGGTTTTGTCTTTGTGTAATGGCAATTAATTGTTTGGTGAAGATAGGAATGCCTTCTTCGTCAAAAATGGTGCTTAATTTACCTTTTAATATGTTTTTGTCTTTAACGGAATGTAAGGCCAGGCACATGTTGTTGACATCGATTACCTTAACCATGGTAAGGCAGTTCAGGACAACATCGCGGTTGTTTTTGAAATAATTCTCAACATATTCTTTACTGGCGTCAATAAGATCCAGTTCGCTTAGATAATTTTTTACTTCGGAGAAGTCTTCTTCCCACAACGGAATAGGGGAGTTGTTGAATAAACTTTTAAAACGTTTTTCACTTCTCTTGATTCTGTCCTGTGCTTCTTTTTTGTCGGTTATATCTTCAATGATGCCAATGTGTGAAGTTGGTTTTTCGCCAACAGACCATAGCGGTGTAATGGTAACGCTTGCCCAGACAATGTTTCCGTCTTTGTGGAAGAAGCGTTTTTCAAGTCCGAATTCCCGGATGACACCTCTTTTCAGAAGCCTCATTTTTTTGAAATCATTTTCCAGATCGTTAGGATGGGTGATCATCATATAATCCATCTTGCTGATTTCGTTGGTTTCATATCCCAGCATTTGGCAAAAGCGTTCGTTGGCTTCTATGAACGTACTGGAATTGGAATCAATATGGGCAATTCCGATGGCGGCCTGTTCGAATATGTATTTGAACTTGATTTCGCTCTTCATTAAACGAAGTGCCTGCGAATGTACCAGACGCTGTAGTTCTGACGGTCTTTTTAATAAGCTTGTCGTAAATAAGCCGCAAATCAGCGAGAGCACGATCGCCAGGATGGCTATCGGTGTTAGCTGTTTGATTAAATAGTAATTGTTTGTGGTAATCAGGTATAGTTTCCAGTCTCCTTCCGGGAAGGAAACGGTCAGGTGTGTTCTTTTTCGGAAATTTTTCTTATTCGGCAAGAAGAATTCTTCTTTACCGGTATCGGTGTCGGTTTTTGAGAACTGAAAGTAATATTTGTCTTTAGAGAATGCTTTGATGCCGGAAGACTCCAGAAAGGTGTCAAAACGGATCACAACGGCGCAGAAGCCCCAGAATTTATTGGCTTTAAAAACCGGAAACCGCCCGATGATGCCCAATCCGCCCTGTTTTAATTCTACCGGGCCGGCATAGTACATTTTACGGAGCTCAATAGCTTTTAAAGCGGATTTGTTTTTTTTTAAAGGGTCAAGGATATTGTAATTAACAACGGCTTCATTTCCTTCTAAAGGATATACATATTTGATCACACCGCCCGGAACCAATTCGATAGCATCAATATTCGGACTGGATTCGATGAGTTGTTTTCCTACTTCGTTAAAGTTTTTGGAATGACCGTTATCGTCAATGGTCATGGCTAACGTTAGGGTTGTGATGTAACTGTTTTTCAAAGACTGCTCAATATTCTGATGAACGACATTCAGAATACTGCTCATTTCACGCTGTTCGCTTTCTTTTATAATTTGATAACGTAGAAAAAGAATTAAATTTGAGATTAAAAATAAAAGTGTAAATACCAATATCCCAGTGGTTTTAGGTCTTGATAAAAACCAACTTATGAGAATAGTAATTTTTTTATCCAGATTCATTAGAGATGCCTTTGGGGATGGGTGTTAAAACTTTATAAATTTATAAAAAATACGAATAAATGAATTAAAAAAAATGCAAAAAACTCATTATTTCACAATAAAAGTTAGATTTGAATAAAAAAAAAGCTCATCTTAAAGATGAGCTGATATTGTGACCTCGACAGGATTCAAACCTGTAACCTTCTGAGCCGTAATCAGATGCGCTATTCAGTTGCGCCACGAGGCCTTGTTTTTACGGGTGCAAATATAGGCAATAATGTGTAACTTGCAAACGAAATTGAAATAAAATTTAAAAAAAAATGGCACTAAAAGAGTATGTACGTGATATTCAGGATTTTCCTAAAAAAGGAATTATTTTCAAAGATATCACTCCGTTGCTGAATAGCCCGGAAGGAACTAAAGAATGTCTGTCAATATTGATGGAAAACCTGAAAAATAAGAAGATCGATAAAGTAATCGGGGTGGAAAGCAGGGGCTTTTTCTTTGCTACTTTACTGGCTCATGAACTAAATGTTGGGTTTGTACCGGTCCGTAAACCCGGAAAGCTGCCTTTTACAACCATTTCGGCTTCGTATGAGCTGGAATATGGTTCGGACAATTTAGAGATCCATACAGACGCGATAAAGAAAGGAGACAGGGTTTTGATCCATGATGATGTACTGGCGACAGGAGGCACCGCTAAAGCTGTTTGTGAGTTGGTGGAAAAACTGGGCGGAGAAATTGTTCAGTTGAATTTCTTAATGGAGCTGCGTTTTTTAAACGGAAGGGAGAAAATTAAGCCGTATGATATTTTTGCGGCAATGGAATATTAGTCCAGCGCTTTACAGGTAACATAATACCGCCAGGCAAGAATTGCCTTTTGCCAGTTGCTGGCTTTGGACAAATCCAGATTTTGTTTGCTGTAACTGGGAAGCAGTATTTTGTTTATCCGGGCTAATGCTTTGAACATGAGTGTATTGTTTTTTGTAAAGTTAAAAAAAAAGACTGTCATGAATGCATGACAGTCTTTTTTTTAGTTGTTTTTTTCTTCTTTTTGCGCTTTTTCTACACGCTTTTCGATTTCTTTCTCGCGAAGTTTGAGGGCTTTTTCTTTGGCTTTCATAGCGTCTTTTCGGAGCTCGTCTCTGTGTTTAAACATTTCGTCTCTTTTCTTGAACATTTCGTCTCTTACCTTAAATTGCTCATCTCTCTTTTTGAACATTTCATCTCTTTTCAGCATGGCTTCCTCTCTTGCTTTGAAAGCTTCCGCTTTTGCATTTTCTATTTCAGGTCTGATTTTTTCCATTGAAACGCGGGCATCTTCTAAGGCTTTTCGGGTAATTTCTGCAGTATCGATATCAATGTCGTCACTATTAAAAACTTCTTCACCGTCAATAATTATCCGTGTGCTTCCTTTTTTGGAAACAACTTTACCGTCTTTAATAACCACACTGCTGCTGCTGGTTGTTGTTGTAGAACTTCTCATCGGAGCTGGTGATGCCGGAGCGGATGGCGAAAGCGGACTTGCCGGAGAAAGCGGACTTGCCGGAGAAAGTGGACTTGCCGGAGAAGGCGGACTAGGTGGCGATGGTGGACTCGGCGGGCTTAACAGATTGTCAAACCAGGAGCTGTTATCCTCGGCATCGTCATTGTCATCGTCGCTATTTTGGGCAATCGTTTTTACACTGATTCTTCTGTTGGGAGTGTCAGGTGTTGCATCGGTATTAAAACCGATTTTTACTTTCCCGTTTTTGTCCGTTTTTCGGACAATACGGATAGTGGATATTGGTTCATCGTTGTCGATTTGCGTAATACCGTTATTTCCGTTATTGTCTTTGAACTGCACTTTAATACGGGTGATTTCCCCATTCTTATTTCGTTTTATCTTGGAATATTTAAGATTGATGCCATATTCGTTCTGAAGCAGCTCGGCATTTCTTTTTAATTCTTCGTCTGTAGTATTTTTGTTTATTACTACAGTGACATTATCGGCTGCGGCAGCTTTTTCACTTTGTGCCATACGGCTTTGTTTTTCCTGTGCCAGGATTTTTACCTGGAACTGCATGATGAATAATGCCAGAAGCGGAAGGATGATTAGGTACTTCCACAAATTCCTTTTTCGGGACTGATCTTTGTTTAACATAACGATTCGTTTTTTGATTAATGATTGATAAAAATGATTGGTGATCGCAATGCACTGGGTGTGCATGGTTACTTTTACTAAGGTTTTCTGATACGCTTTTTTATCATTGACAACTTTTGTTGCTTCTGCATCGGCAATGAATTCCAGATTTTGAGCAATGGCTTTTTTGTATACCCAGATAATAGGGTTAAACCAGAAGAAAATACAGAACAGCTGCGCAATAAGCATGTCGGCCGAATGCTTTTGAATGCTGTGGATCTTCTCGTGCTCAATAATGTCTGTTAACTCGTGCTGCTGTAAAAGCTTGGAGTTGTAAACAATGTAATTAAAGAAAGAAAAAGGTGATTGGACTTTTTCCGTATCGATATAGTAAAGATTATTTTTGGTAACGGCTTTTGGTTTTTCAATTATCTGCTGTAAAGAGATGTATTCTGCTATAAAGCGGATACATAATAAAAGAATTCCGACAGCATATAATAAAATGACAATTAAATGGTAGTTAATTTGAAAATCAGGTTCACTGACCGCCGGAATTGTATTTTGTATGTATGGATGATAGGTGTCCGGGACAGTTGGAGTGCGTTCTACCCAGATAATTTTCGTGAACGATATTAAAGGCAGTAAAACGGAAGTAAACAATCCTAATAGTAAGAACCAGCGGTTCGAATTGAAAAAAGTTTCTTTTCTCAAAAAGATAAAATACGCCAGATAAAAAACAGCTATCAGCACTGTTACTTTTAAGATATAAATACCAAACGCTTCCATAAACCTATTTTTTTTCGATCATGTCTAAAATTTCACGTAATTCTTCAGCACTGATTTTTTCCTCTTTAGCAAAAAAGGAAACCATACTCTTATAGGAGTTGTTAAAATAATTCTCAATAGCATTATTCATAAAACCTTTGCGGTAATCCTCCTTCGAGATCAGCGGGTAATATTGATGGGTATTACCAAAAGCTTTGTGGGACACATAGCCTTTCTCTTCCAGGTTTCGGATTATGGTGGATAATGTATTGTAATGGGGCTGGTCTTCCTTGATTTCTGCAAGCACCTCTTTTACAAATGCTTTTTCCAGCATCCATAAAATGTGCATTACTTCCTCTTCTTTGTTTGTTAACTTCTGTGTCATGATAAATTATTGCGATACTGTTTGCAATCCTTATTATAGTAACGCAGAACAAATGTATAACTATAAATTTAGTTTTGCAACTAAAAAAGTAGTTTGTAAACTAAAAAAATAGTTAAACCGGGGTTTTGGAAGATGGAATGTGTTTTAAAATGTTGTTTTTTAGTATTTTATGAATTTTCGTTTCGCAATATTTTTTGCAGCCAGATTCCGCATAAAGCTGCGATTCCGGCAAAAGTGCCCATAAAAATCCAGTTGGTATTGTAGTTGTAGCGGGATATGATCTCCATTCCGGTTTTCGAACTCATAATATGCGCAAGGCTGAAGCTCATGGTGTACAAAGCCATATAACGTCCTTCGTGTCCTTTGGGAGCACGTCCCATGGCAAAGGAATTTGAAAACGGGAAAGCAAACATTTCTCCAAAAGTGATAAAAATCATGCTGAGCACGAGTATTCCGGCCCATATATTGAGTAACAGCAGGTAAAAGGCTATGGCAATGCATACGGAGCCATAAAAGATAATTTTTGTTTTATCCGTTTTTTTGCGTTCGAAATAACTGACCAAAGGCATTTCAAAAAAGAAGATCATCAAACCGTTAAAGGACATTAGTAATCCCGTTTGAAATTCGGAAAGGTTGAATTGCTCATGATGGTATAACGGCAGGGTTGTAAATAGCTGAAAGAATACCATGGCAGTTGCAAAACTGATAAAAAGAAACAGCCAGAAAGGACGGTCTTTAAAAACGGATTTTGCCACGGCAGCAGCATCGTTATGACTGTGAAAAGCTTCTTTTTTCTTTTCTTTTACCAACAGGGCAAAAATGAGGATGGAAACAATACAGGAAGCGCCATCTATCCAGAAAAGCCCCTGGTAGCCGATTCCCATAATGATTAAACCGCCTAAAGCCGGTCCGGCAGCAAAGCCGAGATTTACGGCTAACCGGACTAAGGTGAGCGCGCGGGTACGGTTTTCCGGTTTGGCATAGGCACTTAACGATACAAACATTGCCGGACGAAACATATCGGCAATGATCATGATCGAAAACATGGCGAGGCACAGGCCTGCAAAGCTGGTGATAAACTGAATTACGAAAAACAGCAAACCGCTGGTGAAAAGGCTGAAAATCATGATCCGGTAAAAGCCTATCTTGTCCGATAGTTTTCCGCCCAGCCAGGAACCGATCATCGAACCGGCGCCAAAACAAACCATTATCCAGCCTACCTGATGGTAGTCGAAAAGCAGGTCCTCTTTTAAATACTTGGATAAAAAAGGGAGCACCATGGTTCCGGCACGGTTGATAAATGTAATTAGCGTAAGGATCCAGATCTCTCTTGAGAATCCTTTAAAGTTATTGATATAACGGGAAAAAGCCTGTTGCAGCATAGCGGGTTTCTAAACATCAAATTTACAAACTAATTTATTCCGGTTTTAGTATTTTAATACGGTTTAATCGTTAAATCATGATGAATTTTTCAGCACGGTATTTTTGATTATTTTTGCAGCACAAAATAAATTGATTTTAAAGACTTTGAATCCATGAAAGTAATAAGCGTTTTACTGATAGCGATACTGTTCCCGGTTTTGGGTTTTTCGCAATGCGGAAAGGAAGCGGTTGAGGCGTTTCGGCAGAAAATTAATTCGGAATATGCCGATCCGGCCCATAGTCCTTTAAAAGCAAAAGATTTAAAAACATTTAAATCACTGGACTTTTTTCCAATTGATTTAGCGTATTGTGTTACAGCGAAATTCATCAGAACTACAGATGCCAAACCGTTTAATATGCCGACAACCGGTAAGCGGAAGCCGCTGTATGTGAAATACGGAGAAGTACATTTTACATTAGGGGATAAAAACTTTAAACTGAATGTTTATCAGAACCTGGAGCTGATAAAAATGGAGCAGTATAAAAAACATTTGTTTTTACCGTTTACAGATTATACGAGTGGGGTGGAGAGTTATGGCGGCGGACGTTATATTGATCTGGAGCTGCCGGAAACCGATATGCTGACGATTGATTTTAATCAGGCATACAACCCTTATTGTGCTTATAACGAAGGATATTCCTGCCCGATCCCGCCTCAGGAAAATGATTTGAAAACGGAAATCAAAGCCGGAGTAAAAACATTTAAAAAATAATGTTCTATAATCTTCATACCCATAAAGCTTCCGGTGCTGCCAATGTTTTGGAAATTGTCAACCAGTATCCGAATGAATTTGACGCGACGGCACAGTACTTTTCCATTGGGATTCATCCGTGGCATATTCATTTGGAACGCCTGGATCAGGATCTGGCTGTAATAGCAGAAAAGCTGCAGTGGGATAACTGCCTGGCTTTGGGAGAATGCGGATTGGATAAAAGAATTGAAACGGATCTGAAAACACAGATAGCCGTTTTTGAAAAGCAGCTGGAACTGGCCAGACATTTTCAGAAACCGGTTATACTGCATTGTGTGGCGGCCTATCAGGAGGTGATTGCAATTAAAAAACGCATGCAGCTCACGGTTCCGATGGTTATACATGGTTTTTCAAAAAATTACCAGGTGGCAAAATCATTACTGGACAACGGATTTTACCTGTCTTTTGGAAAATACCTGCTGCGCAATCCGGAATTAGCGGCTGTTTTTAAGCAAATACCGGACGACCGTTTTTTTATGGAAACCGATATGGTGGAAGAAACCATTTTTGAGGTATATCAGAAGGCTGAGGAGATAAAACAGTATGCTGTTACCGAAATAGTGGCCCGTAATTTTGAGAACGTATTTAATAGTAACAATAAATAAGATTAAAAAAGAAATAAATGGCGGAATGGACAGAAAGAGCAGAATTGCTTTTTAAGAAAGAAGGATTGGATAAATTACAGAATGCCAACGTTTTGGTTGTGGGTATGGGCGGAGTAGGCTCGTTTGCAGCTGAATTTATAGCCAGAGCAGGTGTTGGTAAAATGACAATCGTGGACGGTGATGTAGTGGATATAACCAATATTAACAGACAGCTGCCGGCTTTGCACTCTACCGTAGGGGCACCCAAAGTAACCATTGTAGGGGACCGGTTAATGGATATCAATCCCGAATTGCAGTTAACCCGTGTTCAGGAATTTTTATCGCCGGAACGCGCTTTTGAACTGGTAACTCCGGAGTTTGATTATGTTTTGGATTGTATTGACAGTATTACACCAAAACTGAATCTTATCCTGGCTGCAAAGCGAAAAAAAGTAAAGATCATCAGTAATATGGGAGCAGGAGGGAAACTGCTTGCCAGTAAAGTTACGGTAAGGGATATCAGTAAAACAGATGTTTGCCCGCTGGCAAAGACCATTAGAAAGCGTTTAAAGAAAGAAGGGATCACTACCGGGGTAAAAGCTGTTTTCTCGACGGAAACACCGGATGAAACCAGTTTGAAAATGACAGACGGACTCAACTTTAAAAAGTCTTTTTACGGAACGAACAGCTGGATGCCGGCATTGTTCGGTTTGCATGCTGCGGAAACAGTAGTCAAATATTTGTTGAAGAAATAAAAAAAGTCCCTGAAAAGGGACTTTTTTTATGCTTTATTATTCGGTGGCAGCCGGAGCTGCAGGTGTTGCTGTAGGAGTAACCGGTTTCGGTTTTACGGCCGGTTTTGGTTTTGCCGTTATCGGGATAAAAATCTCGGTAACCCATTCGGAAGGTTTTCGGTGCTGGTGTGCACTAACTTTGTAAACCTCGATGTATTTTCCGGTGGTATCTTCCATCCACTTGTTTTTGGTGATCTCGGCATAGGCTTTATCCCAGGCTTCTTTACTGTGGGAGTAATCCCCGGTTAACGTTGTTTTTAAGGCAAGATACGGTTCTAATTTTCCACCGGTAATGTCGCTGCCCTGTGCTGTGAAAATTTCATCCTTAACCGGAATACAGGTCGAAAACTCTACACTGTTATTAGCCGTGTCGTATTTGTTGTAGATAGCAAAAGAGCTGCCGTTTACGGCTATATTATTGTCTTTTGTGAATTTGTTTAAATTAATCAGCATAGCACTCATTAATTTAGGCAATTCCGGAATCTTGCAGCTTACGGTTTGTTTGATATAATAGGTTCCAGCCTTTTTAACCAGACCGTTTATTTTGATGTTATACGATTTTAATTCTTTAACGAGTACATTGTCAATGTTGGTAAGCCCTTTGTCAAACATTGGCGCCAGCATGTTTTCGGCACCGCCGCTTAAAATGGAGAATGCTTTCATCATGAAATTCATTTCGCCTTTCATGCCCCAGGTTACTTTTGTACCGTTTTTTACAGGTGTAAAAGTCCAGTAAACATCGGAAGGTACAGTACTGTCGTTAAAATATATTTTTTGGGTAATGCTGTCGTTGTCAACCGTTTTGATGGTTTCCATTTTACCGTTTCCTTCTTTTCCGGTCCAGGAGAAAGAAGCTCCTGTGCCTTCGGTAATTTCCGGGTAACTGTATTTAATGTTCGGATCGTCTTCTTTCCAAGGGCCCCAGTCTTCCCAATTTTTATAATCATTGATATAACTATACAGAGCCGATTGTGATACGTTTATTACTTTACTTCTTTGAATGTCAAACTTACTGCTCTGAGTAGCAATGTAAACCGCCAAAGCGATTGCCCCCAAAACGATTAAAAGAAATATGTATTTTACTATGCGCATAGAATTATAGATAATTTCATTTTGTTGTCCAAAGTTATAATAATTATTCTTTCAAAAAGAGTTTAATTATAAATAAAATTCCTATAAAAGCAAAAAAGGCTAATAATATCCAAAGCGAACCTTTATAGTGTAATTTGTGCATTGACAGGTCTTTTCGATATACATAAATCATAGCAGTTACAAATACCAAAACAAAAAACAATGCAAAGTAGAGCTGACCTGATGTAAACATGGATTTAATTTTTATGCAAAATTAGCGTTTTGAAAGGAGATTTTCTATTTTAGACAGCAAAATTAAATGTCATGAAAAAACAATTGCAAGCCGTTCAGGAATTCCACGAATCATTTGGTCTGGGAGTTAGTCAGGCGCCAAAAGCCGATTTGGGAGAACAGAAAAACCTGCTGCGGTTTAACCTGATGAAAGAAGAAAATGAAGAATACCTTGAAGCGGTTCAGAATAATGATCTGGTTGAAATTGCCGATGCTTTGGGGGATATGCTTTATATCTTGTGCGGTACGATATTGGAACACGGACTGCAGCACAAAATTGAAGATGTTTTTGAGGAGATCCAGCGAAGCAATATGAGCAAACTGGGCGAAGACGGAAAACCGATTTACAGAGAAGATGGTAAGGTTATGAAAGGACCAAACTATTTCAAACCCAATTTTGAAACCATTCTAAAATAAAAAAATCCCGAATCATATTCGGGATTTTTTGTGTTTATCTTTTTGAACGGACTAGATTTTTACAGTCCATCCGAAAGTATCTTCAATTTCCTTGTGCTGGATACCGGTAAGTATGGATTTGATATTTGCAGCAAAAGTAGTGTCTGATTTTGGCAGCTCATAATAAGTTTCTTTATACGAGAAGCCAACGATTGGGTTTACTACGGCAGCAGTTCCGGCTCCGAAGATTTCCTTTAAAGTGCCTTTTTCTGCCGCTTCCACGATTTCGTTAACCAAAACCGGACGTACTTCAATATTGATTCCTTCTCTTTCTGCTAGTTCGATAATACTTTTTCGGGTAACACCATCCAGGATTCTCTCGCTGGTTGGAGCGGTATATAAGGTATCGTTAATTCTGAAGAACACATTCATGGTTCCGGCTTCTTCCAGTTTTGTGTGGGTTGCATCATCTGTCCAGATGATTTGCTGGAAGCCCTGTTCGTTTGCTAATTTTGTCGGATAGAATTGTCCGGAATAGTTTCCGGCTGCTTTTGCAGCACCAATTCCTCCATTTGCAGCACGGCTGAAATGTTCGGCAATAATTACTTTAACTTCACCGGAATAGTATGATTTTGCCGGAGATAAAATCACGGTAAAACGATATTGTGTCGATGGAGCAGCAACAACACCGGAGCCTGTTGCAATCATGAAAGGACGGATGTATAAAGAGTTTCCGAATCCTTTTTTAACCCATTCTTTCTCAATTTCCAATAATTTGTGCAAACCGCCAAGGAATACCTCTTCCGGAACTTCCGGCATGGCAAGACGCACAGCTGATTTGTTAAAACGATCAAAGTTCTGATCCGGACGGAATAACCAAACATCATCATTATTGTCTTTGTAGGCTTTCATACCTTCAAAGATCGCCTGACCGTAATGGAATACTTTTGCAGAAGGATCCAAAGTGAAAGGTTCGTAAGGTTGTATTACAGGTTGTCCCCAGGTACCGTTTTTAAAATCACAAATTAACATGTGATCGGTAAAAGTATTTCCGAATGTCAGGTTTTCAAAATCAACACTGTTGATTTTAGACGCATCAGCTTTGATAATTTTAATATCAGTAGTTGTTTTTAATTCCATTTAATGTGATAATTATTTAAAAAGAACACTAAATTATTGGCTATCAACGAAAAGTGTAATTTTTAAATTGATAAAATTTTTGTTGTGTCTTTGCAAATTTAATGAAAAAAAGCACTTTTTAGACTGTTCAATTAAAAATAATGTAATTGTATAAAGAATTATTAAATTTTTTGTGAATTGATAAAAATAGGTTCAAAATCATTCGGATTAGCGGGAATTAACGAAAAAATTAATTAGAATTATGTCTATTCGATATAAATTTGTTTCTTTGGATTGTAGAAAAAAAAGTCAGCTTCCGGCCGTTAACAGGGTTATTGTTTTCTTTTTTTAAACTATTGATAACCAGACTAACCAAACAATTATATATGAAAAAAACTATTTTACTAGCCGGATTATTATTGAGCTTAATGAGTTGTAATGATAAGAATAAAAAACAGGAAGGTGCAGAAACAGCGGAAGCAGTAAAAACGGAATATGCCGTTTTTGGCGATAGTATTACCAGTGAGGGTGCTATTACAAAGGAAGATATGTTTGCAAAATTTAAAGATTTAAAAGAAGGCGATACGATAAACCTTAAATTTAAGTCCAATATTAAAGATGTTTGCCAGAAAAAAGGATGCTGGATGACAATGGATCTGGCAGATGGTAAAGAAACATTTGTAAAATTTAAGGACTATGCCTTTTTTGTACCGATGAACGCAATGAACCAGGAAGCGATAGTAAACGGAAAAGCATTTGTTAATATTGAAACGGTGGAACGTTTAAAGCACTATGCTAAAGATGGTGGAAAAACACAGGCGGAGATTGACAGTATTACTCAGCCGAAAGTGACGTATTCCTTCATGGCGGACGGGGTTTTAATCAGTAAATAATAATGAAGAAAATTTTAGTTTTTGTTTCGGCAGTGGTTTTGTTTGCTGCCTGCCAGAAAAAGGAAGTTGAAAAAGAAAAAGTTTCCGGAAAAAAGGATTTTAAAATGTATGAAATGTCCGAAATGGCTGCTTTAATGGAGCAGATGTATGTGGACAATCAGCGTTTAAAAGATCGTATTAACAACGGAGAAGACGTGGGGCGCTTTCCGAATCATTTTTTAAAGATTCACAAAGCGGTTATGACGGATGAAAGCGAGAATGATGCCTTTTTTAAAGAACAGGCTAAAAAATTTATTGAAGCTCAGGAATTGATCTACAGCGATCCTAAAAATGCCAAACAGCATTTTAATAATGGGGTCGATGCCTGTGTGCGCTGTCATGAATCCAAATGCGGCGGGCCTATTCCGAGAATTAAAAAATTGTATATCAAATAACATTGAAAAGAAAAGTAATACAAACGGCTGACGGTTCTTCTACCATCTATATAGAAGAATGGGGAGAAACATATCACTCTAAATTCGGAGCGATACAGGAAGCAAAACACGTATTTATAGCAAACGGACTGTCACTCATGGAGCAACAGTCCGTTGCTGTTTTAGAAATCGGTTTCGGAACGGGGCTCAACAGCTTTATTACCTTACTGGAAGCGGAACAAAAAAAACAGTTTGTTGACTATGTTGGTGTGGAAGCATTTCCAATTTCGTTGGAAGAGCGGAAGAGTCTGAACTATGTATCGGAGTTAAATGCCATTGCGTTCGAAAAGGAGTTTGAACAGCTGCACCATTCGCCCTGGGAAGAGCAGGTACAGGTTTCGCCTTATTTTTCTTTAACAAAAAGGCAACAATACTTTAACGAAATATATTACAAAAACAGGTTTAATTTGATTTACTTTGATGCATTCGGATTTCAGGTTCAGCCGGAGCTCTGGACAGTTGAAATTTTCAAAATCATGTATGAGGCGCTACAGGATAAAGGTGTTTTAGTAACATACGCCTGTAGAACTTCAATCATTAAAGCTTTACGGGAAGCCGGTTTTGAAACAGAGAAGCTAAAAGGGCCGCCGGGGAAACGCGAAATGCTGAGAGCTGTTAAAAAATAAGTCTTTAGTGTGAATGTTAAATAAAATATAAAATTCATACTAAAAATGAAATTGAAACGTTAAGTCTTTAGAAAACAAATACGTTTTTTGTAAATTTACCCAACAGTTTTACGTTCTTACCCTAAATTAACCATATTAATGCTGTAGAATTATGCCAAGAGCCATGTTTTCTTACACTAAATCTATTTTAGAAAGAGTAAGTTTTGACCCTAAATTATTTTGTAAAGAATTAGAAAAAGCCATAAAGAATTTATTACCATACGAAATCGAGCAATTGAGAGATTGGTTGCTGAATTACACAGTTGGCAAGCCGGAATTAAAACAATGTCTTATATACGTTAATCAGTAAATAAAAAAGGAGCTTTAAGCTCCTTTTTTATTTTTCAGCGGACTGATAATTTGTACGTTGTGAAAAGCGATGGCACCTTTTACAACACCCGATATGGTACTGCGAAGGGCTTCGATAATGTGCATTTTCAATTCGCTTTTGGGATAAATTAAACTAACCTCACGTGCCGGACGGGGTTCTTTAAAATGGCGTAGTTTGGTTTTGTCCTTTTCTTTTAAATCCAGCGTGTGCAAATAGGGAAGCAGTGTGGTTCCCAATCCTTCATCGGCAAGTTTGATTAATGTTTCAAAACTTCCGCTCTCAATCTGGAAACGGCTGTCAGGATGTGCTGCGTGACTTTTGCACAAATTTAAAATTCCGTCTCTAAAACAGTGTCCGTCCTGTAACAGCAGGATAGAATCTACATCGAGATCATTGATGTCGATCTCACTTTTCTCAAAGTTTTTATTGCTTTCCGGTATATAGGCCACAAAAGGCTCATAATACAAAACGATTTCCTTTAAACTTTCTTCTTCTAAAGGTGTCGCGGCAATAGCAACATCCAAATGCCCGTTTTTTAGGCGTTTGATAATTTCTTCGGTGTTGTATTCCTCTATGATTAAATTGACTTTCGGATACCTGTTTACAAAATTGGTCAGGAACATCGGTAATAGCGTTGGCATTATCGTTGGGATGATACCAATTTTAAACTCCCCGCCGATAAATCCTTTCTGCTGGTCTACGATATCTTTAATCCTGTCGGATTCGTTGACAATGTTTTTTGCCTGGGTAACGATTTTCTGTCCTATTTCGGTTAGCTGTATGGGCTTTTTACTTCTGTCAAAAATTAAAATCTCCAGTTCTTCTTCCAGTTTTTGAATCTGCATGCTCAGCGTGGGCTGTGTCACAAAACATTTTTCGGCTGCAAGCGTAAAGTTTTTATGTTCGGCTACGGCTAAAACGTAGTATAATTGGGTGATGGTCATTGTATAAATATTTTCGATAAAAATATAAAAAGTATCAATATTAATTATAGTTTAAGCCCTAAATTTTGGTTAAATTTGTAGGTATAATATTTAAAAAATAGAAGTATGAAAACAAATAGTCTTGGATTACCCGTAAAAGAAACGAAAGTTTTAGTAGCCGAACTGAATATACTATTAGCCAATTTTCAGGTCTATTACCAAAATCTGAGAGGATTGCACTGGAATATCCGCGGAAAACGTTTTTTTGATCTGCATGTAAAATTCGAAGAGCTTTATAACGATGCCCAGTTAAAAGTGGATTTGATCGCAGAGCGTGTTCTGACTTTAGGAGGAGTACCCCTGCATTCTTTTGACGATTATATTAAAAACAATAAATTACCGGTAGGGAAAAATATATCCAATGATGAGGAAGCTATTCATTTGATTATCGCATCGTTGACCAGCCTGTTGCAGATTGAAAGAGTTATTTTAAGTCAGTCGGGAGAAATTGACGATGAAGGAACCAACTCGATGATGAGTGATTTCATCAAAGAGCAGGAAAAAACCATGTGGATGATGAAAGCATGGTTAGAAGAAGAGATCTAAAAATCCAAAAGTTAAGTGAAAAAGTATTAAAGAAATATTAATTGTTTTTCACTTAACTTTTTTTACTTAATTTTTTTTGTAAGTTCGCGGCATGAAAGTACTGGTAAAAATAGTTTTACTCCTATTTATCACTTTTTTGGCTACTCCAACAGTTGTGGGGTTCCTGAAGAGTGATACCGATACTTCGTCTGTATATAGTTTCTCAGAAGAAGAAACGATTAAAGAAATCAAAGAAACCAAAGCGCAATTGAAATTTGAATTGCAGATCCCGGTTTACTTTGTTGCAAAACCTGCATTAGCTGCCATCACGTTTGAAAATACTTTAAAACACGATAGTAGTTTCCGAGAGATCTTCTCACCACCTCCCGAATTAGTATAATACAATTACAGGAACTTTTATGTTCAACAGTTTAAGCGTTTTCTTTTAACACGCTTACTATCTAATTGCATTATATTTTATCGGTTATGACAAAAAAAATCAATCTTTTTGCTAACCTGAAAGCGGATTTTGCTTCAGGATTAGTAGTCTTTTTGGTGGCCCTGCCTTTGTGTTTAGGTATTGCTATGGCATCTGGGGCGCCGTTGTTTTCAGGAATTATTTCAGGAATAGTTGGAGGTATCATTGTAGGATACCTGAGTCAGTCAAACATCAGTGTTTCAGGACCTGCTGCCGGACTTACCGCGATTGTACTTACCGCCGTTACTGATCTTAAAGCCTTTGATGTGTTCCTGCTTACTGTTTTTATTGCCGGTTTGATTCAAATCGTTTTAGGCTTTATTAAAGCAGGAAGTATTTCGAATTATTTCCCTACCAATGTTATTGAAGGAATGCTTGCAGGTATCGGAGTAATTATCATTTTAAAACAAATTCCCCATGCAGTAGGATACGACAACGATTTCGAAGGAGATCAGTCTTTTGTACAGATGGAAGGCGGGAATACGTTTTCCTCTCTATTGGGAGCATTGGATTATATCAATTTAGGTTCGATCATTATCACGGTAATTTCCCTGGCTATTTTAATTTCATGGGACAAGGTTCCGTTCCTTAAAAGAATAAAACTGGTTCCGGGTGCATTGGTGGCCGTAGTTTTGGGAATCATTATTAACGAACTCTTTCTGATCAGCGGAAGCAGCCTGGCTATTTCTAAAGAGCATTTGGTATCGTTACCGGTAATGACTTCTTTTGATGATGTGAAAAACATTATCGTAACGCCAGATTTCTCAGCAATAACCAATCCGCAGGTTTGGACCGTAGCCTTTACAATTGCAGTTGTAGCATCGATAGAAACACTATTGTGTATCGAAGCTGCCGATAGAATGGATGTACATAAAAGATTCACCAATACCAATGTGGAGCTAAAAGCACAGGGTGTTGGTAATATGTTGAGTTCGCTATTAGGCGGATTGCCGATGACTTCGGTAGTGGTGCGTTCTTCGGCTAATGCAACAGCCGGTGCACAATCTAAAATGTCGACCATCATTCACGGTTTGTTATTACTGATCAGTGTGGTATCCATTCCTTTTTTACTAAACAAAATCCCATTGGCTACTTTGGCAGCGATCCTGTTACTGGTAGGATATAAATTAGCGAAACCGGCAGTGTTGTTACATTTCTGGCACAAAGGTAAATACCAGTTTATCCCTTTTATTGCGACATTATTAGGAGTGGTTTTCACCGATTTGCTAAAAGGAGTTGCTTTAGGTATTGTGATCAGTATTCTTTTTATTTTAAGAGGAAATCATAAAAGAGCCTACAACTTCACTAAAAAAGAATACCATGACGGTGATATCATCCATATTGATTTGGCACAGGAAGTATCCTTTTTAAATAAAGCGGCTATCAAAAATACGCTAAACGAAATTCCGGAAAATTCCAAAGTGATCATCAATGCTTCCGATACCGTATATATTGCACATGATGTACAGGATCTGATTAAAGAATTCAAGACAATCAGGGCTGTTGAAGACAATATCGAAGTACACCTGATAGGATTCAAAGAAGCCTACGAGCTTGAAAATACCAATACAGATAAAAAAAATGTATTTGTAGAACATTCAGAATAAGAGATTTAAAAAAAGAAAAATAAATTAAAAAGCAAAAGTTATTATCATGTTTATATTAATGAGTAATTTTAATGAAATTTAAAAAAGCTTAATTTCAACATGGTTTAATGGAGCTTCCAAACAAATAAATTATAAAAATGAAAGCACATACAGCAGAAACACAGGCAACGATTACCCCTTATAAAGCATTAGCATTTCTTAAAGAAGGGAACGCGCGATTTGTAAGCAATTTAAAAGTTAACAGAAATCTTTTAGAGCAGGTTAACGACACAAAAGACGGTCAGTTTCCATTTGCAATAGTTTTAAGCTGTATCGACAGCAGAACGTCGGCAGAGTTAATCTTCGATCAGGGATTAGGGGACATTTTCAGCGCGAGAATTGCCGGAAACATCTTAAATGAAGATATTCTGGGTAGTATGGAATATGCCTGTAAAGTAGCCGGAACCAAATTGATCGTGGTATTGGGCCACAGCAAATGCGGTGCTATTAAAGGAGCATGCGAAGGAGCGAAGTTAGGACATCTTACTAACCTTTTAAGTAAAGTACAACCGTCTGTTGATGAAGTAAAAGCAGAGATGCCGGGTGTTGCAACAAACGATCCGGGACTTGTTGCTGCCGTGGCACAACACAATGTAATTCATACTATGGATGAAATTCTGGATAGAAGCGAGGTTTTGAAAGATCTTTTTGAATCCGGACAAATTGGAATTGCCGGTGGTTATTATGACATTGAAACCGGAGAAGTTCAGTTCATGAAAGAAATTTTACACGATTAGTAAACAACTGATGACTCAGTCCAAAACAGACAAATCCTGATGAGCGAATTTTATCGGAAATTAATAGAGAATAACAAAAAATGGGTTGAATCCAAACTGAGCAACAACCCGGACTATTTTGTTCGTTTATCAAAAAGCCAGAATCCGCCATTGTTATGGATTGGCTGTTCTGACAGCCGCGTTCCGGCCAACGAGATTATCGGGGCCGAACCGGGCGAAGTTTTTGTACACCGGAACATTGCAAACATGGTTGTCCATTCGGATATGAACATGTTAAGCGTACTGGACTATGCCGTGAATATCTTAAAAGTAAAACACGTTATTGTTTGCGGACATTATGGCTGTGGCGGCGTAAAAGCAGCCATGTCTAACGATTCTGTCGGTATTATCGATAACTGGATCCGGCATATAAAAGACGTTTACCGTTTTCATAAAGAGGAACTGGATGCTATTGAAGATGAAAGCGAAAGGTTTAACCGTTTCATAGAATTGAACGTTACCGAACAGGTATATGACTTAGCCAAAACATCTATTGTTCAGACCGCTTGGAAAAACGACCAGGAACTGCACATACACGGATGGGTTTACGGACTGAAATCGGGGTATATAACCGATTTAAAGGTAAACCTGAGTTCGAATGAAGATCTGGATGAAGTCTACCAGTTAAAATTATAAGCAATAAAAAAGTCCGCTAATCAGCGGACTTTTTATTTATTCGGTATCGAGATTTTCATTAAAAGCTGACGGAAGTAATTTTGGAATGAACTTAATCAGGATCGGCAGCAGCAACGTACCGCCCGGTAACAGGAAAATCGTTAGCGACGGGATGGTTTTACAAATATCCAGCAGCTGCTTTTTCATTTTTTTCTTTTCCTTTGAATCCAGCTCTTTATGAGTGGATTTTGCCAAGAGCAGCATTAACTCACCGCTTTCGCTGATTTCCTTTAAAAGCCGGTTTTTATTGCGTGTAATCAGTACGACCACATTTTGCGTTGCCTGATCATAAAAATGCTTTACCGGATTGGAATACCGGAAATAAGGAATCTCTTTCTGGTATTTTTTGATGAAATTATCAATAGCGGTAATGCTTTCCGTGGCATATTCCTTTTCAATTTTAAGCTGATCGGCCAGACTGTATAGAAAACGGGTTTCTGTTTCTTCCAGTATGTTATCGCTCCATAAAGCCATACCGGTGATATCCAGCAAATAGTTTTTTTCCAGGGCCGAAGAAAAATAGTCCAGTTCCAGCATTTGCAGATCCTGGATGCCTATTTTGGAAAATTTGGTAAACCGTACGGAAGATTCAAATAATTTGATCAGTAAATCGTCATAATTGGATTTGTTTGTTTTGGTGTTTAAAGCCAAAGCAACCAGGTTGACGATCGTTTCTTCCAGTTTTTTCAGGTAATTATTGGGAATTTCACCATGTATCAGGTACTGACGAAAAGCCAGCACATCGATAAACAGCAGCGCATTGGTAAGAATATGAGAAAAGTTCTTACTAATGATGTTGTCATTAGTCTGAACTCTCTCATTGATTATTTTCTCTAATTCATTGCTGGGTGAGGCGCTCGGAAGCATCTTTTTGAGCAGGTTAAAACCTTCCGGATTCATCTGGTTGTAAAAAGCAATGGCTTTTTCAATAAAATCCTTTGGTTCACCGCTATGCGTTACCATGCCAAAAACGCCGTATAGTATGTTTAATAAGGCTACTTTCGTAATCTCTTCGGAAGTCCAGCCTTTTGTACTAATGGGCTTGTCGGTTACAAAATCGACAACATGGCCGTAAATAAACCCCGTTTCCCTGATGTTGTTGTAAAACGCTTTCGAGTAGATAACGACAGGTAAAGGCAAAGGACTTTGCTTAATAAAAAACTTGTCTATCCAACCGTTAATCGAAGGGTTAATCATTGCCGTGTATTATTCCGCAAAGCTATATTTTTTATTGCTCCCACAAAAATATGCAGGCAAGTTTTAAGAATATTATTGAAACTTATCGGATGATTGCAGAGCAGGCAACACGTCCGCCGGCATTTCCTGTTGGCTGTGTTACAAAATCGTCTGAACCTTCATGTACGATGATGGCTTTTCCAAGAACATCTTTTGCAGGATCGCCGCAGCCAATACACCATTCGTTTGTGGACATGATGATTTTTCCGTTACCGTTACGGTCTGCCGGGAAGTTTCCAATGTCGCCTTTATGGTATTCTGCTGAGCCCCATTTGCCGTGTTTTTTAAAAGTTGGATTCCAGTGTCCGCCGGCAGAAGTAGCATCGGCAGAAGAGCAATCTGCTTTTTCATGGATGTGAATGGCATGAATACCCGGTTTTAGTCCTGCAATATTCGCTGTAAAGGTAACTACGCCGTCTTTTTCGCTAAAGGTAACCGTGCCGCTGGTTTTAGTGTTGCTTTTGGCCTCCAGGTTTATTTTCAGCTCGTTTGCTTTTGATGCTGTTTTGGTTTTACAGCCGGAAAATAACAGTGCCAGTCCGAAAGAAAGGAATATGATTTTTTTCATGATATTTTGTTTTTATCAAATTTACGGAAATTAAAGGGGCCATGTAAGATAAATAATTAAAAAAACCGCTTTACAAAATGCAAAGCGGCTTTTTTCAAACAAACTAAACCAAAATAATTATTGCGTTATTAATAACAGTAATGGTTCTCTTTTATTAATTTATCCGCAATAATTTCTCTCAATGCCACTACATTAGGCACATTTACATATTTTGTAAAACGACGTAATCCCATTAACATCATGCGTTGTTCGTCGCCTTCGGCAAAAGAAGCAATTCCTTCTTTTCCTTTCAGCGTGATGGTGTCTACCGCATGGTATAAATACAATTGCGCCATTGCGATTTGCTCTTTAACGTTTTCAGCACCATTGGCTTTAGCCGATTTTTCGGTTCTCAGGATAGCACTTTCCGCTACATAGATTTCGATTAACATATCGGCAGCAGCCATTAATAATTGCTGGTGTTTGTCTAAATCCGGTCCGTATTTCTGAACCGCACTACCGGCAACCATTAAGAATGCTTTTTTCAATTTGCCGATGATCTCTTTTTCTTCGGCAAACAATTCGGAATAATCCGGTGTGTCGAAAGAAGGGATTCCCATTAATTCTTCGGCTACTTTCATGGCAGGTCCTAAAAGGTCAACATGTCCTTTCATTGCTTTTTTTATCAGCATTCCCACAGAAAGCATACGGTTGATCTCGTTGGTTCCTTCATAAATCCGGGCAATTCTGGCATCTCTCCAGGCACTTTCCATAGGGGTGTCTTCTGAGAAGCCCATTCCGCCAAAAATCTGGATTCCTTCGTCCGAACAGTTTTGCATGTCTTCCGAAACGGCCACTTTAAGGATGGAACATTCAATAGCGAATTCTTCCACACCTTTTAATTCGGCTTCCTGATGTGAGGCGCCTTCTGCAATACGGGCATTAATTCTGTCTTCTATGCTTTTTGCAGCACGGTAAGAAGCACTTTCCCCGGCATAGCAGGAAGTTGCCATTTCTGCCAGTTTGGAACGGATAGCACCGAAATTGGCAATTGGTGTATTAAACTGAATTCTTTCGTTGGCATATTTTACAGCTCCGGAGATCGTTCTGCGTTGTGCATCCAAACAGGCAGCCGCCAGTTTGATACGGCCTACGTTCAGGGCATTCATCGCGATTTTAAATCCTTCACCACGGCCAGCCAGCATATTTTCTACCGGAACTACCGTATCATTAAAAAATACCTGACGGGTAGAAGAGGAGCGAATACCTAATTTGTGTTCTTCTTCTCCTAACGTAATACCGTTACCCGGAACATTTTCTACAATAAATCCGGTGATGTTTTTATCATCTTCAATACGGGCAAAAACGATGAATACGCTGCAGAATCCTGCATTGGAAATCCACATTTTCTGACCGGTAATTTTATAGCTTTTACCGTCTTCCGATAAAACAGCTTTGGTTTTTCCGGAATTAGCATCCGATCCGGCTCCCGGCTCTGTCAGACAGTAAGCACCAAACCATTCTCCGCTGGCTAATTTCGGAACGTATTTTTTCTTTTGTTCTTCCGTACCGTATAATGTAATCGGCATGGTTCCGATCCCGGTATGGGCACCAAATGCGGTAGAGAAAGATCCGGTAGCTCCGGAAATATAGTCACAAACCAGCATGGTCGATACAAATCCCATTTCCAGTCCGCCGTAAGCCTCCGGAACAGCAACCCCTAAAAGTCCCAGTTCACCGGCTTTTCTCATGCATTCTTCTGTGAAGGCATAATCTTTTTTCTCAAAACGGTCTTTGTTAGGCCATAATTCTTTATCAACAAACTCTTTTACAGAGTCACGCATCATTAACTGCTCTTCTGAGAAATCCTCAGGAGTGAAGATGTCTTCACTTTTTGTTTCTTTTACAAGGAATTGACCTCCTCTTGTTATGTTTTCCATTTTTAATTGATTTTTTGATAAAAGATGAAAGAGTAAAGAAGCAGGACTAACGGCCTAACTTGTTTATGAATCCCGAAGTCATCTTTTGAAATTCGATAATTTTATTTTCTATTGTTATAGCTGATTCCTCAGAAATATATTGGTTTTGAAGCGCGATTAATAACTGCGTCTGTAATTCATAGGACGAGCCTAAACTAATGTCCAGGAAATGTTGAAAATGTTTACTTCCCCGACTTGACCCTTCTGCTATATTTGATGGCATAGAAACAGAACATCTATTCATTTGACTTATGAGACCATATACTTCAGTTTTTGGAAAGGTTTTGCATGCCTTATGAATATCGGCGGCAATTTCCATAGCTAAAGTCCATATTTTTAAATTTTTAAAGTTATGTCTCATAACTCTTTAGTCTTTTTTCTTTCTTCTTTCCTCTCTCTCCTCAAATACTAAAGCAATTCATATATTCCGGCTGCGCCCTGACCGGTTCCAACACACATGGTAACCATACCGTATTTGTTTCCGCGGCGTTTCATTTCATCAAAAAGCTGAACCGATAGTTTTGCTCCCGTACATCCCAGCGGGTGGCCTAAAGCAATGGCACCACCATTTACATTGATGATATCCGGGTTAAGGTCTAATTCGCGAATAACTGCCAAACTTTGTGCTGCAAAGGCTTCGTTTAATTCGATTAATTCAATATCAGACTGTTTTAAACCGGCTTGTTTCAGGGCTTTCGGAATGGCTTTAACCGGACCGATACCCATAATTCTTGGTTCCACACCGGCAGCAGCATAGTTTACTAATCGTGCGATGGGTTCCAGGTTTAATTCCTTTACCATTTCTTCAGACATTACCAGAACAAATGCGGCACCGTCGCTCATCTGGGAAGAGTTACCGGCTGTAACGCTACCGTCGGCAGCAAAAACAGGTTTTAATTTTCCTAAAGCTTCTTTTGAAGTATCGGCTCTTGGTCCTTCGTCTTTATTGACAATATAGGATTTTGCAGCCTTTTTGCCTTTTTCATCAATATATACCTGTTCTACAGTGATCGGAACGATTTGTTGCTCAAATTTTCCGTCAATCTGGGCTTTTAATGCTTTTTGATGGGAATTATAGGAGAACTCATCCTGGTCTTCACGGGAAACGTTGAATTGTTTTGCAACGGCTTCCGCTGTTAGTCCCATTCCCCAGTAATAATCTTCATGACCGGCTGCTGCAATTTTATAATCCGGTGTAGGTTTGTAACCACCCATCGGGATATAACTCATGCTTTCTGCGCCACCGGCAATAATACAGTCGGCCATTCCGGCCTGGATTTTTGCGGTTGCCATACCAATGGTTTCAATTCCGGATGCGCAATAACGGTTTACAGTTACACCGGGAACATCTTCGATCTTTAATCCCATCAAGGAAATCAGACGTCCTACGTTTAATCCCTGTTCTGCTTCCGGCATGGCATTTCCTACCATAACATCGTCAATACGGGTTTTGTCGAAGTCCGGCAGTTCCTTCATCATGTATTCTATGGTTTCGGCAGCTAACTCGTCCGGTCTTTTAAATCGGAATACTCCTTTTGGTGCTTTACCAACGGCTGTTCTGTATGCTTTTACTATATAGGCTGTTTTCATTGTTTTTGTTTTAGATGAATGAAGTAAGTGAAAAGATAAAGGAACAGGCCGATTTCTTTTTGCTGACTTCTAATTCCTTTTGTCTAATTTCTAAGTGGTTTTCCTTTCGTTAACATAAACTGGATACGTTCCAGTGTTTTTCTTTCTGCACATAGTGATAGGAAAGCTTCTCTTTCTAAATCCAACAGGTATTGTTCGCTTACTAATGTCGGTTCCGATAAATCTCCTCCGGCCATTACGTAAGCCAGTTTGTTTGCAATTTTCTTATCGTGCTCGGAGATATAGTGTCCGGCTTCCATACTGTCGGTTCCTACTAAGAACATTCCCAGGGCTTGTTTGCCCAGTACTTTGATGTCTTTTCGTTTTACCGGCTGGGTATAACCGGCTTCGGCCAATAATAAAGCGTGTTTTTTAGCTTCGGCCAACTGACGGTCTTTGTTGACTACTACGACATCTTTTCCTTTCTGAAGAATTCCGAAGTCGAAAGCCTCATAAGCGGAAGTCGCTACTTTTGCCATACCGATGTTCAGGAAGTACTCCTGAAGTACGTTTAGTTCCACATCATTTTTGCGGAAGGTATCGGAAGCCCGTAAAGCCATTTCTTTAGAACCGCCGCCGCCAGGGATAACCCCGACACCAAATTCTACTAATCCGATATAGGTTTCGGCAGCAGCAACCACTTTATCGGCATGCATGCTCATTTCGCATCCGCCGCCCAAAGTCATTCCGTGCGGAGCCACTACTACCGGAATTCCGGAGTAACGCACGCGCATCATAGTATCCTGGAAGGCTTTGATAGCCATATTCAGTTCGTCATATTCCTGTTCTACCGCCATCATGAAGATCATGGCTAAATTAGCGCCTACAGAGAAATTAGGAGCCTGGTTGCCAATAACCAATCCGGAGTATTCTTTTTCGGCCAGGTCAATAGCTTTATTGATTCCCTGGATAACACCACCGCCAATGGAGTTCATTTTGGACTGGAATTCCACATTGATAATTCCGTCTCCCAAATCCTGAATGATGGATTCGCTGTTACTCCATATTTTTTTGCTTTCGCGGATGTTGTTTAAGATAATAAAGGCATCCTGTCCCGGTACTTTGGTTTGGGATCTGGAAGCAATATTGTAATAATGTGTTGTGCCTTCTTTTACCGTGTAGAAACTTTTGTTTCCGGAAGCAAGCATATCATTTACCCAGGCCGCCGGCGTTAATCCTTCGGCTTTTAGTAATTCGATACCTTTTTCAACGCCTACGGCATCCCAGATTTCGAAAGGACCGTTATCCCATCCGAAACCGGCTTTCATGGCATCGTCTATTTTATATAAATCGTCTGAAATTTCAGGGATTCTGTTGGATACATAGGCAAACATGGCGGCAAAGCTTTTTCGGTAAAATTCACCGGCTTTATCGGTTCCTTTTACCAGTACTTTAAACCGGTCAATGGGTTTGTCTATTGTTTTGGTTAATTCTAAAGTTGCGAAAGAAGCTTTTTTAGCGGCTCTGTATTCTAAAGTATCCAGGTCTAAAGACAGGATGTCTTTGTCTACTTTTTTATAGAAACCCTGACCCGTTTTACTTCCCAGCCAGTTGTTGGTCATCATGGTATTGATGAAATCCGGAAGTTTGAATAAGTCATGTGCTTCGTCATTCGGACAGTTTTCATACAAACCGTTGGCTACGTGAACCAGGGTGTCCAGACCAACCACATCAACGGTACGGAAAGTAGCCGATTTTGGTCGTCCGATTACCGGTCCGGTTAGTTTGTCTACTTCTTCTATTGTTAATCCCATTTCCTTTACCAGGTGGAAAAGGCTCATAATTCCGAAAATTCCGATACGGTTTCCGATAAATGCAGGGGTGTCTTTGGCTACTACGGATGTTTTTCCTAAGAATTTTTCACCGTAGTTATTTAAAAAGTCCAGTACTTCTGTTGTTGTTTGCGGACCAGGAATGATTTCGAATAATTTTAAGTAACGTGCCGGATTAAAGAAGTGGGTGCCGCAGAAGTGTTTCTGGAAATCTTCACTGCGTCCTTCACTCATGAATTTAATTGGAATACCGGAAGTGTTTGAAGTAATTAAAGTACCCGGTTTTCTGAAGTTTTCAATTTGTTCGAATACTTTTTGTTTGATGTCCAAACGTTCTACTACAACTTCAATGATCCAGTCGACATCTTTGATTTTGGATAGATCATCTTCCATATTTCCGGTCGTAATACGGCTGGCGAATTTCTGATCGTAAATAGGAGAGGGCTTTGATTTTAAAGAGTTGGCCAAATGTTCGTTTACAATTCTGTTGCGAACAATTTTACTCTCTAATGTTAATCCTTTTTTTTGTTCAGCGTCGGTTAGTTCTCTCGGAACGATATCGAGAAGTAATACTTCTACACCGATATTGGCAAAATGGCAGGCAATTCCAGAACCCATGATACCCGATCCAATAACCGCTACTTTTTTGATTAGTCGTTTCATTTGTGTTTTCAATTTTCTTTGTTTGCCTGACTGCCTGCCGGTAGCTATATTACGGGCAGGCAGTCAATTATTGTACTATTAATTAGAATCCTCCTCTGTATTGAAGATGGTTTTATCCATAATCAATTCATTAATGATCTCAGCGACTTCCATAAAATGGTTTAGTTTTTCATCGCTGATGTGCTGCTTTACAGTTTCATTGAATTTCAATACGGTTACTTTAGACAGTTCTCGTTTTTCTTTACCCAATTTGGTCAGGTGAATCAATACACCGCGTCCGTCTACCGGATTTTTTTTTCGGATAATCAGCCCTTTGTCTTCCATGGATTTTAAAGTCCTGGTCAGACTTGTTGCTTCCATTCCCATTTTCGGGCCTAAGGCTGTTGATGGTGTTCCGTTTTCCCTGTCGATACTTAACAAAGCAAAACCTGTAGCCATAGTGGCGCCATATTTTGTAGCTTCTTCGTTGTACATTCTTGCAACAGCTTGCCAGGTTGCACGTAAAACATAATCTATAGTTTTGTCCTTCATTTTTCTTCTGTGATTTCAAATATACAAAAAAATACTATGCATGCATAATATTGGAAAATTAATTTTAAGTTAAATAAAAAAAAACTCCCCAGCGAGGAGGAGTCTATTCATTTTTTTAAGAGTTATTGTAGATTTTATCATAAAGATTTTGGTATTTCTCCTTTATGATCTTTCTTTTGAGCTTCAGTGTCGGGGTTAATTCGCCTCCGTCAATTGACCAGACATTTGCGGTAAGTTCAAATTTTTTGATTTGTTCCCAGTGTCCGAACTTTTTATTGATGGCGTCAACTTCTTCTTTAATACGTTCAATAACATGTTCGTTGCTAACGATGGCTTCGTTGGTAGTACCTATAGTAAGGTGTTTGCGTGCTGCCCAGTCTTTCAGGAAGTCAAAGCTTGGCTGTATAAACGCGGCCGGCATTTTTTCGCCATCGCCGATAACCATGATCTGTTCGATGAAGCGGGATTGTTTCATCGTGTTTTCAATGATTTGAGGGGCAATGTATTTTCCACCGGAAGTTTTGAACATTTCTTTTTTACGGTCGGTGATTTTCAGGAAGCCTTCGCTATCGATTTCTCCGATATCGCCGGTATGGAAAAAGCCGTCCTGTAATGCTTCGGCAGTTTTCTCTTCATCTTTATAGTAGCCCATCATGATGCTTGGTCCTTTACAAAGGATTTCACCATCTTCGGCAATTTTTACTTCCAGGTTGTCTAAAACTTTTCCAACGGTACCAATTTTAAAACCGCGGTTACGCTGATCGTTAACGGCAATTACCGGTGAGGTTTCCGTTAAACCATAACCTTCCATGATAGGGATACCGGCTGCGGCAAAAACACGGGTTAAACGCGACTGTAATGCAGCACTACCGGAAACCATCAGTTCCAGCTGTCCGCCAAGTCCTTCCTGCCATTTGCTGAAAATCAGTTTTCGGGCAATGGCCAGTTTTTGTTCGTACCACCATCCGTTTTCGCCGTAGGGTTTGTAGTGCAGGCCTAAGTCGATTGCCCAGAAGAATAGTTTTTTCTTGATTCCGGTTAAATCGGCTCCTTTGGCATATATTTTATCGTAAACTTTTTCTAAAAGACGTGGAACGGCAGTCATGACATGCGGTTTTACTTCTTTCAGGTTGTCGCTCATTTTGTCGATGCTTTCGGCAAAATATACCGAGATACCATAATATTGGTATAGGTACAATATCATGCGTTCGAAGATATGGCAAATCGGCAGGAAGCTTAATCCTCTTGTGCTGCCGGCTCTTAACGGTACTCTTACGGAGCTTGCCAGTACATTGGAAACAATGTTCTGGTGGCTTAACATTACTCCTTTTGGTCTTCCGGTGGTTCCGGAAGTATATATTAAAGTAGCCAGATCGGTAGTAACAATACTGTTTTTGCGGTCTTCTACCTGCTGCTGATTGCTTTCGTCGGCTCCTAAGTCCAGCACTTCCTGCCAGTTTTTACAACCGTCAATCTGGTCAAAGGAATATACTTCTTTTAAAGAAGGTACTCTGCTGCGGATGGCATTGATTTTTTTAAAAACTTCTATATCGGAAATAAAGCAGTAAATCGCTTCGGAATGGTTTAGGATAAATTCATAATCGTCTTCCGAAATAGTAGGGTAGATCGGAACGTTTTGGGCTCCGGTTTGCAATACACCTATATCGGTAATATTCCATTCGGTTCTGTTGTTTGAAGAAATGACAGCAATTTTATCATTTTTCTGAATGTCCATTCGTAATAACGCTCGGGAAATGGCATTGGCCTTATCAAGATATTCTTTAGTAGATGTTTTTACCCATTGACCATTGTATTTTGTTACCAATGCGTCAGACAGGTTGTATTTCTCTAACTGGTAATATGGAAAGTCAAATAAGCGTGTAACGTTAGTCATGTCCTGTTTTTTTTGTTACTGCAAATTATAAAAAAAACTCAAACCAAAAAATTTAAAAGCAATAATTATAAAAGTGGTGTTGGTAATTTTGTAATTTTGATTCCTTTATAATTTTGACTTTTATAGGATTTTATGAACACAAATTATCGTATTCAGGAATATAAGGCGTTATTCTACAGATTATTTTTAGCCTATCTTTTCTATTTCATTGCCAGACTGCTGTTCTTTACATACAATTACAAGCTGCTGAAGGTGGATTCCGTTTCCGACTTTTTAGCACTGGCATATCACGGTATGGTGTTTGACACTGCCGCGATTTTGTATCTGAATGCTTTGTTTGTGGTGCTTTCCATACTTCCGTTATGGATAACCACTAAACAAGGATACCAGAAATTCCTGTTTTATGTGTATTTTGTCTTTAACCTGATTGGTTATGCGACCAATTTTATAGACTTTATCTACTACCGGTTTACGTATGCCCGGACAACGATCGCTTTTATGGATATTATTAAAAACGAATCCAATAAAGGCAATATGTTTTCCCGCTTTATTGTGAGCTACTGGCACGTTTACCTGTTGTTTTTTATTTGTGCCTTTTTATGGGTTTACCTGTACAAAAAGGTGAAGGTAGTGGAGGTGAAGCATGAAAATAAACCGAAATATTTCCTTTCCTCTTTGCTGGGACTTGTTGTTATTGCGGTAATGGCCGTTGGCGGTATCCGGGGCGATTTTAAAAAGAGTACACGTCCTATTAATATCGTGGATGCAAACCGTTATGTAACCAAGCCGGAACATGCCGATATTGTTTTGAATACGCCTTTTGCAATTATCAGAACAATGCGTACCACGAGCTTTAAGAAAGTGAATTTTGTATCGCAGGATGTTGTGAATACCGAAATTGAACCGATTAAGCTGTATCGTAACCATCCGAAGACAAAACCGAATATTGTTATTTTTATTACGGAAAGTTACGGCAGGGAATATATAGGGGCTTTTAATAAGGATAAAAACATACCGGGTTATGTGAGCTATACGCCGTTTATTGATTCGTTGTCGCAGCACAGTTTGATTTTTACCAATGCTTTTGCTAACGGTAGTAAGTCTATTCACGGAATGTCGTCGGTACTGGCGGGTATTCCTTCTTTCCAGGATGCTTTTACTTCTTCGCCATACCCGAAACAGAAAATACAGTCGCTGGTTTCCACTTTAAAAGAAGAAGGTTATGATACGTCATTTTTCCACGGCGCTCCTAACGGTTCGATGGGATTCTTAGGCTTTGGTAATATATTGGGATTTGATCATTATTACGGTAAGACGGAATACAATAATGATGCGGATTTTGACGGATCCTGGGGAATATGGGATGAGCCGTTCTTCCAGTTTATGAAACAAACTTTCGACAAGAAGAAACAGCCTTTTATGGGAACGATCTTTACCGTTTCGTCCCATGAGCCGTTTGTGGTTCCGGAAAAATATAAAGGGAAGTTTCCAAAAGGAACAATACAGATGCACGAATGCGTAGGGTACACGGACTATGCGTTTAAAAAGTTTTTTGAAGCAGCTAAAAAAGAGCCCTGGTTTAACAATACCATTTTTGTGATTACGGCAGACCACTGTAACCAGGTGGGCTATGACGAATACAATAAGGTTGTGAATCGTTCGGCAGTACCGATATTGATTTACAAGCCGGATGGCAGCCTGACCGGTGTTAATAAAGAATTGGCGCAGCAAATCGATATTTATCCGACTTTACTGGATATGATTGGGTATGACAAACCGTTTAGAAGCTGGGGAAGAAGCCTGCTGGATGAAAAATCGATCAAGCCTTTTGTGATGAACTATAACGGCACGCAATACCAGTTTCAGCGCGGAAATTATATCTGCCTGTTTGACGGTAAAAAAGCGACCGGATTTTATGATATAAACGACAGAGGTTTGGAGAAAAACCTGATCGGGAACAGAAATAAAGAGATGGATGCTATTGAGGTGGCCTGTAAAGCGTTTTTACAGGATTACTATGAGCGTATCATCGACAAGAAGCTTTATGCAAAATAAAGCGGTTTAAAAGGCTTTATATTCAAGAATAGAAAATCTCTGGTTATTGCCGGAGATTTTTTGTTTTACAGCGGCTTATTTTAAGCCGGATTGAAAAGATCGTTTACTGTTGGTGTTTTGTAATTTGGTCCGTTGTTTTGTACATAGGGGATATCCGTATTGATTCCACTGTGAATTTGTATATTTGCGACCGGTTTTTAATATACGAAACGCTATAATGTTCCAATTTTTACCCTTAGATCCAAAAACGGTTTTCCTACTTTATTTTTGGGGAAACTTGTTTGTTTGTATTCTAATTTTTAGTTATTCGTTGTCGTATGCTACTATTGAGAATAGAAAAAAATTAAAAACCTTTGGCTATGGTAAAATATTACTGACAATCGGGTGGGTATTCATTTTTTTAAGAAACATCGTTCCGGATTTCATCTCCATCAATATTGCCAATACAATCATTCTTTTGGGAGGTTGTTATGAAACGATTGCGATAATGTCCTTAACCAAAGCAAGATTTAAGAGGCGTTATCATTTTCAGGTTGGGATAACAATTGCAGCCCTGCTGGTTTTTAATATTGCTACGTTTTTAGAGAGTTCGATTAATACCCGTATTGTAATAATGTCTTTAGGGATATTTGCGATTTATTTACCGCCAACCATCAGCTATTTTACAGAAAAAGCCAATAATTTATTCCGGATTTTTTACCTGCTGTGTTATGTTGCATTTGAAATTTTAATCTTTTTACGGGCTGTTTATAGCTATATAAGCCCGCAAAAATATTTTTTCCGATACAGTACTTTTGATAGTTTGTACAGCATTGGTTTATTCCTGCTCACGCTTATCGGTACAGTCGGGTTTTTATTACTGGTAAAAGAGAAACAGGACCTTAAAATACAGAAACTTCTAAAAGATAAAAACTTATTCTTTTCCATAATTGCCCATGATCTGAAAGGGCCGTTGGGATCCTCACTGGTACTGTCGGAAATCATGGCGCAGGAAATTGAAGATTATACCCGGGAAGAAATTAAACAGATCACCGGAATGCTTCATGAATCGAACAAAAATATCTATAAGCTGCTTGAAAACCTGTTGGACTGGTCCAGGGTACAAACCGGGATGATCCAATACAATCCTCAAAAAGTGACATTAAATAGCCTGATCGAAGACAACGTAGCGCTCAATAAAAATACGGCATTGCATAAAAACATCGATCTTAGGTTTGAAGCGACAGAAACGATTATGGTTGAGTTGGATAAGGATATGATCGATACTGTTTTGCGAAACCTGCTGACAAATGCTATTAAATTTACAGACCAGCAAGGTGAAATTATAGTAACGATGCAAAAGATAAATCAAAAAGTTGAGGTGTCTATTACCGATAACGGTATTGGAATTCCGGATAGCATAAAAGAAAAGTTGTTTAAAATTAATGAAAAAGTCATCCAGAAAGGGACCGAAAATGAAATCGGGAACGGATTGGGCTTATTGCTTTGCAGTGAATTTATAAAAAGGCATCAGGGCGAAATCTGGGCCGAAAGCAAGCATGGGGAAGGAAGTACTTTTAAGTTTGTATTACCGTTGAAAGGCTAAAGCAGGAGTTTGATCTTGGACTACTGTTTAATTTTTGTTGCGCCGTTTTGGGATTGCTTTTGGAAGTAATTTTCAGGCATAAAAAAAAGTCCTGATTTTCATCAGAACTTTTTTGTGGGGAGAGCAGGATTCGAACCTGCGAAGACATAGTCAGCAGATTTACAGTCTGCCCTCGTTGGCCGCTTGAGTATCTCCCCGTTGGCTATTCAAGTGTTCTCCTTGATTATTTCGAGTGCAAATATAGGACTGTTTTTTTACTATGCAAACTTATTTCTAATATAATTTCTCACTTTTTTTTAAAGTATTGTTTCTTAGAGAAATAAAAAAATCTCCCGGAGGAGATTTTTTGGAGTGTGTCTTATTTTGTGCCTAAAAGCGCTAAAACTTTCGCTTTTAATTCGGCTCCTTTAAGGTCTTTTGCTACAATTTTTCCGCTGGCATCCAGGATAAATGTTTGCGGGATTGCTTTTACATTATATTGTTCCGCGATTGGATCCTGCCAGAATTTCAAATTCGAAACCTGTGTCCATGCTAATTTGTCTTTTGCAATAGCTTCTTTCCATTTTGCTGCATCCTGGTCTAATGATACTCCAATGATGTTTAATCCTTTTGCGTGTAGCTCATTGTATAATGCTACTACATTAGGGTTTTCAGCACGACAAGGACCGCACCATGAAGCCCAGAAATCGATGATGGTTACTTTTCCTAATGATTCTTTTAGGGAAACGGTTTTTCCTTCCGGATTTGGAGCAGAAAAGTCCGGTGCCATTTTTCCTACTTCAACAGCACTTTGTTTTGCAAGGAAATTTTTAACGGTATCCCCGTGCTGGTTGTTTTTCGCATCAGCGGTTAACAATTTGTAGTATTTCTCAATTTTATCAACCGGTAAAGACTGGAATTTTACAAAGTTTTCCAATAGCATTACTGATAAAAAGGAGTCCGGATGTTTCTGAATAAAATCTTCCGATTTTTGATTCATCTGATCCTGGTATACCATGAATTGTTTTCTAAGGGAATTTATAGTAACGGTATCGTTCGTTTGCTGTGCTGTAGCCATTCTTTGATTGTTAGCAATCTGGAATGCCTGCATTTTTTTATAAATTACTTTTGATTCGTCGTTATATTTTTGGAACTGGTCGTTTGTAACCGTTCCGGAAACTCTTGAATTACGAACAGAATCTTTTACAAATTCAACTTTAATTTTTCCATTTTCAAGTACAAAAGGGATCATATCGCCAATGTCCTGAATTCTTAAAAAGCAAAATTCCGGATGCTCGGATTTTCCTTTAAATTCGAATTTTCCATCTTTAACCTTTACAGTATCTTTAGATACAGGGCCTAAATCGCTTTGTGTGGCAATGATAACCATTTTGTCATTTTCTACACCTTTAGCTTCTCCAATAATGGTAAAACCATCATCTTTTTTACATGAAGCAAAAAATGCAGCAATTGATAGTACTAAAAAAAATTTCTTCATCTTTATTTTTAATTTGTTATGCTTACAAATGTATTTAAAAACTCCCTATAAGGGGAAGTAAAATATATTATTTTTAACAGTATGAAATGAAAAACCCCAAAATCTGAAGCTTCAAATTTTGGGGTTTCGGTTAGTTTAGTGTCGAAGGACAGACGAATTTCGTCAGCGGAACATTACTTTGTCTTATTCCGGATATTCCTTTTTCGACGTTTATCATATTGTGATATCCTCTTGCTTTCAGTATGGAAGCCATGATTACAGAACGGTAACCGCCGGCACAATGCAGGTAAAAATCAGCATTTTTAGGAACTTCGGCTAGTTGATCGTTTACAAAATCCAAAGGGATATTAATGGCACCTTCCACATGTTCGGCACTGAATTCTCCCGGTTTTCGGGCATCAATTACAGCCAGTCCGGACGTGTCCTTGTCTGCTGCAAACTGTTCCGGTGTGATGGAAATAATGGTATCTACTTCAAAACCGGCTGTTTTCCAGGTTTCGATGCCACCTTCCAGGTACCCCAGACAGTTGTCGAAACCTACGCGGGAAAGACGGGTAATTGTTTCTTTTTCTTTTCCTTCCGGCGCTACCAGAAGTATCGGTTGTTTAACATCCATTATTAAAGCGCCCACCCACGGGGCAAAGTTTCCCTGCAAACCGATGAATATAGACCCCGGTATGTGCTCTTTTATAAATTCATTTTCATGGCGAACATCTAAAATTAAAGCTTCAGATTGACCGGCAGCGGCTTTAAATGCAGCGGCACTCATTGGTGTGTTGGCTTTATTCATAACCGTTTCCAGGCTGTCATATCCCTGAATATTCATTAAAACATTCTGAGGGAAATAGGCCGGTGGTGCACCCAATCCGTCTAATAATTCTGCCGTGAACTCTTCTTTTGTCATGTTGGCCCGTAAAGCATAGTTTACTTTTTTCTGATTGCCCAAAGTGTCTGTTGTTTCTTTGCTCATGTTTTTACCGCAAGCACTTCCGGCACCGTGGTTCGGATAGACAATTAAATCGTCTGCCAAAGGCATTATTTTATTGCGCAACGAGTCAAACAGCATTCCGGCTAATTTTTCCTGAGTTAAATCGCTAACCAGTTTTTGTGCTAAATCCGGGCGGCCTACATCGCCTATGAACAACGTATCACCGGTGATGATACCGTGTTGTTTACCATTTTCATCCGTTAATAAATAACAGGTACTTTCAAGCGTGTGCCCCGGCGTATGAATCGCCTTAACGGTATAGTTGCCAATTTTAAATTCCTGATTGTCTTCGGCAATTATGGCTTCAAAATTTGGATTGGCTGTAGGTCCGTAAACGATTTTAGCGCCGGTTTTTTGTGCCAGATCCAAATGTCCGGAAACAAAATCGGCATGAAAATGCGTTTCAAAAATGTATTTAATGGAAGCGTTATCCTTAGCGGCTTTATCAATATAAGGTTGTACTTCACGTAGCGGATCAAAAATAGCGGCCTCACCATTACTTTCCAGATAGTATGCTGCATGAGCGATACATCCTGTATAAATCTGTTCTATTTTCATAATTGCATTTTTTTTATTAGGGTAAAGATAGGGTGTTGTCTTTTTTTACAGTGTGACTTTTGTCACATATGGAGGAATTCTTTCAGAAGAATGTAAACGGCCATAATTAAAACAAACCATCCAAAACCTTTTTTAAGCTGTGTTTCGTTAATATATTTATTTAAAAATATGCCTGCAAAGATACCAAAAACAGACAGTAAAGTAAATGTTAAAAGAAAATTCCAGTCTACATTCAGGTTTTCCAGATCACCGGTAAAACCAATGAGGGAATTGATGGCAATGATTAACAGGGAAGTACCAACGGCTTTCTTCATTGGGAGTCTGGCGAAAAAAACTAAGGTCGGGATGATTAAAAAACCACCGCCGGCACCCACCATCCCGATGAGTATGCCAATAAGGAATACCTGTGGAATCAGATAGCGGTAATTAATACTGCCGGAATTGCTTTCCGTATCGGATACTGCTGCTTTTTTTCGAAGCATGGCCATGGCGGCAAAAAACATGATTACGGCAAAAAGCGCCATTAAAAAAGTGTCTTTGGATAAAGTGAAACCAGAGGTGCTGATTATCGTTTCGGGTATGGCCGGAACCAGAAACCTGCGGGTAAGAAAAACAGCAATAAATGAGGGTATGGCAAACAGCACAGCTGTTTTTACAGCTACAAGCCCTTTGAAATAATTGCGGAATGCTCCGAAGGAGGAGGTTGTTCCTACTATAAACAGGGAATAGGCTGTTGCCGTTACCGGCTGGATTCCCAGTAAGTATACTAAAACGGGTACGGTCAGTATGGAACCGCCGCCGCCGGTAAGTCCTAAAACAAGTCCGATGCAAAAAGCACCGATATAGCCGAAAAATGATTCCATTTAGAAGGTCAGAATTTCAATTTTATTGCGGTGTAACTTAATTTTCTGCTCGTCTTCCAGATGCTTTAAAAGTCGGGAAATTACAACTCTTGAGGTGTTCATTTCGGAGGCGATTTCCTGATGGGTTGTCGCAATTTCGGTTGTGCCCAGCACTTTCGCTTTGTCGGTTATAAACTTATACAGGCGTTCGTCAAGATTCATAAAAGCAAGCGTATCGATGGCTTCCAGCATTTCCATTAACCGGATGTTGTAGCTCTCAAACACAAAGTTGCGCCAGGAAGGATATTTTATGACCCATTCCTCCATTTTGCCAATAGGGATCAAAACCATTTCGCCGTCGGTTTCGGCTACAGCCCTGATTTTGCTTTTGTTTTTCCCCATACAGCAGGTCAGGGTCATCGCACAGGTATCGCCGCGTTCTAAAAAGTACAGCAACAGTTCATCGCCGTTAGTGTCTTCGCGCATTATTTTGATAGCGCCTTTTAAAAGCAAAGGCATCCATTCAATATTTTCTCCTATCTCGATAAGATAATCGTCGGCTTTAAACTTCTTGTAACTGGAAACAGTGCTGATTTCTTCGAGCAGCTGTTCTTCAAAAATGTAGTCGTAGGATTCGAATAGGAGTGATTTCATGCCATATTTTTTGTAAAGGTATCTTTTTGGAATGTAATAAGTTGTAACTTTTGTTACAAGTTCGCTATTTTCTGCTAAAACGGAAATGTAGAATTCTGAAATCCGGATTGAAAAATAGGCGTTTAAATTATGTTAATTTATTAAGTATTTCGTTTTTGCTTCAATTTTAATGCCCTATATTTGTATGCTTTTTTATATAGCAAATTAACAAACAAACAAAAATAAGTTGTAAATTATTAAATAGTATGGCAACAGCACAAAAGCCGAAGGCTAGCATGTATGAAAATGTTAAGAACCAGTTTGAAAAAGCTGCTTCTGTGATGGGATTGGATGAGACTGTTAAAAAAATCCTTTCTGTTACAAATAACGAAATCGTAGTTCACTTTCCTGTGAAAATGGACAATGGAACGGTAGAAATGTTCACAGGTTACAGAGTACAACACAATAATGTTTTAGGTCCTTACAAAGGAGGTTTGCGTTACCACGCAACTGTAGATATCGATGCAGCAAGAGCATTAGCTACCTGGATGACCTGGAAAACATCTTTAGCTGGTCTTCCTTACGGAGGTGGTAAAGGTGGTATCCAGTTAGATCCTAAAAAATATTCTACTTCAGAATTAGAGCGTATTACCCGTCGTTTTGCGTATGCATTAGGTGATAATATCGGTCCTGAGCATGATATTCCTGCACCGGACGTTAACACGACTGCTCAGATGATGGCCTGGATTGCAGATACTTATATGTCTACAAAATCACCGGCTGAGCGTTCTAAAAACCAACACGTAGTTACAGGTAAACCTGTAGGTTCAGGAGGTTTGGAAGGAAGAGACAGAGCTACAGGATTTGGAGTAGTGGTTACTTTGGAGTCCTGGGCAAAATTGAGAGGAACTTCTTTAGAAGGGAAAAAATATATTGTTCAGGGATTTGGTAACGTAGGGTACTGGGCTGCACACTTTATGAACAAAAACGGAGCAATCCTTGTTGGTGTTCAGGATGCAACCGGAACAATCTATAACCCGGAAGGAATCGATCCGGAAGCTTTATTGCGTTTCCAGGCAGACAATAATACAATTTCCGGTTACAAAGGAACTCAGGATTATAAAGCAGAAGATTTCTTCGGAATTGACTGTGATATCATTATCCCGGCTGCTTTAGGAAACCAGATTACTGTTGAAAATGCAGATACAATCAAAGCTCAGGTAATTGCTGAAGGTGCTAACGGACCAACAGATACTGACGGAGAAGCAATCTTATTAGCGAAAGGTATCGAAATCATCCCGGACATTCTATGTAATTCAGGAGGTGTTATCGGAAGTTATTTCGAGTGGTTACAAAACCGTAACGGAGAAATCTGGACTATGGATGACGTAATCATCAAATTAAGAAAGAAACTGGAAGATGCTTTCAACAAAGTAGTTTTAACAGGAAGTCAGTACAAAACCGACTGGAGAACTGCAGCTTACATTCAAGCGTTAGCGCGTATTGAAATGGCTTACAAACAAAGAGGTATTTTCCCTTAATCGGGTAGAAATAATACAGAAAAAGCCACTCGGAAGAGTGGCTTTTTTTATGGTTATATGTATTATTTTAAACCACCCTGGAAATGGCTAGGAAAAACCAGCCCAAAAACAGCAACATACCGCCAAGGGGTGTTATTGGTCCCAGGAATTTCAGCTTTTTACCGCCAATGCTGCTCAGGCACAAACCGTATATGCTGAATGAAAATAAAAAAGTACCGGCGATAAAAAAGAATGCCGTTAACGATTCGGTAGTTTTGGTGAAAGCAAAAAACTGACTGATAAAAACCAATGCCAGTGCATGATACATTTGGTATTTTACTCCGGTTTCAAAATTTTTCAGGGTTTCCGTGTTCATTTTCTTTTTGAGGATATGGGCGCCAAAAGCACCAAAAATGACAGCAAGACCTCCATAACAAGCGCCTATTGTTAGTACGGTATCTTTCATAAAATAAATTTTTGGGGATTAAAAATATAATGTAATTACTACAAATATACTATTCTTCAGGTAAATCATAGTATAATAAAATCCTAAAAAGGCATTTCTTATCTTTGCAGCATGAATGGGAAATCATATAATAAAACCAATTTTTTTAAACACACTTTCTGCGTTTTTACTGAAGTAGCTTCAAATGAGGTAAGCGCTATACAGACGAATTATAAAAGTAAATCGGGCAGTAGCTATTATTTTACGGAAGAAGGTGTTTACCGCTATTCCAATCATTGGGGAAGAGCCGCAAATTGCCGATGGCGTTTGCTGCCTTTAGCCACGACTGACGGAACAAGGGAGCGTATCGGGTATGCAAAATGGAGTGATTTCTATCCCAATAATGATTCGGATAATTTGTTTTATATAACTGTCGATTTTACAAGCGGAGCGGCTGTTTTTGAACACAAATCCAATCCTTTATATGATGGTAAGGCAGTATTGCGCAATGCAGCCGAAACCACAAAATACATGCAGCAGATCCGGAAGTTATTTGAAAGTGAAGCCTGGGCAAAATACCTGGAATATGATGATCTGAATGCTCTTCGGGAAACCATTATTAACGAACTGCTGACCACTAATAAAACACTACAGCAAATAAAAAGCAGATTACTGATATGAGCCGTCAAAACGAGGAAAACAGAAAAAAGCACAGTAAAAAGATCCAGCATAAAAAGGTAAAAGAACAAAATGCTGCACAGTTGCGAAAAGAGAAATTAAAAGAAATATTAAAAAAATTCCAATCCGAATAATCATGACCGAAAAATGTTATTGTTGTTCCGGCCTGCTTTTCCGGGATTGCTGCGAACCGTATGTAAAAGGTATTAAAAAGGCTCCCACAGCCGAAGCACTGATGCGGTCCCGGTATTCGGCTTATGCAGTACATGCGGTTGACTATTTACTGGATACAACGCATATTTCCCAGCGAAAATACCATTCTAAAAAGGACATACAGCAATGGGCTGTTTCGAACCAGTGGCTGAAATTGGAAATAATTAAAGCAACGGAAAATACGGTGGAGTTTAAAGCTTACTTTTTAGATGCGTTGTTACAGCCCCAGGTACATCATGAAAAATCGACTTTTAAGCAGCAAAACGGAAGCTGGTTTTATGTGGACGGAAAGTTCTATTAATAATCTTCTGGTATACTGCCTAAGTACTCGCTGTTAAACAAAGGTTTCGAACAGTCTTTTATTCAGTATTTGCTGCGTTACAAATTTTCCGTTCAGAAAAACACTGTGAATTGTAAAAGGGACAAAATGGTTTTGTGCCTGTTCCCGCGTTGTTATTTTGTGAATCGTAATCGGGTAACCTTTTTCCAGGGCAGCGTTTTTTGTTTCTTCATTTACATAATATTCCGTAAACGGACAGGCATTTGTATAATATACCGCAATGCCTTTTGAAGTGTCGCATTCCCCTTTTTTGCAGCAGTCTTTAAATTTTGGAATTGCTGCGTTTTCCCGTAATGGTTTGTACCAGAGCTCAAAATAGGGAAGTGCCGTATCGGCCAATAGAAATCCCAGTTTTGCAAAGAATTTTTTGTCGGACATATACGGTTGTTTTTTTGCAGCGGTAATGACCACAATGCCATCTTTGTCCTTACAGTCGTTGACGCATTCCTGAAATAATGCTTTACCGTATCCCTGACCTTTAAACTGACCGGAAACCCAGAAACAGTTGATCAGCATATAATTTGGCGCGTGAACAGGAGCCCAGGCTTTTTCTGCCGGGACATATTCAATAAAAACTTTACCGCTCACATCGAATTTCTTAAAAATATAGCCCTCTTTAAACTGCGAAGTAAGCCATTCTTTCTTTGCCGCATAGCCGCTGGATAATTTCTTATCACTAATGGCGCAGCAAATGTGCTCTTTGGAAATATTTTCGGCTGTGAGGGTAATGATATTCATAACTACTTGATTGAAAAATAGTCAAAGGCTGCTTTTGAAATTGCGGCAATGATCTTGTTGTTAGTGGTGTCACTTTCCATGGAATCACTAACAAAAACGGCTATGGCAAATGCCTGTCCGCCGGGAAGGTATACAATCCCGATGTCGTTTTCGGCGGCTTTAAGCCCGGTTTCTTTCCGGAAGGAACTTCCGGTTTTGTGTGCCACAACTACGTTTTGAGGCAACAGCCCTTTTATTTTATCCGGTCCGGTTTTGGTTCCCTGTAACACGTTTAACAGGTAGTCATAGGATGTTGGCGATAACACCTGAAGCTGGTAGAATTTCTTAAGCAGTAAAACCGCAGCAAACGGAGTGGTCGTATTCAGGTATTGGTTTTCCCATTTTTCATGCATTTCGGCTTCCGTTGCCTGAATACTGGTATTCGGGATTTTCAGGCTTTTGATGTAACGGTCCACCTTTTTAGTACCGCCAGCCAGGCGAAACAGTATGTCGCAGGCATTATTGTCGCTTAAAGAAACCGTATAGCTGATTAGTTCACTCAATTTGATATTGATGTTGCCATAAGGATAATTCTCCCGTAACGGGCTATGTGTGTTTTCCAGTAAATCCGATTTTTTTACGAATATTTCCTGATCCAGCCTTAATTTCCCTTTATCAACCTGGTGTAAAATGGCCAATGCCAAATGGAATTTATACACACTCATGGTCGGGAAATGATGCGTATTGTTGATCGTTAGCGTATCGTTATTGGTCAGGTTATAGATACCTACACCCACAGTAGCTTTTTTGTCTTTAATAATCTCATTGATCTGAGCCCTTAAGTTAGTTGTCTGAGCAGAAGCGTTTAGGGCAAGTGATAAGGTAAGGAGGATGGAAAAGCGCTTGCGGAGATTCATTGGAATGGCGTATTTGGGATGTGTAAAGTATCAAATTTACAATTATTTATTCTGTTTTTTTAATGTCAGCAGCCAAAAAATAAGCGCAATACTGCTAAATCCGGCTCCTAAAAGGCAAACGCCACTCCAGCCGGATTTTTTTGTAATGCCAGTGTGGCAGTTACTCTGGAGTAGTTTTTGAGAACAATATGAAAATCAGAATAGGGCATAAAAAAACCTTTTAGTTCAACTAAAAGGTTTTTTTAAATTTTATAAGGAATTCCGGCTTACAGTTTGTTCATGTTTCCGGCTAAAGTTTCGATAAATTTACCGATAGGTCCTTTTACCATCATGGCCATCATCGGGTTAAATTCTCCTGTGAAAAGCAATTGAACTTCCGAGGTGTTTGCAGTAAGGGCATTAATATTTGCCGTTAAAGTGAAAGGCAGTTTATCGCTGGCAGCTCCTAAAACAACTTTGTTTGGGGCTACTTTATCTTTCATTTTTAATTTAATTTCCGGCATACCTTTTAAACCGAAAATAAAAGCGTTTTCATCCAATACTTCGAATTTAGCTATATTTTCAGGCATTAATTTCTCGAAATTCTTAACATCTGTTAAAGAATCGAATAGGTACTCGGCTGATTTCTCTACGTTAACTTTTGGACTTTCTAAATTCATATATAAGTATCGTTAGTGCTTTTTATGCTTGATTAAACTTCAATTCCCCAGGTTGAAGGGCTTTTACGCCATTCTTTTAAGGTTTCATGTTCTTCTTCGGTAATGTATTTTTTGGCAACTGCTTCTTCCAGTAAGGTGTCGTAGTTCCCCAAAGTATAGAGGTTAACGTTGGCATCTTTGAAATTTTCAGTAGCAATTTCAAAACCATACGTAAAAATGGCCACCATACCTTTTACATTTGCACCGGCTTCTTTTAAAGCTTCAACAGCCATAAGGCTGCTTTTTCCGGTACTGATCAGGTCTTCCACCACAACCACGTTCTGGCCTTTTTGTAAAAAGCCTTCTACCTGATTTTGTCTTCCGTGTTTTTTAGGTTCCGGACGAACATAAACAAATGGTAAACCTAAATATTCTGCAACCAATATACCAATGCCAATGGCTCCGGTTGCTACTCCGGCTATTACATCCGGTTTTCCAAACTCTTTTTCAATGTTTTTCGCAAATTCCTCACGGATATAATTTCTTATCGGTGGAAATGAGAGGGTTATACGGTTGTCGCAATAAATAGGCGACTTCCATCCAGAAGCCCATGTAAAAGGATTTTTTGGATTTAATTTAATTGCGTTTATTTGTAAAAGCAATTCGGCAGTTTTTTTAGCTGTGTCTGTATTAAAAATCATAGTACAAATGTATAAAGTTTTTGTGAACGACAAACCACTTTTCTTGACAAATGAAATTGTTAAAGAAACCGATTTTCAACTTTTTCTTTTGGAAAGTGTTGATATAAAGCAAGTTATTGTTAAAATGTTTCAAAACAAAATTCAGAAAGCTTTTTTATACTATCCGGACGAAAAGGAAATCCTGAAGAAACTCAAGGAGAAGATTCCGGTAGTAAAAGCGGGCGGCGGATTAGTGTATAACCGGAAAGGAGAGGTACTTTTTATCTTTAGAAACGGCAAATGGGACCTTCCCAAAGGCGGAATCGAGAAAAAAGAAGAGATCGAACAAACGGCCATGCGCGAAGTGGAAGAAGAAACCGGTGTTGACGGTTTGAAAATTACGCAGAAGTTACAGAAAACCTATCATGTTTTTAAGCGCAACGGGCGGTATAAGCTGAAAGTAACCCATTGGTTTGAGATGAAAACCAATTTTGAAGGGATACCACAGGGGCAAATTGAAGAAGGTATTGAAAAAGTTGCCTGGCTGAAACCGGATGAGGTGAAAGAAGCGCTGACCAATTCCTATGAAAATATTAAGCTGTTGTTTCAGGCAGAAAAAGTTTTATAAACAAAAAACCAGAGCATTGCTCTGGTTTTTTATTGGTTTTATTTCATGATGCGGTATACCGGATACTGCAGGTGTGATTTCTCGTAATATTTAGAGTTTTTATAGACCCAGTCCAGTTGGGCGTCACCGCTGCTTTCAAATTTAGGATCGCTTTTTCTCTTTTTTTCCAGTGCTGCTCTCAGTTCCGGGTTTTCATCCAGTAACTGTTTTGCCACATCTTCAAATACATAAGGAGAGTAGTATTCCTTTTGCTGTAAAACGGCATCAAAGAAATTCCAGTTGAAATAGGAATCAACAGCTTCCGGTTCTAAAGTTTCCAACAGGAATTTTACATTTTTCTGCTGGGTGGCAATCAGGTAATCCCCTTTTTTAAACGTAACGGGCTTTTTTTCAACGGTAACCGTAGTGTTGGAATGGCCGTAATGACCTTCAAAAGCACTGTTTCCGGTTTTATAATCGGCTATTCTGTAGCTTTCCACAGTAATGAGCGTATCCTGTTTCAGCTGTTTCATTTCAATGTTATTCAGTTTCAGCAGGTCCAGAACATTCCACCATTGTTTCGGGATCACATAATATTCCGGAATAGTAACCTGCTTTTTAGGTTTGTAAACTTCATAATAGGGAATCATCTTTTTGAATGGTTTGGAACGGTCGTAATACAATCTCGGTTTGCCGGAAACAGCACTGGCTTTGTATTTGCCTTCATATCCTAAGAACGGGATTTGGGTTACTTTGGCCGAATCGATTTCCCATTCTACCGTATATTTTTGGTCTGGCGTATAGCTGGCAAGGGTTTCTTTCCGGATTTTCTTAATCGTCTGGAAGTTTTTATCGGTATAGTTTAAGGTAGTTATCATGTATTCGTACGTCACCTTTACACGGTCGCTGTATTTTTTTAGCATGTGGGTTTCCACCATGGCTCCGAAGGAATTGAACATTGCGGCATAACCGGTAGAAAAACGGGCTGTTTCCATGTTTTTGGCAAAGCCGTTTTCGGGTGTTTTATTGTAAATATTCACATAAGGAACCGGTTCAATTTTTTTGGACTGCAGGTCTTTTAAAATGGCGGGATACATATCGGTATTGAAATATGTCCCGGCAGTACCGCCTAATTTCTGATAATGTGTGGAAATATAGGTTAATGTATATTGATAATCGGCACCGTTGCTAACATGGTTGTCGATAAAAACATCCGGATAAACCAATTGGAAGATTTCCGCAAAACTACGGGCATTTCGGGTATCCGATTTAACAAAATCCCGATTCAGGTCATAATTCCGGGCATTTCCGCGGAATCCGAATTCTTCCGGTCCGTTTTGGTTAACGCGGGAAGTTGAATTTCTGTTTAAGGCTCCGCCGATATTGTAAATCGGAATGGCTACGACAACCGTGTTTTTGGGAGCAGTGATTTTTCCGGTAGCCAGATCCCGGAACAGCATCATGGTAGCATCTATACCGTCCGGTTCTCCGGGATGTATTCCGTTGTTGATTAAAAGAACGGCTTTATTTTTCTGTATTTCCGGAAAGTCGAAGTTTTTTCCGGGATTAAACGTAACAATATGCAACGGTTCGCCGCTGTCTGTTTGCCCCATGGTTTTCATGGCAATGGTTTCAAAATTCTGATCCAGTAACTGGAAATAGGCAATGGTCTCTTCATAGGTTGCCGTCTGGTTGCCATTTCCTTTTTCATAAGGTGTCGGAAATTTTTGCTGTGCCATTGTCGGAAGGGAATGCAGGAAGGGGAGGATCAGTAGAATTTTTATGAATTTCATTTTATATCCGGGTGTTTTTTGTGATATTTTTATAAAAGGGGTTTGTTTTTTAGGTATTCTGTTTTTTTATCGTTAGCTTAGTGTTGCTTAATCAATTAAAAAATAAAAATATGAAAAAAATTACTCTTTTATGCTTGTTTTTTTTAATGTCTTTTGCAGTTGAGGCGCAAATTGTGCTCACACATTCTAATTCGCAGGCAATCAATGGAAATACAGTAGCTTGTGGTAACAGTACTACGGCAACATCCAGTGACAACAGGTATTACAGAAGTTTTAACCTGAATGCATTGGGGGTTACGGCTGCTTTTAATTTGTCGGCGATCCAGTTTGGCGTTAATTCCCTGACCGGAGCCAGCAGTTATGTAGTGACCGTTAAGGCATACAGTACAACGGCTGCTTTCCCTGCAGGGTTCCCGAATACCGGATATACTTTGTTAGGACAGGCGGATTATACCGTTCAGACTGCAAATGTGGGTACTATTGTTTCCGTTCCGTTAACGGCTACAGTTCCTGCAAATGCAACGTTAATCGTGGAAGTAGGATATGCCGCAGCGGCAACCGGATCCGGTATCCGAATCATTTTAGGATCCAATTCGGCCGGACAAACAGGACCAAGCTATATTGCTTCGACTACCTGTTCGATAACAACGCCAACAGATGTGGCAGCGGTGGGAACCGGTTTTCCAAATGTACACATGGTTATCAATGCGGTAGGAACGACATTGGGTGTTAATGAATTTGCCTCAAAATCAGTAATGGTTTATCCTAATCCGACGTCAGGATTGTTTACAGTAGAGCTGCCAAACGAATTGGAGATCCAGAAAGCAACGCTGGTTGATATCACCGGTAAACAATTTGCTTTAAAAACCAATACAGGAAGCAAAATTGATATTTCCGGTTTTGCAACGGGTGTTTACCTGTTGAATCTGGAAACGGCTGAAGGAAACTTAGTGAAAAAAATCGTGAAACAGTAAACGTTTCCCGCATGACAAAAAGTAAAGAAGCGCCCGGACAGGCGCTTCTTTTTTATTTTATTTTTACCGAATCCGGTACTAAAACAGTATAATCACCGCCGTTACGGATAACATCGCGGACAATGCTGGAACTGATATAGGAAGTACTGGCGGCCGTTAATAGAAATACCGTTTCAATATGGGATAACTTTCTGTTGGTATGGGCAATTGCTTTTTCAAATTCAAAATCCGCTGGATTGCGAAGTCCACGGAGAATAAACTGTGCGTTTAACTTCTGGCACAGGTCAATTGTTAATCCCTGATAGGTCACTACCGAAACTTTCGGTTCATTTTGAAAAGCATCTTCAATGAATTTTTGACGCGTTTCTAAAGAGAACATGTATTTTTTTTCGGCATTGACCCCAATGGCGACGATGATTTCATCAAATAGCGGAAGGGCTCTTTTAATAATATCATAATGTCCCAGAGTGATCGGGTCGAATGAACCGGGAAATATTGCTTTTCTCATTTGGTTGGTTTTTTGCGTTGGAATTATTGTAATGCTAATACGATAGCATTGTCAAACAATTCGGTTAGAGAAATTCCTGCTGCTTTTGCCTGTTGCGGTAAAATACTTTCGGTTGTTAATCCGGGAATCGTATTCATTTCCAGCATATACGGTTCGTCGTTAACAATGATAAACTCACTACGGGAAAAACCTTTCATTTTTAAAACATCATAGGCGCGTTTGGCTACCGCGCTTACTTTTTCGGTCATTTCCGGTGAAATTCTTGCCGGAGTGATTTCCTGGGATTTGCCCAGGTATTTTGCTTCATAATCAAAGAAATCATTTTCGGAAACGATTTCCGTTATCGGAAGTACCGTAGTCACCCCTTTATAGTTGATTACACCCACCGAAACTTCGGTTCCGTCCAGAAAGCTTTCAATGATAATTTCGTTATCTTCTTTATAGGCGTTTGCAATTGCCGGTAATAATTCTTCCACCGACTTTACTTTGGAAATTCCAAAGCTGGAACCGGCTTTATTTGGCTTTACAAAACAAGGCAGCCCTACGGTTTTGATGATTGTTTGTTCATCAATGCTATCGCCTTCGTTTAGGTAAAAAGAAGTAGCCGTTTTGATGCCGTATGGTTTTAATACAGATAGTAAATCTCTTTTGTTAAACGTTAAAGCAGCCTGGTAATAATCGCAGGACGTTTGCGGAATACCTAATAATTCAAAATAAGCCTGCATTAAACCGTCTTCGCCCGGAGTTCCGTGTATCGCATTGAAAACCACATCAAATTGTAATTTTACACCTTTATACTCCACAGAGAAATCATGACGGTTTACCGGAAATTCAGCATCATTTTCGTCTACCATTACCCATTTGTCCTTAAAAATATGGATGCGGTAGGCGTTGTATTTTGACTGGTCCAGAAATTTATAGACTACATTTCCACTTGTTAAAGAGATTTGATATTCACTGGAATATCCTCCCATAATAATGGCAACATTTTTCATTTTGCTACGTTTGAATTATTAGTTAAGTATATTACAAAAGTATTATTATTTGTTGAATCATTCCGGATTGAATAATAAAATATAAGGCTTTAAAGAAAGTAAAAACCTTTAGTATTTTATATATTTGCCAAAATTCGATTATTTATGAGTTGGAAAAAGTTTTTAACCAGTTTTACATTCTTTAAAAATTTAGCATTAGCACTGATTATCCTGATTGTATTCGTGGTATTAGTGATGCAATGGTTAGGATATGCTACCAATCACGGGGAAGAAATCCCGGTTCCTAATTTGTCAAAAATGACTATTGATAAAGCAGAGGAGAAGTTAAATGACATTGATTTGGAAATTCATTTACTGGATACTGTTGATTTCAAAGCCGATTTCCCGCCTTATTCCATAGTAGAGCAGGATCCGTTGCCGGGAGTAACGGTAAAAGACGGCAGAAAAGTGTATGTTAAGATTAACTCTGGCGGTTACTCGCAAGTGACCATGCCGGATCTTATCCAGAAAACATACCGTCAGTCGCTGTCAACTTTACGGGCTTTAGGCCTGGAAGAAGGAAACGTGAAATATGTTCCGTATATGGCTAAAGATGTTGTTTTGGAGATGAAACAGGGTGGAAAACAGTTAAAAGCCGGCGATAAAGTATTGAAAGCTTCAAAAATCGATTTGGTTTTGGGAGACGGTAAAACAGGATTTGTAGAGGAAACAGCAACGGATAGTATTCCTGTAAAAGAAAATACAACAGAAAGTAATGCAGAATAATAATATAAACGAAGAAGCCGATTTAGACGGTGAATTATTTGAACATTATCGTTTTGAAGCGGCAAAAGGGCAGGCTCCTTTGCGCGTGGATAAATTTTTAATGAATCTTGTTGAGAATGCAACAAGAAATAAAATACAGCAGGCGGCAACAAATGGAAACATTTTTGTGAACGATATCCCTGTAAAATCCAATTATAAAGTAAAAGCATTTGATGTGGTGCGTGTGTTAATGGAACAGCCGCCGTTTGAAAATGTGATTATTCCGGAGAATATTCCGCTGGATATTGTTTTTGAAGATGATCAATTGCTGGTAATCAATAAACCTGCCGGACTGGTAGTCCATCCGGGACACGGTAACTATACCGGAACTCTGGTAAATGCGCTGGCTTATCATTTTGAGAACCTGCCGCTAAACAGCAGTGAGCGTCCGGGATTGGTACACCGTATTGATAAAGATACTACCGGATTGTTAGTGGTAGCCAAAACAGATATGGCGATGGCTTACTTGACGAAACAGTTTGCCGATAAAACTTCCGAAAGAGAATATGTTGCCCTGGTTTGGGGGAATATTGAAGAGGAGGAAGGAACGATTGAAGGCTATATCGGACGTCACATGAAAGACCGTATGCAAATGTCGGTTTATGACAGTGAAGAGTTTGGAAAACATGCGGTAACGCATTATAAAGTGTTGGAACGTTTCGGATATGTAACATTGGTTTCCTGTATACTGGAAACCGGTCGTACCCATCAGATCCGTGCCCATATGAAATATATCGGACATACCTTATTTAACGATGAGCGTTATGGCGGACACCTGATTTTGAAAGGTACTACCTTTACAAAATACAAACAGTTTATTGACAACTGTTTTAAGACTTTGCCAAGACAGGCACTGCATGCTAAAACATTAGGCTTCGAGCATCCGGTAACCAAAGAGTTTATGCGATTTGATACCGAATTGCCGCAGGATATGCAGGAATGTATTGAAAAGTGGAGAGTGTACTCCAAATCCCACACTGTGGAAGAAGAAGAGTAATAAGTACATTGATATAAAAAATAAGGCGGGCAAAATAAATTTGCCCGCCTTATTTTTTATATCAAATCAAATCCCATATCTCAAACTTCGTATCTCATATATCTCAAATCAAACGTCATTATATCAAATATCTCAAATCAGTCCTCTACTATTTAAAAACGCCCCGATGATTCGGGGCGTTTTTGTTTTTATTTGTTTTTATTGTCGATCCATTTACGGGCATTTACAAATGCTTCGTGCCATGGCGATACTTCATCCTGCTGTCCTGCCGGATAATGTGCCCAGTTCCAAGGGAACGTGGAACGCTCGATATGCGGCATCATTACCAGGTGACGACCGGTAGTGTCGCACATCATTGCAGTGTTATAATCCGAACCGTTTGGATTTGCCGGATAGCTGTCGTAAGCATATTTGGAAACAATATTGTACTGTTCTTCTGCATACGGTAATTTGAATTTTCCTTCACCGTGTGAAACCCAAACCCCTAATGTGCTTCCTGCTAATGTGGATAACATTACCGAGTTGTTTGGCTGAACGGTAACGGAAGTAAAGATACTTTCGTGTTTTGCACTTGTATTGTGGTGCATTTTTCCGTGTACTTCGTGTTCCGGGTTGACTAATTCCAGCTCCATAAATAACTGGCAGCCGTTACAGATACCTACCGAAAGCGTATTGTCACGCTTAAAGAAGTTTTTCAATGCCGTATTGGCTTTTTCATTGTATAGGAAAGCACCGGCCCAGCCTTTGGCAGAACCTAAAACATCTGAGTTGGAGAAACCTCCTACGGCACCGATAAACTGGATATCTTCCAATGTTTCACGCCCGGTAATCAGGTCGGTCATGTGCACGTCTTTTACGTCAAATCCGGCTAAATACATCGCATTTGCCATTTCACGCTCGGAATTACTTCCTTTCTCACGGATGATAGCGGCTTTCGGACGTGGTTTTGATGCGTCGATAACCGGTTTCTTACCGTCGAAATGTAACGGGAAAGTATAGTTTAGCGGCTGGTTTTTATAATTGTTATAACGTTCCTGCGCCATTCCGTTTTTAGACTGTTTCTGGTCTAAAAGGAAAGAGGTTTTGTACCAGGTATCTCTCAGTTCCGTAACATTGAATGCAAAAACGTCTTCATTATTGGTAATGGTTACGGTATTGATTTCCGTTACCTCACCAATTTTAAAGAATTCAATACCGTTGTTGTTTAGCACTGTTTCAGCTTCAGCATCTGCCTGGAAAACCAATCCGATGTTTTCGTTGAATAGGGCTTTAACGGTATCCTGTTCTTGTAAAGAGGATAAATCGTAAGCAGCACCCAGATTTACATCTGCAAAACACATTTCCAAAAGGGTAGTGATTAAACCGCCGCTTCCGATGTCGTGTCCGGCTTTAATGTTACCGGCCTTGATTAAATCCTGGATAGTGTTGAATACCTTTTTGAAGTAACCGGCATTGGTGATCGTTGGTACTTCTTCACCGATTTTATTTAAAATCTGAGCAAAAGAAGAACCTCCTAATTTAAAGCTGTCCTGAGACAGGTTGATATAATAAATGCTTCCGCCGTTTCGTTGTAAAACAGGCTCCACAATTTTAGTAATGTCAGCACAATTTCCTCCGGCAGAAATAATAACCGTTCCCGGTGCAATTACTTCGTCGTTCGGATATTTTTGTTTCATGGAAAGGGAGTCTTTCCCGGTTGGAATATTGATGCCCAATTCGATAGCAAAATCGGAACAGCCTTTTACCGCTTCATACAAACGGGCGTCTTCACCTTCGTTTTTACAAGCCCACATCCAGTTAGCAGATAATGAAACACTTTTCAGTCCGTCTTTTAACGGTGCCCAGACAATGTTTGATAAAGCTTCTGCGATAGCGTTACGGCTGCCCGCCACCGGATTAACCAAAGCCGAAACCGGCGAATGCCCGATAGTGGTCGCAACCCCTTCTTTTCCCTGGAAATCCAAAGCCATTACACCCACGTTGTTTAATGGTAACTGTAATGGTCCGGCACATTGCTGTTTGGCAACACGTCCGCCCACACAACGGTCTACTTTATTGGTCAGCCAGTCTTTTGACGCTACGGCTTCCAATTGTAAAACCTGGTTTAAATAGGCAGGGATATTGGCTGTTGTATACTCTAAATCCTGATATTTTCTGTCGATGGTGCTGTCGTTCATGATCACTTTCGGAGAACTTCCAAACATGTCTTCCAAAGCAAAATCCATTGGTTTGGCACCCGTAGAAGCCGATTCGAAAGTAAAACGATGATCACCGGTTACGTCACCCACAGCATACATTGGCGAACGTTCCCTGTCGGCAATACGCTGTAGCGTTTCCAAATCTTTTTCACCGATAACCAATCCCATACGTTCCTGTGATTCGTTTCCGATGATTTCTTTAGCAGAAAGAGTAGGATCACCAACAGGAAGTTTGTCCAGATCGATTTTTCCACCGGTTTCTTCCACCAATTCCGATAGACAGTTCAAATGTCCGCCGGCACCGTGATCGTGGATGGAAACAATAGGATTGTGATCGCTTTCCACTAATCCGCGAACGGCATTGGCAGCACGTTTCTGCATTTCCGGATTGGAACGCTGGATCGCATTTAATTCAATTCCTGAACCGAAAGCTCCGGTATCTGCCGATGAAACAGCAGCACCACCCATTCCGATTCTATAATTTTCACCACCTAAAATGACTACTTTGTCACCTACAGCGGGTTTTTGTTTTTTTGCCTGGCTTTCTTTTCCGTATCCGATTCCTCCGGCTAGCATGATCACTTTGTCGAAACCTAATTTGCGGGCATCTTCTTCGTGTTCAAAAGTCAATACCGAACCGGTAATTAACGGCTGTCCGAATTTGTTTCCAAAGTCGGAAGCTCCGTTGGAAGCCTTGATCAGGATGTCCATTGGAGTCTGGTACAACCATTTTCTTTCGTTCATGGCATTTTCCCACGGACGGTTTTCTTCCAGACGGGAATATGAAGTCATATACACCGCTGTTCCTGCCAATGGCAAAGAACCCTGGCCACCTGCCAAACGGTCACGGATCTCTCCTCCCGAACCGGTTGCCGCCCCGTTGAAAGGCTCTACCGTGGTAGGGAAGTTGTGTGTTTCCGCTTTTAACGAAATAACCGAATCAAATTCCTGAATGGCATAAAAATCCGGTTTGTCGGCGGTTTTAGGTGCAAACTGCTGTACGCGCGGCCCTTTTACGAAAGCCACGTTATCTTTATAGGCCGAAACGATATCGTTTGGATGTGTTTCGGATGTTTTTTTGATTAATTTGAATAGGGAAGTCGGTTTTTCTTCACCGTCAATCACAAATGTTCCGTTGAAAATTTTGTGACGGCAGTGCTCCGAATTTACCTGTGAGAATCCGAATACTTCCGAATCGGTTAACTTGCGCCCTAATTTTACGGCTAAGTTGTTCAGGTAATCCACTTCTTCCTGACTTAATGCCAATCCTTCTTTTTGGTTGTAGGCTGCGATGTCCTCAATTTCCAAAATAGGTTCCGGCTGGATGTTGATCGTGTAAATATCCTGGTGAAGCGCAGTATATTTCTGGAAAAGCATCGGATCGAAATCGTTAAAATCTTCCGTTACTTTTTCAAATTCCTCAATCCGGATAATGCCCGAAATACCCATATTCTGGGTGATCTCAACGGCATTGGTACTCCACGGTGTGATCATTGCTGCACGTGGGCCAACAAAAAAAGCATCCAGAGATGCCTTTGTATCGTTAAGAACTGTGCAAGGGTTTTCAGTAGCGCTTGCAAACAGCCAGTTTAATTTCGTAATGTCCTGAGCAGAAAGCTCGCTTTGCGATTGTACTGCAAAAACCGTATTGGTCTGGTTTCCGAAGAAATGAATCATTGTGTGTGTTGTTTGTGTGTTGTTTTTAAAAATGCAAAATTAATCTAATTCGGTCAATTAGCCAATTTTGAAATCAGAATTAATTAAGGAATATTTTACCGGGGTTTTATTCCGGAATATATTGATAAGCTCCCAGATCGGAACCCCCGTTTGGTCTGGAATTTCCTAAGATATCTTCTAAAAACGGATTGGCTACCGCTACACCATATCCTCTGGCACTGGAGTTTTCTCCGATGTTCAGCTGGTTTTTAGCGGTGTTTTTGAATTCCGGTTTAAAAGAATTGCTGTTGGAATTTACAGCAATACGGCAATTTGCGTAATCTGTTGTATTGGCAATAGGGTATAGGCTATTGTTGGTGTACTGTTGTGCTACATCAAAGAATTTAATCAGGCAGTTGTTGAATTTATAGTTAAAAGCTGAGGCAGGATTTTTACTCATTGAAAGCGAAATATTGCTGGAACCGAAGATAATACAGTTGTCAAACTGGGCTGCTTCCAAAGCAACCGGCTGTTCGGCAGGACCGTTGTCGACTGCAACTGCAACCTGGTTCGGGCGGGACCAGTAGTTGGCAAAGGTGGATTGACGGAATGCATATTTCCCGCCATAGGTACAGGCTAATCCGGCCTGTCCGGCTTTATTGATTACAACATTATCCCCTTTAATATGGGCATTACGGGCCAACAGGCCAACGTTGGCACTGTTGTATATCTGAACGTTGGTCAGTTTCAATGTTTCGTCTGTACCGTCATTTCCTTCGGTTAATAAGCCTACAACGGCATTTTTAATGGTCAGGTTTTTTAAATGGTGTCCGGTACTGCCGTTGCGCAGCCAGATAGTTCCCCATTGTCCCGGAATTTCAGAGAAATCCTGTTCTAAACGATCTCCCTGGAAAATAACTTCATTTTCTAAGGCTTCCGTTGTCGATTTTGAACCTTCCACTTTTAAGCTGCCTCCGGTTTGTACGATCAGTCCGGATTCGGCATGAAAATGGATCCGGGCACCGGCTTCAACTGTCAGTGTTTTTCCGGTTGGAACAGCGGCATAGCCGTATATTACATAAGGTTTGTCTTTTTTCCAAAGGAATTCATTCCCGTTATCAGGATGCACCTCATTTAGGTTCCGGCCTCGTGTGGTAAGGATGTTGCCTTCGTTGTCGATACCGGCTTCCACCTGTTCGTAAATACCGTTCGTACGTCCCGGATAGATAAAATAGGCATCTTTAACCAGCGTTATCAGGTCTACTTTCTGATAGTTGGCACCATAATCAAATTCGATTTTATCGGTATATAAATACTGGGCATCCGGATTGGCGTACTCATTATAATTGATGGTGGTTTCCACAAAAATATACATACTGTCTTTTGCCAGTAGTTCTACATTGTTGAATACTTTACCGGGCATACCGTCGACCATTAAACGGTATTTTGAATTTTCTCCTTCTCCTAAGCGTACACTCGGGATTTTGATATCCTTATTACTGCGGTTGTATACTTTTAAAGTATAGGTGCTGGAACCAATATTGGTAAAAACGGTATCCAGATAAACCGTTTCTTTAGAAAATTCTAAATTTCCGCTGCTGGGTTCAAACGAGAAATCGTTACGGCAGGAACTCAAAGAGATTAATATAGTCACTAAAAGAAAATAGTAATAATGGCGCATGGTTTTGAATTTTGGTAAAAATACTAATTTTTAGATGTTAAATTATACTTAAAAGAGAATTTATCTATAACGTTAAGCAAGGTAATTTATTCTCTCTTCGATTTTGATTTTGTATTTTTACCCTTCAAAAACTACACTATGTCATTTGATAAAGAAAAAGTACTGCAACTTTGCAATCATTTGTCGAAGAACACTTTGATGCAAACTTTAGAAATAGAATATATAGATGCCGGAGAAGATTTTTTAGTAGCCAAAATGCCTGTTAATCCAAGAGTACACCAGCCGATGGGCTTATTACACGGAGGGGCGTCGGTTGCCCTGGCAGAAAGCGTGGGAAGTGCCGCTTCTATTATGTTTGTAAATCCTGAAAAGCAAGAGGTAAGAGGGATTGAAATTTCGGCCAATCATTTAAAAAGCAAACGAGAGGGAATCGTTTACGGAACTGCCCGGATCATACATAAAGGAAGAAGTCTTCATTTATGGGAAATTAAAATTACCGACGAAGAAGGGAGCCTGATCTCCCTGTGTAAGCTCACCAATATGGTTTTACCAAAAAGAGAGTCATGACCGATTTATTCCTTAAAGTAAAGATACAGCAAGGGATAAATTTGCCCTTTGTGATCTATTCCAAACCCGGTTCCGATGAAATAGTTGGCTTGTTTCAGAGCAATGATCATTTGTATCATGCCGAAACGTTTGCCGAAACGGGATTTGTTTTTGCACCCTTCGACGGGGAGAATTATGTTTTAATTCCGGAGGATTATGCGGAAATCATCATTGAAAAATATGAAAAGAATGCGTTGCCGGAAGAGGTAAATATTCCAAAGGATTTTGAGCAGGAGGCTAAAGCCGATTTTGAGGCACTGGTCGACAAAGGGGTAGCAGCGATACAGTCAGGATATTTCCAAAAAGTGGTTTTGTCCCGCAAAGAGAAAGTAGCGGTTGAAAATAAGGAAACAGAGTATTTGTTTAACAGGCTGCTGTCTAATTATCCTAATGCCTTTAAGTATTGCTTTTACCATCCCAAAGTAGGGATGTGGATGGGAGCAACTCCGGAACAGCTGTTAAAAGTGAAGGACTACCAGCTGCAAACGGTGGCACTTGCCGGAACGCAGTTATATGAAGGAACGGAGAATGTGGTTTGGGAACCAAAAGAAATAGAGGAGCAGCATTTTGTAACCGAGTTTATTCTGGATAAGCTTAAAGACCGTGTTTCGGAGGAAGTGGTATCCAGTCCGTATACGGCACGGGCGGGGAATCTGCTGCATATCAAAACGGATATTTCGGCGCGGTTAAACGATAAGGAAAGCCTGAAACAGGTTGTGGAAATTTTGCATCCCACGCCGGCTGTCTGCGGTTTGCCGAAACATCTTGCCAAAGATTTTATTCTTGAAAATGAAGGTTACGACCGGGAATTTTATTCCGGTTTTTTGGGAGAGCTCAACAAGAATTTTTCGACCGGAAGGAGTGAGCATTCCGATTTGTATGTCAATTTGAGATGCATGAAGTTAAAAAAAGAAAATGTACACCTTTTTATCGGTTGTGGTATTACAAAGGACAGTGATCCTGAAAAAGAGTTTTTCGAGACGCTGAACAAATCCATGACGATGAAAAAAGTGTTGCTATAATAGTATGATATAAAGATTTAAAAATGAAATTAGATATACTGGCTTTTGGAGCACATCCTGACGATGTAGAGTTGGGTTGTGGCGCTACCATAGCAAAAGAAATATCCTTAGGGAAAAAAGTAGGCATTGTTGATTTAACCCGCGGGGAATTGGGAACGCGCGGTTCTGCCGAAATACGCGATGAAGAAGCGCGTAAAGCGGGGGAGATATTAGGGATTGCCGTAAGAGAGAATCTTAGGTTCCGTGACGGCTTTTTTGTAAACGATGAAAAGCACCAATTGGAGATCATTAAAATGCTTCGCAAGTACCGTCCTGAAATAGTATTGTGCAATGCTGTTGACGACCGTCACATCGACCATGGAAAAGGCAGCAAGCTGGTTTCGGATGCCTGCTTTTTATCCGGATTGCGACGTATCGAAACGGAAGTGGACGGTGCAGCTCAGGAAGCCTGGCGACCAAAAGTAGTGTACCATTATATACAATGGAAAAACATCACTCCCGATTTTGTAGTGGACGTAACCGGGTTTATGGATACAAAGGTTGCCGCAATAATGGCATACAGTTCCCAGTTTTATGAGCCGAATTCTAACGAACCGGTGACGCCGATAGCCACAAAAAACTTTTTGGAAAGCCTGAATTACCGCTCTCAGGACCTGGGAAGACTAATCGGGACCGATTTTGGTGAAGGTTTTACGGCAGAGAGGTATTTGGCTGTCAATAGTTTAGAAAATTTAATATAATTTTCTTTAAAAAATATTTGCAGGATATGGGAAATGGCGTATATTTGCACCCGTAATCAAATGGTGATTGTAGCTCAGTTGGTTAGAGCGTCGGATTGTGGTTCCGAAGGTCGTGGGTTCGAGACCCATCATTCACCCTTAAACAACGAAAGCCTGTGCGATATAAAGCACAGGCTTTTTTATTGGGTACAACATAGGTAGAACATTTTTAAGTTTTATTATCCTAGAACTTTACTGATAATGGAACTAAGTTCTGAATCCAGATATTCTTTTAGGATACCATTTTTAGATTTCAGATATTCAAAAATATCATCATGAGATAATGAATGTGTTTCTTTTAAACCCTTTATAATTTGGCTAAGATAATCGGAGCTTGGTTTCTTAAAATCTTTTAATTCATACTCACTTGTCAGAGTTAAAATAGGATAACCCTCTATTTCACCTATATATAATGCCATACCATACCATGAATGCTGCTTGAATACTGAAGATCCGGTACTAATTGTATTTTCAAAATCAATATTTATTCTCTCAGTTGAACTTGTTTCACCCTTTGCTATATGATTGAATTGTTCTTTGGTGATTAAATACAATTTTGCATATGTGTTTTGTTCATAGTTTTTAATCTTATTTATAAAAGCCACGCCGCCATTTTGCCATGTCTTAGAATTTTTAGAAAATATTAGTTCATAGTTTATTTTATATTGAAGTGTTTTGACCGGATTAGATATATCATTGCAAGGCTCATAGTCTTTATTACTTCCGGAAGGCTTACCTCCTTTAATGTAACACATAAAACGATCCTCATGCAAATTTGACCCATATACGGCATACCAAACTAAATCCTGTTTCATATTTTCCTCATTATTAAATTAATATTTATTGCTTAGTATCAGACAGATTAAAAAAGGAGGTGTAAATAGTGGAATTGATTATTATCTTTCCATATCAACATCTCTATCTTTTCTATAGTCGTTATCTATACCAGGTCTGTCCTTTAAAAAAATCATATTGCGCTCTATCTTTTTTTCGACTTCGTATTGCATCATACCTAACTGAAAACATTTAATATATTCCGATGATGGTGTTTTTTTGTTCTACAAGTTCGTAAAACGCTTTTTCTTCAAGGCAAATCTTATTAGCATCAACATTATTGTCCTGTTTACCGGACAATTGCTCCAATTTATTCTGATTTCACCCATGAGAGCTAAAAAATTTGTGAGCCGTTCGTTGTTTTTCAATTGTTATTACATTTCAATTTTATTATAAGCCATCCACCGTTTCATATTTCCTACCATTCGCTTTAAATGGTCTTCATTTAAGAAAATATTAGTCCAATATTCAAATCTGTCACACTGAACACTTATGTAATAGGTCATAATTGCTAAACAGGCAAAAGGCAAAAACTTTTTTTCTTCATCACTAATCTCAATTACGGATTCGTAACCTTTTAAAAAACGTTCGGCTTTTATCTGATATTCTTCTTCGTTTAAATTTGTTGCAAGCAACTGGTATAAAAAATAAGAAATGTCAAAACATAAATAGCCGTTTCCACAAAAATCAAAGTCAAAAAAGGTCACGTCTTTTTCATCGTAAATATGTAAATTGTCAAACCAAACATCAAGATGAACGCTTCCATATCTCATTTTTTGTTTGTCCATTCCGGGCATTTTCGATGTTAAGAAAATTGAGAGTTTTTCCAAAAAATCAGTTTCGCTGTTGGCTTTAGCGAAGAACTTTTTTATTCTTATAATAGAGTTGTCAAGTAAGTTTTGAGAATTATAAGACATTCTCGACAATTCAAAATTTTCTGTCGATTGATGGACTTTGGCTAATGCTTGTCCAATTAAGAAACTTGTTTCAGCCGAAAATCTTGCTGTCTTGTTGCCTTTGGCATATGAAAATAAAACACCAAATCTTTTTCCTTCCGGCGCTTCAATTTCTTGTATGTATTCGTTTGATTTGTCTACTATTGGATAAGCAACCTGTTTGTCATTTTCTTTAAGATGAACTAAAAGTCTTAATTCTTCTTCTATTTCTGATTTTGTCCGCCAATTCCAGGTATAAACTCTAAAAACGTATTTGTTTTCGTCATCATGAACTAGGTATAAATGGTTCATTGCAAGGCGGAAGATGCTACATTCCGTTTTGTCGCTTAGTCCATATTTTTGCCTGATAAGTTCACTAAGTCCATTTGGCGAAAGTGTGCTGTTAATTGTCGAAAATTTTTCTGTCATCAATCTTTGTTTGTCTATTGGTTACGGTTGTTGTACATGACGGCTAACCCTCTAATTTACGCATTGCGTCAATCATCTTTGTATTTTGTATAAAGATGCACTAAGTTAAGATGATTCTTGTTTTTTATCTGAAATTATCTGAATTATATTTTGATTAAACAATAGTTTTTGAATATAATACCTATATTTTAAAGTGCCGAAAATCAGTGTTAATATTTTCTATTAAATCTTTATTGAATTAAGGTACCGAATATTGTGGGTTCAGGCCAATCATATATCCAAAACAACGAAAGCCTGTGCAATTATAGAGTACAGGTTTTTTATAGAGTACAACAAATTATAAGGACTATTTACAATCCTTATTCAACTCGTTATACATTACCCGTTTGTGGTTCGTTTCAGGATGTCGGAACGCTTTAAAATTTTATTAATCGTTTATATCAAATAACTTAAAAAGAACATTTTCTTTGCTTTCTTTTTTTATTAATTCCTCCAAAGCATTAATATTATCCGTTTCATAAGGTTTACCCATATACTCCTGTCTGAATTTTTTAATTTCATTCAGAGAATATTCCTTTCCTTTAAAGTAATTATCTAACGCTATTTTATATAATGAATTGCTAGATGTTGGCTTTTCAATCTGATTGAATTCTGCGTAGCATTTTTCTAATACATTTTTTGAATCAACTGCATTAATTTTCAGCTTAAGAATCCCTTTTTGCATTTTTAAAGAAGGATCAGTACTATTGGAAGTTAACTCATCCAATTGTTTAATTGCATCTTCGTATTTTTTTATATTCGTTAAAAATTTGACTTTACTATACTTGAAACTGTTATTTTTCGGGTCACATTCAATAGCCTTATCAAGATAATACAAAGCACTATCATTTTCTTCTACCACTAACTTTTCGTTGAACTTACGAAAGATTGCTTTACAATCATTTGCACTTTTTTTTTCAACATTATTTACATTATTTTTCACAACTGTATTTTTATTTTGACAGTTTGAAAGTAACCCAATAAACAAAAATGGTAGAATTAAAGTTTTATTTTTCATCTTGTATGGATTAATTTCCTGATTTTAAATATTTCCTCATCCCGCGTAGCTAGATTTGTTGTTGCAGTATATGTTTTAAAGCTCAAATTCAATCCCAATTCATCCTGTAATTGTTTAATAAAGAAGGAAATTTGTTTCCTTCTTTATTAAATATTTGATGTCTAAAAAGAAAATAAATTCATTAATTAAATATTAACTTTTATCACTACAATCAATTTTATTCAGTATAAATATCAGATGCACAGCTATTATTAATTAGAACATAATTATTATCTAATATTTTAAACGTTTGTAGACATGAATTTATACTATTCCCATAATAAGTTTTGAAAGAAGTTGATTCATTTTCTATATTGATTAGTCCTTTTTCAAGATAATAATCTCCTGAGTTTTTTATTAGAATAAGTGTATTGTCAATCAACATACCAGCAAAGAATGATTCGTTCATAAAATCTTTTTCTTCTTTATTATTGTATAAATATTCGGAATTGATTATTTCTACAATAAATTGATTGTCTTTTTTTAATAATGAAATTGTAATTGAATTTGGTTCTTTCTTATATCTTTTTTTAAAGCGCTCTTTAGAACTCAAAATTAACTTTTTAAAATTGTGATTGCTTATAATAAATTTCCGAGTTGTGATTAGTTCTTTATTGTTTTCTACCTGAAAATTCTCCATTCTTTTTATGGAACATGAATCAAGTAAAAAGATGATAAGGGTAAGCAAAATAATAGCTTTGAATCTTACCATTTTAATAAGGGTTATATTTAAATCCATGATATACATTGAATTTGGGTTCGTTGATTTTCTTGTTAGGAGTTGTCTCTTTAAGATTTTTTATGTTTTGATCTATAACTGACCGAAAACGTTGATCAGCATTAGAAGCTCCAGGACCATCATAATATGGATGACTATGTGTATGCTCTTTAAGGAATCCAGATTTAGAGTATTTATTAGCTAAATCAGCCCCAAAATAATCTCGATCTTCTATTTGAGATGTTAATATCATGCTTTTCTGATTGGAAGCATTTTCAGGATTAGAAATAGTAATTAAAGAAAATTCAACATTGACTTTATCTGCTAAGAATTCAAAAACGTTTTTAGCTTCAGATTGATTTTTTCCAAAGTCAAGGCTATATCCCTTAACTGCATTGTTTTTACTATCCTTCATACTTAAATCTTGCTTATTATCTAAAACACCTTTGGAAACATCAACACTTTTATTTGTTAATTCCCCTTTACTATTATAATTAGCAGTATTACCCCTGATTAATTTATCTATTTCTTTTCCATCTTTATCATAATATACTTTATCATCAATTTTATTAATATTTCCTTTATTATCTACTCCATAAGTAGAATCATTTTCTATAGCCTGCATACCATCCGGGTCAATAAAATAAACAGGATTGTTAAATACAAACGTATAAGGCGACCAACTAGGAAATTCCTCCGCTAATGGATCTGGCGATAACCATCGGCTGGCAATATCACCGACAGGTCTTGTATATTCACCGTTAATCCTGTCAGGTTCTATAATACCGACAATCTCTTTTCTATCCACATGGAAACGAACCGAGCCTATCGTTACAATGCTATCCAGGTCGTGTACTTCAAGGTATTTTCCTTTACTTAAGGTAGCAATTCTTGCCTTATAGCCGAATTTAGCAAAAGGATTGGCAGCCTGTATATTCTTTTCCCTGCGTTCCTTTTCTTCATTGGGAAGCTTTGTTTTTTCCTGTGCGATAATTACACCGGAAACAAGCAAACATATCATAATAAAATAAAACTGTTTCATGTTTGGTTTTATTGTTTGTTAAAAGTATTCAATTTTTTATTTTCATATTTATCTCTTTCGGTTTTGAGTGACACTAACCAGTTCAAATACATTTGTTCCGGCATAAACCGATAGCCTGATTCATGGATATAGGCATATTCTTTTTCTAATGAACGGAATTTCTTTTTTGCTTTTTCCGTATCGGTTTCCTGTTCAAGCTGTTTTTTATGGACTTCGGCTTTTAGAATTAACGCTGTTGCAAAGTTCGGGTAAGCCTTGATTGCGGTTTCAGCACATTTTAAAAGGAAAGTGCCGTCATTGTAAGGGAATGATCTTTCGTAAGCTTGTGCAAGGTCAATCAATACAAGTGCAATACTTTCTTTGTCGTTCAGAGCTTTCATGTAAACCCCGTTTGTAATGGCATCTACATGAATAAATCCGGAGGCCATCAGCCAAGCGTCATTCGGGAATATTCCGCTTGTTAGCTCGGTGTTATACCAACCATTCGCTTTGTTTTGATGCTTGATATAGACATGGCTTGGCGCAAGGGCTAAATGTGCAGATGTTCCCTGTTCTTCGCATAAAATTTTGTACAGATAGGGGAGTGAATGACAATTCCCTTTTCTGGAGTAAAGCAGTTTTGATACAAACATATTGGCGATGTCTTTACTGCCGAATACATCCTCAAAATCATATTGGAAAGGAATGTATTTATATTCCTTGTCATTAATTACTAATGGAATACTGTCACATAAAACCTGATAGGTAGCAGCCCATTTATTTACGTCTTTCCTGTCGTTTTCGAGATAAGCTAAAAATCTATTCTCAACCAAAGAATGACAAAGACTGGTTAGGATTTGGATTTCTCGGTTTACAAAAACGGTATCAATATGTCCGTTGAAATAAGCATTCTCCACCGAAAATACCGCCTTTTTAAAGCTGTACGTTCTTTCGCCTTTCAACATACTGTTTAAAAGCGTAAAACTGTCTTCGTAAGCCTTTTGCTGGTCTTGCGCTATAATGTTGGTCGCGCTTATCAGAAAAAAGAATAAAATTATGAACGGCTTCATTAATTACGCAAGGTTTTGGCTTTAGCATTAAGCCCGTTAAACATTTTTTGTATTCTGTCGTTTTCTTGTTTCTGCTCGGTATTCTTCATAGCCTGTAACCATTTCTGATAAGCTTCGGCAGGCATGGGGTCATAACCAAGATTGTCAACAGCATTATATTGTTCGTTAACCATGTTCAACAATTCAACTGCTTTTGGGAAATATCCAATCTGTTGAAGTTGTTGGTGATCACGTGGATTAATGTTTAGTTGCTTCATTACGTATTCAAAACGAGCTGTATCAAGATTGGCTTTAATCATATTCGCATTGATACTGTTCGGATGAAGTTGCAAAGCTTTATCAATTACCTTGGTTATAAATTCATCATAACCGAATTTATGAATATAACCTTGGGCTAAATCAGCAAGCTGTTGTGCCATAAGTTCTTTACGGCTTAAATTCTGCATATATATTTTATTCTGCAATGCTTCGGATTTGATATAGCCCGATTGTAGAATATAGGATGTTGTTGAGAACATCCCGTTGGTCAATTCAATATTATACCATTTGCCATTATCATCAGGAAAGCGGATATAGGAATGGTTCGGAGAAAGAGATAAGTAGGCTTCTGCATCGATCTCGTCCGCCAGTATCAGGTACAAAAGCGGCATGGAATGGCATTGTCCTGTTCCTGTTTTAAGCAACTTAGTGATAAACATTTTGGAATGATCTTTTAGCCCTGAATAATCGTCAAAATCATATTGGAACGGTACATGTTTTTCTTTTGATTTTTTTAGCTGTAATGTTTCCGAAAAAAACTGAAATAGTATGAAGTTTTTGGCGGTATTACTATTTGTATCATAACCACGTTCTTTCATAATTGAGATCAGAAATGTACGGTAATTGTTTATTGTTTGGTCAAATACCTGTTTGTCAAGCTTATTGTTGTAATAGGTGTTTTCAATTAGAAATGTATTTTCTTTAAGCGAATACAGACTATCTGATAAAATCAGCTTATCAAAAGCCTGACAATAATATTCTGCTCCTGGGCGAGAAGCCCAGGAGGGTAAAGAATACAGCATCTCGGCTTTTAAGGTTGTGATATCTGTATTAAGCGCATTATAGGTTTGTCTTTGCAGTATTGTCTGTTTAATGTAGTATTCGATTTCTTTTATGTTAGCTTCGTTCTGTTGCTGTGTTTGACTTATAGTTTGCTTAAAATAATCAGATTGTTTTGGAATGCCCCGATTGATGGTGTTAAGCTGTATAGCGTAATTTGGTATCGTAACCCATTTCGGCATTGGTAACTCAGGAATATTTTGAGCAAGACCAGAACAGCCGAAATGTAGTATAAGAAGATTTATAAGATGTCTGGTCCTGGTCATAATTTTGTGGTTGTAATTGTTTGATTTTTAAATGTAAAGTAAAATATGTTCTCATAAAGCACTTATAAATACGCATCAATACGCAGATGTTTTTATAAGTGTGAATGAGTATATTTTGAATGTTTAATGAGCTATAATGTCTTAAGCGGCTTTATTTCTAAAGCCGCTTTTTTTATGCTGTTTAATCCAATCAATAACACCACCTCAATCTTTACTTTATTACAAAAAAACGGATAAAGTATATCGTAAAAATGACTCCTCCAATTATAAAATAGCCGATAGCCTTATACCTGTTTTTGGCTTTTTTTTGTTCGTCAATAGCCACTTTCTCGTTTACCTTTACATCGCGGTAGCCTTCCGGCCTAAGTCCGTTCCGGAATCTTCTGTCCCTGGAATACATCATTTCCTCTTTTATACGGTACATCATCTTATAGTTTTTGGTATAGTTCACATAACCCCGGTAGATGACAATTAAACTTCCCACCAGCGGTAACACTAATGAAAGTATAATAGCCCAAATGAACTTTACATAAATATATTCCCTTTCTTCTTTCAGATCGGTATTTTGGGTCGTATTTGAAATCAGGTTTAAAGAAGTGACCTGAGAGTCGGTATAAACACGATTGTTTAAGGATCTTCCATAATCCCTGCCCGCCTGGTTAACGGCCGATCTGATAAAACCTTTTGCTAAACTGTTAATGAATGCCATACTTTTTTATATTTAGATTATACGTTTTATATGCCTGTTGGAACAAGGCATAATGTTCAGTACAAACTTATTGAAGCGTATGACAGCGGCATTACGGTTTTCCGTAACCTGATATCGGATAGGAGAAGTGAAAAACTGTATTAAAAAACTTATATAAATTTATATATATAAGAAAAATAGTATAATTTAGAATCATTACAAATTGTTTTATTTTTCAAAAATTGTGTTAATTATTATTTTTTTACTATTTGATGTTGTTTTAATGTAAAAAATAGTCATAAAAATTTTTAATTTAATGAATTTTTATACATTTGAAGAGCAAATTTAAACTCTCATGTCTAATTTACTTGAATCAGTTATTAGGTTTTTTACAAAAAGCAAGAAAAAACAATTAAGTTTTGAAGGTAAATCCAATGTAAAAAGACGCGATGGAAAGACACTTTCCAAAAAGAAAAAACAAAACTGGTATTAAGAAAAGCCTCATTATTATAATGAGGCTTTTCTGTTTTTTAATGATATAATACGTATATATTTAAAAGGCGGGGCACATGGTGTCCCGCCTTTTTTTATTTGTTTGTCCCGTCCTGAAATAAGTTGACACAAAATCGACTTATTATGAAAGACACAACAACAACGCGAGTTAAGCGTACTCAAAAGGATTATAATATGGCTTTTAAATTAGCTGTAGTTTCCCGAGTTGAACAAGGCGAAATGACCTATAAACAGGCTCAAACTGTTTACGGTATCCAAGGCAGAAGTACTGTTTTGGTTTGGCTTCGAAAATATGGTAACTTAGACTGGAGTAAACCAAATCTGTTATTTATGTCTAAATCTAAAGAAACCCCGGCTCAGA
>Ga0209934_1000384_pt1 | contig 81264 bp, 61 predicted proteins | sample ThiBiot_750_plan_2_FD_183950 | JGI IMG/M metagenome (GOLD analysis project Ga0209934, IMG submission 183950) | Wastewater bioreactor microbial communities from Cape Town, South Africa - Thiocy_expt_750_plan (SPAdes) | ecosystem: Engineered > Bioreactor > Thiocyanate-remediating >...
CGGCATGCTACACTCCCTGTCCGGTTAATTTCCCTTTCAGATAAGCCGAGTGATGATAGGTTTTTCAAAGAACACTTACCTAGTCCTTGCCAAAGGACATTTCTTATGCTGCCTTGACGGGCGCACCTTTTATCTGGTCGATTTCAAAGACAATAAAGCGTTTGTTCAACAAGTCCAGTTCCTTGTCTGAATTCAATAGAAAATCGAAGCGGCCGCCTTTGTAATATTGGCGGAGGGTAGTCAGAAAATTGTTGATATTAAACTCTTCTTTCCCCACTTCAATCTCACGGTTCTCCATATTCGCTTTATACACATCCCGCATAAACTCATAAAAGGAATTGAAGCTCGGACGGATGCTCGGATCACCTTGAATCATTTTGATGTACTCATCGACGGCACTACCCAGCTCTCCCGATTCGGTCTTGGTAATTTTATCGTCCTCGCTTTTCCAGAGTGTCAGCAACAGGGTTTTAAGGCTGTCTTTCTTTTCCACATCGAAGATGCCATCATCCGTATAAAAGGGATTAAATGAAATAGGCTTTTCTTCGGTATATGTAAAATATATTCCATCCTCCCCTTTGGTCTTGCTGCATATCATTTCACACAATCCCTGATAGGAATTACCCGTATCGACCAGAACGACGTGCGTGCCCTGCTCCCAGTATTGGCGAACGAGGTGGTTCATAAAGAAAGACTTCCCACTACCCGAAGGCCCTAACACAAACTTATTTCGGTTGGTAATGATTCCTTTCTTCATCGGTAAGTCGGATATATCCACATGAAGTGGCTTACCCGTTACCCTATCTACCATTTTAATACCGAAAGGCGATGGCGAAGATTTGTAGTTTGTTTCTTCTACAAAAAAGCATAGAGCCTGTTCGATAAAAGTATAGAACGATTCCTCACTCGGAAAATCGCCTTGATTACCCGGAATACCTGCCCAGAACAAGGTCGGCGTATCAACGGTATTATGTCGGGGCTTACATTCCATCAGAGCCAACTGACTACCTACATCGTTCTTAATGCGTTTGAGTTCTTCCTTGTCCTCGCTCCATGCCATCACATTGACATGGCAACGCACGGAAGTCAAACCAAAGCTGTGGGCATCGTTCAGGTAATCTTCGATCCACTGTTTATTGATTTGGTTTCCACGACTATACCTTGAAAGTGAGTGCATATTACGAGCCTGCTTTTCAAACTGTTTCAGGTTGGCCGTATGGTCATCAATAAAAATATATTGATTCACAATATGGTTACAGGTCAGCAATACACCGATAGGAGCCGCAAAGGAAAGGCGACAGTCACTTCGGTCAGTAGAGAGCCGTTCATAGCGGGTATCTGTTTCTACTTTGCCCGGCAGATCTTCCACATCCGACAGGGTATGCAAGCAGAGATAGTTATCACCGACTTTCATTTCGCCTGCTCCGAGTGCCATATCTTTTAGGCAAGTGGTATCTTCCTGCGACAAGGAGAAATACTTTTCGATAATTCCTGCCTCCTCTTTTGTCCCGACAATCTTATCGGTAGTCAGTCGCACCAATTTGATAAATCCCGAATCATTAATAATCCGTTCAAACTGTCCAACGGATTCTAAAAACTTCTGCGCCAGCTCTTTGTCTTGCATCTCTTTGGGAACGATAAAACCACGCGTAAGTGCTGTATAGCTACTTTGTTGCTTGGCGCGTTCTTTACTGGTCTTGGTCAGGTAGAGATAACTGGTGTGATTCAGAAAGGGGCGTTCGTTGAAGTGTCGCTCGAAACTACGAGACAGAAAACTGATGTCTTCTTTTTGCACTTGTGGTTCGTACTTTTCTTCCACAAACCAATCTTGTTTATGAATGATACTGTAGTTAGGCAATACCTTCATAGCTTTTGCCCATGAAGCATGAATCGCTTCATACTCGGGAGAGGTCACGGTAAAGAGTTCTGGCAGTTCCACCCGATAGGCTACAGTAATATCTGCATCTTTACTCAGGATGCAATCATGCTCTACTGCCAGCAGGGGAAACTTGCTCTCTAAGGTCACTGCACTTAAATTGTTTCGCATAGCTCCTCCTTTCTTTTGATACGGGTAACCAGCTGTATAATATGTCTGCGATTGATAATGTATCGCGGATGATTACGAACAGCCTGAACTTTCATCAAGCCAAACTCTCCGTATTTTTCATTCAGATGGAATGTACCCCAGACCAATGTTCCGGCAGTAACGACTCCGAATCCGATGCAAATAACGTGACTGATCCCGATCATATACATAATCACAAAGACAATAAATACAGCCAATAGCCCGCCTGTGAAAATAAAAAGATACTGCGATTTGAGTCCTTTAAATTCGGCAGGTTTTCCAATTCCTTTGTTGATACTATATTCCATTCTTCTTAATTTTAATAATTATTGAACTTATGTAAGATTCCACTTTCCCCCTTTCGGGGGACTAAAGGGACTCTTATAGGAAGAATGAACGGAGAATAGTGGCTGCTACAATCAGGAATATACACGCTCCAAACCACGAAGCAGCCGTTTTCGAGGTGTCCGGATCACCTGAGCTGAACTTCGAGTACACTTTTACCCCTCCGATAAGTCCGACAACTGCTCCGATAGCATAAATCAGTTTGGTAGCGGGATCGAAATAGCTGGTTACCATATTCGTAGCATCTGTAATCCCCTGCATACCGTTGCCTTGGGCGAAAATGCTTGTGGTAGCAGCCAAGAGTATAGCTGCTGAAAATAAAAGTCTTTTCTTCATACGTTTTTTGTTCTTAATTGCCGTGAGGATTGGATGGTCACTTACGGCGGGTTAAACTTGGATAATTAGTGGAGGCACAGCCTCTTTTGTTTTATACAGTCTACGACAAGTAGACCGTTTTATTCACATCGTCTGCTAAATCCGTTTTTAGAGTGCAGAAACTCTTTTGTCCCGGTTATTTCTCCATAGGCATATCATTTTGCTGGTCTTAGAATATACTGTCTATATTAAAATCTTTGAAATCTTTTGGATAAACTATTTCATTATCTCCTTGTAAACGCCGAGCACACATAGCCAGATGAACATCGATCAGTGTCGAGATAGTCTTGGATATCTCCGCTCCGTTGGCTATCACTTGCTCAATCATTTCCGTTTGCTTATTCTCATAGAGTACACGCCCGGCCTCATCTTTATCAGTAACGGAAGCCTGTTTATCAGCAATGGTCCGATTTGTATGAGCTAATTCCTCATAACTGGCTCCGCTGGCCAGTACTGCATCATATTCACCTTCCAGTTCCTCCTGTTCACACTCCGCATCAAATTCTTCTTGCGACAAATATTCGACCTTATCCAAAGGAACATCTATATCGAACTTTTCAGCCTCATCTTTCGCCGGAGGGACAAATGTAGATTCTTTTTCAATAGGATTTTCATTTTTCAAATCCGTGGCAGTGTTTGGCGTTGATTGGCGTAGGTTAAATTTACTTTTACCCAAAATTGAAGCTATTTTATCCTCTTCGGTGGTTATCCTTTTAGGTTTTTCAGCTATTTCTTCCTCTGATTTTCCGTAGGTAATTAAATGCAACCAATCGACAAACTGTTTCCATTTCTTTACCAAAATCGGATAAAGGATCATACCCAACAAGACGGAAGCGATAACGACTATTATTTGTACCATATTTATCTAAATATTATTCATCTATCTTTGGTTTGAGTATTTCCTTTATATCGGACTCATACATTTCAAAATGATGAGACAGCACCGTATCTATATATCCGAACACTGATAAGTTTGGATTGTCATAACAAAGAATGATATTCTGTATCTTCTTATAAAACTGGCTCCGCAAATAGGTTATTTTTTCTTTTCTCCCAGTAACTGGAGTCACTTTAACGAAAAGCGACTCGTAGTCTGCCTGTTCTCTCTTTTGTGAAATGGATATATTTCGATGATCAGATGGTATATCCACAGACCCATCTTCTACTTCTTTTATATTTAAAGGAGTACGCCTGTAGATCTTGAGCTGTTTTAAGACTATAAGTCCTCCAATCAGTGCAGATACTGATATAAGCAATAATAATATTTCCATTACAGTAAGGTATTAGGTATATTCTCTTTATAATAGTGTTCTATTTCCTCCCTATGGGATTCTAAATGATGCTCCAAAACAGTACTGATATAAGCACCTATCGACATTTTTAGTCCTGGCTTGACGGCAGCCAGACGGCTGATTATGTCAACCAAGTCTGCTTTAATATATACACATTTACGTTGAGGTATCTGTTCAGTAGATCTTTCTATAAAAGCAGACCGGTATTCGGGTTTATCCGAAGCAACAGGTTCTGATTGTCCCTGCTTAACGGTCTGTTGGCTTTGATGTAAGTTTTCCATTTTTGTTTTTCGTTTTATTTTATTAAATCGTCTCTTTTCTTTTTATACAAGAAATTTATCTCCTGCTTATTATCTTCCAAATGCTGTCTGATAACAGTATCTATAAAAGCACCGACAGTCATATTTTTATTGGCTATTTCCTTGACTATTGCCAGAATTGTTTCATGTAGGTCCTGACTGATATAAACACATTGCCTGGTTTTTAATTCTTTCGGTTGCAGAAAGGTTGAACGATAGCCACTTCCGACTCTTGGCTTTGTTGTGACCTTCCGCTCTTCCGGTTCAGGTTCTGCACATTGATCCTCTTCTTCTGTTCTTATTTCTTTTTCAACGGATGCTGTCTCCGTTTTACTTTCCGGTCTGCCGAAATCAACCATCGATTCCAAAAGCTGTTTCTCATCGATACCCTCCACACGACGAATGATATTATCTTTCTTCGCCATACGCTTTTAGTTTTATCAGTTCCTCTATTTCATCGGCCAGCAGATCCAGATTAGTGTCTTTTATCAATTGCTTATCAACAGGGAACAGGGTACTGCGAAAGACGGGTCTGATCTCTTCCGTCAATTCGTGCCGGAAACGTTTTCTGTCAGGTATGGACGTTTTTAGAACTTGTAGCCCCAGTTCGCCGATAAGCGTGTTAAAGGTATCGTACAGATCGGTTCGCTCGCGGGCATCTACCTGATTCCAGACAAGGTACAGACCTTGTATATTGCTCTTTCCTGTAGAAATAACATTGTCATTGATCAAGGATGCAAATTCAAGGGAGCTTTGCAATACCATTCGGTCGGCAGTAATAGGGGCAATAATAAAATCGATCATAGACAGGGTTTTAATTACACCCTCACTGTTAAGTGTACCCGGTAAGTCGAAAAAGAGTATATCCAAATCCTCTGATGATTGTTTTATCATTCTCTCGGCTGCTGTAATGGCATCGACAGGTGAACTTTTAAGAATTGGGTACGGCTTCTTATTCAATGTCTTCAGCTGATTGAAAGCCATCAGTTTGTAGTGGTCGATGGTAGTTACAATTTTTCGATCTCGATCCCGCATATTATAGGTGCTAAACTGTGGGAGGTCACAGTCTATTACTCCCACATTATATCCTTTGACATAGTGGAAATATCCGGCCATCAATACGGTCAGGGCAGTTTTGCCTGCTCCACCCTTCTGTGTGGAAAAGGCAACTAATAAAGTCTTCTTTTCTTTCATTTGATAAATAATTAGTTAGTTAAAACAATTTATATTTAGTTTGATAAATAGCCAATACAGTTTATCGGTATAGCAGCCTATATCTATATCCGAACTCAATGGGCTATCAGTTTATAAAAGGATATAATGTTGTAATTATCTGTATACCTGTATCCGGTCATATCTGATTCAGTAGCAATATGCCTACATGGTTTTTCGCTGATATAAAGACGAACGTTCTGACTTCACGACTTTTCAACATAAGTAAGTTTCCACATCAGTGCTTCTCCGCTAATCCGGATAGGCTATTATTCGACAAATTGCTTATTCATTTATTGAGAGCTATACTTTAATTTTTCTCTAATGAAATGGTTATCCGAATCAATCGTTTGGCAAATAAATAATAAAGATTTCATAAAACACTCATTTTCAAAGTGTGTGGCAGTGTTTGGCGCTTGTTTGGTAGTCTATTAATGATAAGGGGAGAAAAATATTCAAGGAAAATCCATTCTGGAATAACTGCTTTTTGGCAAAATAACCACGAAAAAAGGTATCTGTTTTTTGCCATTTTCTACTGAAAATCGGAACAACTATTGTAGTTATATTTCATAAAGAGACCGGAAATACAAAATCAACATATTCAAATGTCTTTTTTGGGAAGAAACACCTGCTTATTTGAGTCTTTTCTGTATTCAATAGTCCCAATCCTCCCTTTTGGCAGTGTTTGGCGTTCATTGTCTACCTCTGATTATTAGCATGCTAATTACTAAGCCTCTAACTTTGTCCCCGAAAGAACAGTTTTCGGTTTTTATAGTATATATAGGAAGCAGAACGGCAGAATTGAAATATCTGCATTTATCTGCATCTCTCATATTCTATTAGCTAAAAGTTATCCCCTTTTAGCTACAATGGCAATCCGCACTCATGCGGATTTTTAATGTCGTCAGACAATGGCAAGATGTGTTTTGAGTACCCTCAAAACTGTTTCAAGGCACTTGAAACCATCTTGCCCACTCCTTTGATAAGTCGGGGGAGAATCTTGCGCCGAAGTTGCAAGATTTTTTGTTCTCGATAGAATGTAAAGTAACGGCTACTCAGTTATGGTAGCACATGTAAAACAAAAGAGGCTGTACCTCCTCTAATTATCCAAGTTATTATGAATGAAAAGGAAAAAACAAACCAACGCAAAACCGGACGTATTCCCAAGCAGGATCCGGCTAAAAGAAAACATGTATTTTATCTGAATCAGACAGATGAGTCCCGTTTTCTATCTCTTTTTGAGCAGTCAGGTAAAACTGCAATGGCTCATTTTATTACCTCCTGTATCTTTGATAAGCCTCTCAAAGTGGTAAAGATTGATAAGGGTGTACAGGATTATTACATGCGCTTAACCACTTTCTTTGGTCAGTTTCGGGGTATTGCGAATAACTACAACCAGCTTATACGATCACTCAATGCCAACTTTACTGAGAAAAAAGCACTCGCTTTTCTCTATAAATTAGAGCAGGCAACCATCGAATTGGCTCAGTTAAACCAAAAGGTTATTGCCCTTACGACCGAATTTAAGGATAAATATTTACAGAACTATGGTGGCTAAAATCAATGTCGGTAGTTCCCTTTTCGGGGCTTTGTCTTACAATCAGCAGAAAGTGGATCAAGACGAGGGAAAGGATCTTTTCTCCAATCGTATTATTCAGGATGTAGATGGCTCACACAACATGTTTCTGAATATAAAATCTTTCGAGCCTTATCTGGCAGCCAACAAGCGAACGGAGAAACCGATTCTACATATATCCCTCAATCCTCATCCTGATGACAGGTTATCTGACAGTCAATTGAGCGATATTGCACAAGAATATATGGAGAAGATGGGTTATGGCAACCAACCTTATTTAGTATATAAGCACGAAGATATCGACCGCCACCACCTGCATATCGTTTCGGTGCGGATAGATGAGAACGGCAAGAAACTAAATGACTCTTTTGAGAAAAGACGCTCGGATGAAATTCGAAAGAAACTGGAGCAGAAATACAATCTCATCCCTGCCGAGAGACAAAAGAGCTCAAATATCCTGCCTCTAAAACCTGTAAATATCAAAGACGGCAATATCAAAAAGCAAGTTTCCAATATCGCCAAAGCTCTGATACGAGATTATCGTTTCCAAAGCATCAATGAGTATCGGGCATTGCTTAACATATATGGCATAACAATAGAGGAAGTCAAAGGCGAGGTTCGGAGCAAAGCCTATAACGGATTGGTGTACTCGGCTTTGAACAAGAATGGAGAAAAGGTCGGTAATCCATTCAAAGCATCCTTGATTGGTCGGGATGTCGGTTACAATGCCTTGCAAAAGAAGATTAGCTCGTCCAAAGAGTTATTGAAAGATAAGAAAGCCTATAACCGTACACGAAATATTGTTGCTGTTTTGCTCAAAAAACAACCCTCTCAAAAGCAATTTGAGAAAGAACTGGCAAAAAATGATATTGCCGTCCTGTTTCGTAAAAATGATGAAGGCCGTATTTACGGGGCAACCTTTATCGACCATCAGGAGAAAGCGGTATTCAACGGTTCACGGATGGGGAAAGAGTTTTCGGCAAACGCCTTTCATAATCTGTTCTGCGAAAATAGGAATAACAATCATTTGGAAACGGAAGTCAGAAGCAAAGATTTTGAAGATAGTTATTCTCATACTCAGGACAACACTCTCGATTCTGTCGGACTCTTTGCAATGGAGCAGCATGGCGATAATTACGAAGAAATTGCTTTTACCAATCGGATGAAACTCAAGAAACGCAAGCCTCGCGGACCGAAATTATAAATTTTCAATTTAACTCATTTGCTAATGTGCTTACTTCATTGGCACATTGGCATATTATCTCATTAACAAATTATTATCTTATGCAACAAGAAGACGATTTAAGAGGACTCGCCAAAGTGATGGAATTCATGAGAGCCATCAGTATATTATTTGTGGTAATCAATATCTATTGGTTCTGTTATCAATCCATTCGGGAGATGGGTATTAATATCGGAGTAGTCGATAAAATATTACTCAATTTTCAGAATACGGCAGGGTTGTTTTCTAATATCTTGTGGACAAAACTATTCGCAGTTATATTTTTGGCATTGTCCTGTTTGGGAACAAAAGGGGTAAAGGAAGAAAAAATCACGTGGAGTAAAATACTTGTTTTTCTGTTTTTGGGTTTCATCTTTTTCTTCCTTAATTGGTGGTTACTGGCCTTACCATTGCCATTAATCGCCAATACTGCTTTTTACATCACAACAATGACAATTGGATATATCTTACTACTAATGGCAGGTTTATGGATGAGCCGCTTATTAAAGAACAACCTGATGGATGATGTCTTTAATGTGGAGAACGAATCCTTTATGCAGGAAACACGCCTGATTGAAAATGAGTATTCAGTTAATCTACCTACACGTTTTTATTACAAAAAGAAATGGAATAAGGGTTGGATCAGTGTCGTCAACCCGTTTCGGGCAACGATTGTATTGGGAACTCCGGGATCGGGAAAATCCTACGCTGTGGTCAATAACTTTATTAAACAGCAAATAGCCAAAGGCTTTGCCTTATATCTGTATGACTATAAGTTTGACGACCTTTCAACTATCGCTTACAATGAACTGTTGAAAAACATGGATAAATATGCAATCAAACCGAAATTTTATGTGATTAATTTTGACAATCCGGCGAAAAGCCACCGATGTAACCCGATAGCTCCCGAGTTTATGACAGACATCTCAGACGCATATGAAAGTGCATATACGATTATGTTAAACCTGAATAAGAGCTGGATTCAGAAGCAGGGCGACTTTTTTGTGGAATCGCCCATTATCTTATTGGCGGCTATTATCTGGTATTTGAAAATTTATAAAGACGGGAAATATTGTACCTTTCCACATGCTATTGAGTTCCTGAACAAGAAATACGAGGATATTTTTCCGATATTGAGTTCTTATCCTGAGCTCGAGAACTACATGTCTCCCTTTATGGATGCATGGCAAGGAGGAGCACAAGATCAGTTACAGGGACAGATAGCATCAGCGAAGATTCCACTTTCCCGGATGATAAGCCCCCAACTCTATTGGGTAATGACCGGCAATGATTTTACCTTGGATATTAATAATCCAAAAGAGCCGAAGATACTTTGTGTCGGGAATAACCCCGACCGTCAGAATATTTATTCGGCCGCTCTGGGTTTATACAATAGCCGTATTGTGAAGTTGATTAACAAAAAAGGACAACTCAAATCATCTGTTATCATCGACGAGTTGCCGACGATCTATTTTCGAGGGCTGGATAACCTGATTGCAACTGCCCGAAGCAATAAAGTCGCTGTCTGTCTCGGATTTCAGGATTTCTCACAACTTAATAGAGACTATGGTGATAAAGAATCAAAGGTGGTGCAAAATACAGTAGGAAACATATTCTCGGGACAGGTGGTGGGTGAGTCAGCTAAGACTCTATCTGATCGATTTGGAAAAGTTTTGCAAAAACGTCAATCCATGACCATCAATAGACAGGATAAGTCAACTTCAATTTCCACGCAGATGGATAGCTTAATCCCCGCCAGTAAGATATCAAATCTGACTCAAGGGATGTTTGTTGGCGCGGTTTCTGATAATTTTAATGAGCGGATTGAACAAAAGATATTTCATGCAGAGATTGTTATAGATAATGCTAAAGTAGCTACTGAAACAGAAACTTACCAGAAAATCCCTGTTCTAACTAATTTTATCAATGAAGAAGGTCTAGATACGATGAACACACAAATCGAAGAGAATTATCGACAAATAAAATTGGATGTAAAACAGATTGTGGAAGAAGAGTTAGCACAAAAAAAAGATTAGATCCAACTTGCTTAATAGGCTTCTTCCAACTATCCTCTAAATTTTGATGGGGTTTGTCCAACGAAATCTTTAAACTGTTTGCTAAAATGATTTGGCTTTTTGTATCCTAATTTTTCTGATATTTCCGATGTTGTTAATTTTGTAGATAGAAGCATTTTTTTTGCTTCTTTCATTTTAATATTCAAAATGAAGTGAGACGGAGTACATCCAGCTATTTTCTTTATATTCAAATACAATTGCGTCCGTCCAACACTGGCGTAATTTGCCAATTGTTGAACTGATAAATTTGCATTGTCTAAATTATTGTATATGAAATTTGAAATATTCTTTAAAAAGATCTCATCTTCATTGTTTAGGTATTCCGAATCAACATTATCTATTTTTAAGTCAGAATAATACTTCCGTAATACCCCTTTGTGCCTTAGTATATTATCTAATCTCAGCAAAAGTTCCTGAATGTTGATCGGCTTTTGTAGAAACACATCAGCTCCAGATTGGAAACCTTTTATTTTTGATTCAGTTGAGGATTCTGATGTTATCAAAACAACAGGAATATGCTTTGTCTTTTCATTTTGTTTTACTATACTGCATAAATCGTAGCCATTGATCTCTGGCATATGGACATCTGATATTAGTAAGTCTATATTCTGGGATTTCATTATGAGAAGTGCGTCTTTCGTTTTGGATGTCAAAAATACCTGATAGTATTTTTCTAGTTTTTTCTTCAGAATTGTTCTTGTATCATGATCATTTTCAACAATTAATATTCTGTATTCAGATTTTTCATTATTCGAATCTAATTCTGTTGAATTATGGCTTTCGGTATAAATGGTATTATCTATAATTTCTTGTATGACGTCAGTCTTAATCTTTTCTTCGGTAATTTCGATATTCTCATTTAGCCTAAAAGGTATTTCCACCCTAAATATATCGCCCCGGCCATCGACAGATATAATGGATAGTTTTATATTTAATAATTTAGCTATACTATCTACAATAGCCAAACTGACCCCACTATTTGCGTAATTATCTGAAGAATACATTCTGTTGTATGGTTCAAAAATAATCTGTTTTTGTTCTTCTGTAAGACATTCACCTGAATTGAAAATATCCATTCTCAACATTTCACCTTCTTTTGTTATTTTCAGATATACAAGGCCATCGGTAGGTGTGTGTTTTATTCTATTAACCAGCAGATTACCAATGAGCATCTCCACCTTTTCCGCGTCAAGAATCATTTCAAACTCATTTAATTCGGCAAGAAAGTCGAATTTTATATTTTTACTTCTGCATAATGGAATAAAGGCTTTTGATATTTCCTGAATAAAAGAAACGATACTGAGTTTTGTATATTTAATTGGTTTATGTTGCGATTCGATGCTTCTGAACTCTATTAATTGACTTATCAAATATTCTAGACGTTTAACATTGCGTTTGAATATATCCACTTCTACATTCTCGTTCTGAACAGATGATACAATCTCATCCTGTAGTGTCGATATAATAGATAGGGGCGTCTTAAATTCGTGAGATATATAAGTGAAGAAATCGAGCTTTAATGAATTTATTTTTTCCGACTTTTCTTGTTCTTCCTTCGCCTCCTCAAGCATCTTTTTTGCTATTTTTTGTTTGTATATCTGCCTATATATTGTGTATATAACAATAGAAAACAGTAAAATATAAACGAGAATCATATACCAATTCAAATAGAAAGGGGGCGTTATGATTATTTCTATCTTTTTCTCATATGATATCTGTTTATCGGTCAATAGTTGTATTATAAGAGTATATTTTCCGGGCGGAAGTCCGGTGTATGAAATCTCGTTCGAACTGGAATTAACTTCATTCCAATTCTCTTCAAAATTATTTAATTTGTATCTTAAAGAATAAGGATATTTACTTAAGCTAAAGTCTATAAGAGATATTTCAAATGATATGAAGTTTTGATTATTTTTCAGCTTAATTTGGGTAGTGTTGTCTATATGTTGAGTCAGTATTCGTAGATCGTCATTCGTATTTACTATTTTATTGAATATCTTAAAATTAACTATATATAATTGAGGCACCTGAGACTCATAATCGATTATTTTTTGAGGATTAAACTTTACATATCCATCTGTTGTCCCAAAATATATTATCCCATCTTTGTCGGAAAAACTCGATCGTACATTGAACTCATTTTTCCCCATTCCCCAATTTAAATTTATTTTTTTCACATCTTTGTTTGGTTTAATACAAAATAAATAATTCCCCGATGCAGCCCATATATTACCATTACGATCTATTTGCAGTCCCACTATAGATCCGTTCATTTGTTCATTATCCATTAAGTATGGTTCTGCAGAATTGTCCTTATACTGGATTATTTGCCCTTTATTAGTGCCTAACAACAGATTGCCTTTACTCGTGACAATACTCGAAAGAATTCGAATGTCAGGGAAAATATCATTCAAATTATGCTTCGTCACCTTCTTGTCTTTCCTATTAAAGATAACTATAAAACCAGCATCTATAATATAAACATAGTTGCCATAAATATGGATGTTGTAAAAGGCAAAATCAACATCCTGAGTGGATATTATATTTGAAAATGATTTGTCTAAGAAAGAATAAATATCTACCCCTTTATTTGTCGCAATTATAAGGCTATCTTGGTTTAATAGCCGCAGGCCATAGATAGTATTGCCTGATATTGAGTTTGGCTCATTCGGATTGCTTAAATAATGAGATATGTGACCATTTTTATCGATTTTATATAAGCCGTTTGATAATGCCCCGGCCCATATACTACCAGAGGAGTCTTCCTGAATAGATACAATATTATTATTGATACCGGTTGAATACTGATTCACTTGCCTTATTATATCGCCTTTTCGATCAATAACATTTATTCCGCTTCTGTTTGTTGCTATCCATAATTGATCATTCATATCCTCTAATATCCCGTTTACCGCAATTCCGCGATCTTCTTTGTTCTTATTTGAGAAATTATAAAATTCAAACGGTGAAATGAGCTCATTGATGTAAAACAAACCGGAAAAATAAGTTCCAACCACCATGTGATTATTTTTAGTTTTATAAATATCAGTCACTGTTGTATTTTCTATTATCCCAGAACTATTTTCTAACATATAATCTTTCAGGTCATTGTTGCTATAATCATACACCGCAATTCCACTATTATGCCCAATCCATAAACGGGAGAAATCATCTTCATTAATACTGCCTATATTTTCAATCTCATTGATACCGAACAGATTTTTCAAATTCTCTTTTTGGAATTTATCAATTGCTCTATTATATCTATATAATCCATCCTTTTCAGTCCCAACCCATATGCTTCCGTTCGAATCCGGAAAGATACATGATTCATTGATTAAAGAGGAATTTGTATTAATTAGTGTATATTGTTGAATCAGATTGAAATCTTTATCTAACTGATGAATGCCCTTATTATATAGTGCCCAAGGGCTTCCATATTTATCGATAATTACTTTTTTGTAATAATAAGGAACTTGCTTTAATAGGGTTACTTTATCATTTTCTAGTTTATATATATTTCGGTCACTTACAATTATTGTGGTATTATTATGACTTATAATAGAACTGGTATGCTTTATACCATTTTCTTCGAATTTTAATTCTTCAAAAACCCCTGTTTTATAATTATAAAGCATAACGTTTCTATCTGTAGTGATAAGCATCTGGGTGCCTACATCCAATAATCCGGCGATCTTAATTCCTCGGAAAATTTCGGGATGATAAAGTCTCTGGCTATCGTATATCTCAAGTCCTGAGAAAGTTCCTACCCATATTCTTCCATAAATATCATCAGCGACTATATTGATACTATTGTTACTTAAACCTTCACTTTTACTTATTTGGAAATAGTTTTTTATAACATTTCCATTAGTCGCTACCAAACAAATCGGTATAAATATAAATTGAACTAAAAGTAGTATGTGTTTTTTCATATAGCACAGGTAATAATATATAGTACTGATTCTTAAAATATAAAGATAAGATAAGTATTGTATATTACAGCTACAGCTATGTATGTAAATGTTCAGTTTAACTATCTATTTGTTCGTAATGCTTGTTCGCGATAATTGCAATAATATTAAAAATCATTATTCTTCCACATTTACTTAATATGCTGATACATTTGTCAACATAAATCACATTGACCATAAAATCTTAAATCATAATATAAATGAGAATAGCCTCCATTGTTTTAACTTGTCTGTTGATCGTAAATTACTTTTACGCTCAGGAAGTGCAAACTATAAGAATACCTAACACAAATCAGACAGACTATACATCTCAGGTTCGTGAAGCTTTAGAGAATACTCCAGAATCTGATTTAATTCTCGAATTTGAAAAGGGGAGTTATCATTTCTATCCTGAAGAAGCTAATGGACTTTATATTAATGTTTCCAACAATGACAATGGATATAAACGAGTTGCATTCTTATTAGATTCGAAGAGAAGGGTCGAGATAAAAGGACAAAACTCCGAATTTGTTTTTCATGGCGAAATAGTTCCGTTTTATATTAAAAATAGTAGAAATGTTACGTTATCGGGTATCAGTCTCGATTATGATAAATCCTTCATATTTGAAGGAGAGGTAATTGCAAATAATGAAAAAGAAAAAAGTATAGATATAAAGGTCAGTTCTAATACAGATTATAGAATAAGAGGAGCCAGACTGTTTTTTGGAGGATACAAGTGGGAAAAGGCATTAGGTGAAAACATAGTATTCGATCCAAAAACAAGGGCTCCTTACTATTATACTTCAAAATATTCGCATCTTTGGTGGCCGGCCGAACTACAAGCTAAAGACTTAGGCGATAACTGTGTAAGACTTCTTGGATTCAATTCGGAAGAGGTTCCTCCTGTTGGCAGTATATATACAGACAAAGGTCCACATGGTGAAAATAGAACTTTTCCAGGTATAATCATTCATTCATCATCCGATGTTATTCTAAAAGATGTGAATGTATATATGTCAGGAGGAATGGCTCTGATAGGCGAAAATAGTGAAAATATATCTCTGGATAATTATAATGTAAAACTGAGGGAAAACTCGGGAAGAATTATTTCTGCTTCAGCCGATGCCTCTCATTTTGTCAACTGTAGAGGACTCATCAAGTTCGATAATTGCTTATTTGAGAATATGTTGGACGATGCAACAAATGTGCATGGAACTTATATGCCAATAAGAAAAAGCATTTCGGATCATTGCATTGCCGTAGCATTTGGCCATTATCAGCAGGAAGGATTTGATTTTGCGTCAGAAGGAGATACATTAAGAATAATTTACAGAAATAATTTACAACCACAACAGGTGTTCAGGGTAAAAGAAATCGAAAAAATCAACGACAATTATTATCTCATTCATTCAGCAGACAAATTGGAAAGTTTTCCCGAAAACGGAAATATGGCAGTTGAAAACTTATCTGGAGTTGCCTCTGTCGAAATGAAAAATTGCACGGTAAGAAATAATAGAGCAAGAAGTATTCTTATTTCTACCTCGAAGCCTGTTCTTATTGAAAATAATTATTTCGACTCCATGATGGCCGGTATATTGATAGCTGGAGATGCCAATAGCTGGTTCGAATCAGGAAACGTTGGCGATGTTGTAATAAGAGGAAATACATTTGTAAATATTGGTAAAGGCGGAGAAGCACCTCAATCGGTATTACAAATATCTCCGGAAATACCAAAGGAAAACCGGAAGGATGGTTATTATCATGGAAAAATTGTATTTGAAGATAATATCGTCAAAACATTCGACTCTCAAGTCATATACGCTTTAAGCGTTAAGAGCCTTGAAATTAAGAACAACAAGTTTTTTCAAACAAAAGACTATAAGCCAATCTATAAAGGATTATCATTTATAGATATTCAAAATTGCCAGACTGTAGAAATAACAGATAACTCATACGAGGGAGATTTTGATGCTGAAATAAGCGCGGTGGATTGCGTCAATGTCAAAACAAATAAACAGAGAGGCTTTAAAAAGTCTGTCGTTGAAAAACCGAATACCTTTTTCTATCAACAATAAAATAAGCGTTCTATGAGAAAAGCACAATTACTAATACTGATCCTATGCTCATTAGTAGTATTCTCTTGCCAAAATATGTCAAAATATACATCATTCACTCCTGGTGAATTATGGCTTGATGATAATGGCGTACACATCAATGCCCATGGAGGGGGAATCCTCTTTGACAATGGTAAATACTATTGGTTTGGCGAACATAAAACAGAAGGGGAAAGCGGGAATATGGCTAATGTGGGTGTACATTGTTATTCATCGACAGACCTTTACAACTGGAAAGATGAAGGAATAGTTCTCTCTGTAGATGAAGAAAACTCTGGCAGCGATATTGAAAAAGGGTGTATCCTTGAACGTCCAAAGGTAATAAAGAACAAGAAAACCGGCAAATACGTGATGTGGTTTCATCTTGAACCTAAAGGTAATGGATATAAGGGCGCATTGAGCGGAGTGGCCGTCAGCGAAAACGTTTCAGGTCCTTATAAGTTTATCAAGGCTGTAAGACCTAATGCTGGTTGCTGGCCTGTAGATTATCCCGAATACTTGAAAAATAAGCCGAGTAAAGCAGAAGGGATAAATTTCCCCGGCAATTATTTACCGGAAAGTCCTGATTCGATGAATATCGTAAAGCGCGATTTTGAAAAAGGACAAATGGCTCGAGACATGACTCTTTTTGTGGATGAAGATGGAAAAGCATACCATATATATTCGTCTGAGGAAAATAGTACACTCCACATTGCTCTTTTGTCAGATGATTATTTAAGCCATAGTGGAATTTATACTCGTAATTTTTCCGGACGTTTTATGGAAGCTCCAGCTATCTTTAAAAAAGATGGGAAGTATTACATGATGATGTCGGGGTGTACCGGTTGGGATCCGAATCAGGCTCGGTCGGCAATATCCGATTCAATTCTCGGACAATGGACAGAACTGGGGAACCCGTGTATTAATGATACCAAGGAAACGACATTTGATTCACAAAGCACATTCATTCTTCCCGTACAAAACAAGGAAAATACATTTATCTACATGGGCGATCGATGGACACCCCAGAATGCAATTGATGGCAGATATGTCTGGTTGCCTGTCGAATTTGAGAATAATAAATTTGAGATAATGTGGCAAGATAAATGGGCTATTAAATAAAAAATAGAAAATGAATAGATTTATAATGTTACTTATAGGCTTCGTCTCAATTATACTGTTGGGAACGGAAACCAGAGCACAATCTTCTGACGGGAGTACTAAAATTGGAGTTCTTGTCAATGGAGATGCGTACAATATAGATTGGACAAAAGCATTAGACTCATACGAGGTTATTAATCCGAGTGTAAAGAATTTTCTAGTCAAACAATATGATTGGAACATGCAAGAGCGCTTATATCGCTATAAGCCGGACTATTGCATTGTGTCTGGTGGACTTCCAGACATATTATTGCAAGTACCGTTTCCCACAATAATAAATGCGTATCAACATTTAATCAATCGTTTGAAAGAACATGATATAAAGCCCATCATCATAAAAATTCTTCCGGTATCGGGATATCCGGTAATTAATATGAAAATACAATCCTTGAACCGACTTATTGAAGATGTAGCAATCCAGAATGAAATTCCATGCTTTTCGGCTGATAGTAGTATGTTGATAAACGGAGAATTGGATAAAACGTTGACAATTGATTCTATGATATTAAACCCAAGAGGGCAGGAGCTTTTTGTCACAAATATAAGAAATCAGATAAACAATTATTTCCTACTGCAATCGGGATATACAGCCCCCAAAACGACTATGGAGAACCTCGTTAGTGAAGGTATAAAAGATATATTGAGAAAATCCCCCAAAACCGTTGAGATAGTAATGCTTGGCAATTCAATCACTGCAGGTGCCGACTGGAATAAATTATTAAAAAGACAGGATGTTAGAAATGCCGGCCAGGGAGGTTATACTTCGGGGCAAATGTTGTGGTATATAGATCTTTGCGTTTTAGCTCCAAAACCTAAAGTATGCTTTATGATGGCAGGTATTAATGACTTATTCAATGATTTACCTCCGTCTTTGATTTATCAAAACCAAATCAAAATTATCGAAATGTTATCGTCTCACCGTATAAAACCAATAGTACAACTGACTCTTCATGTACGTGGCGATAAAGAAATGAATAAACGGATCGACAAAATGAATGAAGTGTTGACAAGATACTGCAAAGAAAATTCCATTTTTTATATAGACCTGAACCAACAGCTATCTGATGAAAACGGATTGAAAGATGAATACACCACAGACGGTGTTCACCTGACTGCCGAAGCATATGCAATATGGGCTCTTGTATTAAATGATCTCTTGAAAAATAATATAAACAACTAAATCTAAGAAAAAAATTACTAATCCTCAAAAAAGTGATAGAACATGAAAAACAAGCAAAGACCGAAAAATGAACGATTAGGTTTGAATAGATTGATGACATTAGTGTTTCTACTTATCATCTTTGTCAGCCATTCAATAGCTCAGGACAGATCACGAAGGGTAGAAGGTGTTGTTTCCGATACGAAAGAACCTTTAATTGGAGTCACTGTAAACGTCAAAGGAACAACAATTGGCACTATAACCGATATTGATGGGAGATACACTATCGAAGTGAAAAAGGATAATGATACTCTTGTGTTTTCATATTTGGGTTATGAGCCAAAAGAAATTATTGTTGGCACCCAAACTATTATCAACGTATCCCTATCCGAAAGCAATAAATTGTTAGATGAGGTGGTAGTCGTAGGATATGGAACGCAAAAAAAATCAAGTATGACAGCCGCCATAACTACCCTGAATCCAAATGAAATAACAAATGTACCCCGTCCCAACATTTATTCGGCTCTACAAGGACGGATTGCGGGGCTTACCGTAACTGAAGCCACAGGAGACCCTAATTCGTCGCCTACATTACTCTTAAGGGGAAAAGGAACTATTGACGGAGACACTTCTCCTCTGATCCTTGTCGATGGTGTACCCACCGCAAATTTAAATCAAATTCCGGCAAACGATATTGAAGCAATATCAGTCTTAAAAGATGGGGCAGCGGCAGCCATTTATGGAGCAAGAGCGGCCAATGGTGTTATTTTGGTAACAACGAAGCAAGGACGCAGCGGCGACACAAAACCAGTTGTACAACTCAATTCCTATATAGGTTTGCAAACGTTAGCACAATTTCCTGATAGGTTAAACTCATATCAATATGCATCTATGATAAATGAGATTGCCCGAAATGAGGCTGTCGGATCAAATAAGGGAAACAAATATCCGATTTTTAGCATTCACGATATGGAAATGTTCAGGCACGGAGTTACTGATGATTTGCATGCTAACACAAACTGGAAAAAAGAAGGAATTAGGGATATAGCCCCAATTTACACAAATCATGTCAGTGTTAGTGGAAATAGCCAATTGGGTAGGTATTATGTTTCGGGTGAATATATGCAACAAGACGGTATGGTGAAAGAAATAGACAAAAGGAACCGTATAAATTTAAGAGCAAATATAGTCAGTGATATAACAAATCGTATTCAGTTCCAGTTTAATACCAACTATATCCGTACAAATCAGATATCCGGAGGCCTCGCTGATATATTCAATGTTGTATTAACTACCTCTCCAACCATTCCCGTTCGCTATAAGGATGGTCATTGGGGTAATACAATCTTTGCGAATGGAGCGCATTTGTCTGATGCATCCAATGTTGTCCAAAATATAACGGAATATGGTCCTCGTGATTTATATTGGCATACTTTCAATACATCGGGCGGTTTAAGTTACAGACCAATTAATGATCTTACGGTAAAAGTACAAGGGACTTATCAACATTCTCAGAGTGACAGCCAGGAATATAACCGTAGTTGGATAGCATGGAATCCTCTGACACAATCTGTTGGTCAATCGGGACCTGCTAATCTATCAGAAAGATGGACAAAAGAGTATAAATACGATTTTCAGACGACCGTGAATTATGAAAAAACAATTAATAAAAACTATATCAAGGTTTTAGCAGGTTTCTCCACTGAAAGTTTTCGGAGCGATTATATTCAAGGTTATCGAAAGAATTTCATTAATGAGTCTTTGCAGGAATTAAATGCAGGGGATGCATCAACTCAGACAAATGCCGGTGGTGCAGACCAATGGGCTTTTGCATCTTTTTTTGGCAGATTGAATTATGCATACGACGACAGATATTTATTTGAGGCCAATTTTCGTCACGATGGATCATCACGTTTTGCTCCGTCAAAACAATGGGGAACCTTTCCTTCTCTTTCTCTTGGATGGAACATTAACAAAGAGAACTTTATGAAGGACATCACATTTATAGATAAACTGAAACCCAGAGTGTCGTGGGGACAACTAGGCAATGCAGAAAAGGTAGGCCTGTACTTATGGTTTGGAGGTATAGATTCAGGACCATATTACAATTTTGATGGGAATCAAGTTTTTGGGACGAGGCCTTCTGATCCCGAAAACAGAGAACTGGTTTGGGAAACGACTACATTTTATAATGCAGGATTAGATGGTAGTTTCTTAAACGGCAAGTACACCTTTGAAGTCGATTTTTGGAAAAAAAATACCGATGATATTATACTAACAATCCCTATATCTACAGTTATAGGATCTTCAAGCTCATCACAAACCGTCAATGCAGGGAAGGTTGCCAGTCATGGTTTTGATATTTCTGTTGGCACACGAGGCAATCTTACAAAAGATTTTACCTATGATGCTCGTCTTTCATTCACTGCATGGAACAGTTGGGTTGTTGATCTGAAAAATAGGGCTTCTGCTTTTAGTACCGAATACAGACCCGGTGATGATTTCGGGAATTATTACGGCTATGAATGTTTAGGTATCATTAATGACGAAGCTACATTGTCGGCGTACAAAAAGATTGAAAATGTATCGCCATACGTAGATTTAGGAGATTTACAATACAAAGATCAAAATGGAGACGGGCGTATAGATTATATGGATGTTGTAAAAATAGGTAATTGGAATACTAAAAAGAATTTCGGTCTTAATCTGAATCTGGGTTATCGAGCCTTCGATTTTCAGATTTTCTTTCAAGGAGCGTTTGATGTAGATAAAATGATGGATGGAGCAACCCGTTCTACCGGAACTTATGGATCTTCCGATACAAACAAATTTGATAGATGGACAGAAGAAAACAGAAATGCAGATGCTCTTTATCCTCGACTGAGAAGGCAGTATACACATAATACGGATGTATTATCCAGTTTCTGGATCAAAAATGCGTCGTATGTCAAGTTAAAAAACCTGCAAATTGGGTATAATCTGCCCAAACCTGTCTTATCCAAAATAGGGATACAAAATCTTCGGTTTTATGTTTCAGGAACAAATCTGTTTACGATAGCTCCTGATTTTCTCAAAGGCTATGACCCGGAGGGAGATATGAGAACAGATATATATCCTACTTTACGAGTATATTCATTTGGCTTAAATCTACAATTTTAAAAAACAGAAAACATGAAAAAATATATCTATTTAACAACTTTGCTATGCACCATCTTATTGATAAGTTGCGAAGATTTTCTAGACAAAGGTCCATTAGACAAATTATCGGAAGCTGCCTATTGGGAAAGAGCCAGTGATGCCGAATATGCAGTGAACGGATTGTATGAATGTTTCTACGAATTAGATGGAGGCGGATATTGGAGCCCCGGTGGTGCTCCATATCTTGATGTGTGTACAGACCTGATCTATTTAAGGAACTCATGGGAATTCGGACTTATGCCGTTTTCCGACGGATCGATGAATTCCGATAATGGTTGGATATATGCATTTTGGAGCAAAAAATATCAATATATTAGGTACGCGAACTATTTTTTCGAAAATGTAGATAAAGTAAAAAACCTAATGACAGATGATGAATACAAAAACTTATGTGGACAGGCGCGTGTTGTTAGAGCTTTTTGTTACCTACGCTTGGTACAGGGATATGGAGATGTACCACTTGTAAAAGAAACACTTGGAACTGATGCTTTACCCTCACGTACACCTGCAACGGAAGTAATGGATTTTGTTTTATCTGAACTCAAATTAGCTGCGGATGAGTTACCGGAAACACAATCGGATGATGCACACGGACGGATATTCAAACACGTAGCTAATGCGTATGCCGCTCGAGCTGCTTTACATTATGCAGGATACTATGGAAAAACAGAGCATTACCAAACAGCAGTAGATGCTTTGTCACAAATTGTAGGGAGTGGTCAATTTGAATTATATGAGAAAAATTCAGATCTGGTCAATAATTTTAATGAGATATTCTGGGCGGCTAACGAAGGAAAAGAAAATAAAGAAATCATATTTTCCGACCAATTTATTGCCGATAAACGCCCCAATAATATTAGTACATGCTTTGCAGGAACAGGGTGGAAGGCACTTCAAGCGACTCAGGCTTGTATCGACTTATTTGAATGTACTGATGGATGGCAGGCCAATGGAATACAATTTGCTGACATGAATAAATATCGAAATACCAAAAATCTAAGTAGTCCGCTTCTCGGCAAAAGTGCAAAATATGATCCCCTAAATGAGTTTACGAATCGTGACCCACGCTTGACAGCAACTTTCTTTCATCCAACAATTAGCACTACGGGAGGCACAATATCACGAACAGGAGAGTTTTGGGAACCTGCAAATGCAACTTTTTCCCCGGACAGAGACAATGATGCCTACTCTTTTAAGAAATTAGTTGACCCGACGAATTTTAATCCTGTTTATTACTATGGAAATAGTGAAAATAATTTCCCATTAATTCGTTACTCGGATATGCTACTGCTTTACGCAGAAGCGTTGAATGAGGCGGGTATATCTGATCCTCTTGGGAAAACTCCACTGTTTTACGTGAATGCAGTCCGTGATAGAGTTGGCATGCCGGCAATAGTGTCTTCAGACCCAAGTGAGATAAGAGAAATAATCAAGCACGAAAGGAAAGTTGAACTTTTGGCAGAGAACGTACTCATGTGGGATTATATGCGTTGGAAAGATTATGAAAAAACGATGCCTAATGGTTCTGCATTTTATGGATATAGACGTGAAACCTATGGCCAAGAGTCCGTTTTATTTCAAACAAAGCTAAAGACATATCCTAAATACAATTTATGGCCTATACCTACTGCGGAGATGCGTAACAATAAGAATATGAAACAGAATACAGGTTGGTAATCTATAATAAAATAATATATATGAAAACATACAAAATTGTAATTATTTCGCTTTTGTCGATATTTATAATAAGCTCGTGTCAAAAAACAGACTTGTATGAATATCCGTCCAGTACTGATAAGGCGGCTGAAATAACATCGTTCAGTTTAGTAGATATTAACAATGAAAATGTGATAATCTCTTCTGAAATTGACACTTTAAACTCTGTCATAAAGGTTGTAATTTATGATGGTATTCCTAAAGACAGTTTGACTCCTCGTGCTGTTGTTTCCGAGGGTGTAATTGTTACCCCACAAATGGGAGTTGTTACAGATTTCAGAGTTCCGGTCGTATATACCCTTATAGCTGGTGATAGATCGACAAAAAGGGAATGGACAGTAGAGCTTCGTTGGGATAGTGAAATTGAAGTGGATGATAAAGAGGATGAATATGATAGTGGGTTTGATTACGAACTTGATAATTCTGTTTGGACTTTAGACGCATCGAAAAGCGATGATTTCAACCAATTGAACACTTCTCTATGGAGCACTTCAATATGGGAAAACACATCCGGCATTTTTGCATATAGTGCAAGTAATGTTTCGGTAAATAATGGGAAGTTACTATTAAACGTTGCAAAAGAAGCCAAAGATGGAAAAGAATATACAGCGGGGATTATTAAATCGAACTTTGAAATAGGAGAGGATACGTACGTTAAGATACGGGCAAAAGTTATTCATAACAAAACAAATGTAAATTCTTTCATCTCTCTTTTCGGAGAACCTTCCGCTTCCGCAAATCCAAATACTAAGATAACAGTAATGAAGACAACGCTTGGCGCCGGAGGCTTATCCAATTCTTTTGTCTTTGGAGCCAGCCAGCAAATAATGCCAGCCGGTGAAACAGCCATAAGCTCCCGGGTGAAATATTTGAATGACCTGTTAAGTAATGACTTTCATGTATTTGGCATCGAAAGACGCAATGGGTATATCCGCCTCTATATTGACGGCAATCTATTGTGGGAATTCCTTACTGCTGACTATCCAGAGTTAAGTAATCAATTGCGCAGTATAATTTTAGGTATCGATGGATCGGTCGGAGGATCTCTTGTAGATAGTCAACTTCCACGTACATTTAAAGTCGATTATGTAAAAGTATATAATACGACCACACCGGTCAATCCGCCAACTGAAGGAGCTAATCTAATATTGAATCCCGGATTTGAAGCTGAAGGAGGAAACCAACCTACCAATTGGACAGTAAAACGTACTGCCGGTAGCGAATGGGCTTTATGGGCATATCAAAATGACGGTTATAACGGAACAACAGGTAGAATGGTGTTTACCGACGGAGGGGCGTTCGACATAAATGTTTACCAAAGCCTTATAGGCGTGGAAACCGGAGTTTATCGCCTGGAGGCTTGGATTAGGGTGAGACAAGGAGATTTCTCCACAAGTAATATTTATGTAAAGGGTTATGGTGGCGAAGAACGAACAGTCCAATCGAACGGAGGCAGTACGTGGACTAGGGTAGTAATAGATAACGTATTTGTCGATAATGGAACATGTGAAGTTGGGATGCATGTTATAACATCAGGTGGAAATCCAAACCCGGCAATAGATTTTGACGAGTTTAGGTTCTATAAAGTGCAATACTGATACAGAGAAGTTTTATGGGATTGGCAATCAAGCCAATCCCGTAAATAAATGATTATAAATAACTATACAGCAAAAACAAATAAAAATGAAAACAAATCAATATATATTACTAATCTTATCTGCGCTATCATTTGTAGCGTGCAACGACACGGAGGGTGTCCCTTTTGGAGACGGATACACAGATGAGGCTTTGGAACACAACTGGGTTTTAGATGTTTCTGTCAGTGATGAATTTGACAACTGGAATAACAGTAAATGGGGAACATCATTGTGGTATGATGTAACATCAGATTTTGCATTCACCTCCGATAATGTATATGTCAAGGATGGACTTCTTCATTTAGCAGCAAAAAAAGAAAGTTATAATGGAAAGGAGTATACATGTGGAGCCGTTATTTCTACCACCCAATTAGGGAATAATACATGTGTTGAGATTAGAGCAAAGACGATAGATTATAGAGCCAATGTAACTACAGCCTTATGGTTGTCCGACCAGCCCGCTGTGGAGAATGATCCTAATGTAGAAATTGATATAATGGAGACGTTACAGGCAAAAAACGCTCCTCAAAATTTTACGGCAACTGTGCATTATTGGGAAAATGGACAAGATACTGCCTTAGGATGGGTAAGCATAGATATGCCTACGGGAAATTTAAGTGATGATTTTCATGTATATAAATTGATTAGGCTGGATAATTATATTAAAATGTACATTGACGATATCGCATATTGGGAATTCAATACCACAAATTATCAAAATGTAAGCTATCAAGATCGTTATATAATACTCAGCGTTGAAGGTCATGCAGGAGCCCCGGTCGATGAATTCTTACCAAGCGAGTTTCTTATCGATTATGTAAGAGTATTCCGTACAACTAATTCCAACTAATAATTTAACTTATATTTAAGACCCCGTAAGAAGTCATATATCTATAAGTAGTAATAGTAGTTGTCGAGAGTAAACCTACTATGAATGACTATACTCACAATGTATCTGTGGGTAACAGGCTTAGTTTATAAAATGAGTATTTCATAAATAATTAACCTATTTATATAAAGACATGAAAATCAATATTTTTATTTCAATAATAAGTTTTTTGTGTATATGCTCTTGCAATGATCATAATGATCTAATTGATCACACCAATGATTATAAAAACTCAAAGAGTAGTATGTTGAACGAAACCGTATGGGATCTTGTTCCAGAGCTTAGTGATGAGTTTGATGTTTGGGATTCTAATAAATGGGGGATATCTTTATGGTATGATGTATCGACCGATTTTGCCTTTAACGCACAAAATGTAAGTGTTAAGGATGGATTCCTAAGGCTATCCGCTAAGAGAGAAAGCAAAAATGGGAAAAACTATACTGCAGGCATTGCTATGTCAACATTCAAAGTTGGAGGAAATAGCTATGTCGAGATTCGCGCAAAAACAATTGACTATAGAGCAAATGTTACGACTGCATTATGGTTATCCGATGAACCAACTACTGAAAATAGTCCAAATGTCGAGATAGATATTATGGAGACACTTCAAGCTGGAGAAAAGCCTAAGATTTTCACCAGTACAATACATCAATGGGCGGATCCTCACGTTGCATTAGGGTGGAAAGTTAAGAATTTGTCATTCAATTTAAGTGATGATTTTCACGTATATGGTCTGGAGCGACGTAATGGCTTTATTCGGATGTATTTGGATGGAGAAGTATTCTGGGAATTTGATACAACATCATACCCGAGTGTAAGTGACCAAGAGCGTTATATCATTTTTAGCATTGAAGGGCATGCAGGAACACCTGTAGACTCCTATCTTCCTAATGAATTTTTAATTGATTATGTAAGAACTTATGAATGTTCAGAGAATGCTAATAGTATCCAATCCGGAGCTAATTTGCTTACAAATCCAGGATTTGAAGAAGGAGGAGGGGGGCAGCCTGTCGGATGGAGCATCTATTCTAATAATGAGTGGGCAGCTTGGGCATATGCAGATTGGGGGTACTCTGGTACTCACAGGTTAGTGCATGCCTCTCCTGAACCTTTTAGTTTGGCTGTGGCACAAACAATAACCGGATTAGAAACAGGCATTTATAGGCTTGAAGCTATGGTGGCTAAGAAAGGAAATGATTTATCTTCCAAAATTTATGTAAAAGGCTATGGAGGAGATGAACAAAGTGTTAATCTCAATGGCGAAGAATGGCATAAGATCGTACTTGATAACATCTATGTTGATAATGGGCAGTGTGAGATTGGATTAGCATCTAATTCAGACGGAGGTAACGATGAATGGGCATGGTTTGATGATATAAAATTTTATAAGATAACCAACTCAATAAATCCATCAATACCTATTCAAAATATAAATTTACTTACTAATTCTGGGTTTGAGGCTGAAGGAGGGAATAGACCTGTTGGCTGGAATGTCAATCAAACATTGGGCAGTGAATGGGCTCTGTGGGCATATCAAGATGAAGGATATAATAACACTACAGGCAGATTGGTTTTTACAGATACTAATGCTTTTGATCTTACTGTTTCGCAAATTATTCCTAATTTAGATAAAGGTATGTATCAGCTAGAAGCCTGGGCGAGAATTAGACAAGGCAATTTCTCCATGTGTAGGCTTTATGCAAAAGATTATGGCGGAGATCAACTAATCGTTCAACCGAATGGTGCTACATGGCATAAAATTGTTATAAATAATATAAATGTTAACAATGGAAAGTGTGAAATAGGTATGCAAGTAACCACGTCTGGAGGTAATCCTAAACCGATTGTCGACTTTGACGAAGTTAAATTTTTTAGAATTAAATAGAATACTATCCGGCATTGTTAATCTAAAATGAAGAACCGGTAACGAGGTCTTATTATCGTCTAACAATGCCTTCCTGCTTTTTCCTTTAAGATATATACAACAAACATCGATAATGAAATTTATACTCTCCATACTATTTTTGTCGGCATCCTTCCAATTATTAAATGCGAAGCAGGTAATTCAAATTACTGACTTTGGAGCAATACCCGATAGCCGTAAAGACATCGTAAACTCAGTCAAAGAAGCATTGACTTCTTGTTCTGGACAAAAAGATATGATTCTGAATTTTCCTAAAGGAAGATATGATTTCTGGCCATCGCACTGCGATGGTTCAGAAGAGGTAACGATTGGGTTTGACCTAAACAATTTAAAGAATATTACTATAGAAGGTAATGGTTCCGAGTTTATTTTTCACGGGCGTATGCAAATTGCAATGATTCACAACTGTGAGGGTATAACTTTCCGAAATTTTTCAGTAGATTGGGACAGGCCATATATATCTCAGGCTGAAATTATAGAAGCAACGGATAGTTACTTAGATATAAAAATGGATAAGCAGGCATATCCTTATGTAATTGAGAATGATAAAATCGCATTTGTCGGCGAAGGATGGCGATCATCATATACAGGAAATAATCTCTTTGATAAAAACAATAAAGAGATATTGCCTCAGACATGGGATGGTGCATTGGGAGATATTTTTCAACAAAAAGTAGAAGAAAGGAATAATGGGGTTTTACGTTTTTATGGTAAATCAAAAATATTGCCACCTAAAGGTACTATTGTTTCAATGGCTCATGCTCGTTATCTGACTGTTGGTTTTCATATACATAGAAGTAAGGATACTCTATTAAAAAACATTACCATTTACCATGCTCTAAGTCATGGTGTATTAGGAGAATTAAGCGAAAATATAACTATGTATAACGCTTCCATGACTGTCAATGAGGCTAAAGGACGAATATTCAGTATTGTCGCAGATGCTTCGCATTTTATCAATTGTAAAGGAGTTATAAAAGTTGAGAACTGCACTCATACCGGACAAGGGGACGATTTTATTAATGTTCATGGGCGTAATATTATTATTCAAAAGATTGTTGATGCTAAAAGTGTTGAAGTAAAAGAAGATGGAATATATAACACAATAGGGGATGAAATCTGGTTTCTGAATAAAGAAACAGCTCAACGTGGCGAAATCGGTATATTGGAAAATATTACTCCGATAAAAAGAGAGGATGGTTCGAGAGGTTTCTTGTTATCTTTTACAGATCCATTACCAAAGGATTTAAAGGTTGGTGATTTTATTGAAAATAAGACATGGTCCGCCTCGTTGGTGTTGAAAAATTGTAAGATTCTGAAAAAACATAGAGCAAGAGGCATTTTAGTTACTACTCCCAAAGAAGTTATAATAGAGAATAATTATTTTCATACAGCCGGAGCTGCAATATTAATTGAAGGGGATATTGATTATTGGTTCGAATCAGGTGCAAATTGTAATGTGAGAATAGAAAATAATATCTTTGAAGACTGCCTCACCTCGGGAAATAGAGATGGAGACCGTTGGCAATGGGGTGATGCTATCATATCTATCACACCATCACATCGTCCTGTGAGCTCAAAAACAGAAGCTTATCACAAAAACATACATGTTGAAAATAATATATTTAAGGTGTTTGATGCTCCATTAGTCAGGGCTCGTTCTGTAAAAGGCTTATTCTTTACAAATAACGAGGTGATAAAAACAAAAACATACGAACCATATACATGGCAGAAATCCGCTTTCCTTCTTGACGGTTGTCGTGATGTTATCATAGAAAACAATAGTATAGACGATAATTACGAAACAAGAGATATCTTGATAGAGCATATGACAAAAGATCAAATCAAAGTAGGGAAAGATCAAAATTTTAAAATAGATTTTGTGAAAAACATTAAAACATATTTAAACTGAAAATAAAGTTATTATGTTATGAAAATACGTATCTTACTTCTTTTCGCCACACTCTTTATTTGCCTCAACTCAGTCAGTGGTTCTGAAAAAAGAGGAATCTACTTTGCAAAAAAGAAGAGTGAAATACCTTCATCTCTTCCCCAATATGAAGACATCAAGAATTTATTACCAGTCCCTATTCTTGAGGAAAATCCTGAGTGGGAAATCTTATATTGGAAAGCTTGGGAAATAGCATTTTCCAATCTAATGCTTCCACCTGAAGGCTCCCCTTTTACGGCGCCTTGGATAGATGAGGGGTTAAGTCCTCAGATATTTCAATGGGACACTAATTTGATAATGTTCTTCGGACGTTATGCTTATCATATCTTTCCATTTATTAATTCTCATGACAATTTTTATGCTCAACAACATCCCGATGGGATGATTTGTCGTGTGATAAACGAAGCTGATGGTGCAGATCATGTATGGGGACTGGGGCCTAACAATGCGCGTTCGATCAATCCTCCTCTTTTTGGTTGGGCAGAAGTTGAAATGTATAAATTTACCGGAGACAAATCCCGTTTAGCTTTGGTATTGCCTGTGTTGGAAAAATATGCCGAATGGATTGATAAAAATAGAATAGACAAGAACAGTCCCCATCAATTATACTGGAGTAATGGGCAAGCTAGTGGAATGGACAATACTCTGCGTGATCGAGGCCGGCCAGCTCCGGCTCCTGATTGTGACGAACACTCGGCAATAGATCCCGTTGGCTGGGTAGATATGTCATCACAGATGGCGATGTTATACGAAAATCTATCTTTTATAACCAATGAATTGGGTTGTAAGACAAAAGCAAGACAATACGATGAAAAATCCCGTGAAATAATCAAGCGTATCAATCAATTTATGTGGAATGAAGAGACTGGATTATATCATGATGTTGATGTCGATGGAGTTCAAACCCCATGGAAAACAGTGGCTGCATTTTGGCCAATGTTAGCTAATGCCAGTAATCCTGCTCAAACACGAAGAATGGTAGAAAACATAACTGACCCTTCTTTGTTCTGGCGGCTACTACCCTTGCCATCACTGGCCGCCGATCAGGAAACATATTCTGTTGTAGGCAAATATTGGCTTGGCGGAGTATGGGCACCAACTTCTTATATGGTAGTAAAAGGCTTACAACAGGAAGGTTATAACGATTTAGCCTATTCTATTTCCGAAAAATTCTTACAATCGATGGATCAGGTGTATCAAAAAACACATACAATATGGGAATGTTATTCCCCTGACATATATATGCCGTCAGTAAACGAAAGTGGAATTATGCTATGTAAGCCCAATTTTGTGGGATGGAGTGGATTGGTGCCTATATCTATGTTAATAGAAAATATTATTGGAATAAATGTTGATGGATATACAAATTCTATTAAATGGAATCTTCATCGTACTGATAGGCATGGAATTGAAAATCTCAGATTTAGGGAAGTGATAACAAGCCTGATTTATGAACCGGAGAATAAAATCGTTCGCGTTGTGAGCAATAACAGCTATTTACTTCATGTACACGACAAAATATTCGATGTAAAATCCGGCGAGAATATCTTTAAACTATAAAATAATAATATAATGAACATCATAAAAATTACATTTATTCTTATTTGCTTGTATTCTATTACAATAATAAATGCAAAAGATAGTCCTCGTAATACGATACTGCTTGATACCGGATGGCGGTTTCATTTGGGAGATATTACTAATGGAGAGTCTGCTGACCTTAATGATCAAAATTGGGAACAAGTTTCAGTCCCACACGATTGGGCGATATGTGGAAATTTCGACATGACTATTGATATGCAGTGGACTCAGGTTATTGAGGATGGAGATACAAAATCGGAATTAAGAACAGGTCGTACAGGAGCCTTGCCCATGTTTGGAATAGGCTGGTATAGAAAAGAAATTGATTTGTCTGACGTAGAAAAAGGAAAGCAAATATCTGTAGAATTTGATGGAGCGATGAGCAATGCACAGGTCTTCTTGAATGGTAAGTTTGTCGGAAACTGGGCATATGGATACTCTTCTTTTGCCTTTGATTTAACTCCTTTTGTAAACTTTGGAAAAAAAAATATATTAGCTGTCAAACTTCATAATGAAGATTTATCTTCACGTTGGTATTCTGGAGCCGGATTATACCGGAATGTGCGAATGGTCATAACCAATCCTATTCATGTTGCACATTGGGGAACCCAAATTACAACCCCTGACATTACAACGAAAAAGGGTACTGTCGATATTCACACTTCAATAAAAAAGACATCAACAGAAAATGAGAATATAAGGCTGATAACAGAAATATACGATTCCAAAGGCATTAAAGTGGCATCAGACACAAGACAACAAAAAGGAATAGAGGGAATTAATCAATTCATACAGCAGATTGAAGTAAAGGCTCCTCAGCTATGGAATATAGAGTCTCCGAATCTATATCGCGCTGTATCGAATGTCTATGTCGACAACCAGCTATATGACAAGTATGAGACAACTTTTGGTTTCCGCACGATAGAGTTTAACCGTGAAAAAGGCTTTTTTCTGAATGGGCAGAAAACCAAAATATATGGCGTGTGTTTACATCACGATTTAGGGCCATTGGGAGCCGCTGTTAATGTTAGAGCCACAGAGCGCCAATTGGAGATGATGAAAGAAATGGGGTGTAATGCTATCCGCACATCACATAACCCCCCGTCTCCGGAATTGTTAGAATTGTGTGACAAAATGGGATTCCTTGTACAAGTAGAGTCTTTCGACGAATGGCTGGGAGAAAAGAACGAGAACGGATATAATAAGTATTTTGATGAGTGGTGCGAACGGGATATGGAAGCTATGATACGTCGCGACAGGAATCACCCATCCGTTATTATGTGGAGTATTGGTAATGAGGTTCGTGAACAAAAACAGGCAGGCACGGCTCATATTGCCCGTCGGTTGGTAGAAGTTTGCCGTAGAGAAGACCCTACACGTCCTACAACTGCGGGATTCAATTTTCATACCGAAGCTATCGATAATGGTTTGGCTAATGAGATTGATTTAGTCGGTTTCAATTACAAGCCATACGACTATAAGGTTAAACATGATCAATATCCTGATATGATAATTTATGGCAGCGAAACAGCTTCCGCAATCAGTTCGAGAGGAGTTTATAAGTTTCCTGTCGAAGAAAGAACCTATGATTGGTATGAAGATTATCAGATATCGAGCTATGATCTCGATAGAGTTTCATGGGGAGCAATCCCTGATGTAGAATTTGCCGCGCAAGAAGATAATGATTTTGTATTTGGCGAATTTGTTTGGACAGGGTTCGATTACCTGGGCGAACCAACTCCGTATAACGAAGGAACTCCTGCTCGCAGTTCTTACTTCGGGATTGTAGATTTGGCCGGATTAAAAAAAGACAGATTTTATCTATATCAAAGTCATTGGAGTGATGAACCTGTATTGCATGTTCTACCGCACTGGAATTTTCCGGAAAGAATAGGGCAAATAGTCCCTGTATTCTGCTATACTAATTATCCGAAGGCCGAATTGTTTGTCAATGGAAAAAGTATGGGAACTAGGACGCATGACAAATCTGATAAATATAAACGTTATCGTTTAGTATGGGAAGATGTCATTTATGAACCTGGAGAAATCAAAGTTGTTGCTTATGATAATTTAGGGAAATTTGCTGAAGAGAAGATTATTAGAACGGCTGGAAAGCCCTATCAAATAAAAATGACGGCTGACAGAAATTTGATTAATGCAGACGGAAAAGATCTATCATTTATAACCGTTGAGGTTTTGGATAAAGATGGAAACCCCTGCCCGACATCTAATCAGTTATTGTTTTTTGAAGCAAACGGAGAAGGAAAGCTTAAGGCTCTATGTAATGGTGATGCAACCAGTCAAACCTCATTCTGTTCTTCTTACATGAACCTATTTAATGGGAAGTTGATAGCTATTGTAGAGTCATCTCAAATAAAAGGTAATATTGAGATACATGCTTTTGGCAGCTATTTGAAAGAAGATAGAATAATAATAAACGTAAAATAATTAATTACAATAAGACATAAAATATGAAACGAATAATTCTGTACCTCTCCTTTTTTATCAATTCGTGCAGAGGTATTGTAAGACGAATGGGATCAAGCGAAATGGACAAACGACTCTTGTATTACTTTTTCTGCTCTAACTTGTCTTGCGGTAACATGGAATCCCGATATTGCATTACTATATGGTAAGAATATTGGAGAAGAAGCTCATTATAGAAATAAGAATGTACTTCTCGAACCAGGAATAAATATTTATAGGATACCTCTTAATGGCCGAAGTTTCGAGTACATGGGAGAAGATTCATATTTGGTATCTGAAATGGTTGTACCACACATTCAAGATTATTTGTTAGGCAACAAGTCTTTCAATAAACTTAAATTAATAAGACTGTTATTCCCTGAGTACTACTGCCAAATTTTCTATATTGAAGAGAAGCAATTGTAAAAACATACAGGATATATTAAACCTAACATTGTGTATATTATCTACTTAATCCCAATTGCCTATGATTCAATTTTCAGACAGTTTGCAAAAAGAAGTCGATCAATCGTTGCTGGTAATCAATGCGAAAGAATCAGATACATTGAAGAAAGCCGAAGAAATCACTTCTTTATTGACCGATGCGTTTAATCGCCTTAGAGTTTTTATTTATCAATATGAATTCAAAGATGAAGCCGAAGAAATTCTCTTTTTCAAGGAGATTAAACCGAACCTCTTTTGTGATTTGATCTACTATCAGAAAATGTATAACCTCGAAATCCATCGTCCGACAGGAGGATATCCTGAATTGAAAATTTATTTGGAAAAGGAGTTAGCCCGAATTACTGATTTTTTTGATAAAAACAGGGCGTTCTATCGGTATTATCGATCCAACGAAACCTCAATGGACTGTCGTTATTTCCTTCGCGGTCAATCCGACAATACGCTTTATCATAACAGTATTTCACATGAACGAGACCCTCTGTTTTCTACTGTTGCCGATCTTAAATTAACTCGGATACTGGCGAATAATAAATTGGAGAAATATATTTATGATGAATTGGCAAAGATTGATGATTCTAAAGAAATAAACGGAGCGAATCCCTCAAAAGTAAAGCTGACTTGGACCGTTAATAAAGTCTTTCTGATTGAACTGATCTATGCATTGTATCTATTTGGAGCTTTCAATTATGGAAAAGCAACGCTCAAGGAGATAATATCTTATTTCGAAGATATATTCAATATCGATTTAGGAGCTAATCCGTCAAAAGCTTATTTTGAAATGAGAAACCGCAAACAACGGACTACATTCTTAGATAGGCTAAGGGAGATACTAAACAATAAAATGGATGAGGATAACGAAAAATAAAAAGCCTATGAATTAAACAAATTTATAAAGTAGAACTTCAACTTATTGATTTTTCATTTCATCTTATAAAACAAAAAACTGGTAATTTTTTAGATATACATAAAATGAGATGTGAAGCTAAATGCTATTATTGTAGCGTGGCTCACATTTTTCGTATATCAGGTTATACCAGTACCCTTGTTTTGAAAATAGTGACCACGCTATTTTTCCCCTATTAACTTCTCCATTTTTCCGCTAACCTTTCTTTAATAGGCTCATTTAATTTACTGTAAATTAAAGTAATAAATCTGACACTTGAAAATACTTATCCCTAATAGGGATTTTTTTTAGTTTATATCTGTGACCTTTGCTCTTAGAAAAATGTGGTTAACAGATGGAAATATCCGATAACAAATTCGATGACAGCATGGGGCAGATTCTAAAACTTTTGTATGAGCTGCTCAAGCTGATGAAGGCCAAGAACAGGCTTAAAGGCGAAACCCTATATGACAATCAGGATTTATGTGTAATGCTCAAACTGAGTAAACGAAGCCTGCAACGTCTTCGCAGCTTAGGTGTATTGCCCTATATGCAAATAGGACAAAAGACATTCTACCTGGAGTCGGATGTTATGAATTACCTCCAAAATCAAATAGATAATAAGAAAATCCTTCCCGACAAGAAGGATGATGAAGCCAGTGAAGGTGATTAATGTAACCTCACTCGTTTTAGCTTTTAGTTTTTAATTGGTGTATGAATCCTCGCGCTGTAACAGTGTGGGGATTCTTCTTTTCTATGCTTCATCCCGACTTTCTATTTCATACTACCAAATGAACGCCAAATACTGCCACTGAATTGATAATCAGCATATCCTATCTTTTTTCGTTTTACATTAGCCCTCGATAAAATTTATCCTCCCGTTATCCCGGGTATTTTACTAACAAAAGAGGCTTATGTAATAGTAGGCTATGTATTAACAAAACGGTCTGCGACCGTACTAATTATCCAACTTATTATGAATGAAAAATTAAAAGACCAAGATGTTCTGCTGGTCACAGAGAAAGACAGTACCAACCCGAAGGTAGTTACCGGATTGAGTGAAGACGGCACCCCCAAAGCCGTAGAGCCTAAAAAAGAAAACGAGCCTGATTTTCTGAAAATCGACAAGAACAGCGATGCATTGGAGAACTTCATGTCCAATTTTATGCTCCAATGCAAAGAACCCACTCATTTTCATTTCTTCAAAGTCCCTGCGGATGGATTGAATAACATTGTCAATGTACTGAGCACAATGCTTAAAGATCCGGAAAACCCCTCCAACAAAAAATTCATGAATGAGATTCGTGTCTTACCCGAAGCCTTTGCCAAAAAACCGTATCAGCCCATTGACGAATCCCGTATCAACTGGTCACAGTTCGAAAACGTAGGCGTAACTAGAGATATGATAGACAAGAAAACACTGGATAATCTGCTCAACTGGCAAAAGACTCCTATTTTATTACCTATTAAAACGGCTATCGGAGACAGTATTATCCGTACCGATGCACGCCTGTCCCTACGAGAATCTGCCGATGGCAAGTTAAACCTTGTTGTTCATGCCGTGCGTAAAGAACCGCAGCTCGATGGCTTTGTCTATGGAGTCCGCCTTACAGAAGAGGATAAACAGAATCTACGTCAGACCGGGCATGCCGGGCGATTGGTAGAAATCGAACCGGTCAAAGACCAAAAGATGCAGGCTTTCCTCTCTGTCGATAAGCTGACCAATGAATTGGTGGCGGTCAGAGCTGATAAAATCAAGATTCCCAATGAAGTTAAAGGTGTAATACTAAACGATGAGCAGAAGAAAGAGCTGTCCGAAGGTAAAGCTGTCTATTTGGAGGGTATGAAATCGAAGAATGATAAAGAGTTCAATGCTACTGTGCAGATCAATGCCGATCATCGGAGCCTGGAATTTAAGTTTGATAATACCCAAAAACAAGGGCAATCACAAAATCAACAACAGCAATCTGATACGACAGGTTTCCGCATCCCGACCAAATTATTGGGAGCAGAACTCTCCGAACAGCAACAAAAGGACTTGACGGAACATAAAACCATCTATGTAACCGGAATGACCGATAAGGCCGGAGAGAAATTCAATGCCTATATTAAAGTCAATACAGAGAAGGAAAAACTTGACTTTTTCAAATGGAATCCCGACAGGGCTAAGAAACAAGGAGCAGAAGTTACACCCGACAATGCCTCCAAGGCACAGGTTGCTGTCAACTCCGAAGGCAAGACCAACAAAGCGACTAAAGATATTAAAGAGCCGCTGAAAAAGGGGCAAACTGTGCCATCCGAGAAACAGCAAGAACAGCAACAGGAGAAGAAAGAAGTCAAGAAGTCCAAAGGAATGAAAATGTAAGATTCACAGACTCTTCTATCTACAAAATGGTCTCTGACCTCACTAATTATCCAAAATTATTCATCTGTTACGAGTAAGACACAACTTATCTACTCGTAACCCGTAACTCATAACTAAAGAATGATTGCAATTATAGCAGAAAAGCCTTCGGTAGCACGCGAGATAGCCGCTATCGTGGGAGCAACAGATAAAAAAGACGGATACATTTCCGGCAACAATTATCTCGTGACATGGGCATTGGGCCACCTTGTCGGACCCGCTATGCCCGAACAGTATGGCTTACAAGGCTTTGTGCGGGAAGAATTACCCATCATTCCCGAAGACTTTAAATTGATTCCCCGACAAAAACGAGTAGGAAAAGAATATCAAGCAGACCCTTCCGCGCTGAAACAATTGAAAGTAATTCGCTCCGTTTTTGACGAATGCGATAAAATCATTGTCGCCACAGATGCCGGACGCGAAGGAGAACTTATCTTTCGCTACATCTATTCCTATTTAGGTTGTCGAAAGCCTTTTGACCGTCTTTGGATCAGTTCTTTGACCGATAAGGCTATTCGGGAAGGCTTACAGAATCTAAAAGCCGGTAGTAGTTATGATAAACTCTACGATGCAGCCAAAGCCCGTAGCGAAGCCGATTGGTTAGTAGGCATCAATGCCAGCCAGGCGATAAGTATAGCAGCCGGAAAAGGCATATTCTCACTCGGGCGTGTGCAGACTCCGACACTGGCAATGGTCTGTTCCCGCTATTTGGAGCATATAAACTTCACGCCCGTTCCATTCTGGGAATTGCGTTTAGATACATCATTCGCCAATCAAAGTTTCTCGGCCATGACTAAGGATCGTATCGAATCCCGCTCTGTGGCAAAAGACCTGTTTGAAAAACAGAAACAACAGCGAGCAGTTATTGTCCAAAGTATTGAGACTAAAGAAATCGTACAAGAGCCGCCGTTACTGTATGATTTGACCTCTTTGCAGAAGGATGCCAACAGCAAATATGGATTCTCGGCAGATAAAACCTTATCCATTGCTCAAAAATTGTACGAAGCAAAATACATTACCTATCCGAGAACCGGTAGCCGATACATTTCCGATGATGTATTTTATGAGATACCTCCATTAATTGATAAGCTGGCGTCACATGCCGTATTGGGTGCTTATGCCAATAAGCTATCTTGTAAAAACCTGAATACCCATCCGGTAGACAGCAAGAAAGTGACTGACCATCATGCCCTGCTGATTACGGGCAACATTCCCGATAGTATCAGTTATGATGAGCGTAAGATCTACGATATGATAGCCGGACGGATGTTAGAAGCCTTTTCCGAAAAATGTGTCAAGGATCAAACAACAATTACCCTGAATTGTGCCGATACGCTTTATATTGCTAAAGGATCAGTAATTAAAATAGCCGGATGGCGCGAAGTCTTTGGAAAAGAAAATAAAGATAAGAGCAAGACCCAAAACAAAGAGCAGGAGCAGGACAAAGAACTTCCTACATTAATCGAAGGACAAGAACTCTTCGTGAGCCAGATTCAGCTATTGGAGAAACTTACCAAACCCAAGCCGCTCCACACCGAGGCCAGCTTGCTCAGCTCGATGGAGAGTGCAGGTAAAGATTTAGAAGATGAAGAGCAACGTTTAGCTCTAAAGATCTGTGGCATTGGAACGCCTGCTACACGAGCGGCTATCATCGAAACGCTATTTGGACGGGGGTATATGATTCGGGATAAGAAGTCACTCGTTCCGACCGAAAAAGGCTTGGCAGTTTATGATGCCGTAAAAGACAAGCGGATAGCCGATGTAGAGATGACCGGTATGTGGGAGGATACCTTTGCCAAGATTGAGGTGGGAACAGCCGAAGCGAGTAATTTCAAAAAAGGAATAGAAGTGTATGCCACGCAGATAACTGACGAGTTATTGAATACCTCCCTGTCCTTGCCCAAGCAGGAAACCGTCAATTGCCCCAAATGCGGACTGCCGATTAATTTTTATGCGAAAGTGGCAAAGTGTTCGGGGAATAATTCGGCATCGGGAGCCATGCCTGATTGTGACCTGATGCTCTTTACCTCCCTTGCCGGAAAGACCTTATCGAACGATGTGTTACAGCTATTGCTACAAGGCGAGCAAACAGCTACCATCAAAGGCTTCAAAAGCAAGGCAGGTAAACATTTTGATGCAGCTTTGGTATTGGACGAGAATTTCAAAATAAAATTTGTTTTCGACAATAGCTATGATAAGGGGAGCAAGTTCAAAAGGAAGAAATAACAAAAGAGTCCGCGACTATAAACAAACGGTGCTTGGGTATCCCTCCCAAGCACCTCACTAATTATCCAACTTATTCAAATTTAACCCGAAATGTCTCACGACATCATTTTCGAAGAAAAATGTATGCGAACAAATTGAAGTGAGACAAAGGTAGGGATTTTTTTAATCACCGCATATAGAAATCATTATGAAGAAAAAAGATACTAATCCAATGGAACTATCCTATTACAGACTAAGTTTGTTATCATTCTTAAAAGAAAGCCACCCGACATTGGTCTCCAATGCCGATTTTATTAAGAGTAGAGCCGATGAAGCAGCGGAAGCCTATTCCAATGCTATCAAAGAAGGATTATCCCATATAGAAGCCGAGGAACTCGCAAACCTAACCCTCTTTCGGGGATTACTCTTTTCCCGGCACGATATCATTGTCCATGTGTTGTGGAACGAATTTCCTGATATTGTTCCACAAAGCGAAGCCACAGACTATGCAAAAAAACTGCTGACCCCATGCGAATCTGTCTTCTCGCAATACCTGCTCCCTTATGTTCTCTCCGATGGGTTTATGTATTCTCCCGAGTATAATAGTCTCTATACCGAACTGACGGGATTCGTTGACCTATGGCTGGAAGAACATGGCGTACAATAAGAAGATCCATCTTCGAGCCAATATCGAAGCTATCCGTACTGTCCTTGCTCTTGAAAAAGAGCAACGGGCAGCTATCGATGAAGAACGATTGATACTGCAAGCTTATTCGGGATTCGGAGGGTTGAAATGCGTACTCAACCCTGCGGGTACGTTGTCCGACATCAGTAGTTGGGCAAAGTCGGAACTTGATCTGTTCCCCTTGGTTGCCGAGCTGCATCAGGTCATTCGGGACACTACCGTATCCGAAAAGGAATACAAGCAATATTTCGCGAGCATCAAGAACTCTGTGCTGACTGCTTTCTATACACCGCCTGAAGTGGTACAAGTCATTGCTGATGCCATAGAGGATTCGGGAATAACAATCAACCGTTTCCTCGATCCATCCGCAGGCACGGGCGAGTTCCCCAAAGCTTTTGCAAATAACAGTGCAGAGAAGGTCTGTTTTGAAAAAGATATATTGACAGGAAAAATATTCTCTCATCTATATACGGATGATAAAATAAAAACAGAAGGTTTTGAGAATATCGAAAGCCGTTACAACAACTACTTCGATACGATAGCGAGCAATATCCCTTTTGGCGAGATCAGTGTTTTTGATGCTGCTTTTATGAAACAGGATAAACTGCATCGGGAGTCTACCCGCACAATTCACAATTATTTCTTTGTAAAAGGAGTCGATTCTTTGCGTGAAGGCGGGCTGCTGGCTTTTATCACTTCGCAGGGAGTCATGAACTCGCCAAGTAATGAGCCAGTCCGTCAGTGGTTGATGGAAAATACAAACCTCGTTTCAGCAATACGTCTGCCCAATAACCTCTTTACGGATTATGCTGGAACAGAAGTTGGTAGTGACCTGATAGTCTTGCAGAAGAATACAGCTAAAGAAAAGCCCAACTTTTGGGAAGAACTCTTTACAAGCAGTTCATTGCATCGGGAAACGGAGACATACAACAATGATTACTTTCATAATTTGGGAAGAGTTGTACAGACCAAAAGCTCCATCGGGACTGATCCTTACGGTAAGCCTGCACAGGTATTTATCCACGAAGGTGGTATCGAAGGCATAGCCTCCGATATGCGAAAGATGCTGGATAGTGACCTGAAAGCGAATCTGAATTTAGGCTTATACAATCAGTATTTGATAGGCAATTCACAATCAAAACAGCACCTAATAGAATCAACGGTTGATGCTCCGTCACAGAAACAATCCGAAATTCGACAAAAAGAAGAGAAAAATACTTATCAGGCATTGGAAGTCAATATTTCTGAACCCGTCCTGTCGTTATATGACTTATTCGGTTTTTCGCAAGAAGAACGCAGCCAAATAAAACCGACCAGAGGTAAGAGAAAAATTGTATCTGCTAAAAACGAAAAGCCCGTACAGCTTAGTATGTTTTCTTCTGATAACAAAAAGAATACAAATCAAGAACCGATAGAACAGCCTAAACTGAGTTTAGACCCTCGTCCCTATTCGGGAGAATTATTTATGTTTCACAAAGTCGGCTCATTGGTAGAAGACGAAGGGCAGGTCGGTTATTTGAAAGAGCGTTATAAGGATGATGCTGTTTTTCAAGTCTTGGATTTATCTTTTGATCAAAAAGCAAAGATCAGCAGGTATATAGAGTTACGCGATACTTATCATACGCTGTATAACCACGAAGCGGAGCATCTAAGTGAACACGCTTCCCTACGGGGCAATCTCAATATAGTCTATGATAATTTTGTTCGTAGATATGGTAATCTCAATGACAAACGGAATCTCGATATTATCAAAATGGATGCAGGAGGCCGGGAGGTACTCTCTTTGGAGCGTACTATCGATGGTAAACTGCAAAAAGCCGATATTTTCTCTATGCCTGTCGCATTCAATTCCAATGAAATTAAGGTCGTAGATACTTCCGATGAAGCTCTGGTAGCATCTTTGAATAAGTACGGAGAGGTAGACTTAGACTATATGGATTCTTTGCTGGCAGGCAAGAACAGAGATGAGATAATTCACGAATTGGAGGGACGGATCTATTTCAATCCCTTAGTACAGAATTACGAAGTGCGGGACCGTTTTATTGCAGGCAATGTAGTTGACAAATCCGAATCCGTAGAACGTTATTTATTGAACCATCCCGATGATATCCGTTCGCAAACATCACTCAAAGCTTTACAAGATGCTATCCCGCAACCTATTCGTTTTGAAGAGTTGGACTTCAATTTCGGGGAGCGTTGGATTGGTACGGACATATATGAGAAATATATCGCTAAACTCTTTGAAACCGATGTAACCATCGATTACTATGCCTCCCGTGATGACTATACGGTCAAAGCCGATAAAAGCAACCTGATTATCAATGAAAAGTTTGCCGTACAGAGTGAGAGCAAGCTATATACAGGCATTTATCTATTGAAACACGCCCTGTTGAATACCACACCCAATATTACCAAGACAATCAAAGTAACCGACCCGAATACGGGAGAAGCTAAAGACGTAAAAATACCTGATGGACAAGCCATACAGATGGCAAACTCCAAGATTGATGAGATGCGTAACGGTTTTTCGGACTGGTTGGACGAACAATCGCCTGAATTTCAAAATAAATTAGCTGATACCTATAACCGCAAATTCAACTGTTTCGTCCGCCCGCAGTATGATGGTTCCCACCAAACCTTTCCGGGGCTTGACCTGAAAGGCTTGGGTATTCCTGACCTCTACCAATCCCAAAAAGACTGTATATGGATGCTCAAGCAAAACGGGGGTGGCATAGGAGACCATGAGGTGGGGGCAGGCAAGACACTGATCATGTGTTGTGCCGCCTATGAAATGAAACGTTTGGGACAAGCCAATAAGCCGATGATCGTTGGACTCAAAGCAAATGTACATGAGATAGCAGCAACATTCCGCACCGCCTATCCCAATGCCAAGATACTTTATCCCGGAAAAGAAGATTTTACACCTCAGAAACGGGTAAAGATATTCAATGAAATCAAGAACAATAGCTGGGATACTGTTATCCTGACACATGACCAGTTTAGCAAGATACCCCAATCGCCCGAGATGCAACAACAGATATTCCAATCGGAATTAGATTCGGTAGAGGAAAACTTAGACGTTTTACGTTCGCAAGGCAAAGATATTTCCAAGAGAATGCTGAGAGGATTGGAAATACGCAAACAAAATTTAGAGGTAAAGTTAGATAATCTGGCTGATACGATAAAGAACCGTACCGACGATGTGGTAGACTTCAAAATGATGGGCATCGACCACCTATTTGTAGACGAGAGTCACCAATTCAAAAACCTGACCTTTACCACCCGACATGATCGGGTAGCAGGCTTAGGGAATGCCGAGGGTAGCCAGCGAGCCTTGAATATGCTCTTTGCTATCCGAACCATACAGGAGAGACGGGATAAAGATCTGGGAGCAACATTTTTGTCGGGAACGACGATTTCTAACTCTTTGACTGAATTGTATCTCTTGTTCAAATACCTTCGACCGAAGGAACTGGAAAAGCAAGGCATCAATAGCTTCGACGCATGGGCAGCTATCTTTGCCAAGAAGACGACCGACTATGAATTTTCAGTTACCAACCAGATTGTACAGAAAGAACGCTTCCGCTATTTCATCAAAGTGCCGGAACTGGCAGCTTTCTATTCCGAAATAACAGATTATCGGACAGCAAAGGATATAGGTATAGACCGTCCCGAAAAAAATGAGATATTGTATAACATTCCTCCGACACCCCAGCAGGAGATCTTCATTGAAAAACTGATGAAGTTTGCCCAAACAGGAGATGCAACGATATTGGGCAGGGCAAAACTTTCCGACTCGGAAGAAAAAGCCAAAATGCTGATCGCCACCGACTATGCCCGGAAGATGTCGCTCGATATGCGGATGATCGATATGGCTTACGGCGACCACATGGACAACAAAGCCTCGCATTGTGCAGCGCAGATAGCCGGGTATTACAACAAATATGATTTTCACAAAGGGACGCAGTTTGTTTTCTCCGATCTGGGAACCTATAAACCCAATGAATGGAATCCGTATTCGGAGATCAAACGTAAACTGGTAGAAGACCATAAAATACCCGCTCATGAGATTCGCTTTATACAGGAAGCCAAGACTGACAACGCCCGCAAAGCAATGATAGAAGCCATGAATGACGGACGTATCCGTGTCCTGTTCGGCTCGACAAGTATGCTCGGGACAGGCGTAAATGCGCAAAGAAGGGCTGTTTGCATTCATCATTTAGATACACCGTGGCGGCCTTCCGACCTCAACCAGCGGGACGGCAGGGCTATCCGTAAAGGCAATGAAATCGCTAAACTATATGCAGATAACAAGGTCGATGTGATCATTTATGCCGTAGAAAAAAGTCTGGATTCGTATAAATTCAACCTGTTGCAGAACAAGCAGCTATTTATCAGCCAACTCAAAAATAACAACATGGGAACTCGCACCATTGATGAGGGAAGCATGGATGAAGGCTCCGGTATAAACTTCTCGGAATATGTCGCTGTTTTGTCGGGTAATACCGATTTATTGGAAAAAGCCAAGTTGGAAAAGAAGATAGCAGCTTTGGAAAGTGAACGGCAGGCCTTTAACCGCAGTAAATCATCGGCAATTTACAACTATGAGGATGCTACTCGTAGTATAGATGGCAATAATGAAATGATTGCACGAATAACAAATGATCTCCAGCAGTTCAACAATAAGGTACAGATGGATAAGGAGGGTAATAAACTCAATCCGATAAGATTGGATAATCTGGATAGTAACGATCCGAAGATTATTGGTGATAAGCTCAATCAACTGGCAAATAATGCACGTACCAATGGAGAGTATTTTAGAATAGGAGAACTTTATGATTTTAAATTGCTGGTCAAGACTGAAGAGAGCCAAAAGGAAAGAGCAGCTTTCAAAGATAACCGTTTCTTTATCGAGGGTAATGGCGGCATCAAGTACAATTATAACAACGGGCATATTGCACTCGATTCTCTGTTGGCAGCTACTAATTTTCTGAAAGCATTGGAGAAGATACCAGCTTTGTTGGAGAAATACAGATCTGATAATCAAAAGTTAGAAAAAGATCTTCCTGTGCTAAAAGAAGTCATAAATTCTGTCTTCAAAAGAGAGCCTGAATTGAAAGGCCTAAAGTCGCAATTGGATTCATTGAACAGACAGATTAATCTGAGTTTGGAAAATAAAAATCAAACGATAACGGAACAACAACCGAAAAAAGACTCTCTAAACAAAGAAGCAGTTGAAGTTGGTGCGAATCCACTGCCCAATAAACCTATCTCCATGGAAACGATATCCAATGTCCGTTCCAATCAGCCGATGTCTATCAAAGATATTGTAGAAGCCAATTCCGGACGGATTTTTATAACTAAATCCAGTACTGGAACGCAGGAAACAGAAAAGGAAAAAGAGCTGAAGGATGAACCGAAGAAAAATAGGGGATTTAGACTATAAGTAAAATTAGTAAACTTTAAAAATGACAAAATTATGTGTGAAATTTTAATTGATGTATTAGTATCGGCAGCAAGTGCGCTGATATGGTGTGTATTAATAGCTTTCTGTTGTATGTGTATCGAACATCTGTTTTTCAAAAAGCAGATTAGACCCCGATTGACGGATAAAGAAGTAATTTTGATAAAGGAAGTACTGGCAGGACATATCAGCTTACCATTGGTGGCGAATGATGGTTTGTTTGTGGAGTGTGTGGATCGCATAGAGCATATCTTCGAACGATTTATCACCAGAAGCAGGCAACAGGTCGAACAATTGGAAAACCTAAGTGAAAAAGTATCGGCAATACAAACGGAGAATGCCCCAGTTGATCTTACCTATCCTCTACATGAAGAAAACGTATTCGAATCAGAAAATGAAGAGAGGTTTTCCACTTTATCCTTTGAAGAAATGCAGAATGCATTAGAAATGACAAAAAAGAATCAAGCAAAAGAAGAGTTATTGGCTTCATCGACGAGACTGTAAATTAAACTGTGTCAAGCAAGAATAAATTATTATTTTTACTAACACAGTTTATTTATGGAAAAAGGATTTGATTTTGAAAGCATTAAGAAGAAAGCCTTAGAACAACTCAAATCAGGCAAATCTTTATTAGGTAAGGAAGGGGCTTTTGCTCCGTTATTAGAAAGCATACTGAATGCAGCCCTTGAGGGGGAGATGGATGCTCATTTAGATGAACATGAACGTTTATCTGGTAATCGCCGTAATGGTCATACCCCCAAGCAAGTACAAACCCCATTGGGAGAAGTAACCGTTCATACTCCACGGGACCGTGAATCTACCTTTGAGCCAGAATTTATTAAAAAACGCGAACGTATTTTAGCTGATGGTGTTGCCGATCGTATCATTGGCTTATATGCCATGGGTAACAGTACCCGGCAGATTAGCGAGTGGATGGAAGAGAATCTGGGTAATAGGGTTTCAGCTGAAACCATCAGTTCTATCACCGACCGTGTTCTTCCCGAAATCCAAGCCTGGCGTAGCCGTCCATTGGATAATGTCTATGCTATTGTTTGGATGGATGCTATACACTACAAGGTAATGGATGACAAGAATCGACCGGTAACCAGAGCAATCTATAATATTTTAGGAATCAATAAGGAAGGTTATAAAGATTTATTGGGGATGTATATTGTCAAAAGTGAAGGAGCTAATTTTTGGCTGTCGTGTTTATCAGATCTGCAATCCCGAGGGGTTGAAGATATCCTTATTGCCTGTTGCGATAATCTGACAGGCTTCGCTGATGCTATCAAAAGTATTTTCCCCGATACGACTGTCCAGACCTGTATTGTACACCAAATCCGTAACTCAATCAAGTATGTAGCCAGTAAAAACCAGAAAGAGTTTATGCGAGACTTGAAGCTGGTTTACCGTGCCGTCAGCAAGGAACAGGCAGAAGTAGAACTTGATAATCTGGAACTCAAATGGGGAGAAGATTACCCGATCATTATAAAATCATGGAGGAACAACTGGGACAAACTATCAGCCTACTTCCAGTATCCTGATGGTATCAGACGCATGATATACACGACTAATACAGTCGAGGGTTATCATCGCCAGATAAGGAAAGTCACTAAAAACAAAGGTGTTTTCACTAATGATACCGCTCTGGAAAAACTCGTCTATTTAGCCTACAGAAATATCAAAAAGAAATGGACTATGCCGCTCTGGGAATGGAGTAAAACAGCTCAATAACTGGCTATTATATACCCTGATAGATTTAAATTACTCGATTAATTACAAGATATCAACTATTTTATTAGTTTTGTAAAACCAACAAAACGATGGCGACTCTTTGTACCATTGAAACGAAAAACGATTAGGGGATCGACCCCTAACCGTTTTTACCAACAAAACTCAGGTTCTTCATTACCCATTGTAAAATGAAAACGAAAAACCTGATATATTTATAAGTGAAAGACAAACGCTGACACAGTTTAATTTACACTACCTCATCGACAGGTATATTCAGGCTTCCTGCTAATTGCAACAATACTTTTCGTTACTCAATGTCTTGTAAGACAGTCAGGGATATTTTACAGGTTATGCTCTACTTTGGCTCCCGGAAAGCTTTGCTGCAACTACGCTACATTGGGGATACATCAGTTGATAATATAGAAGCTATTATGTTGGATAACGAACTGATTTATATGCAGAATTATACTTATAAGTCGGAATATGAGGATGCGGAAATATTAGAAGCATTACGCAAAAACGAGAGATTTCCCCGAAAAAGGAGAAAATAATCTGATTTGATCGTTTTGTGTTTAGAACCAGTTATCTTTTCCAACACGAAGGTGGCTGGTTTTTTTGTGTACAAATGGGCTTTCTAAATATAAATATACAATAGAGTTTGGCTATATCAATAAAGATTAATAGAATGCATCCCTAAGTCTTTCAGTTTGATTTTCCAAACTGTTATTTATAAGGTTCTGACAATATCTATTTATATCATCTACATCTTCTTTTTTACTTGTGCAATAAATTCTAAAATCATTCAGGTCAAAAAGTTCATTCGTTTTTTTATTGTTCATTTCTCTTAATTGAAGAAGAATATCTAATCTTGAATCTTCATCATAGGTAAATATGCGGATAGTTTTTTTCTTTTGTGGAGTTCCATTATTACCTGATTGATTTAAGAAAAAATCTGAAAAATAGTGATAATCAGTAATTCCTAAAGAATGCCCAAAGAAAATAACTTCATCAGCTTTTTCTAAGGCATAACGAATATTAGAAGAACGATAATTTGGATTATGGGACTTGATGGTAAAGCAATACTCTTTCGGAATATCAATATTATCTTCTATCCCTAAAATAATACTTGATTCCTTAATTGAACTATGTACATGTGTGTATTTTAGATTGTTAAACCCTAATAATTGGCTTATTTTTGAAAAATCAGAATAATTATAATTGTAAATTTTGAAATATCCATTTTTGCCGATAGCTTGAAGAAGTTTTGCTGCTGTTGACTGATTATTAATGGCTGAATAATCTAAAGATTTTAAATAATCCATTAAGATATTATTTAATTCAAAAAATCCGTTTTTATTTTTATCTATAACACTCTTATCATACACGACAGGCTGATTTTTCTCTTTAGCTATTTCTCTATCTAAAATAAAATCTCTTATTTCAAGCTCAAGGTCAACCCATTTATTTATATCATATTTATTTACTATATGACGAATTATATTGGATGATTTATCAATCTCTTGAAAATATTGGCTATTACAAAAATCAATATATCTTGTCGGTAGTCCTAAATCTATATCAAAGCCGTTACCTATAATCAATACCTTATCCATAATGATTTTATTTATATCTAACACTCAAAGCCAGTTACATTAATTTCTTGGTGGCTTTGTTCTATGCTTTACTTAGAGGTTATACATACCAATTAATTGATTTAAATCTCCAAATTCATAAACAAATTTTCCTACCGCAAAATTATTTTTACCAACTTTAGAATACCTGCCTTTATTCATGAACTGAAAATCATTTAGATTACAGTTTTTAGAATAATGCGTTATCTATAAATTATAAAGGTTAATATTGCCATTTTGTTTTCTATGGAATTCTATAAACTCATTTTGCATAGCTTGGGGGATATTTAGAAGTGATTCACAGTGTTTATTTACTTCCTCCATTGCATCTATTTCATTGTCATGGTATAAACTTGCCTCTTTTAATATCTCATCAAACATATAGGGATTTATATCTTTTAGCCACTTTGTTGCAGAATTATCCCAACTTGTTGAAGTAAAAGCCTTCAATATATCATTTTCAAAACTGAAATATAAACCTAATCTCTTTGATTGATAAGTTTGTTGGTTCTCACACGATAAATCATTAATTACAGATTTGAAAAACTCCAAGGTTATATTTTCTAAATCAATAGCATCATTCAAAATATCCTCAACATTTAAACTTGAATATTCAAAATTCCAATCAATTTGATTTACTTCTTTAGATACATCTGAATATGAAAGCTTCGTTTTTTTATCCTTAGCTAACACAAAAACGAACTCTTTGGACAATATTTTAAATCCTATACAATCAATTTTTTTAGAATTAAATGCATGCACTGTATGTATAAGATTTGTCGGATAACCAAGACTTTCAATGATACTATTAACAGAACCATTTCCTGGCATTTTGGTTAATTCAACCAAACTTTTATCTTCGACTTTGAATACCCCTGTTCCGTTTTCGTCCTTTTTTGAGAATAGATTTTTAAGCATATCCTTATCTTTTTTAATTGTATTTTGAATAATTTAATGTCTAATATTTTCTATTCGTTAAAGTAATGATTCCATCCATCTTTTCTTTGACCAGAATATCTATTTTCCAACCGTAGAGCATTTCCTTCTGACTATTAGACCTGATAAGCATTTTTAAACCTCTATATGCGGCAACGGGAAGTAATGCAGACATCAGACATATTCCCCAAAACAACCGACCAAAAGAATGAAACCAAATTGCCATAGCCAGATTACTGATAAAGATAACGGCAAACAGGGTAAACAGTATATACGAAACATTGGCTAGAGCAGGAAGCTGCTTATTTATTTCGGCAATTTTATTATCTATATCTTGAGTAAACGTATAGGGATTTTCTTCGATTTGGTAAAGCTGATTTTTATTAGACAATATGTACCGGATATGTATTGTCAGATCCCCGATCTGTTGTTGGTATGTCCGGTCAAAACTGCTTACGTTTTGTATCAGATACTGTGTCAGAAAAACAGATAAGGCTGTTATCTCTGTCGTATAAACTTCGATCCAGTCGTTATATTTATTGCGTTTACGATAAGACGCGTAGTATTTTTCAAATTTTCTATTTTCTAATTCTTCCCTGAACCCGGATACTGCATTCAAACGAAGGCTTACTGCCTTTAGCTGATAATTCTCATTGACAATATCATTCATTTCACTTATGGGAAGTTGCTCAAAATGCAATTCAAGAATTGAGGCAAGGAGAGCTTGTTTAGCTTGATCCAATGGCATCTTTACCATCGGATTATCTGTATATGTAAGCAATAACTTGTCATAAGTGAAATTACTCATCGCAATAGTAATTGAACGGTTGCTGGGATATTAGATTTTGAATGAACGTGAAGGCTTAAAAGCAGGTATTACATGAGCCGGAATGATGATCGTTGTGTTTTTCGATATGTTACGGGCAGTCTTCTCTGCTCTTTGCTTTATGATGAAACTGCCGAAGCCACGCAGATAAATGTTCTTGCCGCCACTCAAAGAGTCTTTCACAATTTCCATAAAAGATTCAACGATTTTCAAACTTGTTGCTTTGTCGATACCTGTATTCTTCGCTATTTCATTTACAACTTCAGCCTTTGTCATTTCTTTGTTCTTTGTATTGTTATTAATTTATATATTCAAAAATAGGCAAAAACATTGATATCTAATAATTTGCTCCAATAGAATTTGTTTTTATCCTACCAAATGAACGCCAAACCCTGCCAAAATGTTGAAAACCAATGACATTATCGATATTTTCATATTTCTTTGTACCTTGTTGTAATCGACAACTGTACTTAGCATTGGGTTTAATCGGATAAATGATTAAGAAATATGGAATTTAAAATAATCGAAGGCAATACCTTTGAGCGAATAAAAAAATGTCTTCACGAATTGGTGGAAAATAGCAAGAAGCTAAGCTTCTCACAAATTGAGGATGAATGGAGGGATAATCAGGATGTATGCCGCCTGATGGGGATATCGCTCAGAACGCTCCAAACGTACAGAGATAAAGGATTGATCTCATATTCACAAGTGGGGCACAAGTGCTACTACAAAGTAGAGGACATCAAACGCTTTATGGAAGAAAATAGAATTATGCACCCCGTAAAAAAATAAGCCATGAATTTGAATGATATTCTAAGCAGCAATTCTTCTGAAATTATTGAGCTGTTCCATGCTATCGAAAAAGCAAACGAAAATATAACAGCTAATATTGAAGAGCAAAAACCCATGCTATCCGGCGAAATATTCCTTGATAACAACGAGGTCTGTAAAATGCTTCGTCTCTCATCCCGCACCCTTCAGGATTATCGAGATAAGGGCTTCATCGCCTTTTACAAGATAGAAGGTAAGATATTATACAAAATATCCGACATACGAAGCATGTTGGAACAACATTATTATAACGCATGGAAACAGAAACGATAACTTATTGCATTTTGTTTCCATCCGCAACTATTCTAATTAAGAGAAAAAGTATAGTCTGTTGTCAGAAAGGAAGATAACAATTCTTCTTGTTTTAAAATCCGCTCCATAAACCATTCTCTCAAAAAATATGCCTGTGCAGATCTTAAATGAAAAGACAAGGCAATAATAACTTCCATATTAACTTCTCGTATGTCATATACAATGCTACTGCCTTTTACTACTCGATGAAACCTGTATGTATTTTCCGTATGAACTATTTTCTTTTCCATAATAGAACCTATACAGACTTTGATTTCCGGCATATATACTCCGAATAATTCGCACAATTCATTTTTATCCATCCAAACTGTCCCATTGACAGGTCGGAAGATAACATTAGTCTTATTGTCCTTGCCCATTTCAATGATGAGCTTTCCTTTATTCAGATTCTTCATATCGCTTGTTGGTTTTTGAGTTCGTTATTATTGCTTTTTTCTGTATTGACAGATAGTTGATATTTTCCGGCTATGCGTTTTTCCAATGCCTGCATATCTTCGTCAATCTTCTGTGTGGTAATCTTGGCATAGATTTGTGTAGTGGTAATGTCCTGATGCCCCATTGTACGGCTCAGTGTTTCAATCGACACGCCATTGGTCAGGCAGATTTGGGTAGCCCAGCTATGACGGGCCATGTGATAGGTCAGATGAGTCTTCAATCTACAGGCTTTCCGAAGATCCTCTAAATAGAAAACGATCAGCGAATAGGTTCCCACATTAAATACTTTGTCGTTTTCCTTTGGCATACCATGTTTCTCTAAAATAGACAGAGGAATATCCATCAAAGGGATGCAGGCTTCTGTCCCGGTCTTTTTGCGTTTCTGACGAATCCATTTTGTTCCTTCCTTATCGGTTACAATTTCGTTCCATTTCAGATTACGGATGTCTGTGTAGGCCAGGCCAGTAAATACTGAAAATATAAATAAATTGCGTACATGATTGACACCTTTGTGCTCTATGGAAGTCTGCATGATTTTGTCCAGATCTTCTTTCGATAACCATTTGCGGGATGCTTCCGGTTTTCTGGTTCTAAAGTCGGTAAAGGGATTACGCCGGATCATTTCTTTATTGACAGCACGACGGACAATCCGCTTGAGATTACGGACTCGTTTTTCAACAGTTTCGGAACTCATGCCGACATTCACACGAAGATAAAAATCAAAGTCTTCAACAAAGGCGTAATTCAAATTCTCAAATGCAATATCTTCCATATTGTATTTGTATTTTATAAAGCGTTTGAGACTTAGGTACGAACACAGATAGTGCTTGTAGGTGGACTTCTCTTTTGTGATGCCTATACTTCGAAAAACTTCATCGTTATGCAGTTCGTATTCTTTGAGGAGCATGGGCTGAGTAACTCCGACACCCTGAATAGCATTCTTCAAACTTTCGGCTGTAACATATCCGTTACGCTCTATCTGACGATCATAATGGGTAGAGATAGCCGTTTTGAATTCTTCAAGTTTACGTTTTATCCCTTTACTGATTTTATCTGTACCTGCAGGTAGACCTTCGGAAGCAGACCATAATTCCGGTTCTATTTCTTCGTGGGTAGAAAATTGAGTTATTTTCCCATCAAGAGTGATACGCCCAAGAATCGGACATCGTCTGTTCTTCTTGATTTTCTGTTTATTGATATAAAATAAGATACTGAATGTACTACGCATAGGATATTGTTATTTTGTGATACAATTGTAATTGATGCTTGTTAGTCTATCAGAATATATTTGCCTCTAATCCGCTCGGACAACAAGCGGATATCTTGAGCCACCTTATCTAATGACAACTCGGCATAGATTTGAGTCGTTTTGATGTCCCGATGTCCCAGCATACGGCTGACCGTTTCGATAGGAACGCCCTCGGAAAGCGTAATCAAACTGGCAAATGTATGGCGTGCTTGATGGTAGCTGACCTTCTTATTGAAGTCACATCTTTTAGCAATGGCATTCAGACTGAAATAGACCGTTGCAGTACAGGGCATCGGGAATAGTTTTCCATCTACACCTTGTCCCCGATACTTTTCAATGAGAGCCAAAGGAATATCCATCAGGCGGACATGGAAAGGTGCTCCTGTCTTCTGGCGTTTATCCATAATCCACTTGCTGCCATCTTCCATCGTTACAATCTTTTCGGGAGTTAGATTCTTTACATCTATATACGACATACCGGTAAATGAAGCAAATACAAACATGTCACGACTGATAGATTGTAAACCGGGAGGTGTCTCGATGGTCATAATCTGATCAAGTTCTTCTTTACTCAGAGTCTTATGTTTATTAATAGCTGTTTCGGCTTCAAAACCATAAAAGGGATCACGACTGATAATTCTTTTGTTGATGGCATTTCGGACTACTTTTCGTAAATAGAGGATATAGCCCCCGGATGTACTGGCCTTAAATTTACGTTCTATACGTAAATGAAACTGATATTCTTCGATAAAAGAATAGGTTAGAGCCTTGAAGGGAATATCGCTCAGATTGTATTTGACACGTAAAAAATGGCGTAATGCGTTGTAAGATTTTCGATAATGGTCATACGAAGACTGGCTTCTGTCAATACCTACACGGAGAGATACGGTTTCGTTCATCTTTGCAAATTGATCAAGAACAGCATCCCCAGTAGAAGCAATTCCTTGAATAGCGTTTTTGACCTGCAATGCTGTAACTGAACCTTGATTTTCTTTGATCTCTTTATAACGCGAGTGGATCAACAGATTGATTTTATCAATCTGTCTGTTTATATCCAATGCGGATCTACTCTTACCGCCCATACGTCCGACTTTGATATCCCAAAGTGCTGCATCTGCATCTACTTTCAGACTGAATTGTACCATCGTTTTGCCGACGGTTATCCGGCCCATTACAGCGGAAAGCCCGCTCTTTTTCGTTTGATTTTTTTTCAGGTAAAATAGAACCTTTACTGTTGTTCCCATAAAACTCATTTTCTTTAAAGTTACTTTCAACTGAGCTATGTGATACTATGTAAATCGCTGATGAATAATGAGTAAAACTCTCAGATAAAATTTAATTTCTGTAGTTTTACTTTAACTTTATTTTCCGCATAAAAGCAGGTTTAAAATCTGTATATTTCTCTCGTTTTACCATCCCAAAATAGGTAATGAATTGGTAACGGAAAGTTCGCTGAAGTCTGCTTTTTATTGCGTTTTTACGTTTTTCAAGACAACGCAGAATGATGAATTAAAGTCTATATTTCAACCAGTTACCTTGTTAGTCTGAATTTTGCTTTATCTCCAAGTATTTGCAAACGGACATTACAACGTTACCGTTCGGCAGGCGAACTGACCTACATAACTATCCATCACAAGATATTTTACACAGAAAAAAACGTAGAGAAATTTATCCGCGATCATTTTAGAGATAACGATAACATAGCTGGAGTTATGGAAGAAAAAGAATAAAATACGACCGCAGAACTCTTCTGCGGTCATCTTCATTTAGAGCTTCAGACCTCTTTTTTCTTCTTTTGGAGGACTACTACCCACCGATGCAATAACAAATCTATCTCCCATAACCTCTTTCACTCCTTGCAAAGTATTGGGCATAGGAGTATCTTGAACCACTGCCGATTTTGGGCTATTCTGAGATTGAGCCTGATTCTTTTCTGAAGTGTTTTCTTGTCCTTCGCTTTGCTCAATAGGCTTTAATGATAACTCTATCTTACGTTCCAAAGCTGTGAGTTCCGTTTTTAAGTCCTTCAAATCATTCTCTTTCGACCATATGCTTTCCACTACCTGCCTGAGAACAGGTACGTCCAGCATCCGTTTATCGGTGTCTGTCTGGTACTTCTCCAAAAGTTTGGGCATACTGTCGAGTGCATTCAGAAAATTTAGCGAAGCAGTTTTAGGATCTGCCGCCAAACTCCCGTAATTATAGTTGTAGAGTATCTGTCCCTCTCCACGCACAAAAAAACGGTTTTGTACCAAATCATAGCCGTCTTTATTGGTAGTCTCTGATTTTACCAATAAATCAAATCCATATAACGAACCGATTTTCTCGTGAGCTCCATGTGTACGTGCTTTGTCCGATATTTCGTTCAACTTCTTTCCGATAGCAATCGGATCAGTAGCTTGAAAACCATCCAATTTTACAGGATTGAGCCGTGTCCCATCAGGAGCAATCTGTACCTTGCTATTGAAGGCTTCCACATCTTTGGAAATGCGATCAACATATCCTTTATTGGATTCTACGGTCTGCATGATATTTTCTAATTTGTATCGGCTCGATGATTTTCCACGAACAAAAGCCTGCCTTTCACTTTCTAAAGCAGCTATCCTCTTTTCTATCCTTGCTTTTTCCAGCAATTCAGTATTCCCTGACAGGATAGCCACATATTCAGAAAAGTTCATTCCGCTTTTCTCATCCATACTACCCTCGTCAATGGTACGGCTACCCAGATTGTTGTTTTTAAGCTGTTTGATAAATAATTGCTTGTTGTGCAGTAAGCCAAATTTATAAGCATCCAATGATTTTTCGACAGCGTATATTTTCACATCGACCTTATTATCAGCATACAGTTTGGCTATTTCATTGCCTTTGCGTATCGCCCTACCATCCCGCTGTTCGAGGTCGCTTGGCCTCCACGGTGCGTCCAAATGATGAATCGCAACCGCCCGTTTTTGGGCATTTACACCTGTTCCCAACATCTCGGTCGAACCGAACATCACACGGATTTTACCCGCATTCATATCCTTGATCATGGCTTTACGTGCTTTCTCGCTTCCTGCCTCCTGAATAAACCGCACCTCAGATGCAGGGATGCCATAATCCTCCACCAATTTGCGTTTTATCTCGGTGTATGGGCTCCACTGGTTCGGTTTATACGTTCCCAAATCTGAAAATACAAATTGTGTCCCTTTTTGTGCATCGTATTTTTTGTAGTAGTCCGCTATTGAAGCCGCACAATGACTGGCTTTGTTGTCCACATGGTCGCCATATTTGTTGGGGTCTATCATCCGCATATCAAGCGACATCTTACGGGCATAGTCGGTTGCTATCAGCATTTTTGCTTTTTCTTCCCTTTCTGAAAGTGGTGCACGCCCCAAAAGAGTGGCATTTCCTGTTTTGGCAAACTCCATCAACTTACCGATAAACTCCTGCTGGTCGGGTGTGGGTGGTATGTTATGTAAAATCTCATTCTTTTCGGGACGGTCGATGCCAATATCCTGTGCCGTTCGGTAGTCAGTGATCTCGGAATAGAACGAAGCCAATTCCGGCACTTTGATAAAATAACGGAAACGTTCTTTCTGCACAATCTGGTTGGTAACCGAAAACTCGTAATCTTTGGTTTTCTTGGCAAAGATAGCTGCCCACGCATCGAAGGTGTTGATACCCTGTCTTTCCAATTCTTTGGGACGCAGGTATTTGAACAACAGATACAGTTCAGTTAGTGAATTAGAAATCGTTGTTCCCGATGAATAAGTAGCTCCTAAATCCTTGCCTGTGCGTTCTTGTATGGTACGCAGGGCAAAAAGCATATTAAGTGCCCGTTGACTACCTTCGGTATTTCCCAAGCCTGCCACACGGTCGTGGCGGGTGGTAAAAGTCAGGTTCTTAAATTTATGGCTCTCATCTACAAACAAATGGTCTATACCGATCATTCGGAAATCCGACATATTATCCTTGCGGTTTTCAATCTGGTGAGCTATTCCTTCCAATTTTGTCTCAAGGTTGGCTTTACGTTTCTCACAACCTTTCAGCATCCCCCTCGATACTTCTTTTCCTTGCGAACGCAGCACATCAAGGTTCTCTTCCACACTATCAAGTTCAGCCTGTAAAATGTCCCGCTGTATCTCCGGAGATTGAGGTATCATCCCGAATTGTTCATGTGTTAAAATCACCGCATCCCAATTGTTGTTTTTCATTTCGTTGAAAATACGATTGCGATTCTGTGGTGTAAAATCCTCCTTGCCCGGATAGAGCACCTTTGCATCAGGGTATGCCGTACAAAAGGTCTGTGCTATTTCGTGAACATTGGCTTTCAGACCTGTGATAAGGGGCTTATTTACTAATCCGAGCCGCTTCATTTCCATTGCACCGCAACACATAATCAGTGTTTTACCGCCTCCAACCTCATGGTCGATTATACCCCCTCCATTCAATTTAAGCATCCAGATGGCATCTTTCTGGCTATTATATAAGTCAGGAATACCCAAACCTTTCAGATCGAGTCCGGGAAAAGTCTGGTGTGATCCATCGTATTCGGGTCGTACAAAACAATTGAACGTTCGGTTATACATATCGGCAAGCCTGTCTTTAAATTCGGGAGTCTGCTCTCTGAGCCATTCCGAAAAGCCGTTACGCATCTCGTCTATCTTGGTATTGGCAAGCTGAATGGCTTCTCCATCACGTATCTTTGTCTCTTTGCCGTCTACCCGAATTGTTTTTGTAATATCGGGAGTGGTGTCGTGCAAGGCATGACGCATCAGGGCAATACCATCAAAGGTTCGGCTCTCCCCTTTAACAGCATACTGATCCTTGATTTTGGCATTTTTAGTATCAGCATTTATGCTGAATTCATCCCTGCTGGGAGCATAATGTATATTTACATCCGTTTCAAAGAGATATGAAGCAAAAGCAGCATAGATGCCCGAAGGTATCCATCGTTCACCGAAATTGAAATCCAGATCGTCGAAAGCTATCGGTTTGGGTATAGCATCCTGTAGGGCGGTCAAAGAATTTTTAGCGGCTTCATGGTCGGGATTGCGGTCGATAAAATTTTGTACTTCGTCAGCTTTTGAAATAACGTTACCCGATACGAACTTGTCTGCTACTTCATAGCCCCCAACAAGCGGATTGAAATACATCTTACCTTTCAGTTCATCAAGTATTCCCTCTTGCGTATTGTTTGTAAGAGAGATCATGTGATCTAAATTGACTGTTCCGTATTTATTGAGACTGGAGACAAGAGCTTCATAAGCGTTATCCACTTTAGAAATCTCATCGGAATTAAAAGCTACGGGACGTTCGAAAATATCAGTCTTGATCGCTTTACCTTCTCGGTAGCGTTCCAAAGAGAGTATTTCCCGTCCTGCGGCATCCATCTTGATAAGGTCGAGATTCTTTGCATCGTTCAGATTACCGAACTTTTGTGTAAAATCGTCGTATAGGCGATTAAGCATCTGCCGTAATGCGGGATTTTCTTTGAGTGTATCGGCTTCGTTATTATACAAATGATTATAGGTATCACGTATTTCAAGATAGAGCGATGCCTGTTTTTGCTGGCTCGGTGACAGTTCCAAAGGATGGAACATGGGCTGGTGTCCGTCCATATCCCGCAAGTAGCCTATACGATTATCTGTATCGGTTACCAATGAGCCATTTTTATAGTGTTTCGGCAATCCGTTTTCGGGTATAGGCATCGCAATGGACTTCAATCGCTCTGCACGTTCTTTTTCCAATCGCTCAGTGCGTTGTTCGGGTGATTCGGTCGGTTTACTTGTTGATGGACTTTTAGCTTGTACTCCCTTTGGCTGTGGCATAGGCATACGACGACGGGAACGTTTGGGCTGTTTTATTTGTGAACGTTCTTCGGCAGAAAAACCAAACAGGTCGTATAAGGTTACAATTGGCTGTTGCTGGATATCAGGAGGCGATACTTTCTTTTGTTCTATAACTTCTCCTGTGTCCGTATTTACAAACAAGCCACTGGCTTTATCCTTGATGATTCTATCTTTTTTTGTTTCAGGTATAACTTTCGTTTCTTCTTTTGGTGAGTTAATACGTGGCTCCACAACCGCTTTTTTATCCTGATCGGACAATTCCGCCCATACCTTACGGTTTCTGGCTTCTCCAAAAGGATAGAAATGGACTAAATCTTCGAGTGTAGGTTCATAAGCCGACTTAGGACTTTGCTCCACCATATCCGAAACAGAGATTTTCTCTATCGGAGTTACAATAGGCTGCTGTTCTTGTATTTGGGGAGCATGAGATAAGTAATGCTCCAGATCGAGATGTTTGGAAAAATCTTCATTCAGCATCCGATACAGTGTAGCTGCAATAGCTTCCGTTCCTCCGGAATGGGTAAATTCCATTGCAGGCTTTCCGTAAGGATCTGTACCCACTTTTACATCGGTTTGTATTACCCTGTCGAAGTCTTTGAAAAGATTATTTACGGATATGCCATTGGATAGTTTGCGGGATTCGATAAAATCTTGCTGCCTTTGGGTCGCCTCTGTACTAGAGGATTGATCTGGCGCAAGCCCAATTCGGTGTCGCCGTAGCGACCGTTGCAGGATAATTAAATCGCTACCGACCTCCGTTCCTGCTTCTTCTGTAAATAAGTTGTTGGGCAAACGGATAGCCGATACGATATTGCAATTATTCATCAGGTGTTCACGAATCGGTTTGTTGTGCTCCGAGTTGAGAACGCCCTGCGAAGTGATAAAGGCTATTAATCCACCCTCGCGGGCAGCCATCACGCTTTTGGTAAAAAAATAATTGTGGATTGCCTTTGTCGATTGGCTAACTGCGGGTATCTCATGCTTGGAAAGCAAAGGATCAAATACTGCGACATCCCCGAAAGGAATGTTGGAGGCTATCACATCATAATGTTGGGAGTATCGTCCTTCCATTTTCTCGTAACCCTCAATCCGTATTTTATCTTGTGGGTGAAGGTGTGAGAGAATCTTACCTGTCAGCAGGTCTTTTTCAAAGGCTGTAACCTCAGCATCCGGCACAGTTTCTTTAAATGAGGATATAAATGCTCCTGCTCCGGCACTCGGTTCAAGAAAACGCAGGGGTTTGATACCACTGTTATTCAAAGCCAGTGACAAAGCATCTACAACAGGCTTTGGAGTATAAAAAGCAGTCAGCACCGAATTTTTCAGCGAACTGACATAGCGTTTATATTCGGCATCGTCTTTTGCTCCATCCCGTAACACTTGATGTAATTCGGTTACGAGTGGGAACAGATCATGTTCAGACGTTTTCCAATGGGTTATATCTTCCGGTTTGGCTGCGGGATTTAACACGGCTTTTATCCCACCAAAACCAGAATAGGCTGTCAGCTTCTCTTTTTCAGCATTGGTAGCCTGTCTTTTTTCTCTATCGAGAGCGAATACAATACGGATCGCTTCGATATTGTCCCGAAGATGGGCTTTCTTATTATAAGCCATTTTCGAGCAGGATTTGTATTTCGCCTGTCAGTTCCGTGTAAAACTGATTGTATTCAGGTGTATCGGCGAAATCATCAGACAAGGTGTATTTTTGAATTGTATCGGTAAGTCGGAGCAATAGCTCAATGGCTATGCCCTCGGCTTGTGCCGGATTTACTTCTTCGGAAAATTCTTCCCAAAGGATAGTCACAAGGGTTCGGTAGGTAGAGAAGTGCAAGCCTTCATATAGGACTTGCGAAGAGATGACCTCAGCTTGGTCGTGGGTATAAGCTGATTTTATGGCTTGACTATACGCCTCTGCTGCTGTATCGCCACGTTCAGCAATAAAATCGAAGTCGGTCGCTTTGTTGGGGTGCGTATCACGGAGATAGGATAATAGGGATAGCCGAAAATAGGATAATTCTACGGCTGACGTATTTGGTTTTGTTGCCATATCATTGATTTTTTAGCGGTGAGAAAATGTAGAAAAGAAAAAAGCATCCGGAGCTTAGCCCCGGATGCCACCACTAAAAAATCAATGTTAAACGACTATTCCGAATCGTAAAACAAAGACCTTTCAGTGGCAAATATAGTGAAATTATTATTTCAATGGTCGCTTCTTGCTTGGTGTCATTGCGTATCCGATCACTTATATTTAAATTTGCATGATTCATTGAATCGTAATATCAAACAGCAATTGTCATGTCGTTACCTGATGTCCGAATAGATAAGTTGAAAGAATCTGAATATGATGAAGCCGCTACTATTTTAGTAGATGCTTTTGAATCGAATCTTGCTTATGCTTCAATCTTCGTAAATAAGGATAAATTACGAGACGGGTTGTTTTGGTTATTCAAGACCAATCTATTTCTAATAAACAGAAGACAGTCTGTGACAAAAGTCGTTAGAATGAAAAACTCAATGGAAATAATAGGAATATTTAGTTTATTACCTCCCAATGGAATAAAATCGGAACTTCGCGACTATCTCAAAATCGGAATACCTCGATTTATTATGAGTTTTGGATTCTCGGCTTTACGCACAATGCTTAAGATGGATGCTCTCAATAAACAGCTTCTAACCAATGCCATCGGAGCCAATGAATATTATTATTTATCAATGGTTGCCGTAAAAGCGAACCATCAGGGCTCAGGGATTGGGTCTTATATGATCGACAATTGCTTGCAAAAATTGAGATCTATAAATCGAATATGCCATACTGTTGGTTTAACAACCCAACTTCCGGAAAACGTCACTTTTTATACCCGATTAGGATTCCAAAAATTGGATGAAGGTGAAATTCAACTGAAGAAGGGCTGTTATTACAATTATAATATGAAGTTGAATCTATAGTTCTACTTAGACCGTCGTTTTTTGCTGTCACCTTTGCGTGGCGGGAACTCAAAAACTATTTTGTAATCCGCATCGAGTTTGATAACTGCATCGAATGTACTTCCGGTCTTGGAACTTACGAAACCTTTTATCAATGAGGTTTTGCCATTCATAATAAGATCAGTAAGTTGTCCGTCTGTCAGTTCTTTTTTAGCAATGGTACGGAATACTGTCAGTCCGCAACTTTCATCTTTACATTTTACGACCTTCGGATAAAATACCATCTGTCCGTTCTTACATTTGGGGCAGGAACAGGTATTACGGTTATCCGTGCGTTCGATAGTGGTCGAAAGTAGTTCCGTAGTGATCTGTGAAGCATAAACTTCTATTCCTTTATGGAATGTAGCGGCATCCATCTGACCTAAAGCAATTTTATTGAGAGCTTCTTCCCATTGCCCTGTCATAGCGACATCGGCTATCTTCTTATCCTTGACCGCTAGATAAACCACCAATCCTTTATTGGTGGGGACTAGAGACTTTTTCTCACGGACAATATACTCACGGGAGAAGAGTGTTTCAATAATGGATGCACGGGTAGCAGGTGTACCAATACCACATTCTTTCATCGCTTCACGCTGTTGTTCATCCTCTACCTCTTTGCCCGCTGACTCCATTGAACTCAACAAACTGGCTTCGGTGTGTAGTGGACGAGGTTTGGTTTGCTTTTCCTGAATTTCACAATCACGAACAGGCAGCTTATCTCCTTCCAAAAGAGCAGGTAAAGCAATAGAATCCTCTTCATCGTTTGACTCGTCTTTAGCTTCAAATACCGCTCTCCAGCCGGGGACGAGTGTAACGCTTCCTTTGCATGAAAAGTGTACGCCATCGGCATCAAGTGATACGCTGGTGTTCTCTTTGATGCACGATTCGCCAAAGGCTTCCAACATACGTCCGGCAACCATATCGTAGATAAGTTGTTCGTCTTTGGATAGATTGCTTGCTGATTCTTCTGTGATAATGAGGGCATGATGATCGGTAACTTTTGCATCATTGACCGAACGGGTATTGAGCTTGGTATCAAATCGTCCATCGATATAATCCCTAAAATAAGGATGTGAGCGAAGGGTAGCGATCAGGTGCGGTATTTCCTCCAGTACATCTTCGGAAATATAACGGCTACCTGTTCGGGGATAGGAAATTTTCTTAGCTTCATACAGACTTTGAGCTATAGTTAGGGTTTTATCTGCTGAAAAACCATATTTGCTGTTGGCTTCCTTTTGAATCGTAGTTAGGTCATACAACAATGGTGGTTCTTGTTTGACTTCCTTACGTTCCACGGATGTAACCTGTATCGTTCCAATAGCTTCAACCTTTGATTTCACATCTTCTACGTCGCTCCGAGTATCGTATTTATCTGTCGAATGAACAGCAAATGTTGTAGATTCCTTAGCAGTATGGAGTTTCAAACGAAAATAAGTTTGTGGCTTAAAATCTTTGTTTTCCAAGTATCTGCTACAAATTATCGCCAGTGTCGGGGTCTGTACTCTGCCTAGTGACCAAACACCATAGCCTGCAGAGATCGAGAGTGCCTGACTGCTATTAATACCTACGAGCCAGTCTGCCTGACTTCGGGCTTTTGCAGAAGCATACAGATTGTCATAATCTGCTCCGGGACGAAGGGTTTTGAAACCATCTTTGATGGCTCTGTCGGTAAGAGAGCTGATCCAAAGTCTTTCAAACGGAAGGGTGCATCCTATATATTGGTATATATAGCGGAATATGAGTTCCCCTTCACGTCCGGCATCAGCACAATTAATAACTCCATCAGCCTGAGAAAACAATTCCTTGATTACTTTGAGTTGTTTCATCACACCGGGATCGTTCTTATATTCTTTGCCCTCTTTGACTTGTCGAGGCAATAGTTTAAATTCTTGAGGAAGTATCGGTAGGTTCTCTTTCTGAAATCCTGCAATACCGTAATGCTCCGGCATGGCAAGTCCTACCAGATGCCCGAATGCCCACGTAACGGCATATCCGTTACCTTCCATATAGCCTTCTTTCTTATTATTCGCTCCAATTATGGCTGCTATACTCTTAGCCACAGATGGTTTTTCTGCTATTATTATTTTCATTTTAACGTTGATTTTTTAGTGGTACTAATGATAAAACTACATTTTTCGTCCTTTGCTTTTCTTGGGAGCAGCAGGAGATTGTTTTTGTTCCTGTTGTTTCTGCTCTTTCTTTTCTACTTGTTTGGCGGTAGGCTGTGTCTGACCTTGCTTTAGCGGCTCCTTAGAATGTTTGGTCGCTTCGTTGGTCTTACCTTCGTTATTCACAGCCACCTGTGTTTTACTCTCGGCAGCAGGAGTCACTTTCTGAGAATCTTTTGCCGCTTGTTTTGCTTCGATGGCTCGCATCTGGTCGGGATGTTTAGAGGTATGGCGGACTTTGCCCTTGTTTTCATCAATCCATACCCATGCATTGTACTTCTGTCCTTTCTGGTCGGTAGCTTCTACTTTTTGTGATCCCGAAGCATCGGGTTGTGGCTTGGGACGGGATTGCATACCCTCAACAAAAATCGGCTCTTTGTTGCAGAGCTTAGTAAATTCTTCTTTACTAAGTTGTACACCTCCTTGTTTGGAATAAACCCAGACCTCATCCATTTTACGGGCTTTGGGAAGTGGTTTTTCTGGTCTTTCTCCTTGTTTGGCTTGTCGCTGCTGATTATGTTGCTGGCGTTGTTCGTCACTAAATTTAAAATCGAAGTTTTTATTGACTGCATTGAATTGTACGAAGCGGTCAATCTTCTGAGGTTCTTCTCCCGGCTTTACCTTTTTATCCATTCCTTCAACCCATACGGCTTTGCCTTCTTTCAAGCCTTGTTGTTGTTCGGGAGAAAGAGGAGCATTCTTCAGCGTCTGCGGAATATTGATTTCTGAAAGAGGTACAGCTTCAAGACGATTCGTCAGTTTATCGAGCGAGATAACTGAGGGTATTTTCTCTCCGTTCACTTCAAGTTCGAATACACGTGCCCCATGCCCTGTCTTTTGGAGTTGTTCTTTATCCTGTTCGGAAAAAGCTACACCCATAAAAGGTTTGTCAAAGTCGGGCTGTTCCTGCTTGGGATGCGTTACCAACTTGATACTGCCATCTTTCTGTGGTTCTAAAGACAAACGAGCTTGCATCGGGAACTCATTTCCATCAATGATAGGTTTGATATCAACCAGACCGGGAGACTTGTGTCCGTAAACCATTGCTTTGAGTGCATCCTGCAACTTGTCACCGGAAAGTCCCAGCTTTTCACTTTCTTTCCAATCAATCTTATTGAGATCCAAAGGCTGGAACTTACCCGTGAGCTCAATATGGATCTTTACCTTACCATCAAATTTAAGGCGATACGGATCGAGGGCTTTGTCGGAGTGATCGATGCGAATAAGTTTGCCAAGAAAAGCCGCTATTTTATCTACGGCTGACATTCCGACGGCATAAACACCGGTATGTGAGGGATGATTGAACTGTGCCGACATCTTTTTGAAGAAATTTTCCAGAAAGTTGCTGTTGGTGTCAACCTTCAAAAATTGGTCGGCATTTTCTTTGGTGGGTTCAACGGTTTTGAGTTTACCGTCCTGTTCCCCAGTGATGACTTTAAGTTTGCCATCTTCGCCTTGGGTCAGTAAGACTTTTGGCTCTTCGGATTTTACTTTGTTTTGATCCATAATAAATGATGTTTTTATTCTGCATTACTATTAATGCAGAGCGAATATAAAACGAAGTAATGGACTGATTGCAAGGCTTTAGACGAGTGGTAGCTTGTGTCTGGGATTGTCTGGGGGTGGTTTTAGAAATCAGGCTCTAGAGAAAATCAAATATTTTTTTTAACACACTCGACTTTAGTGAGGATTATTTTAGATATATCAGGAAATAGTGTATTTTTGTAACCTAATTTATACTATGTATGAATCATAATTAATTCAATGAATAAGATAAAAGAGGTACTTGAGAAAAAAGGGGTTAAACAAGTTTGGCTGGCAGATCAGTTGGACAAAAGTTTTAATGTGGTCAACGCATATGTACACAATCGAAGACAACCTTCATTAGAGACTCTCTATAAAATAGCATCAATATTGGATGTTGAGATTAACCAGTTACTATGTTCTAAAGAAGAACTTAAAAAGGAAAAGAATAAATAATATGGCAACAGCAAATCAAATAAAGACCCTTATTAAGAGTCATTTTGAAGAAAACAATGAAAAGTTTAATACTGTTGCTCTTCAGATAGCTGCTCATGAAGCCAAGTTAGGACATTCCAATTTAGCAAATGACATTAAGCAAATTATTGATAATGGGAAAAAAACATCTCCAAAACTGAAACCTTTAAATTCAGAGCTACAAGGTTTAGTATTGGAAGTAGAATCTGATAAAAAACTATCGGATTTAATAGTTCCGAGCGAAATAAAAGACCGGATTAATAGGATCATCAGGGAGTTTACACACAGAAATAAATTATTGAGTCATAATTTAGAGAACAGAAGGAAAATATTATTTTCTGGCCCTCCCGGAACTGGAAAAACAATGTCAGCATCAATAATTGCGAATGAGCTCCACTTGCCTATTTATGTTATATTAATGGATAAAGTTGTTACTAAATATATGGGAGAAACAAGTGCAAAACTCCGTCAAATATTCGATTTAATCATGGATAGACCCGCTGTTTATTTATTTGATGAATTTGATGCTATCGGTTCTCAACGTGGAAAGGATAATGATGTTGGAGAAATGCGTAGAGTTCTCAACTCATTTCTTCAATTCTTAGAAAGAGATAACTCCGAGAGTCTAATTATTGCAGCAACAAATAATTTGGGAATGTTAGATCAGGCTTTGTTTAGAAGGTTTGATGACGTTATTCATTATAATCTTCCCTCAGATGAAGAAAAAATACAGCTTTTAAAAAGTAGACTTGGCAAAAACGTGACGAGTAAGGATATAAAGGTTCTTTTACCCATGCTTGAAAGTCTTAGCCATGCTGAGATAAATCAAGCGTGTTTGGATGCAATAAAAGAGTCCATTTTAAATAACTCTGATATTTCTCTCTCTTTAATAGAAAAAACAATTAAAGAACGCACAATGGCATATAAAATCTAATTATTATGGGTAGATACGATCATATTAAGCTTCCTGATTTAGCAGATACAATTCGTTATTCTCCGGGGCAAAGACCAGCTGGAAGGCCGAATATTCCTAACAGAGATAGAGTTTCTCATGCTGTTTCTTTGGGAAATAAGTTTGATAGAATGCGAGAGGCTGACAGTAATATGAAAGTTCAACGAGATGCACTTTCTTTACCTACTCGTACAGGTACATATGTAGAATTTAAAGGGAAGCAAAACTATGATTTGGTTACTCAAAGCCTTGAAGCCATTAATGCTGGTATGCGCTTAATGAATGTTAGGGATATTACAGATAATAATGGGAATACAGATACTTATGCAACTGTATATATTCCAAGAGGACAAGAAAATAAATTTCTGAACAAATTACGGGATTATGGAACAAAAGTTACTCAGAATGGTAATCCAAAAAATCAAAAATTGATTAATAGTATAGAAGATATACATATTGCCTTACTACATTCATTCTGGACAGATTCGTCACAACTTCTTCCTAATGAAAATTATAATTGGTTTGAAGTATGGATAAAAATAGATGAATCTACTGACAAACAAGAACAAATAAACCAATTTACCAACCTACTCACAACATTAGAAATTAGCTTTAAGCCAAACTATTTATTATTTCCAGAAAGAGCTGTATTGCTGGTTCATGCAAACAGTGAATCACTAATCCAGATTTTAAATAGTTCGGATTGTTTGGCTGAACTAAAAGCAGGGAAAGAAACGGCAGATTTTTGGACGAATGAAAATCCAAGTGATCAAAATGAGTGGGTTGAGGATTTATTAAGAAGACTTGTCATAAATGACCAATCAAGTATATCAGTCTGCGTGATTGATACAGGGGTTAATAATGGGCATGAACTACTCTCACCTGTTCTACAAGATGCCCATTGTCTTGCTTATGGTAGCCAATGGACTACTGCAGATAGAAAAGGACACGGAACAATGATGGCAGGAGTTTGTGCCTATGGAGACCTATCACGTTCTTTGGAGCATAATGATGCTGTAGAGGTAAAGCATAGCTTGTGTTCCGTAAAACTACTTCCAGACGTTGGAGAAAACCCGAAAGAGCTTTGGGGAGATATAACAAAACAGTGTATTTACAAAGCAGAAATAACGATTCCAAACAAAAAGATTTTGTATTGTATGGCTGTAACATCTTCTGATACGCACGACAAAGGATGTCCTTCTTCTTGGTCTGCAGCTTTGGATGATATGTGTGTAGGTACGTCAGAAGAGGAGCCAAGGTTAATAATTATTGCAGCAGGAAATATAGATGATGAAGACGTTTGGAATGATTATCCCAATGGAAATACTCTTCAATCTGTACATAATCCGGGGCAATCTTGGAATTCATTAACAATTGGCGCATATACTGAAAAAGTGCAGATAAATGATGCAAATTATGATGATTTGCAAAGAGTAGCTCCCAGTGGAGGACTTTCACCATACAGTAGTACATCTGTAATATGGGATAAAAAATGGCCTATTAAACCTGATGTCGTTTTTGAAGGTGGTAATTTATTAAAAAGAGAACATGATTTATCTCCGTATGTCGATCATGATGCTTTAGAAGTTTTAACTACATCTAAAAACATACAATTCCGTAAATTTGAAACTATTAATGCAACAAGCGCTGCTTGTGCTCTTGCTTCTAATCTTGCTGCTGAAATTGCTGCTACTTATCCTGATTTATGGGCTGAAAGTATTCGTGCGTTGATTGTGCATTCTGCGAAATGGTCTGATTCCATGTTACGTCAATTTAATGTTGCAGGAAGAACCAATATAAAGAGGATTTTGCGTTCATGTGGTTATGGAATTCCAAATAGAGAACGTGCGTTATATAGTACAGAGAACGGATTTACCTATATATCACAAAGCACTTTAAAGCCTTACATAAAAAATAGGTCAACAGTTTCTCTTAATGAAATGCACTTCATTGATTTGCCGTGGCCAAAAGAAGTATTAGAGAGTTTAGGAGAAATAAATACAACGTTAAGAATTACTCTTTCTTATTTTATAGAACCGAGTCCCGGTGAAATAGGATGGAAAGATAAATATACTTATCAATCTTGTGGTTTAAGATTTGATGTTAATAACCCACAGGAAACCCAAGAACAATTCAAGAGGCGAATTAATAAGTATGTAGAATCGGAGGAGGATGCTGATGCTGCCAATATCGATTTAATGGAAAATGATAGTGGAAGATGGCAAATAGGCATGAAGAACAGAAGTGTCGGTTCTATTCACAGTGATATGATAACAACAACTGCTGCAGATCTAGCATCCTGCAATATGATCGCTATTTTTCCGGTTGGTGGTTGGTGGAAAATGAGAACAAATCTTAATAGATATAACAGTCGGATAAGGTATTCTTTGATTGTGTCATTAGAAACTCCCGCTACAGAAGTTGATTTGTATAATGTTGTTACAACGAAAATAGCAGCAATAGTAGAAACACCTGTTCAAATAAACATCCCTGTTTAGAATTATACTTGATATAAAAACAGAAGCCGCTAATTGAACATTGAATGGCTTTTGTTTTTTTTATGTGAAGATTATTCTTCTTTTGGCAACAAATGCCGTAGATTCTCATCATTCCGAATCCGCCCTAACTCATCAGCAACGATCTGTTTGGCTTCAGCTTTGATACGGTCATAATTCTCCTTGATCATTCCCTTCATACGGTCTACACCGTCCTCATCTACAAAGTTGGTGATAACTGGTATTTTCTTGTATGCTTTCGTTTCAGTGGCTACCCGCTCATTATCGACAATGATTTCACTATGAAAGATTTTTTGTTCTATCCGCTCATCAAAGTTATCCGCTATTGCTCCCACAAACATACCCTGTGTAAGATTGGAGATTTTAGACGCAGGAATCAAACTATCCAATTGCGTAGAAATGGAAGTTGATTTATCGTTTCGGTTAATGGTCATAGACTGACGTTTTTGCAATACTTTTCCAAAACGTTCTGATAAGGTCTTTGCTGTGTCTCCAACCACCTGCCCCGAAAAGATATTACCCACGGTATTCATTACTACGGCAGCTTCTTTATCACCATAATCTCGCTTTAGCTGAGAAAAATCTTGAAATCCAAGTAGAACTGCAACTTTGTTACTTCTAGCAGTAGCTATCAAGTTGTCAAGCCCTTTGAAATAGATTGTCGGTAGCTCATCAATTATAACGCTACTTTTGAGTTGCCCCTTCTTATTAATCAATTTCACGATTCGGGAGTTATATAACCCCAATGCTGCTCCATAAATATTCTGACGGTCGGGATTGTTACCCACTACCAATATTTTAGGATCGTCAGGGTTGTTAATATCCAATGTAAATTCATCGCCCGACATAACCCAATATAATTGTGGACTAATCATACGGGATAGAGGTATTTTAGCACTTGCTATCTGTCCCTGAAGCTGATCGGCAGCTCCGGATTTCCACGCATCCATAAAGGGAGAAAGGTAATTTTCGAGGTCTGGATACGAAGTCAAAATCGGGAAAATATCTTCATAGCTCTTGTTCAAAAATTCTATAGCATGAGGAAAAGTACAAAACTTTCCGTCCTTATAAATTCGTAAGTACCAGATAATTGCAGCGAATAGGATAATTGGAGATTCCACAAAGAAGTCTCCTTGTTTTTGCACCCAAGTCCGATTCAAATTTAACATTATCGTGTATGCGCTCTCATAGGCGTCTGAGATATCATCCATGAAAGAAGGGTTAATCGGATTGCAACGATGTGAACGGGAAGGGTCGTCAAAATTTATCACATAAAAAGTAGGCACTTTTTCATAACCTTCTCTATTGTTCAACAGATGGTTATAGGCAATAGTAGAGAGGTCTGGAAACTTAAAATCGTAAATATAGCCTGTATAACCTTTCTCAATTTGCTGTTTGATGAATTGGTTTACAACGGCATAGGATTTACCTGAACCCGGAGTACCCAATACAATAGCTGCCCGAAACGGATTCACTACATTTATCCATCCTTTCCATTGCTTCTTTTTGTACCAAAATTTCGTTGGCAGATTTATCGAATAATCGTTTACCATCAATTTGGTTTCCTGCATAAAGGATTCGTTTTCGTAATTGAACGGATCATCCATCAGGTTGTTTTTTAGTAAACGACTCAGCCATGTACCCGCCATCAATAATAAAATATAGCCAACCGAAATAGTAAAAATGTAAAAATCAGCATTAGCTATTTTAGGTAGAGGTAGATAAAGAAGCCACCAGTTCAAAAAGAAGAACACAAATCCCAATACAAGACACACGTAGATATGATTCCATGTGATTTTTTCTTCCTTTACACCCTTTGTTCCTAGACAGGAAAGAGCAAGAAAAATCACAGAAAATATTTTCGTCCACAGGATTGAGTTGAATAATCCTGCGGTACGATTAAAATTCATCAGAATTTTATCTACCACTCCAATATTGATTCCCCAATCGTGTATTGCCTGATAGCAGAACCAATAAATATTCATCAGTACGAATAAAATACTAATTGCCCTCATAAACTCCATGACTTTGGCTAGTCCTCTTAAATCATCTTCATTTTGCATAATTGTTGAATTTAATTCATTTCTAATTCATTGAAAATGCGAATGTAGGTAGATGGTTAAGATATTATGTATAACTTTGAGGAGCTGGTAGCTTGTGGCTGAGGATGTCTAGTATTATAAATAAATCCGCTTATACAAATGCTAATCCATAAATTGGGATATAAATTATGAATACTGATTTTGTAAACTTAACGACTGAAAATCTAGCCAATGAGCACTTATGCTGTATTATACGCAGTAAAAAGCTTCACCCTGGTATTGAAGCAAAGCGACAATGGCTTTCTGAACGTCTAAGTGAAGGTCATGTTTTTAGAAAGCTAAACGAAAAGGCTACAGTTTTTATAGAATATGCACCTCTAGAAACAGCTTGGGTTCCCATAATTGGCAATAATTATTACTATATATATTGCTTATGGGTCTTAGGTGAGTATAAAGGCAAAGGATATGGTAAATCGTTGATAGAGTATTGTATCACTGATGCCAAAGAAAAGGGGAAGTCCGGTATTTGTATGCTTGGGGCAACAAAACAAAAAGCATGGCTTTCTGACCAATCATTTGCAAAGAGTGTCGGCTTTGAAGTTGTTGATACTACTGATTATGAATATCAATTACTTGCACTTTCTTTTGACGGGACAAAGCCACAGTTCTCTAGAAATGTAAAGAACTCAAAAATTGAAAGCAATAAACTAACAATCTATTACAGCATACAATGTCCCTTTATTCATCAAAATATTGAGATAATAAAACAGTATTGTGAAACACACGACATTCCAATTGTTCTAATTCCGGTAGACACACTACAAAAAGCAAAAGAATTACCTAGTATCTTTAATAATTATGCGGTATTCTATAAAGGTAATTTTAAAACTGTAAATTTGATAGATATTGCTTACGTAAAGAGAATACTCAAAAAATAAATCAAAAATAATCACATCTGCCTCCCATATCTCCGTTTTTTCTTCCTCTTACGTTTTAAGGTCGATCGCTTGTTATCTGATTCCGATACTTCGGGAGTAAAGACAGAGAATAAACTACCCATCGGATCATCCGTTTGTGAATAACTGGACTGAGATTGTGGGTGCTTGTTCATAGTCGGGTCGGCACTTTGGTTTGGAGAAATAGATGGCTTAGGTGCTTGCAGATCCTCACGAGGTGGATTATCCGCAAAGCGTTCGTTAAGAACATTTGCCGAAAACTCTTTACCCAAACGAGAACCATTAAGAACTGCCCGTTGGTTATGGTCGATAAATGTAGCCCCGTAGATGCGTCCTTCATCGTTGCGACGTAATACAAGATCAATACCTTTTTCCCGCAAATCCGCTCGGGACTCGCTCTCTGTACGGGTATTTGCAAAGGACGCAGAAACATTAGCACGGGTTTGTTTGGTTATGCCTGTGGCTTTGATTGTTTCTTTTGACTTGTCAAATCGTTTTTCTAATCTATCTAAACCAAGATCTTTACCAAATAGGGAGGATTTCAAAGGAGCTCCGACACGCTTACCTTCATTATCCAACGCTGAATAAACCAATCCCCGATACATCCTGCCCTTATTTTCTCCTTTGATTTCCTCTACTCCTATATTATATAGGGAGAGTAAAGCACGATATTCTCCTAAAGCCTGAAAACAATACATCTCCGAGAGCGGTTTGATGACGTTTGCCACCTGTTTCTTTAAATTCCCCTGGCTAACGTCTATTGGAGAAAGTTGCCATGCCTCGCCTTGATTTTTCTCTTTGGAGTGCAGACCGTATTTTTGCTCCAGAAGGTCTGTAATCTTTCTGCTGCGTTCGTAATTTTTGCTGTCGCTGATTATCGAACCATCGGTGCGGACACGGGTCGAAATAATATGTATGTGTTCCCTGCCAATGTCCTCATGTTTGAAAATCATGTAGGGCTGTCCGCCATATCCGAATCGTTCCATATACTCACGCCCGATGTCGGCAAGCTGATTATCGGTCAGTTTATCGTCCGGGTGTGGATTGAGTGAGATGTGAATAACAGGTTTCGATGTTCGGATATGTGAAGGCATAAACCGTTCAAAATCTTGCATACAATCGGATACATTGAAGACTCCATCGGTGGGTTCGATGACTAAATTAGTAGCCAAAACTTTACCTAAACCTTCGTCTACTTTCTCCTGATTGTAGGTAAGTGCACCGTACAGATTGCTTACGTGGCTAAATTTTGCAACCATTTTTAGAGATGTTTAGCTTTAAATTGTTCGCACAACTGCATCACTTCCCGTCCGATTCCTGCCAGTTCAATGGTTGCATTTTCTAATTTATAAAGCAATGCCAATGCTTTTTTCTCTCCAAAATTAGAATGCAACTCCTTCACAACTTGATTGTAATTGACTCCGATACTCCGTATCTGTCCGTGTAGAGCGGTGAGCTTCGTGATAAATTCTACTGCCGAAGCATCGGTTCTCACTACACGAAATTCATCCCCAAAGATGCGGGCAGCGATAAAACCGGATAAGGATTGTACACCTGACTGTTCATACAAGGCTAAAAAATCGACGTGTTGCTGATCTGTCAGATTCACAGTCAGTCGATACTTTGTCGGATCGTTCTTCGGGGGTCTACCCCCTTTTCCCCGATTGTGGGGATTTCTTTTTTCTTCGTTCATAACATGATTCTTTTAGTGCGGTCACAGACCGTTTTATAATTTAATTTCTGCACACGATGGACTGTTGTGCGGATTATGTTTTCCCGACTTCGGAGAGGAAAATCCCCCTCTGGAAGAGCAAGGGTTGTGTGCTGCAAAATTCATTTTGCGATGCACTCAACATACCTTGCTATTTGCCCAAATGCAAATACTTTTTGCCCATAGAGGGCATCATCCTATCCCGAAAAATTCGGGATATAAGCCTGATTCCTGTCAGGCAATTTATGAGTGTCGGAACTCTATTTAAAAGAGACATGAATACCCCATAACGTTTCATGCAGTAAAGTTATAATCTAAAATAATCAACTGAAAATCAATAAGTATAGACAATCCCGGACACAAGCCGCCACCTCTCAAAAACATACTGCAAGTATGAGAAATATAGATTTTATTTGCTGTCAGAAGATTATTGAATATCTGTTTTTGTAAATATTTTCTTAGATAAATTCTAAAATAAACGAGAAGTCTAGAAGTCGATTTCGTACAGTCTTAAAACAGTGATGTCGTACAGAAGTAGTGTCGTAGTTTTTCAAAAAAGAAGAAAATTGAAAAAGGAAATATTGAAAGAAAAACAAAAGCAATAAATCAAAAATGTATCACAATGAAGCAGCATTTATCTGGAACCATAAAAAAATAATGAATTAAAGATGTTTCGCAGTAGAGATACGAACAAATAAATATTTAAAAACTAAAACAAATGATGTTATGAAAAAGGATGAAAGTAAAAATGAAGTGAAGTATGTTGCATTCAGTACACAAAAAGGAGGAGCAGGAAAAACAACTCTTACTGTTCTGATAGCTTCTTATCTCCATTATGTAAAAGGCTACAATGTGGCAGTGATAGATTGTGACTATCCGCAACACTCAATATCTCAAATGCGAGAACGGGATTTTAAGATGTGCGAAAATGACGAATACTACAAAGGGATGTTGTACGAACAGTTTATCCGTTTGGATCAAAAGAAAGCATATCCCGTAATCGAGAGTAGTACAGAAAAGGCATTGAATGATGCCGATACCCTTTGTGAAAACGCTGAATATGATTTTGTGTTCTTCGATTTACCCGGAACGATGAATAATCGCGATCTAGTTTTGGCTCTTGCCAGCATGGATTATATTATTGCACCTATCGCTGCTGACCGTGTGGTGATGGAGAGTACCCTTAATTATATGATAGCGGTAAGAGATAATATTCTCAACTCCGGCAAGTCGAATATTAAAGCCATGCATTTACTCTGGAATATGGTGGATGGTCGAGAAAAATCTGAATTGTATGAGGTCTATGAGGGAGTAATTAATGAATTAGGATTTTCTGTGCTCCAGACCTTTATCCCCGACAGTAAGCGTTTCCGAAAGGAGCAATCTGTCAACCACAAAGCTTTGTTCCGTTCAACCTTATTTCCTGCAGATAAATCACTGGTCAAGGGCAGCAATATAGATACTCTTAGTAATGAAATGTTGGAGTTGCTAAAATAATGTGCGATGGCTAAAAAAGTAGATACATCGACGTTTGATGCCGATTTTATCATCGGGCAAATCAAGCCCGACAACCGAGATATTCTGCCCCCATCGGAATCAGAGCCAATATCGGAAGAGATGGTTCTGTCCGAACAAGAAGATATTGCGAACCATCCACCGCCAGAGGTAAGAGAATCAGTCTCTCGTCGTAAACGGGGGCAACAATCGGCAGGCTTTAAAGAAACATTTCTGAAACGCAACGAAATCAAAACTAGGCAGTGTGTTTATATCAGTCATCGTATTCATTCACTTATTGTAAGATTGGTCCGGACATTAGTTGAATCGGGAAATGAAGTAACACTTGGTGGCTATATAGATACTGTGCTGGAGGAGCATCTCAATCAGAATAAAGAAGAAATCAACCAATTATATCGTCAGGAGCGTGGCGATCTGATATAAATCAAAAAATAAAAATATGAAAAAGAGAAAAATTAATCGCAAAACGATTCTTTGTAAGACTGCTAATGTGGCTGTCCCAACAACAGTTGAACAATATGAAGCTTGTTTTTTCCAAAAAACGGAAATAAAAAGCCGTAGTGGGAAGACTGTTTACATCCGAAAAGAGTTCCACGAACGTATTATGAAGATTGTACAAGTTATCGGTGAGAACGATTATACCTTGTTCGATTATCTAAACAATGTATTGGAGCATCATTTTGATACCTACCAAAACGAGATTACTGAACTATATCGTAAAAAGAACACGGATATATTTTAGTCATGAAAGAATACATTATTTCAGCGATCCTACTGTACATATTGTTTGTCGTTTTCTACTTGCTTCGAGAGCGGATACTCAAACGGAAAAAGAATGCATCGAAAAAGCCTGCTTTCAATCTGTTTCGTGCAGCACCAAAGGAGGATATTATCGGCAAAAGCAAATTTGACCTTAGACAATCCCGGACAGAAGCTACCACTCTGATTAATAACGAAAAAGAGAAAGAAAATGCTTCTATATTTGTCGAGGAAGAAGAAAGAAGAACCTCGGTGACAATCCCTTTGGATAAACTCGATGAAGTCTTTTCGAATGATGATTTATCAGACAAAGATTCAAATGAGATCAATTTAGAGATTGAGAACACTCCCCCCGAATTTGAGCCTGACAATGATTCAGAAGAAATAGACGAAGAGGAAACAGAAGAAGATACTGAAGGGAGAGCCGGGGTTTCAATGGCATCGGGGCTTGACTTCAATAATTTGGCGAGTATGATGCGAACGGTGGAGACACCCGACAATGCAACATCCGAAGAAAAAGAAGAAGCCGGACGGGTATTGGTCGAGATACGCAAGACGGATATGTTTGAACAGGTTGTATCGGGTAAGCCCAAAAAGAAAGTGATCGTTTCGTCGCTTATGGACGATTACTTCTCAGCCTTCCAACGTAAACAAAGAGAAGCAGAAGAAATAGTGGAGCCGATCGTCAAAGCTCCGACTGATTTTAATGTACGCAATATGTAAAACAAAAAAAGTAAAAATATGAAAGAGCGAGATTATGGTTAGCGTGAATGTGCGTCAGCCAAACAAAAGGGTCTGCGACCCCCACTAAAAAATCAAAGTTAAACAACATTATTCATTCAGTACAGGGGACTATTCCACCCCCTGTACTATTAATCAAAAAACGTATGACAAAGAAAAAATTTCTTTTGTCAGCAGCCTTCATCATGGTTGCTGTATCATCTGTATTCGCACAAGGTAACGGTATCGGAGGTATTACCGAAGCTACCAATATGGTAACATCGTATTTCGATCCGGGAACAAAACTCATCTATGCCATTGGAGCCGTTGTCGGTCTGATCGGAGGTATAAAAGTCTATAATAAATTCTCATCAGGTGATCCCGACACCTCTAAAACTGCTGCTTCGTGGTTCGGTGCGTGTATCTTCCTGATTGTTGCCGCCACTATTCTACGCTCTTTCTTCCTGTAAGGGTCTCAGACCCCTTTATTATTCATTAAATAAGAATAAGAAAAATGGAGTATAATATTAACAAGGGCATTGGCAAGAGCGTGGAATTTAAGGGTTTGAAAGCACAATATCTTTTCATCTTCGCAGGTGGTCTACTGGCTGTATTCATCGTATTTGTAGTTATGTATATGGCAGGAGTAGATCAGTGGATATGTATCGGTTTCGGTATTATTACTGCTTCTGTACTGGTATGGCTGACTTTTAACCTGAATACAAAATATGGAGAACATGGGCTCATGAAGTTGCTCGCCAAACGGCAACATCCCCGTTTTCTGATCAACCGCAGAAACTCTCGTCGCTTGTTTCAATACCGTAAAAAGAAGGAGGTATGGAATGCGTAATACACTAAAAGCAGCTACCATCGAAAGTAAATTTCCTTTGCTTTCGGTTGAACGCGACTGCATTATCAGCAAAGATGCGGATATAACGATAGCCTACCGTGTGGATCTGCCGGAACTGTTCACTGTAACAAATACCGAATACGAAGCCATACATTCGGCTTGGACGAAAGCCATTAAGGTTTTGCCCGATTACTCAATTATCCATAAGCAAGATTGGTTCGTCAAAGAGAACTACAAGCCTGCTACCGATAAAGAGGATATGAGTTTTCTATCCCGCTCATTCGAACGTCACTTCAACGAACGTCCTTTTCTGAACCATACTTGCTTTTTGTTTTTGACCAAAACGACCAAAGATAGAATGCGGATGCAAAGTAATTTTTCATCGCTCTGTCGAGGAAACATCATCCCCAAAGAGGTCAATAAAGAAACAGCATTGCGATTTATGGAGGCAGTCGGGCAGTTTGAGCGAATTTTGAATGATTCGGGATTTATTACGCTGACGCGTATTGCTTCAGACGAGATAACAGGAACGGAAAAAGAAGCGGGGCTGATTGAAAAATACTTTGCCCTGTCCCTCGAAGATACGACTTGTTTAAAAGACTTGGAGTTGGGAACAGATGGCTTACGTATCGGAGATAAAACAGTATGCTTGCATACCATTTCGGATGTGGAAGACTTGCCCGGAACAGTCGGAACAGATATGCGATACGAAAAGCTATCTACCGATCGTAGTGATTGCCGTCTGTCGTTTGCATCTCCTGTGGGATTATTGTTGTCTTGTGATCATGTATATAATCAATACATCTTCTTGGACGATTCGGCAGATAACCTGCGGCAATTTGAAAAATCTGCCCGCAATATGCAATCCTTATCGAAGTACAGTCGTGGAAACCAAATCAATAAAGAGTGGATCGACAAGTACCTGAATGAAGCCCATAGTTTCGGGCTTACTTCTGTCAGGGCACACTTCAATGTGATGGCATGGTCTGACGATGCGGAAGAACTCAAAAATATCCGTAACGATGTGGGTAGCCAATTAGCTCTTATGGAGTGTAAACCACGACACAATACAGTCGATGTCGCTACACTCTATTGGGCTGCGATGCCGGGTAATGCGGGTGACTTTCCGAGTGAAGAAAGTTTCTACACATTTATAGAACCTGCATTATGCTTCTTCACAGAGGAAACAAACTACAAGAGTTCTCCTTCACCTTTCGGTATCAAGATGGCAGATCGGGTAAGCGGAAAACCCATTCATGTGGATATTTCCGACCTGCCCATGAAGCAAGGGATTATCACGAACCGCAACAAGTTTATCTTGGGGCCTTCAGGTAGTGGTAAATCCTTTTTTACCAATCATATGTGTCGCCAATATTGGGAACAGGGCACGCACATCGTGCTTGTGGATACGGGGAACTCCTATCAGGGACTTTGCAATTTCATCAACCGTCGTACCAATGGAGAAGATGGAGTGTATTTTACATATACGGAAAAAAATCCCATCTCATTTAATCCATTTTATACCGACGATGGGGTCTTTGATATCGAGAAAAGAGAAAGCATCAAAACCCTGATAATGACTTTATGGAAGCGGGATAATGAACCTCCCACACGTTCGGAAGAGGTAGCTCTTTCCAATGCCGTGAGCTTGTATATAGAACGTATCAAAATAGACGAATCTGTTCTGCCGTCGTTCAATACCTTCTACGAGTTTGTCAAATTGGACTATGCTGCTATCCTCGATGCCAAACGGGTACGGGAGAAAGATTTTGACTTAGCCAACTTCCTCAATGTGCTTGAACCCTATTATAAGGGTGGTGAATATGATTTCCTGTTGAACTCTGAAAAACAACTCGATTTACTATCTAAACGATTCATTGTCTTTGAAATAGATGCGATTAAGGGTGCGCCCGTCAAGGCAGCATAAGAAATGTCCTTTGGCAAGGACTAGGTAAGTGTTCTTTGAAAAACCTATCATCACTCGGCTTATCTGAAAGGGAAATTAACCGGACAGGGAGTGTAGCATGCCG
>Ga0209934_1000392_pt1 | contig 79141 bp, 106 predicted proteins | sample ThiBiot_750_plan_2_FD_183950 | JGI IMG/M metagenome (GOLD analysis project Ga0209934, IMG submission 183950) | Wastewater bioreactor microbial communities from Cape Town, South Africa - Thiocy_expt_750_plan (SPAdes) | ecosystem: Engineered > Bioreactor > Thiocyanate-remediating >...
AAGATCGAATACCTAAGACCTAGGATTCTCTAGGTTGATGGGAAGTTCGAAGGATGGTTTTCTAAAAAAGAATTAGAAAATCTTTGATTTGGTTGGTCTCGAATTTTAAACGCCTTGGCGGCCCACACCATGTGATCTCGCAGAATTTGCGGCAGTGCGTGGCGCAAACGTGGCTCGGATTGAAGGGACGGTACTTGCATCCGGTGATTTGCTTGCGATGTTGGATCTTCTCACCGGCAGCTTCAACTTAGGCTACCGCAGCGTGCTAGGTGTGAATGCGAAGGCTGTTCTTGACGCAATTAGATTGGGTATCAAGACAAATACCCTCGCCTCAATACATCCGCTGGACCTCATTTGCTGCTATGAAAAGGCGAAGGCTTTGGCGGAACGGTATGGAGAAAAACCAATTGTTTCACTCGAGAACGTTCAAAATGCGCTTTGTACCGACAAGGACCGCGCAGAGGATCAGAAGAGAATGCTAGCGCAGATGCGTGCGCTAATTCATGAGCAGCCAAAGATGCTTCAATAGCTGTCATGCCTACCGCTCGCGCCGAAAATGTGGCGCACATCACCTGAAACGACATTGATTGGCCTGAGTGAAACGTGGTGCCTCGCTAGCTGCAAAGGGTTTAAGTGTCTGATGTTTAACGGTGCTCAATTACATTGTGCTTTTGCAGCAAAACTGCTTTCAAAGCTAATGCGGTAGCCGCCTTCTTGCATTCTGGATACAATAAAGCATTAATTAATCTTGATGGATAGCACGATGAAGCCCATTCATGAAATGTTGTTCGAAGATTTCTATGCAGCGGTACGCCCAACCGGTGGAGTGAACCGGCTACCGCCGGTTGGCGCCGGTGAAGATGTGTTGATCTACTCGGTCTATATGAACGGACCGCTTGCAAAGGAGCTTCCGGACGACCTTGGAGAACAACATTACAAGGACGTGATGCTCCATGCGTTAACCGAGAAGCTCGGTTTCGATTCCACGTCTTACCGCGACAACATCAAAGTCGCTGAAATGGTCGCTATCCGTAATGCCTGGATGACCACGATTCTTGAAGCCACCATACAACACGACAACCGCGTGGTGCACCTGTCTGACGAGATTGTTCATGATTATGAGTTGCTGACTAAGGGGTTTAACCACCCTGTGCTCTTGGAGCAAATCGAGATGCAGCGCGCGATGTCAAAGAATCTGGCGCCGGCGTTGAAGGCGGCTGAACAGCGTGCAAATTCGCCTCTGACACAACGCGTTCCTGACGTGGTCAACAAAGGTGTGATTCTTTCCCAAAACCTGGACTTTACCGTCCAGGCCATCGGTGAAAACGAATTTGTCACTCATGACAACAACAAGCTGGGTACGGTTCCGCCAATTGGCGCTGACGTCACGATCAGCTATTACCGTGGTCAGGGCCAGGTCTTTGAGAACGTCACCGAACTGAAATTCAGTGGCCCGTTCATCGAGCAGAAGTCCGGTAGTCTCGGGCTCCTGGTTTCCCATAAGGACACCTCGCAGCAAATCCTTCTGTTCAACAACGCGATGGAGTTTGAAAAGTTCGTGGGAGCGCAGAAGCTGCCGTATGCGCTTGTAAAGGATGCTGTCGCGCTCAAGGTTGCCGCTCAAAGCAAGACGATCGGCCAGGCAGCCGCTAATTCCCCAACCCCCAATGCCGTTGAAAAAATGGCTGCTGCTGTCCTCTCTGCAGGACAAACATTCGGCCTCAAGCTGGATTCGGTGAAAGTCTCACAAATGCTCGAAGGGGGCCGTACTCCTGATGGGCTTTCCATTGGCAAGGTCGTAGGAATCGATCGGCGCCTAGGTTTGGTTTATCAATCGCTGGGACAAGGAAGGGGTACGGTTCATCGGATCGACACGCTCTCCAAATTGCCCGAAGTGGGGGAGGTCGCAACGATTTCCTTCAAGAACGGACGTGGTCTCGTCGAGAACGACGGGCAGGGCAGGGGGCAGGGGCGCTAATGGCGACTGACTGCCACCAAACAGGACGCCAATAGTGCAGATCAAGTGGGGGGAAAATGCCGTGAATGGAGCCCCGGTTACCTGGGACTCCTCTCGTGTCGTAAATCCGCATATTGGTTTGTTTGGCGACACAGGAATGGGGAAGACCCACAACATTCAGAAGATCATCAATGAATTGTTGGAAACTTCCACTCACAACCGCCTTCGTTTTCATATCTTCGATGCGCATGGCGACATTGAAATCGAAGGCGCATCTACCGTTCACTTTCATGAATCAGCAGATTTCGGCTTCAACCTTTTGGAGCTAAACTCAGATCCTGAGTTCGGTGGTATTCGCAAACGTATCCAGTCGCTGATTACAGCGATCAACAAAACATCCACCAGGCTCGGCCATCGCCAAGAACGCCTCCTGACACGGCTGCTGACCGGTCTTTATCGCGACGCCGGCTTCATTATTACCGACCCAAGTACGTGGGGATTAAGCCCGGAGCGTCCGGCTTACCCAACACTTCTCGACGCGATTGATTATTCCCGGCAATACCTGCATTCGGTGTACACCGGTTCCACCTCTGCAGCTGTAACAGCGCTTCAAGACGTCAATAAATTGGTGAAGTTGATCCGGGCTAGAGAGGTGTCGCTTCAGCGCATGGGTGGTGATGATCCGTCCATTGAAAAACTCCAGCGCGACCTGGATGCGGCGAAGCAGAAAGCGATACTCAGCTACACGGAAGCCGTAAATGGCGTCTCCTCTGGTGAAGAGTTGGACATGGCCATTGAGTCGGAAGGCCAGGAGGAAACGCTCCGGGCAGTTATCGACCGCCTCGAGAATCTCTATGGAATTGGCATCTATAGAAGCACGCCGCCGCCGCTAGATCCTCGAAACCCGGTATGGCGGTATGTCATCAAGGCCTTGGAGTCGGAAGAAAAAAAACTGTTCACGATGACTCGGCTGGAAACCCTTTTCACGAGGGCAATCCAGCGAGGGGTTCAGTCCGAGATTCGGGACGTAGTCATTCTGGATGAGGCTCACCTCTATCTGGAAAAGGAAGACGACTACATCGTGAACCGTATGGTCCGCGAACTGCGGAAGTTCGGAGTCATGATGGTGTTCGCTACCCATGGTCTTAACGACTACACGCAAAGCACTTTGGCGGGCCTGGGAACGAAAATCGTTCTTGGGGTTGATCACACGTATCGGCGGGTAGCGGCGACAAAACTCATGATCGACGAGCCCACGATGAATTTCATCGTCCCTCATCAGCGAATTCTTGCGCAGATGAAGAACCGGGGTGAAACCAACACGGTTACTCACCGTGTTCTGCTTAATAGTTGATTTTCTAGCGTTGGAGAGATGCCATGTACCAGATCAGTGGAAAGCAATACTCGGAAGAACATCCGCAACTTAATGAAGCTCTTGCCGCGGTCTATGGCACCAGCACACGTCCGTTGTGTATGTGCCGCGAAGGCGGGGTGGAAATGTACATCGCCAAGATGAATGGCACCTACATTATCAAGCGGATGCCGGACAGCGGCGGGAAGCATTCCGTTACTTGCGACTCCTACGAGCCTCCCACTGAACTTTCTGGCCGCGGTGAAGTGATGGGGGGAGCAATCCAGACCGATATGTCGGAAGGGATCACCAACCTGAAGTTCGATTTCTCGTTGTCAAAGTCCGGTTCCCGGGCGGCGCCTGCAAAAAGCGCCCAGGAGCACGACAGCGTCAAATCCGACGGCAAGAAATTGACCTTGCGCGGCACCTTGCATTTTCTCTTCGATGAGGCCGCACTGACTCGCTGGTATCCGAAGATGGAAGGAAAACGCAACTGGTATGTGGTTCGCCGAGCCCTCCTTGGTGCGGCGGCCGACAAGCGGGCCAAGGGCTCCCAGCTCGGAGACATGCTTTACATCCCGGAATCCTTCTCCATGGAAAGAAAGGATGAAATTACCCACAGAAGGCTTTCTCTTTTCCGCACCATGAGTTCCCAGGAAGGGTCGGTGAGGAAGCTGATGCTTCTCATCGGCGAGGTCAAGGAAATCGGCGACGCACGATTCGGTAAAAAGATGGTGATCAAGCACCTGCCGGACTGTCACTTCATGGTCAACGATGATCTGCACAAACGGCTTCTGAAACGTTTCGAGACCGAGTTGTCCCTGTGGGCCGGAAACGAGTCCGTTCATCTTCTCACCATCGCTACTTTCGGAGTCAATAGTTCGGGTACAGCCTCGATCGAAGAATGCTCCGTGATGTTGGTGAACGAAAACTGGATTCCTTTTGAAAGCCTCGATGAGCGTCTTCTCATCGACTCGCTGATCAAGAGCAAGCGCCGATTCGTGAAAGGTCTTCGCTACAACCTGCCGTCGACAAAGGTGCTGGCAAGCGCCGTGTTGAACGACACTCCGGAAGCCGTGGCGATGTATATCCATCCGTATGGCGCCGACGAGAAGCATGCGATGGACCTCCAGGAGCTCATGGCCGAAAGTGAAATGGCTTCATGGCAATGGAATGTCGCGGAAGCAATGCCGGATTTCCCTGACCCTGTTGGAAGCTCGAACGCTGAAGGCGGCTATCGCCGCTGAGCAGCGCAACTTCGGCGACCGTGCGCGTAACAAAACGCTATGTAAACAAACAGTTAGCTTTCGCATAATGCGGATTATGTCAATAGCGTAATTAATAGAGGTGGTTCAAATGGGAAAACTTGTAAGTCTCTGGCGGCACATTCGCCAAGCGTTCACTTGGCGAAATCTCAAGGAAACGCGGTATTGGCAAACTGCCTTCTGGCTGCTGTGCCTTCCGCTGTGGTGGTTCTTCGGCAATCTGTACCTCGCAGGTTCCGCCACCCTGGTTCTACTTCTCGGTGCGGATCGTCTTTATGCTCAATGCATGCGTGCGCTGAATGCCCGGATAGAGGCCAAGGACGGCTTCGTTTGGGATGTCGAGGTCAACCAAGTGAAGGTCGGTTCGATCGCCGACGCCGACTACGCGCGAATCCGGCGCCGTGTGTTCTCGGACGTGCGCGTGTATGTCGCGCAAGTGCTCAATCTTTTGCGTGTAGCGTCCAATTCGTTTGACTACTGCTACCGCGCCATCCCGTTGGGCCTATTCTGGATCGGGGTTGCGCTTGCGGTGTTCTCGCCTGAAACCATCAGCAGTGTGCTGGCCGCGCTTCAAACCCTTACGGCGGAATCCATCAAGCAGCACACCCTGTCGATGGCGCAATCTGCGTTGGCGCTGTTGATGCTCCTGTCGGTCGCGCTCCACTGGATGTTTGGCTTATCGCGCTTCGGTTTCGTCAACCGCTTCGACGAGGCTGTTGGTACGGCAGTTCGCAAGCACTGTGGCGTAGCTGCGGACGGCTCTGTCGTGCTTTCCCGCTGGGTTGATGACGTCCCTGTGTTCAGCGATGTAATTTGAGGAGACGCACATGGGCGAAGTCGTAGGCATCCCTCGTAAGGCAAGCGCTAAGGCTCTGCCAATGCCGGCAGAAGATGCCCATGAGGTTTTGGGGCGCTTGTATGGCCTCTACGAACTAGCGGGCGCAGTTACTGCAGGGAGATTTGATTCCCTTGAAGAGCTGCAAGCGGAGTTGTGGGCCCATGTGGATATGCTGCAACAGCACCTGATGTGTGCTGGCGTCACCGTCAGCTGGTGCACTTGCGGTGCAATTGGTGGAGCGCCATGCGTGGTTTGTGCGGGCGGCCCAGCGCCGTTTGAATGTATTTAAATTTTTTTGGCTCATTTGTTTTGGAGAAAATCTATGCAGAATATTTTTACCGCTGAAGGCAATCGGTATCTGGCTGCGTATGAGCGCCTGATGTCGCGGCCCACGTTGCAGGAGGACTTGAACTACCTTTGTCACGCAATCGATGCTTGGTGTTTTAACGATGGCTTTAATTCTGCGCGTTTGCTCACACTGCTTGATGAACTTGATGGCGACATGGGGTGCCTGGTTAGCGGCCTTAAGAGTTTTTTCCGTTGGTATGGCGCCGACACCATCGACAAGCATTTCTGGTCCGACGACGCATTTACACGCGGTCTTCCGTTTGCTGTCGGCAACCAATTTAATGACGTGGTGAACCAAGCGATCGCGCCTATGACACAAGACGAAGTGTCGGAACTTGCCGCCGCCACTGTCGTGTTTTCGGAAAAGGCTGGGAATATTGGCCGTCGCACGCTGGACGCCGTGAAATTTGCGTGTCAAGACATGCTGGTCGTTCCCACTCTCACAAGCGAGTTGATGGCGCGTGTCCAGAATCTTGATGTGGTTAGGCCGTTCGATGGTTCCTTCTACATTGAAGGGTATGGCGCCACGCTAATCATGCCGAGCTTGGGGGGTGAGACTGCGCTGGCGTTATCTGCTCTTGCCGAAGAGTTGTCACAGTTATCGGTCTCGTTTCCCCCGTTGCAGCGAGGCAACGTTGTGGGATTTGTTTCGGCTACGTACGTAGCCGATGGATCTCACTCGATGTATGCCTTCAAAATTGGAGGTATTCGTGTCGAGTTCGATGCAGGGTCAATCGGGATGAAACAATTGAGGGAATGGAAGCCGGAGTTGGTTGCCTCCGCGGCGAAAGAGGCGCTGATGTTCGCAATTGAAAGTCCTAGAACGATACACGTCGGATAACGGCGTACAGGAGCTGCAATAGCGATTTTTCAGGAAACGGGAAAAGTAGGAGGAAAGTGCGGCATGAACAACGACAACACCGGTGAGCCGTGTTGGGCTGAACTCTTGTATGCGCCAGGAATTGGCGAACTTATGCACGGTGAGCTTGGGGCGCCTCGCGCACTTCGGATACCGGAGAGTGATCTGGCCGAGATGGCGGCGGAAGCAAGGATTACGGGTGCCCAAGTTTCGGAGGTGGCGCGAAACCGAATTGCAACAGCCTTGTTGGATGGACAAGAGCCGACAACTGAAGTCCGATCCCGTCAGATTATTTCTCGGTTCCTGCGGCAAGCGATGCTACGAGCCGTCAATATGAGTGATGACGATCTCGCGAGGCACATTAACGCAATCACAACGATACCTGGCGTTTCATCTGCCGAGCGCCGCGTGTTTGAGGTTGAGGCGCACCATCGGCAAGTTGATGCGGAATTTCGATGGAGTTCCCATCAATCGTTGAATCAAGCCGCACCAACGACACAGCAACTCTAGCCGAACGGTCGGGCAGTTCCGGATGGGTTGCTGCTCTGAACGCCGTGTTCCGCACCACGTTCCTATAACGGTAAGACGTAAAGAACTACGGACCTTTGACGGGCCCTTCAAATGATTCCTAACATCCCAGAGCAGCGCCGGAACAATACTGCGGTCCATCAGCCGTTTAACGATCTGGTGCGGTATCAGCTTGTTCAAAAGGAACATGAGAAAGGGACAGACTTTAGCTTTGAATTGATGCCAGGGGTTGATGCCGCCTTTTCCAACCTGATCGATTACACCACCACTTCGATTGACCCGGTGACCACGCGCGATAAGTGTATTGCGCTTCGCGTCCATGGGGTCACGTCAATTGAAACTGCAGTCTTGGAAATGAATGCTGTGGCGGCGCAAAACAAGCGCAGCCCTCAACCTGCGTTTCATTTCCTTCTTAGCTGGCCCGAATTTGAGAAACCGGAGCCTGAAGCGATCTTTGACGCTGCGGAGCACGCGATTAAAGCTCTCGGTTTAGGTCAACATCAATACATTATTGCGGTTCACGACAACACCGATAACCGTCACTGCCACATCGCGGTGAATCGGATCAACCCGGTTACATTCAAGTCTCAGCATTTGGAGTGGGCGAAGCTTTCCTTGCACAAGGCAGCCCGCGAGAGTGAAATCAAGCACAACTGGTTCCACGACAACGGCGCCTACGTCGTTCAGGTCGGTCCCGGGGGTGAAAAGGAAATCATCACCAATCCGGAGCACAAAGATTTTGAAGTTGGCCAGGACAGCGAAAGCGTCCTTCCTACCTGGCATGATCCGGAAAGCCTTGAGTCTTGGTTGAAGGGATATGTTGGCAGCCACCTCAAGCGCTCACTTCGCGATTTGCAAAGCTGGCAAGGGCTACATGCTTGGCTCGAGCGTTACGGTGTCGCCTTGAAAGACACCGGCGGTGGAGGCCTGCGGCTGGTGGCAACTTCCTACATTACCGGCGAGGTACTGGAACTGCCGGCCAGTAAGGGATTGCGGATGTTGAAGCGCCCCGATCTGGAAAAGCTTTGGGGGCCATATTACGCCCCGGTTATTCACAAACCCGTCATCCCTGACCTTTCTCAATTCTCACCGGAAGCACTTCAACAAGGAGCTAATGATGTCCTCAACGCCGTCAACCGAATCAACGGAACTCTCGACCACCTCATTCACAATCCAGAACATCGACGAAAGCTTGAGGCCCAAAGGCGTGGCTTGCGGAAGCTGTCCGCTGGCGTTGTGGCAACTGAACGGGAAGAATCTGAGGTGCTATTGCCGGGTTCTCTTCGACTTCGTATGGGAGACAACGAATCCGGGCAAGATCGTGATCTGCGACGGCCCGACTCTGGCCGCGATGGCAGCGAACAAGTAGGAGGCGACCAAAGAGCAACTGGAATTCGTCAGCGGGACAATAGCGCACGCGAAATTCGCAAGGCCGAGCGGGCCGCGGCCCGCGAGGATCTGCGCAAGCGTTACGCGCTCTATCGAAAGATGCTCAATGAAGGCGCCGACGAATACTTCGACCATCTGAACGGCCTGCGCAAACAACGCAGCGACGAGATCAAGGAGATCAACAAAGCAAGCCGCGACGGCAAGCGAAATATCCGCAAAGCGGATTTGTCTCCAGCCGAAAAACTGATTGCCGTCGCCGCTATCGACCTTGAAACGGGCAAGAAACGTACTGCTCTTGAGGCACGCTTCAATGGCCGCAGAATCGCGCACAAGGCCACGCGTCCCCCCGCGTTAGGGTGGAGGGATTGGCTAAATGAGCAAGCCAACCTCGGTGACCAGGCGGCGGTTTCTGCGCTGCGCGGAATTGTGTATCAGGCTCAGCGTGACGCGAAGAAGGCTGGTCCGCTGCCCGATGATGAGTTCGACGAGGAAAGAGCCAGCAAGGACGCCGCCTACAAAGCTGAGCAGCACCGGAAGGTCTTAGCTCGCCTCCTGGAGCAGGAGCGCCAGGAGATCGCCATTCGTTCTGCTCGAGCCGATGCCATACGGCCTTACGAAATGGATGCCCTTCTGTTGCGCTACGCCGGCGTTCACTGGCATGTTACCGGCAATGGCAACATCGAGTATTCCGACAAGAACAACCATCGGCTATTTACCGACCGCGGCAACCGAATTACGTTTGACAGGCCAATGGTGACCGATGAAGAAATCCGCCTCGCCTTGCTTCACGCTCAGCAGAAATTCGGCCGCCACATCACTTTGAGCGGCCATGACCCCGTTTTCGTTGCCAGAATGGCCCGCCACGCCGATGATTTGGGCCTGGTGGTACTCAACCCTGAGTTGGAGCCGGTCGTCGAACTGCGCCGCCAGGAAAGGCTTTCGGCGCCGGCCCTTCCGCATCATGAGATGTCGCGTGATGAGGCGCCTAAGCCGTCGGAATTCGGTCTTGAAACAGGACACCTCACGACGTCCGAGCAGCTGCTGCGGCAAAAGGTATTGTCTGTCGATCCCAAAGCCACCTTCGGACTTCCAGAGGTTGATCGCCAGAGCTATACCGGCCCGATCATCGCAAGTCACGACGAGGATGGCCAACAGTTGTTCGCGCAACACATCGGCCGGTCGCATTACATTCTTCATGCCGCCGTGGCCCCGCAACACCTCGCTGGGGTATCAGTGACCGTCAGCTATCGCAACAAGGTTGCCCAGATCGCCGTCACGCACGCGAACAAGGGTAAAAACCGCTAAGCTCAGCCTGTCCGCAATTGCTCGCGCAGCCACGCTACCAAGTCTTGCTCAACCATTGGCTTGGCAAAATAGAAGCCTTGCACTTCGTCACAGCCGATGCCCTGAAGAGCCAACAGTTGGGCTTCCGTCTCAACGCCTTCTGCTAACACCGTCAAGCCCAAGGCATGGCCCATGCCAATGATGGTCTTGGCGATGCATGCCTCAGGCCCGGCAACTCCCAGGGAGTTAACGAATGATTTGTCGATTTTCAACCGGTCTGCCGGCAGCCGGTTGATATACGCCAGAGACGAATAACCCGTTCCGAAGTCGTCAATGGCAATACTCACTCCAAGCGCCTGAAGTTCTTTGAGCACGTCGATCAGATGCTCTTCACCCAATCCAGCCACTGACTCGGTGATTTCCAATTCCAGTGCATCCGGAGAGCATCCGGAGTCCGTCATGGCTTGCCGAACTGTGTCGGCAAATGCGCTATCTCGAAATTGTGGGACCGAGACATTTACTGCCATTCGCAATCCTGCGAAGCCTTGAGCACGCAGTCGTTGCTCAGTCTCTAAGGCCATCGAGATCACCTGATAGCCCAGGCTCGTTGCCAAGCCGGATTGTTCAGCCAACGGTAGAAACACATCCGGGGGAACCATTTCCCCCGTCGACAAGCGCCACCGCAGCAACGCCTCCACCCCCACCGGGATAGCCGCCAGGCCGACAGGAGGCAAGGCCAGTTGAGGTTGGAACGCCAAGTACATATCTCGGCCCTGCACCGCTGCATGAAGAAGCCCCATGAGCTCACTGCGGCGCCGGGCAGCCAACCCCATTTCATGGGAATAGTAGGCGTGGCCGCCATACCCCTTAACCTTGGCCGATTTCATGGCCAACGTGGCGGCCAGCAGCAGGGCGTGGCCAGTGCCGTCGCATTCCTTCCCTTGGGCGATCCCGATCGACACAGAAATCATGTTTTTTTGACCGGCAATCAGGAAAGGATTTCGCTTCACATCCTTCAAGCGCCGATGAGTCACCTCTTCCAGGTGCCCGACTACTCCAAAGGTATCCATGCCGATCCGGCCGACGATTCGATCGTCACGGAAGACTTCCGAGATCCGCGCAGCGACTCCACAAAGTAATGCATTTGCGTATTGCTGCCCGTTCCTGGCCAGCAATTCCGAGAAACCGTTGATGTCAATAAGGCCGACCGCCGTATTCTCCATGCCGAATGCTCGGATCCACCGGTCAATCGCCAGCTCGAACTGGAGTCGATCAGGTGGCGCCAACCGGGCAGCGGGTTCTCCCGCATCCACCACGTTCGATGAGAGAAGTTCAAATAGGTCGCCCATTACTCCCCTACCCCCACCGAAAACCCTTGAGACGACATGGTGAACGCGCGGGGTTTTGCACCCTTCCACCACGGCTGATTGCTTGCTGCCATGGTTTGTCGACCGGCGGCTTTGTTCCCGGTATTGGCCGACATCGCTTTCCCGCTTGTTCTTAGCACCAGATCCTTGCCTCGTTGGCTGTAGACCAAGTCCACGTATCCTTCTTTTTCCCCTCTCGCCATATCGCCGGAGTTGTAACAGGATAGCGCTGCCCTCAGCGCCCTGTGACCGGGGCCATGCAACTTGCTGGCTCGGCTATAGCACTCGCCCAATATTTGTCCGCCGGCGCGCAAGTTGGTGCAGGAATCGAAAACATCTTCAATCGAAAGACCCAGCCTGGGTAGTTGCCGATCGTTTATCTGGGCCGGACCCAGCGACACGGTGTGTCCTTGGGAAATCAACTCTTGGGCTTTGGCGATCGCGTCATCTACCGTGGGTAGATAAAACGAGCGCACCATGGATTTTCGCTGCGACCACGGGAGGTGCTTGGGGCCGGCGTCGGCAATAGCAAACCGATTCCCCCGCGACTCCGCGGAAATAACCGCGGCCATGGTTTCCGGGTGCACGTTTGGAGCGCACTCGGCAAGCATCGTTTCCATTTCCGAAGTGAGTCCAGGGACTGCTGCCGACGCAAAACACGGCACGGCTGCTAATGCACTAAAAAATGCACGAAACCAAAGGGGGCGCGATGTTTTGCAGCAAAAGTCAATCATTGTGCTAGCCATGGTCATACCATCAGAATGCCGAAATTTTTGCTACTTGCTCCGTGAGCGCCACATCGGCCACCAAGCTGTTTATGCGTTCTCGGTCTGCAGCAGTGAGCACCAAATCCCGGTTAGCATAACGACTACGCGGTTTTGGACGGGGGCGGTTGTCGCTTGGTCCATCGAGGCGGTCCGATGATCCGCCCTCCCCTTCCCCTCCGACGGGCTGTTTGGCTGCCACAATCCCTTTGCCATCGACACTCGAACGATCGTGCCGAGCACTGGAGTTGTCTCCGGACGCGCCAAGTTTCCGGGAAATCTGTTCCGCCATGGCCCGGCGAGAAGCTTCCCATTTTTCCGACATGTCTTCCACAATTTGCTCCCGTGTGGGTGGTTCGTCTGGCACGGCTTGTCTTGTTTCGCTGGCCGATGTTATGTGGGGACGTTTCTCCGGCGTCCGCAGGACCGCGGACCGCTTGGGTGCGGGCATCTTTGCGCGGCCCAAGAGTACAGGATCTTCATCGTAGAAGGCCTTTCGTCCGTAAATGGGCGGCTGGCCTTTTACGAAGATCAACACATCCTGGTCATGGAGGCTCGACACTTCTTCTGCAGTAATCAGATCACGCTGGATTTTTTCAGTATTGAGCGATGTGTTCCCAGGAACCAGCTTCATGCCGTCCACGCTTTGGGTCGCTTTCGCCTCCGTGACAGTGGTTTTCCCTGCCATGCTTGAAATTTTTTGGGCCGTCTCCGTCCGGTTGGGGGCATAAACGACGCGAGTTTCAGAGCCGGATTCGACGGTCTGTTTGTCGCCGTAGAGGTCCTCGACCTGCGCGATGTCTTGCACGAGCATAAAAATACGGATGCCGTATCCCGCCACATACCCCAACGCTTCCTGGATTACCGGAAGCTTCTTCAGCGACGTCATTTCGTCGATGATCATCAGCAGTTCGAAGGAATAACTTTCCTTACTGCGTCCGTCGGCGAACTCCATATCCGCAGCATTCCGGCGGATAAACAGATCGTAGAATAGCCGCGTGAGAGGTATGAGACGGACCATGTCGGCCGGTCCCACAACGTAGTAAAGCGAGACAGGTTTGTGGTGCGTCATCAAGTCGCGCACCTTGAAATCGGAGCATCGCGTGTTTTGAGCAACGATCGGGTCAAGATAGAGCGACAGCAGAGACTTTGCCGTACTCAGAACGCCGGAACGGTCCTTGTCCTCTTTGTTCAACATCGTCTTGGCGGCATTGGCAATCATCGGATGCGTTTTTGTCAGCGCCCCTCCGGTGTCTCTCCATCCCATCTTCCCGTCCGGATCGTGGATGGCAGTTAACATGTGCTGATACATCTGCTTGTCGGTGTCCCATCGGGGGTCGCCAAGAAACTGTGCGATGCCTTCAAGAGAGTTGTTGTCTTCCGCATAACAGACGTGCAATGCAAGGCCTGTCAGGAACTCGTAACCGGCTTTGTCGAAGTAGTCCTCCAGTCCCTCGCCCTTCGGGTCGCAGGCCATCGACATGATCATCTGGGCGTCCTTCACATCGTCGGCGGTGAAGATGCGAATCTCGTCCAAAGGATTCCACCGGGCGCCGGAACCATCTTTGCAAGCGGGCTCGAACTTGATTGCCTCCTGACCGCAATACGCCCGGAATCCAGCCGTCAACGCATACGCTTCTCCCTTCGGGTCGTTGACCATCACGGATTTTGGCCAGGTGAGAAGGGTCGGGATGATCATGCCGCGACCCTTGCCTGAACGCGTTGGACAGAACGCGAAGATGTGAGTGTTCTTTCCGTCGCGGAGAATTTCAATGTACTTAACCACGGACCTGCGGACGGTGTACATCGGCTGCCCGTGCTTGTCCCGTTTCTGAACTCGCATCCCCAAAGCGCCCTTCCAACCCGGGCGCCGTACCATCAGCGGCTTATATCGCCGGGCATATTTTGGATGATGGGGATGAATGACTCGTCGTTTCCGATCCATGATGACCGACCCAACGACCACCCCGCGCGACTCATAATCCCCTACTGACAGGAAACCCGTGTTGTTGACCTCGTCACGCTCTGCCCAATGGGCCGTTCCGTGCAAGCCTTCCATTCCATTGCTGTAATCGCTGAGATGCATCGAGGTGGCGATTGCGGCAACGATCGACAGCGCCACGGTTGCCGCCCCAAGCATTGCCATGAAATGAACGTTTGAACGTAAGGCGTCCTCGTCGCCAAAACGCCAACCCCAGGCAAGCCATTCCGTCGGCCAATACACAGCGATGGAACCAACCATCGTCAGCGGGGTGCCGAGATTCACGTCATAGGCGTAGCGAGATGCAAACCATTGAGTCGGAATTGCCCCGAAAAGGAAAAGCCCGGCGAACAACACCGTAAATGCCAAAATGACAGTTACTTTGTGGTTCCGTTTCGACTTAAAGGTCAGTAGTTTTGACATAGCGCTACTCGGTGCTTCCTGCAGTTAATGGGCTACAGGTGGGCGCACCAATCCGTTGATTGCGGCCATCCGGAAATCATTTAATAATGATGATAGCAGCGTTGTCATTGGTGCTCCAGAGAAAAATCTCTCGACGATTCTCTGGCACTGCTCGATGCGCTTATTTTGGTTTTGCGGCAAAACCCCGCGCCGAGTTTTCTGCTAGAACCCGGAAATCATGGAGAGCGTTTGCTTCAAACACCGCTCTCGCAAACCCGAGCGGCGTGGCGCTGCGGATGTTGTGCCGCTCCGGCCCAGGCGGACACTTGTGAATGCGGTCATCTGGCGGAGCAAGACCTTCCACCATCTTGGCGTCGGGCATTTTGAATCCGTTACCCGTCCAGAGGCACGTCTTCTTGGTGTAGTTATCGTCTACGTTGTAGCCTGTGAAGTGATACGGGCTGAACGTGTAGTCCGCCTTGCGCCAATGACTGGCGATGTTGCTGATCGGGTTTTCGATGACATACGGTGCGCCCGACCATTCGCAAAACTCCGCGGCAGTAGCAAACATTTCCACGGAGACAGCCAGCCTGCGAAGCCCTTTGCCCCGGAACCAGCGAGCACCAGACACTGCAAGATGATTGCATGGCGGAAAGGCCGCCACGAACGCAAGGTCTTCACGGTTGACCGGGCAAAGCCACGGCTTGGTCAAGTCCCAATGCACTCGGTGCAGGCGACCATCCGTAGTCACGCCGTCGCTGTCATAGGCTGCGGGGTGTTGAATATCGACGATCCAACACTCATAGCCGGCTTCCAGCCACGGTTGAATCATCCTCCCGGAAACATCAAATAAGCTAATTACCGTTTTCTTCATATTATTCGATTCCTCACGTTATTCTGTTGACATGGTTGATGCGACCCTCACAGCTGCCTATGCCGATAAGACCAGCACAGGAACTGCGGCATCCCCCTTCAAGGCGGCCCGAATTAAATTGGCCGCATCCTCATAGGCTTTCAAGGACGCCCAGCCCAACGGGTTGCCCTCCTCCATTCCCTGTTCGGAAAAAAAACGGTAAAGGGCTTGCTCGTCTCTGGCTACTAGGACTTTCTGTACCACCTCCCCTGTTGCGACACCAGCCGCATCTACTCGTTGGCTTTGAACCAGAAACACTTGGTCGCGGGCAATTCGCTGGTTATCCTGCATTTTTTTCTCCCTATCGTTCAACTTGTCCGTACTTGCAAAAATCAGAAACTCGAACCGCCCCAGTCCCGTAATGAAACCCGACATAGCTCTGAGGCAGGGGTATCCAGTCCATGTCGGCTACTGCGTGGGCTTTCACCACACCACGGCCGACATTAAGGAACACGTAGCCATCGCGCACGGCCTCCACCTTTCCCCAATGCTCGCCAGTCGTCGCAACTTCGATGCCGTCCGGTCGAATAATCGGTTCGGACAACAGCCGTGCTCTGCGTTCGTCTGGAGATTCTGCGATCGGTGTGTTGGCCGCTGTCGACATCGCAGCAGGCAATGCTTCGATTTCAGGTGTGGTACTGGCGCCCAACTCGTCCCCCTCTTCGACTTGCATTTCCTTCAAGGCCTGGCGGTATCCCATTTTCATTAGCAACTCTTTCTGGCGCATGACTGCCCGATCGAACAAGGACCGATCTTCCGGTTTTACCGCATCCAGCGATGTCGCCTTCATCAGTGCGCGCTGAACTTTGGCGTGTTCGGCAATTGCGTGATTCAAGTCATCTTCCTTGTCAAATGGCGCGTCGACCTTCGCCTTCAAAGCATCGGCCTCCAACTGTTCGGCCCGGATTGTTGTTTTGGTGTGCTCAATCCTGTTTTCCAGTCCCTGCGCGCAGTTTTCCATCCGAGTCAGGACTCCGCTTGGGGAAAACGGTTTAAGCACCGCCTCTTCGCCCGTCGGATAGGTCATCGTTGGGCCATCCGCGGACTCCCGTTTAAAGATGAAGACCATTCCTTTGTAAGTGACGGTTCGTCGTGCTCCCATCGTCAGGAGGTACTTCCCCATTTCGGCCAGCGCTTGAGTTGCAGCCTCTTTGTCATCAAATAATCGTTCTTGATAACGGAGTAGTTCCCCCTTGCTTGTTGTGCGGTCGCGTGCCGCCACAAGGGCGTTGAAATCTTCCAAGAACTGAGGTCCGTGAACGCTGGCCCAGTTCTGCTTTACCCTCAGCCGATTGCGCAGTACAAACTGCGAATCCAGGTGAGCAGCAGCCAGCACCCGCAGTTTCTTTACCTCCGCTGCAAGTTGCGTTTCCTTGAGGATTAGGGGGTTCCCCGATGCTGCCGCTTTCATATCCGCGGCGTTAGCTGCTTCCGCGGCGACATCGTCGATCTCCGATTCGCCCTTGTAGTTGCGCAACTGCTCTACGCCGGCGGCTTTGTGTTCCAGCAATTGCCAGCGCCGAGTATCGTAGGTTTGAGATGTGGCATACCGGAAAAGCGCAACCTCGAAACCTGCAGGGTCTCGTTCGTACAAACGGTTGCCGCGCCGGATAATTCGACCGTCTCTTTGCTCGAGGTCCGACGGCCGCCATGGCGCATCGATATCGTGCTTTGCCACCAACAAATCCTGGACGTTGGTGCCGGCGCCCATCTTCGGCGTAGAACCAAAAAGGAAACGTACTTGCCCGGTTCTCATGCGCTTGAACAACGCATCCTTTGCCTGAGGGGTGTCGTGGTCGTGGATAAACTCGATCTCATGGGCCGGCACTCCCCGCGCAATGAGTTTTGCCTTAATGTCGTCATAGACAGAAAAGCCAGACGCGCCCGATGCACCATCAATGTCTTCACGCGAGATTTCCGTATCGGCAGCCTCGATGTCGTCAGCGAGGCCGTGTTCATTCTTGTATTCATCGATCTCTTCCTGCGCAATCAACGGCGCCGAATCTCGCAGGTCCAGCCATTGCTCCTGCCCGTTCTCTTGGGAGAGAAAGCGTTTCGCCCAATCGTGGGCGTCGGCTTTGGTATCGAACCCATTGCGCAGGATGTGGCCCGTCATCGGGTCGTGCATCGCGAAGCTGCGGTCTTTTCCTCTGCCCTCGGCAACAAGGTAGTAAGGGAGTCCTTCGTAGTCTTGCACTACGTGAAGGGTGCCGCGCTTATGGGTGACCCTCCCGGTCTCGGCTCGGACGTAAATCCGCTTCTCCGTCGTGGCCATCTTCTTCTTGGCGGACAATGGCACGGACAAATCGCAAAATACCAACTGCGTTCCTTTGTCCGCATGCCACTTGTGGTACATCTCCATCATGTTTCCGACGGACAGGTTGATCTTGCTGCCCTCGAAATCCGGTGCGTTCGGGTCAATCAACCGGAAGTCCAAGCCCGCTTTGTTCGCAAGTCCCGTCAGGGATAGCGCATTGATCTTGCCGTTAGTTCGGCGAGTCAATTCTCTAAGGTTCTCGAATTGCCCGACGATCGATTGAGGATCAATCTGAACGCGGGGAGTTGTCGCCTTGATCGCAACCGCCATCTCGGCCTCTTCGCGGGTGCCGTAGGAGTCAAAACCCTGGTCGGTTTTCAGTCGCCATTTGCCATCGTTTTCTTCGATTGAGAAAGGCCGTTCGAGATCGAGCTCGAACACTACGTTGCCGGCTTCATCTATTTGAATTTCCGGGACGCCGAAGAATTTCTCCTGCAGTTCTGAACGAGGAGCGACGACGTTGATGGGGCGACCGCTAACAATCTGCGGAACGGGGAACGTGCGGCCTAAAGCAGCCTCCTGACGCTTGAGGTCGTCCAGCGTCACCACGTCGGCAAAGCTGCGATAGCTTCCCATCAAGGATGGGAGGTTCTTGAACTTGGAAAAACGCTGTGACAAGCGATACCCTGAGCCCGAGGGCGCGACTTCGTATACGGTCTGAACATCGCCATACTGCTTTGCCCACGAATCGAAGTTGTGCAAGCCGTAGTTACGCAAGTGGTCATACTGCATGTAGCGCTGCACCGTGAACATTTCCGCCAAGGAATTGGACACCGGAGTGCCTGTGGCGCCAATGAATGGCGCGTTGGCACCGTAGGTGTCTTTGAGCCACCGAGTCTTAATGAAGAGATCCATGGCTTTACCGGAGCCGGCTGGGTTCCCGAGACCCGATACGCGTTGCATCTGGGTATAAAAAAAGAGGTTCTTGAATTCATGAAGTTCGTCGACGGCCATCGCATCGACCCCCAGGTCGGCGAAATCCACGACGTTGTCTTTCTTCCCGCCTTTTTCCTTGAGCGTCTTCAGCTTGGCTTCCACACCGACCTTGATCCGCTCCATGTCACGGATCAGGTGCTTGTCTCCCCTCTCCCGTTTCATGCTCTCGATCGCCTCGGTGATTTCGTCCAGCTGCTCCTGAAAAATCTTTTTCTCAGCCTCCAATGGGAGTCCGATTTTCTTGAGGGACGAATGGCCGATGATCACCGCATCCCAGTTCCCCGTGACGATTTTGGAAAACATCTTTTCCCGGTGTTCCTTGTCGAAATCCTGCGGTGTTGCCGCCAAGACGTTGGCGCCCGGGTAGAGACGATAGAACTCGTCTCGCCATTGCAAGGTCAGGTGATTCGGAACTGCAAGGATGGGCTTCCGAGCGATACCAAGGCGGCGCATCTCCATGAAAATCGTCACGATCTGGAATGTCTTGCCTGCACCAACCACATGATCCAGCAGGACGCTTCGGTCCTGAATGCCGCGCCAAACACCGTTCTTCTGGTGTCCAAGGAGCGTAATCGCGGGACTCATCCCCGGGAAGGTCAGGTGGCTTCCGTCATACCTGCGCTCTACCGTCCGGTTGTAGCCGTCGTTATAAATCGTGCTCAGCCGATCGGTGCGTTCGTTGTCGCGCCAAACCCACGAATCCCACAGAGAACGAATTTTGTCCGCCTTCTGACGAGCAGCCTCCGTCTCTGTTTCATCGGTGACGTACCGTTCTTTCCCGTCGGTCATGACCTTCATTTTTACTTCAACACCCCGGCCATTCATCATGTTGTTCAGAATGTCCAAGGCGCCCATCTTGGCGGTGCCATACTCGCTGTTGTTCTGGACGTAGTTCACCCCGTTCCGGGTTCCGCTCAGCCATTGGCCAGCGCTGCGCAAATGGGTATAGGTAACGCTTGCGCCGGAGATTTCTTTCGCGAACTGGGAATACACCTCGGGCGGAATCCAAATAGCGCCGATGGAAGCGAAAATCTCGGAAGGCAATTTGTCTGCAGGAATTACCGCCTCGAGGGCGGCGATGTTCTTGCTGTACAAAGGATTGCTGTCCGCCGCTTTTTTTGCTTCGGCCAGGCGGGTCTTCACATCCCCGGAGAGGTATTCGTCTGCGGTTACCAAGCCTTTCTTGGGGTCTCGATACACAACCCCATCCAATTCCAGAAGGATCTCTTCCTCGCCCTTTCCATAAGCTTCGGTCATGTAGTCCATATTGACCTGGCCGTAATGGTTCAGGGAGTGCAGCAGCGCGTCCTTGGCGGTTTCCACATGGCTAATGTCCATCGGCGGAAAGAGAACCCGTTGCCGAAAAATGTCCGCCTTGCGGGCGGAGGAAGGACGCACGTCGATTCCGTACTCTTCCGCCTTGGCCGGCGTGATCGCTTTCTCGTAGTCGAATTCAAGCGCCTGCACCAAGGCAGATTCGGTATCATCCATGAAGAGGCGCCGATTCACCGGGTCATTCAAGTAGCCGTATTTCTTGTAGAAGTTGTCATAAACCCGGTTCAATGCCGCGCGCCCGCCGGCGATGGCTTCATCCGTGGAATTTGCCGATCGCTCCAACGACATCTGCTCTCGAAGTATTGTCCGGATGTGGATCATCCCCAGCATTCTGTCCAGGGCCTTGGCATTAGGGGGCTCCCACTGCACACCCCTTGTTTTGCCGAGCAGGTCCGGTAGGCGCATGCCAACATGCCCGTTTTCCATCCGGAAGAAGGACCCCTCTTTGCCCCCCTCGGGCACCGGTACCAAAATGCTAGGTCCGTCCTCGATGGACGTGCTCCGTTCCATCGGTTGGTATAGCCCTTGAGGCAAGGATTCCACCCACGCAGACAGTCGCTCCCCGAGGGAACCCTCGCTATCTGGGAACGGTTCGACCGTGTATTCACCGGCGCTGTACATCGTGCCGGCGGCCGACGGTACGCCCAGGACGTTTCGCGGATTGGCCAGGAAATAGTTATTCACCGCGGCGACATGGCTTTCTCCCGTTTTGGGATTGATTAGATCCACGTCTGTGGTATCGAGCCACACCGGCGCCTCATGCGCACCCAAGCTCAAGTCGTCCCTGCGTTGGAAGATCAGAACGTCCGTGACGACTTCGGTATTGGCGTTCTTCAAAAATGCCGTATACGGCAGCCGTACCCCTGATACCAGATCAGCCCGTCGCGCAATCCACTGCCGTACATGAGGGTCGAGCTTGTCGAGAAAGTTGTGCGATACAACCATGGCCATCAGGCCGCCCGGCCGCAACTTTTGGATGCTTTTGGCAAAGAAATAGTTGTGAATTGACCAGCCGGAATAGGCCGCGCCTGTTTCGTCGACAATCGGTTGGCTGCCGAAAGGTGGGTTTCCGACAACCAGATCGAAGTATCCGGCCGGGACCTGGTAGTTCTCAAACCCGGTGGCGCTGGCAATCTGTGCCGTCGGGTAGATAGCGCTGACGATTTGGCTGGTCAGCACGTCGAGTTCGACGCCGTGGAGCGTCGAGTTCTCTCGCATCGATGCCGGCATGAAACCGAAAAAGTTGCCTACCCCAACGGAGGGGTCGAGAGTAACTCCGCCAGAAAAGCCAAGGCGGCCCAGGCCGGCATAGATGGCGTTTACAACCTCGGGAGAAGTGTAAAACGCATCAAGGACGCTACGTGAAGCCGCGCCCCACTCTTTCTCTGTGAGAAGGGATTTGAGGGCTTGGTGTTGCCGCCCCCACTGCTTGTTGTCGGGGTCGAAGACCCCTTTTAGACCGCCCCAGCCGACGTAGCGGGCCAGCACTCGTTGTTCTTCAGGTAATGCGTGGCGGCCTTCGGCCTGCAGGCGCTTGACCAGTTGGATTGCCGCGAGGTTGTCGGCGAACTTTTCCGCCAACCCACCCAAGCCTATCCGGTCATCTTCTGTTAGAACATAATCAACGGGCGCCGACGAGGAGGACGCGGTATTCGGGAGTTCGAGCTTGTTGGGAGGGGGGCTATCCGGAACAAGGGCTGTTCGTACCCCCGGCTCAGATTCAAGAGAAAGAAGGCCGCTCTTCTGGCCTTCTCCAGAGGTTACGTCGATGCGGTCTGGGTCGGCGGCCCCATCGGAATTTCGTGCAACGCCAGAATCTCGTGCGCCGCCAGGTGCGGAAACTCCGTCGCCTCCGACAAGATGTCCTTCTCGATCTCGACTTGCTTGGACAGCGCCTTCAGGTACGAGGCGTTCTCCACCAACGCTTCCACTTGTTCCGGCCAGCCCAGCACCCAGCGATTGGCTACCGTCACTGCTGTCGAGCCAAGGCGCTCGATGTTCAAAGCCATCGCCTCGCCGTACAGTTCGCGCTTCATCAATTCTTGCATTTCCGTGATCCTTTTCCGATTTGTTAATGTCACTTAAAAAAATACTACCGCCTGCGCTTTCATGCAAGCGGTTGATCTCTTCTTTCTCCTGTCGCTGGAGAAAATCCTTGTGCTGCTGCAGTTCCCATCCGGTCATCCCCCACGAGGATGCGCGAAGAATATCTCCTTGAACTGTCGCGAGTAACTCTCGGGAAGTTGTCGCAAATTGAAGCACGAACCCCGCTTGCAGAAGAACCTCCTGCAGGTCCTGCAACTTGAACTTCTCCACGACCCGTAATGCGCTGCCCAGATCCCGGGCTTTCAGCGCTTTCTCGAATACAACTGTTTCGGGTCGCCGCCATTTTCCGTCACCTGTTAAAACCGGAGGCGCTGCTTCTCGCATGGAGACTGCTTCAGTCTCCAGACCCGAAAAAAGATCGAACTGCATTGGACCAACCTCTCTGAAAACGATGTGGAATCCGCGCTTTCACGGACTTACCACAAAGTTACCAGTGCATCTAAGGACGGTCAGTACACTAAAGTTTGCAAAGTTGCACGCAAGGCGGATTGCCCGTATGCAAGTTCAAAGATTAGATTGGCGTTTTGCTGCAAAAGCACATCAATTCCTTTCGGAACGTTCGGACGGGAGCAGCGCCCGTCCGAATTGTTGCTTAGCGAATTGCGCGTTTGCTTAGCGAGTCGTAATCAACATGCTGGAAAGACTCAGGCAGCTGGCCAAGACCGTTACCGTGCATTGTCACGACGGCTGCTGCCGCCTTGTTGGCAAGCTCCAGCCATTGCTCGGTGGATATTCCTTCTGCCCGGGGTTCATCAATCATGAGCACCGAATGAGAAAGATTCAGCTGAGAGACCTTTTCCCAAAAATCAGAATCATAGTGAGGCGACAAAAATGACGGTGTTTCCCATTCCTTTGTCGGAGCAATGACAACGATGTCGTATGGGCCTTCTTTTTTGAGGCGCTTCCGCAGAGTCCGCGAGTAGTGATTAGCGATCGCCTGGGCAAGAGTGCTCTTCCCGGAATGGGTTCTCCCGCTCACGAGAACGTGAGTCGATCGAATATCAAGATCGTGTAGTTTAACGAAACGCTGCGGGCGCAACACCGGCGCCTCATTGTTTCTCGAGTAGTTCGCAGACGCGGAATCCCAGTTGGGATAATTCTCCTCTTGCGCTACCAACTCAAGCGATTGCGCTATGGTTATTTTGACCCCAAGAGCGCCGCCAATTGCTGCGCGAAGACGCTTGGCACGCTGCTTCAGTTGCTCACTTCCGTTCGGCTTAGTCATGCTTATCACTCCAAAATAGCGCCACGGCACCGCTCTCGCGGTCTCGGTGTCCTCATTCTCGATGCCTGGCAATTGAGCAACAGGCCCGACTGCGTTTTCTCCCACATTCACCATACCCTTACGGGCGAGAACGACAGGTTGTGGGCGACCTTCCTGCATATTGATGAAGACTCAAAGAATCCCCATGGGTATGCATCCTTCAAGCAGCAGTCACCTTTGATGGAGAGCGCGAGGCATGAGATCGGTTTCCGGCCCTTAGGGGCCAAGCCGTTCTGACAAAACCCTATGCAGCCCGCGCATTGTGTTGTCGGGTTGAAAGAGGACCATAACTGCAGCTACAACAAACGCCCCAAAGCCAAACAAACGGCGTTCCCATTTCGTCATATCAGAGAATTTGCGAAGCATGGCATTCCTTTCCAGCGAGACTACTTGGCAGGCAATCGACTGCAACGAAACAGTTCGGCATGTGCCGGATGGGTTGGCGTATCCACAACGGTCAGGACGCGGGCCAATGCTTCGCATAGGGCACTCAGCCGAGCGTCACCAGTTGAAGACAGAAGTTTTACGTAGGAAGGATGGGAAGGAGTGTCAACCACTGCTAATACCCGCGCAAGTCCCTTACACAGCGAATCCATTTGTTGTTCCACCCGATCGCCAGCAATTGCCTGACTCGTAGTTTGTCCAACTTTCGGCTCGAATTTAATACAGCCGAACAACGGCCCGGTCACAACGCCAACATCGCTTCTTCCCTCGCCATGACCGCCGGAACTCGACGGCGGTCTAGCAACCTCATCTTCGGGAAGCTTCCAATTTGACTCCCAGAAGCGGACGCACTTTCCACGGTTCTCCCGCACGTCAAATCCATCCCCTGGGCGCCAATATCTACAGTCTTTGCAATGACTCATTGGGTGAGCGTCCTTTCCGTGATACTGCAGTCTCAACGGACCTCATACGGTCGATTGACCAGTTCGGCCATTTCTGGCCCTCGCCGATGTGGCCGCACCCATACATCTTTAGGGGCAGACTCCGGTGTGTTTGGCTTCCGTCGCCAAAATCCGCCCACTGTGAACTGCACTTTAATCCGACGTTGGTCAACAGCCAGTGTGTCTCCATGGTTGTACCGCTTTAGCGGATCGATGATGATCGGTAGTGCCTCGAATGAGGCGCCTACAGCCAAATAGGGAACTTGCTCAAAACCCCTTCCAGGTTGGCGTGGCACTTTTGGGTTGTGTGGTCTTGCCAAGTCGATCTGACGACGGCTTATTTTCTCAACCACCTCTGCATCTCGTGACGTGAGGTACAGAATGCCATTAAGAATTAAACGGATGAATTGCAGCCCATCCTCGTAAAACTTAACATCAGCGGACTCATCGATGATCGCGGTTCCGTCGTCTAGCGTCCGCATAGAGTTTCCTGGAGGTGGCATTCCTTCTCCCCGCATTCCCGGACTGTTCCAGTCTGTGCGCAGAGCTTGCTCCAGATCCCAATCCGGCTTCATGGCCAACTGCCGAGACATGCCGCTTATCAGTTTATCGCCATTGGTTTCATAGGCATTGATCAACAACCGGCGAAATCCAATCTGGTCAAGGTTGTCCTCTCGGACATAGACGGTCACAACAGACCCTTCTTCAATGGGTGACTTCATCAACCCATGCAATGCTTCGATAGCAACAGGTGAAGTAAAGACGAACGCAAACCCAGGGTAGGGAAGACGAAGGTGTTCACACGACATGTTGAGCGCTGTGTAACACAATCCCTCGGCCAATCCTTCGCTGAAGTAATACGTCTTCCTTCCGGAATGTTCGTAGGCCAGAAGAAATCTGTATTCCCGGACCATTTGCTCCAAGACCACGCGTTCTGCACCAGGCGTTCTTGTCCATGGGTAGTTGTGCCGATTTCGCATTACGTGCTGGACAAAGCCTTCTATATAGGCGTCTTCAGCGCACATGCCATTGGGAGGGATGATGTCTTCAGGAGCTTTCTTTTCCCTTTTCAAAGTCTGCAGATCGTGCTCCAAAAACTTGAATATCGCCTTGTTGTCGCGCTTGACGTGGTTGTAGTGAAATTCTGGAAGTTCCATTTTCTTTTCCACGGTTACTTGATCCTGATGATGACCATGCTCGGGTAGGAGCTCTCGTTCTGCAATCCTCCCAGTGCGCCCCGGCGCTCAACGATGCAGGGCTTGAAGCCCGGCATCTTCAACCAGAGCGCACACGAGGCCCCTGCTGGACCTGCGCCGACGATAACTGCGTCAGCCATGAGCGCCACGGCTGACATTTTCGCACTCCAGCCACGCACCGGGAGCAAAAGCGTGGATAAGTTCTCCGCTGTTCATGCTGAGGATGAGCGCCCCTGATGCCGTAGTGGCCGCCTGGTGAGCCTCTATCTCTACCAATCCGGTCGGTTTGGTGATTTTCCACTTCGTTGCCATTTCTATATCTTTCCCGTGGAGTTTCGATCAGTTCTTCCACTCGACAGCTTCGAGCAGCGTGTCTTCATCAAAGCCATTACGCCACGCCCCCCGCGTCTGCCGCCAGCAGCAATAAGACAGGAAAGCCTCATCGCGCTGTTCCAGCATCCATTCGGCCCAGTTCACCTCCATGAAGTCCTGGGAGAAGGAGCCAAAGGCACATCCGAGGGCGAGATCGCCCCAATGGGACAGCTCTGGGTAGAAGCCGCGAAGCTTGTTGATGCCGGCCTGGGTGAGTTTGCTCCAGTCGCCGGGGGCTTGCCCGTATCCTGGCTGAACAAAGGTAGTAGCTTCAAAGTTGAAGGACATGAGCTTTTCTGTGAGTTCGCAATTTTCGAGCTGCGAACATTTCCGTTCGTTCAGTAGCCCGACTGCAAGGCGGTTCGCCATGCTTCGGGCGTCGGTGTCAGCGGGCCTTTGTAACGTAACTTGGTGGCATATCTTCCGCTAAGCGGTTGAGGATGACCCGATTTTCAAACGGGCAGCCAAAGATGTCCTCAAGCGCGGATTGCAGATCATCTGGCAGAACGCCAACTTGATCATCCTCGGCGCCAGGCGCACTAGCCAGCATCTTCCCAATCAAATCGATCCCCAACACCATCTGGCACTGACCGAACCACGCCATTGCATCCTCGAAATCAGCGGATTGAGCAAATAACGGAACAACTGTCGGTGGCGGTGCAAATGAGCGATCCTGGAGGCAGTGAAGTGGAATCCATGCTTGGCGAACATTGATAACGCCGTTTGTCTCCAACTGCAATGGGGCCATTTTCAATGCGGCTTGGCCAAAATCACGGCATGTAGGATCGCCAGTACCGCGCTGCGGCATACGAACCACCCCCAGTCGCGCTTGAATGGTCACCTGATCGATGGTGTCGTTCGCTACGCTCAAAATAGTCGGTGGCCCATAACTGAAAGCTTCAGAAAAATGATGCGCCAAGGCATGGAAATCCACAGTATCGTGGTTAAGCCGCGGTGGCTCGCGGAGCCCCGCCTCAACCTCGCTGAAGTCGGGGAGCAGCCACAATCCACAAACCATCCGATAACCATGTTTCTTCATAATCGTTCTTTCCAGCAATTCAGGCCGATACCGGCCAAGGCCGAGGAAAGCCATGAAAGCCACCAACGTCAGCACGCGGAGGAAACTGCGCGCTAGTCACCGGAGTTGCACCTTCCAAGTCGAGCAGGAATATCCGTGACGCAATTCAACGTATCAGGCTTGCCAATGAGCGAAATACTCGGGATCTCAAACGGAGTCCGCTTGCCGTGTGCGGTGGTTCCGACGACGATCTGCCATCCAGGAATGGGTTCGATAATCTCGGCATCAATATGACCAGGCCCAACGCCCTTTTGAGTTGAGCTACGAAGCTCACCACTTGCCCAGCGTTGGACCTGCTCAGCGATCCACGCATCCATCCCTATCACGGTCTGGCGCTTGAGGCCATCGAAGACGCGTCGCGATTGCCGGGCGGTGCGCACGGTGTAGATCAAGGCTGCCACTGCAATAACTAGGCTGATGAACGGCAGAATCGAACTTTTATCCATCTCTCCACGTTCTTTCTGTTACTTGTTTTGCTACAAAAGGTTACCAACCCGGATAGGTCGCAAAGAGTTTGCCCCAGTCCGAAAGAGCGTCGTTGTCTCGCAGGACCTGAAGGCCGTCGACGGCGTGCCACGATCTCGGCACTCTCACCAACCAATGCCTTTCACAGGCGCTGGCGTTATAAAGGCCGAGGATGGCAACCGTCATCATCTTGCGAACGTCAGAAAGCTTCTTAAAGTCGGCCCGCCACTTTTTCAGCACTTCCGAATGCACCTCTTCACCGGAGCCAATCGGACGGATCTCGAACGGCGTGCCAGGCTGGCCATGCTCATTATGTTTGAAGAGGCCCCACAATTCGTATTTGTTGATCACCGCATGCAGTTGTTGGGTAAAAGGGCCTGGGTTTCCCCAGAACGGCGGAGTCACGTCAGCGCCACACATATCGGCCACGGCGCAAGCCTCGTACTCATCCATCGCCGAGCGTTTGTCCATCATCGCCAAGTAAGTAAATTCCGGGAAACGTCCCCGTGCGAAGGTCGGGGACACTAGCCCGTAGCCGACGGTTGCTGCCGGGACACGGGTGTGATGGACATAACAGGACTCCGCTTGGGTAAAGTCGATGATTTCCGGTCGGCCTGGCATGGGTAACGACAAGCCCAGTTGATCCAGTAGTTCAGTCACTTTGCTTTTGTATGGATGCATGTCGGTCCCTTTCCGTTCAGGCGCCAGGAGTCAAAGCACGCAGTGTTTCAGGAGTGCGCAGTTCGGGCGGCATGGACATCAATAACTGCTCGATGGCACCACCGGCCCCTAACTTAGACGTCGGCCAAATGGACATTCCGGAACGGGTACTGCCAATGACCATTAGGTGGTCACGTTGTCCCTTAAGCGTTGTTTCTGCCTGCTCAACCTGGGCAACAGCTTTCGCCAATCCGGCAATAAGTGTCTTGGCATCCATCAAGGATAGACTGGTGGCTTTCCCCTCGATAATCACTTCCACCGGCTCCTGTACAAGAGCCGCCGCATGGGTGCGGGATTTCACCCCGCCTTTGAATTCTTGCTCAATCAATTCCATCTTCCTTCTCCTTTCCGCTTCTTGGTCAGGCCACAAGGCGCAGAACAACCGTTGAAGGCATGCCTTCATCAGCAGTCTCTCGACCACCATCATCCTGTCGTGGCGGTTCAAAAGGTTGCCAGTTGAGTACGACCACCTTGGGATTCTGAAATCCTTCCTCCTTGAGCATGCCAATTATCAAATCAGCCATCTCCCTGATATCCGTGTGACCTCGAATCGTCTGCGCACGCCCTATTTCGGTGTTGCCGATGCCGCTAAGGCCAGGGTCAGCGGCCCAGTTGTATGAGACAAAATATCGAATGTAATCCGCCGGAATGGTAATCGGCTCAACTGCCGGTTGCCTAACAGCGTCGGCATCGGCATTTGAGGGCGCATGCGAACGATCTTGAATCGCCTCATCCGCAGCCCTGATACATGCTGCCACCCCTGGCGAGGAGTAGGAGCTATGGTTAAAGCATTCGCGCAGGATGAGCAACATGAACCCAATCGCAAACAATCCCAGAAGACCCCAGCGGTACTCAACCAGCTGATTTTCTACTTCACCTCCTGGGGTGCCGTAGAGGCCAAAACCAAGCGGCAGCAGGAAACCCCCGCCGAGCACCAATGCAAATGCCACAGGGGTAACGACGTTCAAAAAACGATTCATGGGTTAGAGCATCCTTTTCCAGATTCAGCGCTTCGGCGCCGGCCGCTCGCTATTGCCGGCCAGCAGGTTGTATCGGTCGAGCCAGTATTGGCTCTTGGCGTCGCACTTCTCGGCGGTTGCCATGTCCCCACGCTCACGGGCCTCGTTGGCATCGGCCAACCATCTGGAGGCGCGGACTTCGGCCTCCAGGGCGCGATCAGCAAGCGGTTTCATCGACATAGCGGCCCTTCCCTTAGCAGTACCGAGTTTCCACCAAACACAACTCCCCTGCCTTAATGCGGCGGAGAGCGATTTCGGCACAGTGATCCATCACCGCATCAAACAACTCCTGGCTCGGGCCGTTGAAGAGGTGGTGGAATTGCCACCACAGCTTGCGCCGCTCCTCCTCAGACTGGATATTCACACCAGCCAGTTGCTCGATGTCACCGAGAGAACCGAGACGACACCCAACCTGCAACGCCTTGTCTTTCAGCAACAGGCGGGGGCGTAGTATAGAAACTATCAATTTGCGCTTGCGGGCCATGCTGCTTTCCTCATCAATGTCGTTACTGGCGACTGGATGTAGTTATTCTAGTCGCGCACCCCGACATATGCAAGCGCTACCTGTCGTTTTGCACGACTTATTTACGACAGCCGTGTCGGCCTTGGCGACAAGCGCCGCCACCTGGGCGGCCGCATTCCCTGCGATCAGTCCCGCCAGGGCATAAACCCAGTAGGGCTCCACCACGCTTGCGACGAACCGCTCCGCGATCGTGGTCCGATGCACGCCCATGACGGTGGCGAACGCTTTCTGGGTGAATCCGGCGGCTTTCACCGCCTCTGCAAACTCTTTGCCGGTCATCCAGCTTCTCTGTGAAAAAGGCCGCTCGGCAGCGGCCTGGGGGTTGGGGTTGTTCTGTTTTGCTGCAAAAAGCTTTTCAGTCGGTCGGGCCTCAAGAGCCGATTCGCACTTCGCAGAGCAACAGCCGCTATACCGCAGGGAGTAATTGATAGTGTCGTAGAACGCCACCGGCTGGCCACAGCCATTTGCGCAACTTTTGTGTTGCTCCAGCCAAGCCCGTAATGATGTCACACACTCATTGCGCTGCTGTTGCTGCCGCTTGGCGCGTTTTGCGTAGCAGCCGGCCTGGTGCGGCTTTGGCCTGAAAGTGCCGTAGCGACCGAATACTTTCATGGTTGCGCGGTCCTTTCCAGCTATTTTGTCGTGTGGGGCAGCCTGCCACCGCAATACATCCGCAAGCCTTCCATCAGCTTGCGAGTCAGGTCTTCTTCCTTGCGGATGGTATTGAGCTTGTCGTCCAGCATCACCTTGGCAGCCATCTCCGGAGTCGGCATCGTCTTGCGCTTACCATGCACTTGCCAGCCTTCCGGTTGCTTGGTCGCACGCCCGATCAGGTGCTTGCCGATAAAAAACTCCCCGTATCTGCCACCGGCTGGATATTGTTTTTCCTCAATGCGCAGCGTCATGGCGCCTCTTTCCCTTCCTTCTAAGCTGCCCAGCGGGCATCCTGTTCCACTTGGCCAAGGTTCTGACGGTCAAAGAGCGACACAATCACGCTCCAGCGAGTTTTCAGAGAGAGGGCAGGCACGGAGCGTCTGGAGCATCACATGTCCGTCCACAACCTCCCGGAGCAAGGTCTGGAGCGCATCCATGGAGGCTTCCGTTTCCATCTCCACTTCAACATCAGGAAAGAGCTTGTCCGGCTCCTCCCGGGTTACAACCCTGACCCTTGCATCAACACATTTGGCCTTGAAGGCTTCAACATCTGCCGGACACTCAGCCCGGAACGAATAAATGGTCATAGTTGTTTTTCTTTCCGGTCAGGCGCTTTCAGCGCAGTCACCGCAGGGGCATTTGTAGTGCTCGCCGGCCTCTTCGATCTGCTCCGGCGAGGGGTTCAGTCCATGGGACATGAACATGGCGGCCTCGGTCAGCACGTCCGCCACCGACGGGCGGTGCTCGGAGGCGTAATCGCCGTGGGCTCGCTGGGCCGATCCATCGACATACACAACCACCCCTACCGGGTTCCTACCCTTGGCAGAGATGATGTGGCGGCAACCGTCGTTCTGAATGTGCATGCCGGCGGCTTGTGCAAGCTCTAGTAGTTTCGTTCGACGCATCTTTTCGTTCTCACAAATCGCGTTGCATGACACGGCACGGCCACTGGTGACCGCAATTTGCGCAGCGGGCGGTATGCACTCCGTCCTTCACGTTCTCAAGCGCAGATGGCGATCCGTATGGCACCAGCCAGTGGTAGGCATGGCGATGGCAGCGCGGGCAATGCCGCTCGATCGTGCCAGGTAGTTTCTCACCCATGACTTTAAGCCCCGACGACCAGCTCGTTGTGCTGAGGGATGATTACAAACGTTCCTGATCCCGGCTTGATGCGGAGCGTCACTCGCTTGTTACACATCGGACAATTCATCATGTGGTGATCATCCGGTTGCCACCGCCAGCGACTAGAAAAGGTGGTGTAATCCCGTCCGCCCGCAGGGCAGCGCTTCCGCTTTTGCAACGACATCGAAAAGCCGCTCACCGTCGTCTTTCCCTAGAGCAACCATGCGTCCAAAACCACTTTGGTAGGGTCCCGCCGAAAGCAAAGATTGCCAAATGGAGAATCGCACCGGCTGCGAGGCCGCCGATGAAGAGCGCCATAAGCCAATTAAGGAGATAGTCCTGCCAACCCTGCATGGGCACCGTCTGGTGCATGGCGTGCATTACCGGGATGGAGCACATGGCGGACACAAGGCCAATTACTGGTGCCAGTCTTGACTTATTGAGAGTCGGTTCCATGGTTGTTCTTCCTTTCCTGTCAGTGCATCTGGAGTTTCAGCGCCCAGTCATTCTGACCGAATTCATAAATCCGAACATGGTGTTTTCCTTATCAATGTCGCCAATGGCGACCGGATGCGGCCATTCTAGTCGCCCACCCCGCCGCATGCAAGCGCTACATGTGATTTTTTAAAACTTGTTCCCTTCGGTTGTGTCGGCTTTGGCGACAAGCGTCGCCACCTGGCGGCCGCATTCCCTGCGATCAGTCCCGCCAGGGCGTAACCCAGGGGGGCCACCTCGCTCGCGATGAACAGCTCCGCAATCGTGGTCCGATGCACACCCATGGCGCTGGCAAATGCCTTCTGGGTGAATCCGGCGGCTTTGACTGCCGTTACAAACTCCGCACCTGTCATCTGTCCTGCTTCTCTGTGAAAAGACCGCTCGACGGAGGCCTAAGGGTTGGGGTTGTGCGGTTTTGCTGCAAAAGCCTTTTCAGGCTCGGTCCTTTCCGTTGAACTACTCTGCGCGCTCTCACCAGGCTTGACAACGAGCCACGGCGTAGTAGCCGTCAATATCATCGCCAATCTGCTTTTTTATAAGCGCTCTTGTCATTCCTTCGTCGCAGTCACTCCGGCCCAATAACACACTACGATTCGCTCTTGGGGGAGGAAGTGACATGCTGCGCCGTCTTTCGTGCTGGCCGTGATTAAGGCATTAGCCCGCTGCGATGGAATATTTCGGTACTCCTCCCAACGTGGATTGGTGGGCGACTGAAACACCATAACGCCGCCCTGGTTAGGGCGGCAGACCAGCCCATCTCTATTGAGCCTTGTCTCTTTGGCTCCCCAGCATGGCTCGCCGAGTGCAACCCCTGCCGCGTAGGCGCCAGACGCCGCCAGCGTAATCATGGCCGCCGTGAGGGTGGCAAATATTTCCGCATTCGACCTCGGTTCCTTGGTGGAGACATCTTCCGCTCGGTAACCGGCGGCTCTGATCGCCGCCTTGAATTCTTCGCCCGTCACGCTTTCACTTCCCTCTGCTCGTTCAAAGTGCGCACGCTAAAACCTTTCGATGTAGGATTTCCGCCGCTTCAAAACCGGTCATTCCTTTTCGCCAGAGTTGCCAAGCGGGCCGGCAAACGAAGTCCGGCGTATCCGCCTCCTGTCCAAACCGGCTTCGCCACTGCACCATGAATCCAGCCCAAAATGTCTCTGCGTCACAACAGGCTCGATGTGGGTTCTCATGGACAGGGATGTGGTTCATTCAGAAATCGGTTCTTTCCGGCGTCAGCGCGTGGTGGCCGAATTGGCGCGTACTCCAACTTCCTTTAATCCAAACAACACTCCCCAGAATGCTGCAACAAGGACGATGACCGGCGCTTGGTCGAGCAACGTGTCACGAAGCATCGTAATAGCCTGGACACCAGTGACCTCGAACAGCGCCTGCTCGACGCCAAAGCCGTGCAGCACAACCCCTACCATCATCGTCATGACGCCGACCAGGGCCAAGAAGGCGATCACGCCGACCATGACGGCATGGCGGAAAAATGTTGCGTACCCCATGCCATTTCGCAGGGTCTGGAATCCCGTCTTGACGTATGCCTTCCGTTGATTGCTACCCATAGCGATCTAGTTCCTTTCCCGCGGTCAGTGCGGTTTGAACAGCACGTGGGTATTAGCGTTCTTCAGGATCGTCCTAGCTGCCGCCGGGTCGTCGCTGTAAGCTTGCTTGAGTTGTGACAGATCGGCGCTAACGAACACCAGTTGCACAGTTTGCGCGAAACCCTCGGTGAACCGCTTTTGTGCGTGCGCTTGGCAGTCGGCAGAGGAACCATCCCCCTCTTTAGCTGCGCCATCGGCGAGTGCCTTGGCGGCAAGACCGAAGGCGGCAACTGATTCGTCCCAGGACAGGCCGGAAGCCATTGCCGACTGGAGCACTTTCGAGGCCAACGCCCCGATATCCTGATGAAGCTTGTTCATGGCATATCCTTTCGGTATGTTTGCGCTTAAGCCGACAAGGCGTTAAGCGGTTGATCAATGAAATCTTCCAACCACAGATTGGCCTGGACGTACCGCAACGCATCTAGCAGTAACAGCGTGGCGGCCTGCAGCTTGCCAAGATTGCTCATTTTCATGACTTGCTCCCTTCCGTCCTGACTTGGCGCTCTGCGTCATCGCTCTCCGAAATGTATTCGGCATAAACGCGAGCACGATCAGCCGGATCGAGCATTGAGATAAATTTGACTATCCGCTTAGCGGGGCCCATCAAACCGGGGCCAACTATCGTAGCCAGAACGGTTTCTAGTGAAGCCCCATTCTGAAATTCGCTAACTGCTTTTTCTTCCCGCGACAAAAACCCTGGGAGCTGCTTCGTCGGAATGCCGAGCGACTGACAAAGTTCACTAAAGCTTTCTTTTCCCAGTCGGGGGACCGAAGACACAAATGGGCTGTGCGATTTTACGAATATTGTGCCATCCAATAAGTCTCGCTTTATTTCTTCAAGATCCCGGTATCCGGCTGCATACAAGGCGCTGGCGCAACGCGTTGGTAGGGTAGCGCACCAGCCATTTCCTTCGATCGCAAACCAGCGCCCTTGTTTGACCAGCAGGTCAACGTATGACTCGGAAACTTGCGCTATTATGTAGCTGTTGCCAAAGCGTGACGCCGGCATAACCGTTACGCTCTTCCTGTTCCCGAATCTGAACAGGTGCAACATGGCAGAAACCCACGTCGTCAGCGGCCTCGCCGCCAAACGGTCAGAACTGACCGGCCAAATCGAGCACTACCACACCCTCATCAAGCGGCTCACTGCCGACGTGGCGCACATCGACGCCGCGCTCAAGATTTTCTCGCCCGATTTTGACCTGCGCACCGTGCGCAGCAAAGCCTACCGAACGAGGGTATCCATCTTCCGTCATGGCGACGCCCTGGTGCAAGTGCTGGACGTGATGCGGGAAGCCGGCGAGCCAATGACCAGCAGCCAGATCGCGGAAACGCTGCTGGCAAAGCGGGGAGAGAGTTCAGGTGAGGCGGATTACAATTGCGCCGGCAAGCACGTCAACAACGCCCTGCACCGGCTGGAGAAGAAAAGTCTGGTCAGGATCAGCGGCAACCTGCCCGGCAAAGGCAAAGGACAGCACCTGTGGGCGCTGGTTTAATGCGCTACGCAACCATAACCAGCGACTTGGCGAGCGGTGTTTGCTCGCTTAGTCGAATGGCTAGTGGTTACATCAGCCGTTCTGCATCCCGCTTGTTACCCTGCCAGTAACCGCACCAGTCGCGGCTAGTGCGGGTCTTGGCGCAGCGTGTGGTGATCTCCAGGAAGATCGCGCCGTTGCTCTGGCGGCGAGTGTCCTCACGGAACGCCGCCTCATTGGCGTAGTTCGCCAGATAGAGATTGCCGAACTTGTGCGTTTGGCCGTACTGCATGCGGCGGAAGCGCGAGAAGTAGCTTTCGGCCAGATTGTTGGTCGTGCCGTCGTCCGCCCGGTACTCGACGCTGTGATTGACCCGCCGCGTGTCGAACTTGGCATGCAACGGATCGTAGGCGTTCGACTCATCGGCGCAGATCACCGACCCCTTGTGCACGAACTCGCCAGCCAGCTGGGACACGTCGGCCTGGTTCTCTGCTTTGAGGATGAAGGTCAGCGTCTTGGCGGCGCCCACGCTGCCCGCCTCGGCCTTCTGCCGCATTACAAACACGCAGCGCTTGTCCGGGCGTTGGTGCTTCACCAGGCGCCGGTCGATGCGGTCGGCCTTCTTGTTCTTCGGGCGGATGTAGCCGTTCACGTAGGCGCCGTCCATGTGCACCTCGCCGGCCAGCGCGGTTTCGTCGCGGTGTTCCATCAACGACTCACGAATCTTGTGGGCCAGGACGAACGCAGTTTTGTACTGGCACCCTAAATCCCGGCTCAACTGGAGCGCGGAAATCCCCTTGGCGGCATTGGCGTACAGCGCAATCGCTGCCAGGTAGGTCTTGAGCGGTAGCTTGTGGTTGGCAAAGATCGTCCCGGAGGTGACTGAAAAAGTGTGGCCGCAGTCAGCGCACTTCCACTGCCGGCGATCCTTGCGGAAAGCGTGCTTGCCGATAACGCTGCAACACGGGCAGGCCACCGCATCCCCGGCGCCCCAGCGCAGCTCCTTGAACACCGCGAAGGCGTCGGCGTCGCTCATCTGCATTACCTTGAGCACGGACAGGGTTCGGGCTTTGGCTGACAGGAGGAAGTGTTGGGACATGGTTTTGAGTTACTGGTGGCGGTATGCCTCCACACTATAGAACGATCGTTCTATAGTCAATATCGTTCGACAATGTTTCTTGTAACAGAACGTAAGTTCTATACAATGCAAGCATTGTCCTATCTCTACTAACCATGAGCAAAGACCCGGAATACCTCGCAAAACTCCAGGATTACTATGCGGAACACCGCATTCTGCCGTCGTTTTCCGGCATGGGAGCGCTCGTCGGGATGAAATCGAAATCTGCTGTGTCGGCGATGGTGGGGCGCCTTATCGAGGCCGGCTATCTTGCCTATGCGCCAGATCGGCGCATACAGCCAGAGAGGCGCTTCTTCGAGCGGGAAATTGCCGACACCATTCAGGCCGGCCTACCCCGACCGGCTAACGACTCTCAATCAGAGGTCTGTTCTATCGACGAGTACCTGATCGACTCTCCGTCAAGAACGGTGCTGCTGGCTATTAAAGGGGATTCAATGATTGATGCCGGCTTAATGCCGGGCGACAAGGTCATCGTGAAGAAGGGCGCGCCCGCAAAGCCTGGTGACATCGTGGTAGCCATCGTTGACAACGAGTTCACCGTAAAGTATCTAGAGCAGGATAAGACTGGGTTCTATTTGCGGCCAGGAAATAAGGCATTCCCGAACATTCGGGCCCAAGACCATCTGGAGGTATTCGGGCTGGTGGTTGGGAGTTTCAGAAAATATGTCTGAAAGTAGCCGACACGCGCTAGACCAAAGTGGTAATCAGATGACATCACTACGCTGAGCGCACGTCGTCATAGCTGCAATCCAGCGCTGATAAAAAATATGGGAAACGCATGAGCGCATCACTCGCAGAGCAGCCAGCAGCCAGCAGCCAGCAGCCAGCAGCCAGCAGCCAGCAGCCAGCAGCCAGCAGCCAGCAGCCAGCAGCCAGCAGCCAGCAGCCAGCAGCCAGCAGCCAGCAGCCAGCAGCCAGCAGCCAGCAGCCAGCAGCCAGCAGCCAGCAGCCAGCAATTAGACCAAACATTACTTGAAAAGTTCCTGACAAACTTCATTGGCGGGTTGGCGAGCGATACGCTGACTGCTGATGGGAACTTAAGTGCTTACCTCACGAAGCCTGAGGATGAACGATCTGGCGATGAAGCAGATATCGTTGATTTCAAGATCACGCAATCCCTGATCGCCCTCCTGGGGTATTCATCCAGGGAGGTGTTGTACAACCGGCAAAAGAAAAACCTGCGCGCTGATTTCGTCGTTCAAATCGACGAATATCCTGATCGGGCCTGCTTCATCGTTGAAGACAAGAGCACTGCTCTGGAGCGCCTCGCCTCCCATCGCTCTCAATTACAAGCCTATATGGGCCAGTACAAGGCCCCACGTGGATTGTTATGCAATGGAAAAGCGATCTTGGCCTATGACCAGGCGGAAGGGAGCGTACAAACACCTGTGCTGGAGATTTCGCTGGTTGACGCGGTATGTCTCTGGCGTGGTGAGCACATCGCGGCGCAAGGTAGAACCGGGATGGCGGCCCTCGATATTGCGGGCATGGTGCCAATATTGGCCGCCTTCTGGCGGCGCTTCCACCGGGAGAGCTTTGCCGGCCTGTCGCAGCTGATCGACGACCTGACGCTGCAATCCGAGAAAGGCAACAACGCCCCGCATCGTATTGACGGAAAAACGTGGACACAGACCTTGTGTCGCCTTCCGATCATTCCGGTGGATGAGCACAACGCTCCGATGCTCACGGAGTCACTCAAAGGGTTGATTGCTGAAATCGAGGATGATGCCAACGCTCAACTGGCAGTTATTGAGCGCGACTATGTCGAGTACCAGGAGCTGGCCTCACGGCTACCTAACGAAACCAGCACTCTCGGTCAGCGCGAAGACGGCTTAATTTCGGATGTGTTGGTCCTGATGGCTGGCGCTGATAGCGAATTCCGTGAAGCCACAACCGAAATTGTGCGCGGGGTTATTCGTGGCGAAATTGCCATACGCCAGCTTGGAATTATCAAAAAGCGGCTCTATGGGATTCATGCGGTAGCCAAGCCTGGGAATGCGAAAGACCCGATCCATGCTCTTGCCATGCGCATCGAAAAATTTGCAGAGGCGCGAGCACGGCATTTGGAATCCCTTAATGATCGTTACGGCGAAACGATCCGCGTTATGGGATGGCTTGCTGCCTGGAGGGCGCAAACCAGTGCTTTAGTCTTCCAATCCGATGACGCTGGCGAATTGCGCAGGGAGTTTCTGACTCAGACTGCTTACCTCATTGTGATCCGTATCCTCCTTGTACGGATCATGGAGGACAAAAAGTTGGTGAAACGCATGTTCACCAACGGTGGCGTCGCCCTTTGGTTTCGCCAAGTGGAACCCCACTATCTCTCGTTGGCGATGGGCCGAAGCCCTGAATTCCTGCTGGAAATGGCCTATACGTCGGCCCAGCATATTTATGCCCATTTTTATGCCGAGAAAACAGTTCTCGACTGGTACAAGCCGGACCGCAATTCGGTAATTCGCGTTCTGCACGTTCTGGCAGGCTTCGACCTCAGGCGCATCAACCGGGACATCATCGGCACCGTCTACAACCAGTACGTGGAAGCGAAGCACAAGCACGAGTCCGGCTTGTACTACACCCCGCCAGAAGTCGTGGGCTACATGTTGGATCGCCTTGGATACAAAGGTACCGGCATCATTGGAAAACGGCTGATAGACCTCTCGTGCGGCTCCGGTGGTTTCCTTGTGGAAGCGGCTCATCGCCTGGCGGACGCCTACCGCCAGCATTACAAGGCTCAGGGCCACCCTAATGTTCCGGCGGATCGAGTGCAGGAGGTTTTAAGTGAGATCCGTGAGAGCCTTCACGGCATCGACCTCAATCCCTTTGCCTGCGCTTTGGCGGAAACCAATCTGCTGATCCAGATCATCGATTTCTTTGCTATCGCATTTGAAGAAAGCGAACAGGCCAGCATTGACCGTTTCCACATCTACAACTCGGATAGCCTGACGTTCAGCGATACGACCCTGGGCCATCTTGATGACAGCCTGCCGTATCCCCCTGACAAATTACCTATCGCGGATCGCATCAAGGCCGGGATCGGCGAATGGGCAGAAAAGTTCGACTATGTGGTGGGCAATCCCCCTTATGTCCGAGCCGACGAGGGGGCCGCCGGCCTCAAGGCGTTTCGTGATCGGGTTAAGAAGGAGTATCCCGTCGCCTTTGTGCGGGACGTCCTGACTATGAAGTGGGATCTATTTATCCCCTTCGTTGCTGCCAGCCATGCACTACTACGGGGAAAATCCGACTATTTCGATGCCGGGCAGGCAGCGATCATCACCAGCAATGCTATTGAAACCGTCCCTTACGCCGAATCGCTACGACACCATCTGGTTCAACACGCGCGCATTGAGGAAATTCACTTTTTCGAGGGGGTAAAGCTCTTCGAGGATGCCGCCGTCTTCAACACCATCCTTGTTTTCAAGAACGAACCCCCGTCGTCACAGCATCACGTTTCCCGTTTTTGGCATAAAGAGTCTCCCCGTTGGGGCGGACACGGTAAGGCGAGAAGTCAGTCTCTTCGCCAGTCGAGCTACGGTGTGGATGTTTTTCGACAAAACCAGTTGGATATCCGGCTTAAAGATGGCGTCCGCGTGGTTCCGCTCACCGAAGTGTTCTACCTGTCTGTTGGCATGGTGCTCAATGCGGATGAAAAAACCAACAAGGGTGCATTCACGATGGACGATTTGGTCACTGACAAACCATCTGAAATTCATCGCGCAGGGTTTGCGGGTGGAAAAGAAATCGGCACGCTAGGGATGGTCGGTGTTCGCTATTTGGAATACGGAGACGAGACCCGGGTTCCTGGCAAAATTCGGCGCCCCACTTTTCCAGAACTCTATGACCGCCCAAAACTAATGGCGGCAAGGTTCGGCGGCACTGCTTATGATGATGGCACCTGGGATGACACAGGCTTCCTCAAGTGCAACCACACGGTGATGCTATTGGTTAGATGGGATCAGTTGAGTGGGGTTGAAAACAAGTCCATCGCAAACCAACTGGCTGACCACCAACTACCACGAGCAAAGCTAGAGGCCCTGTCGGCGCAATTTGACCCGCTGTTCGTCCTGGCTTATCTCAACAGCCGGCAAATGCACCAAATGCTCAAAGGGGTTGCCAGCAGCGCCATCAAAGGCGAAATACAGCCCGACGACTTGCGGCAAATCAACATTCCGCTTCCCGATGACCCTGCGCTCATTGCCCGCATAGTGGCGCTGGCCAAAGAAGCTGCCGATATCCAGAAACAACTGCTGCCGTTACGTCGGAATAGCTGGCGAATCAGCGACGACAAAGTGGAAGCGCCTGCAAGGTTGCCGGCGGGGATTCCGACACTGCCTCTCGGGTCGGCGTGTGTGAAATGGGGCCTTCAGATCAAGAATGGCACAGCCAAGGCCAATGGACTGACACGGGAACAAGTTCGCCTATTTTCCGGCAAACGAGAAGTGCTGATTGCCCCCTCCTCGGTGGGCGAAGCCGCCATCGAATGGCTGCGCCGCCAGTTGGCCGAGCTTCCTGACGGAATGACCTTGGAGGAGGCCGACCGGCAAGGGGTGTTGGTGCCAATGACGCCGCTCGCGGCAAGCGATGCCCTAAAGAAACTGGAAGAAGCCGAGGGCGAGACTACTCTCCTGATTCATCGAATCACTGCCATTCGAGAAGAGATTTCCAGCGAATTGGAAGCGCTATTCGATGACATTCAGCATGCGCCGATTCGATAAGGTCCTTTTGTGACACCCATCACCCGAAGAAGCTTTATCGCCGTACTCAGCGCCGTAACGGGCAACACCATATTAAGCGGGTGTATTCCAGTTGCCAGGCGCAGCGAGAACGAGGAGCCAGGAGCGATTGCAAGAACAGCAGTTCAACCTCAGGACGTATTTTCCAGAGTTGACCAAGGCTTGCCGATTGTCCCTGCCGGGCAGTACCTCCGACGGCAAAAGCAACAGCAGCTACAGCTTGCTGAGGCTATGGCGCGGTACAAGGCGGATTTTGCGCTTGGGAAGGAGCGGAGTTACGAGGCCCTCGTTAGACGGGTGATAGATCCCTATGTACAGATGGTGCGACTGGCACTGAATACCGACCAGGCATTCGCCACCCCGGCAGTAAGCAAACGTCCGACCATCAACGGGGGATCTGTACTAATTCCACCCGGCGGCATTCTGGCCTATACGCAAAAAGGCTATTGCATGGACCCGAACTTGCCGGCGCCCGTCAAAAACGACGCGCTAGTTCTTCAGCCTGCTAGTGAACGCGTCAGCCGCGACTTGATGCCGCTCTATAGAGCTATGGGCCGATGGGCTGCCACAGGGAAAAACACCGGTATGGCTCAGAGCCTCACCTGGGCACTCATGGGCGCAGGCAGTGATTCATACAACTGGATTTCAAACATGCCACGGGAGGTACGTCAGCAACTGGATGAAATCATGCCAGGCGGTGCCGACCGGCTTATTCAGGTTCATAACACCCGAAAGCTAGAAAAGGAGATTGTGCGCGGACTCATGAAAGCAACCAAGCTCGATCAAACAATCGATCCGAACATGGTCCTCCGCAGCATGAGTGAAGCTAATACCCGTTCGATTCTCTCCCAATTGATACGCGATGGCGAGCGTATGACGGAAGGTAAGGGGATCGGATATTCAAACCTTAGCCCAGACGTAGTGGCACGAGCCTTCGGGACCGGGCCTCTGGAAGGTCGTTTCGAGATCATCAATGCGGGCAATACGGACTTTGAGTTTTCGCCTATCGACTACATGGCCACCCCAATCGCGAAGAAACAGTCGATCTCTGGCACTTTGAGCATGAAGGATATTGCAATTGGGGTGGTCCGCCCACCTGCCAAAGAGGAAAGTAAAGCGGTGACAGACCTTGCGATCGACATGGGCAAGGATCTAACCAAATACCTTTTGGAAAAGGGGTGGGATGGGGCTTGGGAAGCCCTTGGGCGCAAAACCCCAGCAGCGAGCGCGGCCGCACGAAAAGCGATGTCCCAAAAAATGGGACAAGGCACTGCAAAAATGATCGGTTCTCTCATCGGCGTTACGCCGGTGCTCGGAAATGCCTTGTCCCTCTATGAATTCGTCTCCGGCAAGGATTTCATGACCGGCGAGACACTGGGAGCCGCCGAACGTCTCCTGGCGGGGATCGGCACAATCCCTGGCGCCAATACTCTGCGAACCCTGGGAAGAGGTATTCAGTACGCCGAGGGCGCTACAGGTGTAGCCAGACTTTCGAACAATGCAGCGTTTCGTCTAATTGACCAAACCGCTGTAGGACGCGACCTTGCGGGGTTCCTTGTCTCTGATACAGCGAAGGGGCTTGGCGGGGCGTTAGCCGCTCTCAACGATGAGAGCAAAGCAACCATGCAGCAGCTTGTCATCAATGCAGACCTTCCTTGGCAAGGACCTACAGCTCGGGCAATCAACGATCTCAAAACGGGTATGGCAAAATGGTAAAACGTATCGCCTGTATCGAAGCGGTTGCCGGCTGCGCTTGGGTTGGCATCATGTTTTACGGCGCCACCCATCCATTGATGCACCTTACCCTGACCGGTACGGTGCTCAATCAATTTGTGGCAGGGCTAATTCTGTTCCTGGTGGGTAGCCTTATCGGAGTCGGGTTCAACATCCGTCACCGGCAAGATTCGTTTTCGCTGACTGGACGAATATTCAACTACACGGTAGCGGTAGGCTCCTTTACCTACCTATTTGTTACGCTACCGATCCTCTATACCGTGTCCCCTGTCATCGTGCTGACCCTCCTGATGGCGGCGTTGTTGTCTCTCGCCTCCTTGCAGGTGCCCGACGACTCACCTCTCGAAATCTTCCTTCCCGTTCTGGCAACCCTCCCCCTTCTTAGTCGCTACGGTTTTGGCGCACTGGAGCCCATGGCTCAGTCAGTATTCTGGAAGTGGACGGAACTTGCCTTTGCGGTAGCAGCCCTTTTCAGCATCCATTTCATCAACCGCGCATCGGAACGCATAGTGGGCGCGGGGCCTCGGGCTAAGTGGATTTGGCTTCATTCGCTCCACAGCATTCTACTGGGGCTCATCCTCCTGGCATTGAACCGTGGGGCCGAAAACACCCTCGCCGCCGCCACCGCAAACCGAGCCAGTGGCGCGCTGGCCGTGGTCGGTGTCAAATCAGATCAAAGTCCGCTAGTGGAGAGTGATGACACCGCCGAGGAACGGGAGGGGCTTTTATGGCTAGGCGGCGGCCTTTCCATTATTTCTGCCTTGGGAATGGCCATCAAGAGTGGACTGCTGCTTCGGTTGATGCGCGGGGAGGTTGTAGATGCCATCAGTTGCGTCGCAATAGGAATGATATTGCTTGTTGGCCTTTGGACGGTCTTTGCCCGGGACGTATCTGAGAAAGACCGGCAATTCGGCGCCTTTGCGGGAGTTATTTGGGGGCTGCCGTTGCTGTTTATCCTGGGGATCAGCTTCTTCTCGTAGTTCTGAAATATTTTTATTGTCTATTTGTTAAGCATAAAGCGCTAAGGCGCCCAACAACAATCCAAGGGAGATTCCATGCAACGCCTCATGAAGTCCACGCCGGTTTTTCTGGTGCTTTACCTCCTGTTCATGATCCCGACTTACATCCTGCCGTACTTCGGGTCGAATTCTTCCCTTGGCACTCTGATTGGCGGAGCCGTGGCTGGGTGGGGCGGAATGTTCCCCCCTCAGTGGTGGGCGCACATGTTTGTTTTGGGCACGTTGGTGGTCATTGCCTGGGCGCGGGGATCAGCATTGGTCGGGAAAGGCTATTTGCCTGTAGTGGCGCTGCTGGCCGCGATCTTTGACATGACGCCCGTGTTGAGGGCAATCCCCTTGGTGCCGACGGCATTGCATGTATTGGTGCTGATCCAAGGGCTTATCAAGTGCGAACTGAAAGAGGAAAATTCCGTACCGGCACCCATGTGGAAGCAGCCGATTGGGGTGCTGGGCGCAATGACGGCCATCGCGGTGGTTGGGACATCCTGGTCGATGGTGTCGATGAAGAATTCCCTGACGGCGACAGCAAAAAAAACCAACGACAATACTAAAATAGCCCAACTACTCGCGTCGCCAAACAAACGGGATCACGACATTAAAGCGCCGGCGGCAGAGACGAAGGCTGCGGCACCGGTGGTGAAAGATACCTATCCAGCGCTGGACGCGAAGCCGGCCCCGACTGCCTCGCTACAGCCGCAAGCTACTGCGGTTTCTGCCCCCGCCACTCCCGCCACTCCCGCTCCTATCGCAGGGACTCCGTCGCACCTTCCGGTGTCGGCGGAAAAAGTGCCTGTTGCAGTCAAACCGCAAGAGAAGGCAGTCACCGTGCACAAGCCCATGGTAGTGGCTTCAGCAAACTCTGGCGCAGTGGCGGACTTCCTGAGCGAAGGACGTAATTGCCTGGCTGCAAAACGATATGACTGTGCGTTAAGTCAGGCAAAAGCCGCGCTTCGGCTGGAACCCAAGAATTCTGCCGCGAAAACGTTACTGGCTAAGTCACAGGCCGGGCAGCGGGAGGCTCTGGACAGTATTGAGATTCGGTGATGGGTTCGCCGGGAACGCCCCGTCATTCCCTCGCATTACGTGGTTTAGATGAATTGAACGATTCCTTCTGGAGAAAATAAAAATGGTTAAGTCCGGCATGTTTGCAGTGCGTGGCGTGATCGCTGGTTTGGTGCTCTGTTTGTCCGTAAGTGGTTGCGTGACAACGAACGGACCTGGGAATGGTGTGGCCGATGCAAGCGGTAGTAGTGGCGACAGTGAATGCAACGAAGGGCTGATGGCCTTAGGAGGTGCCGTGATTGGTGGTTTGCTGGCAAGTGGCAACAACCGGGTGCGTGGCGCCGCGCTAGGCGCAGGTGCTGCGGCGCTAGCTTGTGTGGCTTGGAATTACAACGCCAAGCAAACCCGGACGGCGCAACAAGTACAAACGGATTATCGGGCGGCGAATCGCGGACGGGTGCCGGAGCAAGCCCAAGTGGTTCGCTACGATCCTAAATTCTCCCCCTCTGGTCGCGTAACACCAGGGGGGCAGGTGGTACTCAATTCCGATATCGAAGTGATCGGTGGAACCCGGGACCGGGATATCCCCGTGCTGGAAGAGGAAATGACTATGGTGCGCCCCGATGGCAAGCAGATATCGAGTCGTAAGTTGGTCAATGAAGGCCAGGGCGCGGGAGGTTATCAGTCTTCCTTTACCCTGAAGATGCCCAAAGGGGTGCCCGAAGGCGAATACCCGGTGAAGACCGCTCTGTATTTGAATGGTCAACCTGCCGGAACTCGTACACTGACGATGCAAGTAGTACGCGCGGGTGACGGTACGTTGCAGGTGGCGCTACGTTGATGGCTGAATCCGGGGGAAACCCCAAGTTGATCCCAACGTGAGGGCAAGCCAGACGCAACATGTTGATTTACAATGGAAATGGCAACAGCTACATAATATCGGAAACTTGAACCTGCTCGGCAATTTCATTTTTTGGGTGCCCCTCATAAAACATCCGAGCAGCAGTTACCGCATTTAGCGCCGATCTGTCGACTCCTCTCTCGTAGATTTTTGCTAACCGAGCGGGCACTTCAACATAACTGACGTTTTCGCGCAGATGTTTTCTTTCTTGTTTTTTCACCTCTCGTAAAAGGTCATCTACATACGTTGGAAACGTAGACCCCGACCAGCCACAGGAACACGTCGGCGTGACAGTTTCTAAGTTGCCCACACCTTCTATTTTTCGAGCCAGCCTGTGGTGGTCCATTCGCTTATTCTTTCCGGCTACTGAGCCAGATGCTTAAAAGTCTCGTAAGCAAGGTCGATTAGCCCGACGACAACCGGAGCCCACGCGGCAGCTTTCCAAGCACGCAGCTCGCGCTCCTTCTCTCCTTCGATAACCGAGAGAGGTGGTTTGATGTCCAAGTTGTCTTTCTTGGGCGCTATTTCAGCCATGACGCTTCCTTACCGAGATCGGCCGCGCAGCACTACGCCAATATTGTGCTGTCGATTCTTAGAACCAGCCAAACAGGTAATGGCCGGACAGTGCTATCAAGATCAGGCCAAGACATCCGCAGCCCATCAGATAGAAGGTTTGTAGCCATCCTTCTTTGTCCATGTTTTTCCTTTCCGGTCAGCGCCCGGCGCCGAGGTATGTTGAGATATGCGCGCTGATGCCGGCGCACCAAGCGACTTGCCATTCGTCCCAAGCCGCTTTCAACTTCGGGAAGCGCTCCAGTTCGTCGCGCTCGGCATTGTTGTAGCGGGCGCTGAACGACTCCCACATTAGCCTTTGCATTGTCTTTACGCGCTCGTCCATGACATCTATTCCGTTTCCGTGAATCGTCAATCAAGTTCGGCTTCCACCTCAACCGAGGTTGCCTCTACGCAAACCTTCACGGCAAAAGCGGTGCCGCAATTTGCGCAGGTGTTGGGTGCGTGACGATTAACGTCCGAAAGCACGTCGGCCGGCGCACTCGCCAATGTGCAAACCGTGAGTGTGCAAGCACCACCCTTGCTTTGAAATTCGGACAATTCACCGCATTTTGGGCATGGCACCATTACACTGTCGAACATCCCCATATTAGTAACTTTCCGTCGAGTCATGATTGCGGCTGAGTGGCCGCGAGATGGGTGTCTTGGGTTCCGACTGCGAAGTTCCCGAATGCCGTCCAGAAAGCATGGTTATGTGGCAAGTGATCCAGCATCCAGTTCTCCACCGGGCGCGGCGGCATCATGCCGCACATTCGCTGCTTGCCAATTGGCGATGCCATTCGTTCATCCCGCAGTGTCTGCTGATCCTTTGGACTCAGCGACGGCCACCAAGCGTCAAAGCGCTCGATCCACACATCGCGCTGGACATCAAAGCTGATGTGCTTTGCTTGGCGGTCCCAATCCATGTCATCCGTATGTACTGCGATATAAGGGAACTTGCCACGCTTACAAAAGTTCGAGTATTCGATCTGGTAGGCCACTTCCTCGCCCACGAATTCAGCGACACGCGCCGGATAATCAGGCCACCACGAATCAGGGCGGGTCTGCTTGGTGGCGATAAGGCGGCGCTGAATAGCGTCAGCAACGTCCTCCTCATTCGGGCCGCCGACCAGCAGCAAAACATGATGCATCTTGAAGCCTGACGCTGCGATGGCGTCCTCGATTTCTTGGACGCATGCAGCAGGAAGATCATCGTAACTTTCGTACCAGCGATCCACCAATACCACATTTGCGTGCGAGTCTCGCCAGCGGGCCAGCGCTGCAAGGCAGTGCTGCACGATTTGACGATGAACATCCGCGTCATTCCGACTGGCCTCGTTATTCAAACGGTCTAGCTCTCGGCTGAATGCACGGTCTTCTGCTCGTTCGTCGTCGGGGGTGTGCGGATCGTAGTCGATGGTGCCTACCGTCTTTGCTCCACGGCTTTCGCAAAGCTTCGCCATGGTTGCACACAGAGAAGACTTTCCCGCACCACAAATTCCCACGAAATGCAGGATGTGGCGGGCTGCAGCCCAATAGTTTTCAGCAGGCTGGGGGATTCCGTTCACTTACTTTCCTTTCCCTGCCAGATGCCATTTCCATCATATCCATCTGGCCAGACGGCCAGTGCCCAATAACACACGATCCAATCGCTCGACATCGGATCGCCTGTGGTTGTTGTGCCGACATGAAACTCACCTTCCGCATAAAAGCCTGTAACAATGTCCGCGATGCGTTTGCCTGCTCGATCCTCAACAACCATAAACAGGGATTCTTCTGGCGGGGTTGCCGTCGTCGCATCCACCCAGTTCAGTGCCTTCGACATGATGTCCTTTCCGGTTATTTGCCTGAGGCGGGGTCCATCAGCCGTTTTGCTTCAATCGGTAGCTCAATGCCGAGGCTGACATAAGCGAATGGTGAGATGAATGAGGCGTCGGCCAAGGCCATACGGCCCCACTGCGAGAGGTTGGCATAGGAATAATGGCCGTCGGGATCGCTTTCTTTTATAAGCCCTTTGAGTAACAGGGTCTGGGCAGTACGAGTACACCGCTCGGTGTCAATCCACCACGAATTGCCCTCACGCATCAGTTTGCCCAACTCTTCGGGGTCCGCCTCGGTTTCAGCCATCCGGCGCAAAACCTCAATTTCACGACGTGTTTGATGTGTATTCATGTCGTGGAATCTCCTTTCCCTTCCTATGCTGCCCAGCGGGCATCCTGTTTAATCGTTTGACGAACAGCTGTCCGTCGTGCAGTCTCAAAGGGCTCAAGATTCTGCTTCGGCGTTTGGCGGCGCACGGCCCGGATATTCCGGGTTGCATCGCACACCTGCTGCATTCGACTCAGAATCCATGCTGCATCAGCAGTCAAAACTGCGTTGGGAGATGCAATTGCAATGGCTGCCAAGCGTTCTGCTTGGGCCGCATTCTTCTGAACACGTCCGAGAATATGGTATGCCGGATGCTCAATGGTACGGAGCATTTCTGCCGGCATAGCATCGCGGTTTGCCGGTACGCCGACGATGAATCTGTTGCTACTCAAGATTTCCTGGACTGCCCGGTGGAGATCAGCCCCAGATAATGCACCCACTTGGTACGGCACAATCACTTGCACCCCGGCATCAATCATGTTCCGTACGCGCTCGCCGTAGCGACGCAACCGGCCCAGACTTCCCGCCTGATCACCAACCTTGTCCGGAGCCACCACATAAAGTCGTTCCAGTGAGTCATCTGCGAGGTGAGCAAGGCGCTCATAAACGGACAGCACTGACTCCCAATCAGGCTCGGTGCCCGAGGCACGCTCACCGAAGGCCCCGGAGTCGATAAATACGGCACTCCCTCGGTCAAGATGACGCATCAGCAACCAAATAGCAGGAAAGCCCGACAGGCGGCCGGCAACAACGCCAATATCAACCCCGGCATCAATAGCACCAAGCAGGTCAGAACTAGAGGACATCCCAGAGTAGAAGGCGCGTTGAAATCGTTGCACAGGTAGACCTTTCCCAAATCACTCGAAACAATGCAGCAGCGGCACCTGGTAGGCCCGACGCATCAAGCCCGCCACCTCGACAACCTCTACCGAGGTGATGCTGCGCAGATCGCGCTCTAGGCCGAGATGGATATAGCCGTTGTAGCGCACATCCAGTCCGAAACTGGTTCGGGTCCCTCCCAGGAGAAAAGGGGAACCTCCATCGCTGACGACCAGGAAGAGGCCGAATTCGTCTTTAGGTAGGGCGCCGTCCAGGTAGGACATGGACACCTCGAAGCGGGGTGGGTCAATCAAGAGTTGCGACTCGAACCCATGCTGTTCTGCCAACATCCGGGTACAGTCGGCCAACGACAGCAGCCTTCCGTCTTCGCCGCGGGCAGTTGGGCCGGCCGGCTTCTTCGCCATGCCAATCGGGATCACATTTCGTCCTTCCATATGCTCTCCTTCCTTTCCGTCTAAACGTCTGCCAACATGGCCCAGGAGCGCAGGGCATCGAAGGAAGCCTTCGGGGTGTCCGTGTACTTGAGGGTCAGCGCATCCAGTCGTTCGGTCCCCGGGACCAGGGCGGCACGATCTGCCCCGACGTGGCTGGAGAACTTGGCCACAATTTCTTGCGTGGTTTTGGGGCCGATAGGAGCGCGAAAACCCGCACTGGAGGTCGCGGCCAATTCGAGCGCTTGCTGAGCCATAGCCTGCAGCGCTTTGTCTGCCTGTTCCGGCGAGTGATGGGCCACGGACTCATAGGACCGAGATTGCTTTACCTCAGCAGTGGGGACTTTGGAGCCGGCGATCTGCCGGGCTTCCCGACATGCCCAGTCGTCGCCGGAAACACCCAGCAGTGGGACAGCGCATTGCCGCGCCAAGTTAGTGGCCAAGGTAATCTCACCCGCCAGCTGGCCGTCGATATGGACTGCGGTGAACACGGTGTCCCAGGTGTGGGCCATGGCGCCGCCAGAGCCCGCGCAGCCGTGGTAGCCCAAGAGGATCAGCCCGACCACGCCGTGGTGCTGGACCTGCTCCACCATCCCCCAGGGCATCCGGGTACCACTCATCAGGGTTGCGGTACCAACATCCCCCGGCTGAAGGTTGGTACCGGTCCAGTGACCGTCGACAACCACTAGGTCGTAGCCCTGCCCTTCCAGAACATCGAGGACGACCCGCAGATCGTGGCGGAGGGCTGCGCATCCCTCGGCATAGTCCGGGGAGGTGGGCGTAACCTGGGACCACCGGCTGATCCCGGTGAGACCCTCCATATCGGTGCTGATGATGATCGTCTTTTTCATTCGGTAAGAAACACCATGGCGAGAGAGATCACTTCGAGGCCGGCATAGGTCTTCCAGGAAGACCAGTCCAGCGGGAAACCGAGCAGCCACAAACCCAAAGCCAAGGCAGCAGGGAGCAACATCAGGCTCAAAAACACCCAACCGACAACACCGAGTCCGACAAAGACAGATTTCAAGGCCATCAGATCAGATTCCTTTCCGGCTAGGTGGCTGCAGCCACTGTGGCTTCCAGCGTTTCCCGAATATCGAGCAGCAAATCCGTCTGCTCGAACCGGCCGAACTTCTTGTCCCCCACCAATCCAAGAGCCTCCAGGCGCTTCATCATGAGGCGAGGAACGTCGTAGCCCTCATCGTCGTCACACGTCTCGCAGAAGCGAAGCGCGGCCCGCTTTTCTTCTTCGGACATCTGGGCCAAAACCTCGGTTTGGTGCTCGGCGTTCAAGTCGGCCGCCAAGGCAGGGTTACAGATCGAGCAGCCGTCACCAACCAGCTTCGTTCGCAGATCGCAATTGCAGGCCATGATTTGCTTCCTTCCCCTATTCGTTTCTGTTTGTCCAATAGCGCATGCCAAGAAGTACCGCGCCGACGATTCCAACCAGCACGAACCACCAACGACGCTCGAAAAGCTGAATACCCATCGGGCCGCCATCACTCAGCCCAAAAGCGACACCGCCAACCAGTATGCCCATCAGTAGCATCACTACAGCTGGCACTGTGGTTAAATCAAAAAAGCGAATCAACGTCATAACCTGGTCCTTTCCGTCTTGATGTCGATAACAACGACTAGATGTAGTTATTCTAGTCGCGCACCTCGACATAGACAAGCGTTATGCGTCGTATTTCACGACTTATTTGCGACAGCCGTGTCAGCCTTGGCGACAAGCGTCGCTACCTGGGCGGCCGCATTCCCTGCGATCAGTCCCGCTAGGGCGTAAACCCAGTGGGGTTCCACCTCGTTCGCGACGAACCGCTCCGCAATCGTGGTCCGATGCACACCCATGGCGCTGGCGAATGCCTTCTGGGTGAATCCGGCGGCTTTGACTGCCGCTGCAAACTCCGCACCTGTCATCTGTCCTGCTTCTCTGTGAAAAGGCCGCTCGGCGGCCTAGGGGTTGGGGTTGTTCTGTTTTGCTGCAAAAGTCTTTTTAGGCTTGGTCCAGCCATCACGCTCTGCTTAGCAGGATTAGCCAATACTGCCCGCGACCTCTTCCGCAGCTTCAATAAGCTCGGCTTTGATGGCTGCCACTTGGTGAGGGGGCGATGTTTTGCTGGGCATGGGCTCTTGGCACTCGACTCCCGCTACCCCCGTTGGATCGTTATCTGCATCATGTTCCTGGCGTAGCCATTTTGCCGCAGCCTCGATGGCCTCATCACGTCCCATATCGCCGGCTGCAACAAGTTCGGCAGCCTTCTGAGCAATCAACTCGGCGTAGTCCTTGCGGCAATCGTTTTCCGCGTCTTCAACTGCTTCATTTGCTCCGTAACTCATATCAAACTCCTTTCCGATGTCATCAGCCGCGAGGATTAAAGACTTTGATAAAGGCTTCCCGTTCCGATTCCGGAATTTTGGACAAATGTGCGAATGCCTCAGTAGGAAACCGACGTGGATCATGCCGGGTCGGGTTAAACAGTTGCGGTTCCTGGGCGTCAGATTCGCGACTCCCCACGTAGATACCTGATGTGACCCCCGGTCTAGTCTCGATGACTTTGCCGGAACTTTCATCTCCGAGCGTTATTCCCTCTTCACAATACATTAGAGCGATACCGCCAATCGCCGCGATCAGTAATACGAGCGTCAGCGCAACCGTGAACAGACCATCTCTCGGTCCAACTCCATCGACCCAGCTATAAGTCCAGTAAGCAAACGGGGCCGCTAGCAGCACCACTGTCATTGCTGCCCGAATAATCCTGTCTTTCGTACCCATATTCGTCGTCCTTTCCGTAGTTAGTGCACTGCGCCGTTTTCGTCGCCGTTGAGATCCGTGGGTTCGGGGTCAAGCTGCTCCCAGATCCGTATGGTTTCGTCGAGCGAGTCGTCGGGGTCGGCGTCGCCAAAAATCGTCACGTGATCGCCGCACTTCAAGAGAAAGCGGATGCCGGATGCTCCGGTCGGGTCTTCGGTGACCGCCGGCAAGCCGCCGCAAATCGGGCAAGGTTTGAAGCCCGCCGGCAGCGTCACCGGCTGAGCCACCTTGGCATGCTCGGCCAACCGGTATTCCTGTTCGCAGTTACTTATGAACCGCCACGCCGCCGGAAAATGATTCCGAAAGGATGCCAGCGCGTTCAGGCAAGCCCACGCCTCGTCGGATTCGCCGTTCAGATATAGTTCCTTGTCGATACCAATTGTGATGAAGCGCTCGCCGCTCGGCAAGAAAATCGTCATCCCTTCGTCGTCGAAGGTAGCGACTTCCTGCACAGCCCGGAACAGCACGAGCATCAGGTCGCCGATACGGGCAACGTCACGCCCGCTCGGATTGAAGCGATCGACCGGTGAGTTAGGGACTTCGCGGGCACCCCACCAATAATGGCCGTCATCCCGGACGCGCACCATGGGCATGGCTGATCCTGGTTTGAACGGCTCCCCTTCCGGCCGGACAGTATCCCACCAGTCGCAAAGCAGCTTCATGGCCGGATGCCGCTCCAAGCCTCCGGGCACGTCTGCAACGGACTTCGCGAACTCACTTTCGTTGTCGAACGGGATGGTCTCGGCCAGTCGCACGGCCGCCACGAACAGGTGTGGCGGCATCTCGACCGGGCCGTTGGCCCGGTGCGCCTCGCTATCTTGCACGAGGTCGGTTGATTGACTGACTTCGTGAAGCTGCTCTTCCTGGAAGGCGTCGATGCTCCACGCGTGCTCCAGCGGTACTCCAGTAATGTCGACGGATTCTTCGATGAAGTAGCCCGCCAGCTCGCCCTTCATCTCGCCGTCTGCATAAGCCAAGTTCAGTTCCTTGACGATCTGTCGCCGGTCTCGATCAATCTGATCATCGTTTTCAAAGCCCAGCACGGTCACCGGCGAGATGCGCGTAGGCGCACCACTGCGTTCCGGCCAGCAGGAGCCGTCCATTGAATAGGTCACTCCCTTACCCGGACTGAGCTTGATATGGATAAGGTGGCGCACGTGCCACTCATCCCTGGGCACGACGCGCCACATGGCGGCGCTCTCGATGTGCCAATGGAATTCAACGTCGAACTCTCCGGCATCGGGAGGGAGCGGCACAATCCAGCCATTGCGAATCAGCTTTGAGCCGCCAACAAAGTATCGCCGATTGGGATATGGCTGACGTATTTCGATCCCACCTTCAGGCAGCACGTCGATCGTCAGGGAAGTCGTGACGGTCAGTGTGATCTCGTTGCACCTAAGCCTCGCGAACGACTCGGAGGCATTGCCGAGTATTTCGGCAGGCACCAGTAGCTTGGGAAGGATGTGCAGAACCGGGCGGTCGACGTCACCACTCCCGAGAGGTTTGCCATTGGCGGCCACTATAGCGGTTTGGCCGTTGGGGAGTTGCTGTCGAGCGAATTGCATGGATCTTCCTCCACGTCCCTGGTGTTTCCGGACAATAGTTTCTTGAAACCTTACGAATTCATACGGTTGCAGGTCCGATTTCAAAGTATCCCCTCTGTGAGCACAGAATGGGCCGGCGCAGCAGAACCCTTTAACTGCTTGGTTCTACATGCTTTCAAGAAACTATTGTCCGGAAACAGTAATACATCAGATAGCAGTCCCATGATCTATTTCCTTTCCGATCAGTCAGCACAGACTACGGACTGTTTGAGATAAATGGCTTTGGCCTGTTCGATGTTGATAGCAATCTCATCTTCTGGCACGCCCGCACTGTAAATCGCGACCTGTTTCCATCCAGCATCCTGGTCTGCTGGGGTAAATGCGTCGTGGTAGCGAAAATATTGATCTGGAGTAACCGCATTCCGTCGCACCTCGCCGGTGCTAAGGTTTAGCAGGATTTCTGTGCTGGTCCCCATTTGAGCGCTCACAATCGATTCCTTTCCGTATCTAGGCTGCCTTGGCATCTGGACGATAGCCGGAAGTCTGGCACACCGGGCAATCGACGTCGAAGGTCCAGAACTTGTTCATTTTTTTGCCGAGCAGGGGGTGATCGTCTTCATGGGGCTCTTTTTGCCTTGAGTCGAGACCTCAGTTTGGGAGAGCAATCGCCTAGGTAACGAACATGCTGACCCGTGGCCGACGATGGAACAATTCCCGCCTTGCAGATTCCGCTCACATATCGACGGAATAACAGGTCGGCCATACCCCCTGTCGCACAAGATAGTACAGATTCATGAAACCGATGATAGAACGCGAAATCGTGAACATGTTCTCCAGTCGATGGTTCTTCGTGTCCATATTCATGGGCGATTAATAAAATGAGCTTTGCAGCGCCGGAATACCGGATGGAAAGGATTTGTTTACGATTGATGGCGATGAAGGATTTGCCGTCCGTCCATGCTTGAAGCGTGTCAGACTCGCCGACAACGATTCTTCGCCGCTTGGCGTAGCCGCCGGCGAAATGACGTGCGGATGATTGGTTATTCAGGTATCGAAGCTCACTAAGGACAATTCGTTCCTCCTCTTTGAGTTCGCTGTCTTCGATAATCGTGGATGTGTCGTTAAGTTCCCGGACGAGATCGGCGAACTCGATCCATTGGGTATCGTTACCCATCCCCAATCGTTCCCGGAGCTTCTGAACTGCTCTGAAGTAATTCGCAGGAGTTTCGGTATCCAGACGCGTACGGGCAAACATTGAACGCATCACTACGGCAGCGCGACCTTGCCTTTGCACTCTCTCGGCAATCATTGGGTGCTTGTTGTCGTGCAAGGTGTAGAAACAACCGGCGAGAAAATCGTTCGGGGTTTTCAGCTCCCCGAAAATATCCGGAATGAACCGGATTTTCCTAATCTGTTGCCCGGTCTCATAGGAAATTCTATCTTCACCAAACAGCAAGTCGTCCATCAACTTGGCCGCTTCGTCAAGATTGAGTTTTTTTGCTTTGGCCAACCGAAACTCGAAACGCTTCAAAATCGTCGTTTTCACCTTTTGCCATACTGGGCAACGGTGTTCCACCACGGCATTGCGCGCCATATTGGTCGTGAGAGGATGCTTGGACACAACGATTCCACCTGTGCCAAAACGCGAGGCATTAAGGTATTGCACCAGGACTCCACGATTGTAAAGACCAAGACCTGTATAGTCGTCCTTGATGAAGCGGTACCATGCGTTTTCGTCCTCGTGATCCCATGTTTCCTCCGCCGGAAGCTTGTTTACCTGTCTGCCGTTGATGAACACAGGAATTGGCACATAGCGGATTAAGTTATGAAAATCAGCATCGATGCCCCAATCGAAGCCTTCAGTATCGGAAAAGGCACGATAGCCCCAATTGCGTTCGTAGAAATCACCGGTAATGTGGCATCCAGTAATGTTCTCCGAATGCGTCAGCAGATCGTAGCCGAGATCGTTGGCATTTCCGGCGACATCAACACGCATTTCAAAGGGGCCGCTACGCCAGGTGGTTTTGGCATAAGACATGATTTGCCCACGCCCAATACGGAAGCGACCGTAGTACGCATCCCCGTCTTCGTGTGGCGCGCCAAAGATGTCAAAGAAGCTTTCCAGCTGATCTCGGGTGGTAAATCCGCACCCGTCATCGGTTAGGACAAACGATTCTTCTCCAACAATAAGGTCGATTCGTGTGGCACCGGCATCGATCGAATTCATCACCAGTTCGGCCATGGCCTTGGAGAGCGACCCGGCCTGCTCGCGCATGATGGTAAGCAAAATTTTTGGATGAAGGCCGAAAGCACGACGCTCTTTAAAGGGTAGGTGTGCCGCGTGATCAGGATTACTCATTTGGTGAAGTCTCAAATCTTTCCGATTACTTGCTTGGTTGAGCCAAAGCGAGCAGATCCGGCGTCGCTCCATAGCCAAGGGTGTCGCCCTGGCTATCGATCACGCCAAAGGACGGCTTTGACATTGAGGTTGCGAGCCAACACACCTCGACGGCGCCGGAGTAATGACAAGCAACGTTCATCTTGTGCGATTGGATCATCGCCTTCCTTTCCGGTCAGTTGCCCATTACTTTTTCAATGATCCGTCGCCACACGGGCCTCGGAGCATCCTCCGGATGAGTCGTCACCGGCTCTCCTCGCACGCCTTCAATATTCCGCCGATCTTCAAGGCCGAAATCAGGCAGGCACTGCCGACCATAGACGTGTTCCACCAATGCCTGGCTGGCATTATGCAGACTGATCCGTTCGGCAATGGATGCCAGATCAAGAAGTTCACCACGCAACGTGGTGGCCCGATTAGGCATGACGGGCAAAGTCGCCTTGTACTCTTGCAAGTCCAACCGCCGCGAAGGCTGTCCACGCCGCCATCCGCTCCGGTAATACACGATCAACTGAATTTGCCCTTCGGCATCTACTCGCCAGCGATGAGTCAGGCCAGAGCAATGATGGAACTGGTGTCCCTCGGGATACTTCTTGGAATAGCGCCGGACTACATGTGTTGCAGCCCCATCACCATAGATGCCTGGATAGGAACGAGCGATAGCTACTGCCTCCTTGAGCCTCGAAATATGATCAAGGTAGGGAAACTGCTCGCTGCCAGGGATGCCGCGCACCTCGTACTCGATGCATACCCCATCTCGCTCTCGAAACACCATGGTCATGGATTTCCTTTTCGTCGTTAGCTGATGCTGGTTTGAACGGCCTCTCGAAGCGCCAGAACAGCAATCGCAGCGATGGCCGAGCCGGCCGATGCGCCTTGCAGCAGGGTCAGGTGCTCGCGGCCAAATAACCGGGCGATCAACACGCCGGCCGGCGCCGACAGGGCGACTGCTACTACTGACGCTGCGATCCTCGACCCACCACTTGTCATTGCCACGATGTACAAGGCATTTGCCCCGACGCTGGCGAGCCCTGATGCGATGCCGGCAAGAGCACCAGAACGAATCAGTGAGCCCGAGCGCTGCTCGATCTGCAGCAGCCCCGGCAGCAGCACTACGGTTCCGGCCAAGCGCATGACGAAGATCACAATCAGCGCGTCATCGGCCCTCACCTGAGCCAGCAGCGCGTACATGATGCCGAAGCAAAGCCCCGCGGCCGTCGAATAGCCCGCGCCCTCGGCCGCCAGCCGCCCATTCGATGGCGCAGCAGCTAGGCTGGTGGCTGCGATGGCACCGAGGATACCGAGGACACCCAATGGGCTTAGAGGTTCGCCCTGAATCACAACGACGAGCACAGGGATTGTTGCCGCGATCACATTCGCCAACGGAATTCCTACCGACATAGCCGATTTGGACAGCGCTCGACCGAAGAGCACGTCGCCGATGGCGGCGGTAATTCCCGCCAAGGCACCGTACAGCACGGCATTGGACGAAATCGGCGAGCCGGTCGCAATAAAAGGGAGAAGGACCGCCAGGCTGGAAATATGCAGCCACAGCGCCGCCAGCAGCGGGGTCGATCGGCGGGCCGCGATGCCAGCAAAGGCATCGGTGCTTCCCCATAAGCCAGCAGCGAATAGCGCGTGCAGCATGGATCAGTCCTTCATCCGCGCGTAGGGAATATCACAGAGCACCGAGAGGGCGAAAAACGCGCTCCAGCCGAGCCACGCATTGCCCGTACCGATCCCCGTACAAACCGCTGCTGCGATGATAAAAAGCAGTGCGCTAAGCCGGCGTAGCAGCTTTTGACGCTCACGGGGATCAGTAGGCAATGGCATGTCGGTCCTTTCCAGTCAGAAGCAGAGACGGCTTGTGCTTAACGGCACGCCGAGCTTGTTCAGTTTGCTTTTGCTAACAGGCGTCGCCCCAGCCATTGTCAACAGCTCAACTCCAGCCTGGTGGCCTGTCAGCGCAGCCTTCATGAATCGCGAAACCATGTGCCGCGCATCGTCTTTGGCTCGGGCTACGCCAGCATCCGCGCTGCGCCCGCCAGTATTCTTGCTGATCACTGGCATGCGCGTTCTGCGGCATAGCGCTGCCAACCGCTTGCGCGATGCGTCGTCCACCGGCGCACACTGCCGGGCATCGCCGTTCAGGTTGGAGTCCACAAACTGCACCCACACGCGATCCGGGCGGCCCCAGCGGTCCTTTTCCACGGCAAGCACGTACGCTTCGTCATACCACTCAATGCTGATCGTGCCTTGACGCGCGGAGAGCGGCAAACGGGAGCGCTCAAGGAACTTTTCCCGAGGCATCGCTTGGACCATTACCGGCTCACCCGCAACGAAGTCGCACACGTCTTCAGGCGCCACTTTCGTCACATAGCCATTCGGGGAGCACACTTCCAGGCGATTACCGACGATCCGTTGAAAATAGAAATACGGAAGCTCGTCGCGATACCCCATTTGACGCCCAACGAGCATTTCTCGAATTTCGGCTGCATCGTTGATTTGCACGCGATCCAACGGGCGCAAACCAAGCAAGCGGCAGCAAAAATCGGTTTCAGCAATTATTGCCCGCATGTCATAACCTATTCCGGCAAGATCGCCAAGCCCTTCTCAAGGAGGTGGCTAGCGATCAACTCATCATCCGGATAACGCCATCCACCATCGGGGTCGGTCATCATCCGGATTTGAAATTCAACAAACCAGCGAATTTCCGCTGCACACTTTTTCTTATCAACCGGCGTGCATAGCGCATAGATCGCCGCCAGGTCAATATCAACGGTGATTGCAGTTCGCACCTTCATGCACGTTCCTTTCCCGGGTTAGGTCGGCTGCTGGTAGGCCCCGGCCTTGCGAATCGTCATTTTCTTGAGAGAGAGGACCATGCTTACACCCGGCTCAGGCGTTTGATGATGTTGGCGTCGAGGCCAACGACGTAGTGCAGGTACATCATTTTTCGGACCGGGCCCGGCATGGTGCGGCCGGATTCGTACCGCGAACCGCCAGACTGAGACACGCCAAGGGGGGACCAGAAATCGGCTTGATTGAGGCCGAGGCTCTTTCTGGTAGTGACGGCAAAATCGGCGTTGATGACGATGGAGTTTTTCATTTGGTATGTCTTCCAATGTTTGGTTTGCGAAAGGCTTCCGAGTGCCGCTTCCGCGGCTTTATTAATTAATGCGATTCTGGCTGATCTTCTCGCTTTGCTGTCCTGCCAAGGCGTCGCCAGCCCATAGAGCTTCCCCGCTTTGTAGTGATCTGATGCCATGGTAGATCGTTTAATTAAACATCGTCAAGTTATTTCGCATTTTTCTGTATCTTTTTTTGCACCCTGGCATGTGCCTCCCGCATGGCCTTCCGGTAAGCCTCGGCCCTGCTCGGGGCGTAGCCATCGGCTACTAGGCCATCGAGCAGCTTGAGGTCGTCACCATGGGTATCCACCCGCACGGGAGCACCTCCGCTCTCCGCCAGCTTTGTCAGGTGCGCACCGGCCCGCTTAGTGCTAGTGCTGTCCTTGCCTCGCTTGGGCTTCTTCTCTTCAATCATCGCTTCTCTGTGTAAAAGGCCGCTCACGGCGGCCTGGGGGTGGAGGTTGTTCTGTTTTGCGGCAAAAGCCTTTTCAGTCAGCCGGACCTCAAGAGCCGACTCACACTCCCGAGAGCAACAGCCGCTATACTGTAGGGCGTAATTGATGGTGTCGTAGAACGCCACCGGCTGCCCGCAGCCATTTACGCAACTCTTGTGTTGATCCAACCACGCCCGTAACGATGCTGCACGCTCATGGCGCTGTTGTTGCTGCCGCTTGGCGCGTTTCGCGTAGTAGCCCGCCTGGTGCGGCTTTGGCGTGAAACTACCGTAGCGGCCGGATACTTTCATGGTTGCGCGGCCCTTTCCGCCTAGATGGTAACGGTCATAATGGAGCCCAAAATAAGAGCCATTCCGATGGCTCCGATACATACGGCGCCAGCTCGAATGGCCGCTTCGTAGGCACGGCACTTCGGCTGTTCGCGTTCGATCCAGCGCTGCCGCACCTGGGGGTTATTCAGCTGGGCAGTAAGCGCAATCGTCTTCTGACGCAAATGCTTTGCTAGGGTGAGGGAAGTGACAGACAGCACTAACAGAAGAACGCCGAAGAACAACTTTGCCGTCAGCATTTATGCCCCCTCGTGGCAGGTTGACTTGGGTAGAAGAAACTGCCTGCTCTCATACAAATACTCCACTAATTGTGAGTAGCGCAACCATTGATACCTTACGGGCAATCGTCTGCCGCTCGATGCGCTCACCGAGATCGACGTGGAAGGCCATCTGCGCGACCAGGGCCAGAATCAACATGGTCGGAGGGAAGAAGACTGCCATCGCGCTGAACTGCGCCGTCGTTGTCATCGTGATACCGACACCCCAAGCTATTGAAGTCATCACATCGAAGGACTTGGCCAGCGTACTGAGCTTGGCATAGGAAATCACTTCCTTGGTCAGGAGTAATGGAAGCTTGCGCCGCACCGCGAGCCACGCGACAAGAAACGCCGCGGCCCAACCCCAAACGTTGGTAAACAACGAAATGACGTTTAGACCTTCGTGTTTGAACATCCACTTCGCGTAGTAGAACTCGGCACCGGAGTAAATGAACATAACGCCCAGCGCCAGGATCGTTGGGCGATCGAAACTGAGCTTGCCATCGAGGGCAAACCCAATACCTCCGGCCACCAAGCCGACGACGGCAAGGCCCTGCGTCAGCGACACCCGCTCGCCGATGGCGTGATCGATTATCAGGAAGATAAGCGGCGCCACGTAACCAAGTACCGCTATAGTGGTGACGTTAACTCGCTTCAGGACTACTGTGTAGGCGCTCGACATGAGCGTGCTGGCCAAGCCGAAGGCGACAATACCAGGGCTGATGTACCAGGACACCGTTTGCCCGAGCAGTGCGGTAATCGGGATAACCAGCAAGCAGTAGAGGACCACACGGATGGTAGTGGCCACATTGCTGTCAATGCCAGGCGCCCGAGTCATTGCACGCTTGTCCGCAATGTCCTCTAGGCAGTTGAAAACGATAGAGCCTAGCGAGTACGCCTGCCACATAGTCTAAATCTCTTCCTTTCTCGGCTGTCCTCGTAGCACACGGGAAAGCCCATCCACCGCCGGAAGCCAGCCGAGAAAGTACGCAATGACGATGTAAACCGCCGTTGCCAGGAGGAAGAGCGGTACGCCGAAACCCGTCAATGGTTGCCAAATTCTGGCGTACATGAACCAACAGACAGCGACGAAGGCTGCGCCGGCCAAAAGAAAGAACAGCAGGCTCTTGGCAAGCTGAACCAACAAGGCGATACGGCTAGGGTTGTCAGTTTCCATTCTTTGCTCCTTTCCCTCTATTTTTGAACAACGCACGAACCGACTTGCCGCAATCCTGGCAACGCGGATCGGTTTCCGACACCACGCTATAGCCCTCTGTATCTTCAGCAGTACAGTCCCACGACTGGATGTGTCGGGCCTTGAAAACAATATTCGTGATGAAGCCGTTCTTACCTCCGCAGTGCGGACAGACGGTAACGGGTACGGTCGGCGTCATGGCGTTCTTTCCGGTTTTAGGGTGCGCACACATTAGTGTGTTGTGTTTGCCGGCGAATGGTGTCGTATGCGCTATTGAGCAAACCGCGCAATCGCTGGCACTCAGCTTCGAGATCGCGCTTCTGCTGTACCACATGTTCGAACGCTTCCTTCGCGCCTTCTTCGGCGAGGCGCAGTAGCCGCACTTCCTTGATAACGGCGCTACCGGCGACGAACAACTCGGGATCGTAGTTGGCCCCGGACGGCCCATCACCAGCTCGCGCCACCAACACCTCTTCAAATGCAGCCAAAGCGTCAGGGCGCTTCGTGGTCGTCGTCATAACAAGCTCCTTTCCCTGATTATTTGGTCACTAGAGGCGCGGAAGCTTCCATGGTCTCAACCGTCAGGTTCCGGGTGAGGTTTAGGGCTGCTGTAATGCGCCTCGCCATCGCGTGCTTCTCGTCATCACTCATGCCAAAACTGTAGGCCGTAGTTGCTACCGCAGCATCCTTGTCGGCAAAGCGAATGGCATTGTTCTTGTAACCACCCTTCTGTTGGTAAGTCCGACCGACAAACAGGGCCTGAGAAGCCGACGCCTGCTTTGCTTGAACTCGCCCCTGCTGTTCGCAATCCCAGTGATTGCCGTTGTAGCCATAGACGGCACTGCCTGGCTCAACCGGCTTCTGGCAAAGGGAACAGATACGGGCCATGATGATCCTTTCCTAATTAGGCCTGGATGCTGACCGAATGGGCTCGGTAGCCCCGCCGATTGAACCGAGCAGCAATGGCTTTCAGGAGCGGTTCAGCTTGCTCTGCAGGTACGGTGACAGGACCGAAGTGATCTGGATCACGTCCGCGCTTCACGCCAACGTTGCCAGATGGGTAAATGCCCCAAAAGCTCACCTCAGCACTGCCGTTCAGTACCCCTGGAACAGTAAACGTCTTGCCGAACGCGCTGGCAATTTGGGCCGGGCTAAGATGGACCATGATGGAATTCCTTTCCGGCGTCAGTGTTGTGCCGCGTTGGCATTCAGCACTTCGTCCATCGGGAAGTGCTTGAGGTCGTGTACGAAGAACGAATCGGTGTCACCCTCGATGTCATTATAAGGAAGGCAGGAAACCGTTCTGTCCTCCGAGTTTACTGACCAGATGAACCAGTTGCCAGCTTCCGGCGTCTTCATTTGGGCTTGGCGCAATCTCATTTTCGAGTTCCTTTCCCTACTCGGTCAGGCGGTACGCAGGGTACGCATACCGGGATAGGGGTTGATGGCGTAGGCCTTAAAAACCTCGGGGTTGACCTCTTGGCCCAACAGCACGGCATCGTCCTCGTTGTTGGCGATCACGACGCCGAAGTTTTCACGCCCGGACAGCCCGCTGAGTTCAAAGGGGCCGGCGCACGGGGCTTCGTCGTGGTCGCAGTGCGAATTGGTGTCCTGAAAAACACGGCATCCGTTTCCGACTTCCATGGCCCTACTCCTCTCTATGATCGTTGGTCCGGGTGGAGGGATTTGAACCCCCGACCCTCTGTTCCCAAAACAGATGCGCTACCAGACTGCGCTACACCCGGATGTGAAACTCTATGCCTCTAGTGTATCGTTTAATTAAACGGCGTCAAGCTATTTCGCATTTTTTTGCATCTTTTTTTGCACCCTGGCGGAGGCCTCCCGCATGGCCTTTCGGTAAGCCTCGGCCCGGCTCGGGGCGTAGCCCTCGGCCACCAAGCCATCGAGCAGCTTGAGGTCGTCTCCATGGGTGTCCACCCGCACGGGGGCGCCACCGCTCTCCGCCAGCTTGGTTAGGTGCGCCCCTGCTCGCTTAGTGCTGGTGCTGTCCTTGCCTCGCTTGGGCTTCTTCTCTTCGGTCATCGCTTCTTTGTGAAAAAGGCCGCTCGGCAGCGGCCTAGGGGTTGGGGTTGTTCGGTTTTGCCGCAAAAGCCTTTTCAGTCAGTCGGGCCTCAAGCACCGACTCGCATTCCGGAGAGCAACAGCCGCTATACCGCAGGGCGTAATTGATAGTGTCGTAGAACGCCACCGGCTGACCACAGCTGTTTGCGCAACTCTTGTGCTGCTCCAACCAGGCCCGTAACGATGTCGCCTGTGCCTGGCGCTGCTGTTGCTGTCGTTGCGCACGTTTCGCGTAGTAGCCCGCCTGGTGTGGCTTTGGCGTGAAGGTGCCGTAGCGGCCGGATACTTTCATGGTTGCGCGATCCCTTTCCGTCAGCTGGTGAATTTATCCAAGTCGGGCACGGCCGAATACCGTAGTGCCTTTGCCGCCAGATCGCCGGCCCACTGCTCAAAGTCTTAGCCGCCGGGGAATTCCGGAAAGCGGCCGTGTGTGGCTTTGTGCTGCACGGCTGCCACAATTTTCGCCAGGGCCTCTACACAGGAATCCAGTTCCACGCCACCATTTGCCATGTCAGTTCCTTTCCGCTCCTAGCCCGACTTGCCGGTACGATGCACGTTGCCGCCGAAGGCGCTGGCGCTGCCGGCGACATGGGCGCGAATCGCGGTTGAGTGCAGATTTCCCCAGATGCGACCGGCGATGTTATCCAGAACCGGAACCGCAATGCGATATGCGACCAGGGCAACGAAGATCGACAGGGTGAGGCTGAAGTCCATGCTGTTTCTCCAAAAAATCCCGGAAAGCGCCGGGCCGCAAATCCTTTCCGTGATCAGTTAACTTCACGCACGAAGCGCAGTTTGGTCCGCAGATACTCAAAACCTCGCCGATCAATAGGCCACTCCTGAAGGATGTCGCCACTTTCATCAAGGACATCCACCCAGAGGTCATCGAGTTTGGCACCAGGGCGTCCATTCAGATGACCAGTGGCGTCGAGAATCCGAAGCATCCTTTCGCAGCCAGCCCGAGGGCTGTTCGGAAACGTTGTCGCGGTGTAATGCACGACATCACCTCTCACGACCCGCACAGGGCGGAGAGCATGCGCTGTTGGCGCAAGCACCGCATCAATCTGAACTTCATCGGCCATGCCAACCCCTTTCCGTTCTTTCTATGTAATGCTTTTGCCTGAATATGAATGTTTCTGGACAATAGTTTCTTGAAACCCTACGAATTCATGCGGTTGCGGATTCGATTTCAAAGTATCCCCTGTGGGGGCGCGGAATGGGCCGGCAGCAAAGCCATTTCTCCGCACCCCGCCAAGGTGCATGCGCGCTAGGCCCTTGCGGTGTAGGAGGAGATGCAACTCCTCCATCAGCCCGGCGATCTCCTGGGCATTGCCTTCGCAGTAGCCCATCTTCTTCAGTTGGCGCTGCACGTCCTGGATAGACATAGGTAGAGGCTTGTGGCCCAAGTAGCCCGCTGCAAAGCTCATGCTCATGCGGCGAGCTATCCAGTCCGCCAACTCATCGGCAATCTCCTCGGAGAAGCGGCGGACGTGTGAGTCGCTGCAATACCTGGCGCAAGCTATTCATGATGGAAGATTCCCCCGGCTGAGCACGTAGTCCCGATGGCCCTCTTCCCTATCGATTCGACGTGCATTGGGCGATCTGCCTCGCCCAAGCAAGATCGGCATAGGCCGGGGGCATGGCCCAGCTCGGTGCATTGTTCCGCCAGGCGCTAACCGCTTTCTCCCGGCTCGAGCGCGCAAGCGTCTCCAGGTCTTCGGCCAGCTGGTTGTCCAGATGCGGCACCATCGCCGGATGCGCCGGCCGGGATTTTTCCCAGTCGGTAAGGCGAAGTCGTTCAATGACCGAGCTTTCCAGGGCTTCCATGTAGCCGCTCCGAAAATCTTGGTCCCCTTTGTGGGAATTCGGGAGATCCTTCACAAAGCGCTGCTCGCCGTCCGCATAGAGGCCGTGGAGACTTGTGCCGGCCATGATGCGCGCCCTGTTGCCGGGCATCGTGTGAATTACGCACGGCCAATCTGAGTGGTTTGTATGGAAAAAAGCCGCCCCAGCCTCCTTTGGGCTGGTGAATTCCTGACTTTGACGCGTCGTCGGGTTCCAGACGCTGTACTCATTCGTGGCCGCCATAAAGGTGCAGCGCTTTCTCTAGCGGCCTCGTCCCGTTTCGAGGGAAACCGGCGCCCGTTCCGTCGCTTTCCCGGCGCGATAAACCACATCGAGCATTTCGCCGATCTTGGGCACACGACCCAGGTCTGCAATGCAGTGAAGCGATCCTCTGCCTTTACCCAGCGATTGCAGCACCAGACCCTTGTCGACGTCGACATCGACCACTTTCCCGAGGCACAGACCTTCCTTGCTCCGGGCAAAGCACAGCACAACGTCCTTGGGGGTCAGCAGCAGTTGGTGCTTCACGATCGCCGAATCGATCAGCGCTTCTACCTGCTCGGCAGCGGCGTCCGGAAAAGCCAACAGATAATTGACCCGGGCGTCGTCCTTGATGATGACCACGTCGCCACCAAGCTTCAGGCCGGGAAACACCCCTTGCAGCCCCTGGCGTTTGGCCCAGCCCGTAACCCCCTGAAAAGCATCCTGGGTTGCCTCCAGCAGGTCATGCAATGCAGTCGTGGCAGTGGTCGTCATAGCCCCTCCGCCGCAGCAGTGAACTGCGATACCGCCTGCACATACTTGCCGGCCGCAGTTGCCAATTCGGCAACGTCGCGCTCGCCCACACGGGCCATTTCCGCCCTGATGACGTCGCAAATGCCCAGGCCTCGGGACTGCACCAGCTGCAACTGCTGGACCTCATCCGGATTCGTAGATGCGGCGATCACGCTTTTCAGCGCTTCGACGCTCTCAACCACTTCCGCCAACAAACTCTCCAACATTTCGGACTCCCAGTAAAAATCGCCCAACAGACGAACAAATGAAAAGCGCCCCCTGCGGCGCTTTATCGCTCCCGCTCATGCCCTTTTGATTTCACCATCCCACGACCGTCTTGGTAGCAGATGTCAACGATGTCATCGCGGGACAACGGCAGAGACAAACGACTTCTGTCATGCCTCACGATATCGGTATCGTTCCTCCCGATCTTCTGCTCAACATGGTGGTCAGATACGGCCACGACCCGGCCTGAATACATCCCGTCTCTGACACATGTGTCTTGGGACGGTGTTTGAATAGCCAGCGAGGGGACTTCTACGCCAGATTGCTTTACCCATTCCGCCGCATCGTGAATCAATCCCTGCAACTCGAAATTGGAGAACGCAAACGGCACGCCGCGGTCCCTCAACCAACCGGCAATGCCGGCGTAGGCGCTTTTCATGAAACCGAATCTTATCGATACGTCACCGGAGCTATCCAGAAAGCGCTCGCCGGCGGCTGCGACAATCTCCCGTGCTTCGTTCCGTGCAGATTGCGGCCCATATCTGCGCATTACGTCTGCAGCCAGGGCGGTCACCGTCGGGTCCCCGGCTTCTTTCAAGGACTGCAGCCCTTTTTGCACCTTTGAAAAACCGTAGGCCCCCAACATGTCGTCCAGGGAATGGTGGAAGATGCACTCGTGAGCCATGACCTTGTGCAGTTGTTCCACTGATCGAATATTGCTGGCCACCAGAAACACATCCCGATAACCGTTCCGGTGGTATCCGTCGCAGTTGGGGTGTTTCACATCTCCAGGGAGGTCTGCCACCGAGGCAACAACAGTGACTTTCGGCATCGACGGCCACTTACGCCGTATGTTTTCAAGCTCTGCCTGCAAAACCTGACGGGATAGCGGGGGCGGCGTGGTCGTGATCGCGGCGCTCATCATATCAACCACGCTCGAGGCCGCCTCGCTCCAGATTGTTTACGACAATGCCACCATCCCGTTCATATCGAAGATCAACCATCTGCCCTCGCGCAAGCTGAACCGCCTCCTTTGGAAGCTTGTGAGCTACAAGAACACCACGGCCAACATCTTGAACAACGACATCGTGGACCACGCCAACGACTTTGCCAATGAAACGGCCGCTGCTTACCAATTTGACGCCCTCCGCAACAAGGTGGTCAATGAAGGCCTGGTTGCAATGTTGCTGGGCAATATCTTTGCTTTCACCCACAGTCCGATGGCTGTGATCCGGGTATTCAAACCTCGGAATCAAGGCGACCAGCGCATCGGCAAAAGGTGGTTCATCATCGTACAGATCGCCTACCCGGGCTTTTTCCGGATACTGGGAAAGTACGTTCAAGTGACCGTTGATAATGGCCCGATCCAGAGCAGCGAACAAATCATTCGGCGGTTCTGGCCACGCTTTCGGCAATTCCCTCCGCGCCGCGATCAGTGCCGTCAACGCATGACGGTCCTGACCTCGTTCGGTTTCGGACAATACGTCCTGAATGACGTCGATGGTTTTCCTAGGAATACCGTATTTCTGTGCAAAGACGACATCAGGCAACGCGGCCGCAGCTTGATAGAGCGCTTCGCTTACTGTCCAGTCCGTCCCAAAATAGTAATCGCGCCGGAAATTGGAGCCGCTGCCGTGGTTCATATACACCTCAAGAACAAATGACGATCGTTGAAAACTACAGACCACGGCTTCGGTCGAGCTCCAGCTTCTGGTGCTTGACGGAAAACACGCCTCGCCGATAGGCGATGTCCATGCTGCTTCCCACGTCTGGTACTTCAGGAAAGTCTTTCAATAGGTGCGCCGTCGCCTGGCGACGTCCCAGGGACTGAATCACGAGGCCGCGGGCCTGATCTACGTCGAGGATAGGACCGGAGTAGCTTGCGTTTTCGCGCTCATGCCTGATGCAGCTGGACAACTCCGTGTGGGAGACAACAACATCAAGGCGCTTGAAGATGTCCGTGCAAACGGCCAACAACTCCCGTGGGTCCGGAGCGACCGTGACGCTCTTTTCGGCAGCGTGGCCGTGGTAAGTCAACGAGTAGGACTTGCCGATTTCCAGTTCGCCCGTCATTGATTTCAGGTGCCCACTGAATCGGGAATTTCCGTTGTCCTGAACAAAGCGCTTGTTGGTCGAACTGACGATACAACCGATGAAGGGCTCGGGCGTCTCGGAATAGTGATGGAGCAGCACCAGCTGAGCCGTGGTTACGGCCGCACGTCCTTCCCGGTAGGCAATGCAGCAGCTGTTTATCCACGGATCATTGCCCGGTGTCGTTACATTCTGCTTAGCCATCGGCGGTAGCGACTCCAGGTCTTCGCGTCGATGCTCAACAATTTGTCCGGGTTCGATTTCTTGCCACAAATGGGTTTCCGTTGCCGAGACAACTCGCCCCACATAAGTCATATGGGGCAAAGCGTTGACCACGCAGCAAACTGCCGGAGCGTCGTCCAGCTCATGCTTAATGAAATGATGACGCCATCCGGCCAAGAACACCCCGATCGTCGATTCATGAAGGCCGGCCTTGCGCAGCAAGCGCCGGGCGGCCGGCTCATTGCCGGAGGCCATCAACTGCATAGCCTCCGGCCCCTTGTCGCTTAGCACTTCCCGAACACCTTCATTCCGAAAATCTCCAGAGTGTTCCGCAACGAACTGGGTTTGGCGCGGGGTCATGGTTTCGCCCGCCGCTTGCAGAGGGGCGCCGTTAAGCACATCCTCCAAACGATTCCGCTGCGCTGGTGAAAAGCGGCTCAACGCCGCGGCGATCGTCAAGGAATCCCACGCCGATCGTTCGAAAGTAGCGCCAACAAGATCGGGCAGCAGCTGCGCGAACGCCAAATTCTCATCAAGGTGCCGTCCGACTTTGTCGCCCAATTCAAATCGCCACATGCTGTACACCCCTCGAGTTACCGATCCCGACCGGCACTCACGCCAGCCTCGGCGCCCTTGAACGACACTTCTCCCTTGTTGTACGCGACGCGGACAAGATCCCCCAAGCGCGGGCGTTCCTGCCCTTGCTCAAGTTGAGAAAACGGAAGAACGATGGCGCGATCGCGCGAATACTTCACCAACGCGGAACAGTGATCCATGGCGACGACCGCTCCGGCATATTTACCTCGCTGCAGATTCGGATCGGCGATCAACAAACCCAAGTCCTGCGCTTGCTGACTTACCGTCGGTGCATTGACGTCCAAACCTTGGGCGGCCAAAGTCTGTTGAATTGCATAGGCGCCGGTTTCCCGAGCGTATTCGGCAATACCCCCCTCCGCAATGGCCCTGATCAGTACCTTTGCGCCTTCCTCGGAAAGGGAGCTCTGCAACACTTGCTGGACGCTTCCGGGGATCGAATTGGGTAAAGGCCCCACCTGCCCTTCTTTGCGCCAGACGTCCACCGCTTCCCGAACGGTTTCCACCGCGATCACCGCGGAAGCGGTGGCATGCAGATCCAGGATTTCCTGAAGACCGAAACCGACCACGTACTTGCCCGGCAAGCCATCAAAGGCAAAGCCCTGAATGCCGGCCTCCATGGCCTGGCCAGCCACGAATTGAAGGGAGGCGCGTTCCGCGGGAATGACCGATCCGAACAAATCAACCTGCACCTGGGAGCCGCGCAGAACCTGCTGAATGGCATTCATAGCCTTGGGGTCGCCGCGGAACACCGCGGGCTGTTCTTTTGCTGCAAAAATATCGGGCGCGGTCGGCCGTTCGGCTTCAATCTCGAAACCGTCGACGCGCCGGTTGACGGCTTCGATCAGATCATTCTGCACCAGAGTCAGCACCGCATCCCGGCCCCGCTCGACGGCGCCCTCGCCAACCACAAACCCCGCTTCACGAAGCAGGGCTGCGACGCCGGCGCCGTCCATACCATCGAGCACATCCATCACGGCGTCCAAGGAACCCCGGCTCAATGCTTCGCGCACCGCGAAGCCGCCAACAGTCCCCCATTCGCCCGCCAGCCCCATGGCTGGCTGCAGAGCCTCGAATTCACTACCCAGCGTCAGTTGACCGGTCATGATTGCACCTTTATGTACAACTTACCACAAAATTACCACAACTCTATCTTGAATACTGCCACGACGCAAACGTTTTCCTCTATCCGGTCGCTGCCAGAGCGGCTCGGGGCGGCAGCAAATCCGGATCAACAACCACCAGCCAATCCGGCACTTGGCCAGCCAGCGCCGATTTGACTTTCTTTGCCCTTTCTTCAAGCGTGACGAGGCTGGTAATTGTGGTGATGCTAAAGTTCGGATGAGCACGAGCTAGGAACCCGCGGACTTTTTTCTCGTTTTCGGCACAAACTACCGCCGTCACCACGGGACCAACAAGGCTGTCCCCGGCGCGATGGCGTCCTGTCACCACGTGAACATATCGCTTCTGCATCACTTTCTCCGCTTTCCGTATCCCGCTCAACGCTCCAACGCAGTCTGAGGGGCTTGCAACCCTGCTGCGCCAGTCTCTTGCTGGCGGGAAACAGGCGCTTGCCCTTTAAACCATTCTTCGAAGGCATAACCATCCAGCTGACTGACGATCTGGCTGAGCACCCCTTCATAGCCTTCAACCTGTTTCAGGTCGTTCCAGTCAGTGGGGCGTCCGTCGAGAGAACTAAATGAAGGCGCCAGAATGCAGCAGTTCTCTGCCGCAACCATCCCCACCTTACCTGCCTCTGCCCCGCGGTTATTGAAGCGATTGGACAGGCGGACATCCTTGTCTGGGCCGGGCAAGAGGATTTCAACGTGTAGTGAGCGAACTGCCTCACTATTCGCTTCCCGTTCAATCGTGACCCGATAATTGCCCTTGGGTCCCTTGTGCCATTCCCCGTCGGCCTGCACGTCCCCCAGAGAGATCGAACGGCGAGCACCTTCGCAAAGTGCGCAATCGCCGTATCGGGAAACCACGGTCACCTCCCCGCCTTGGCCGGAAAACGGGTTCACGCCGACGTGTTCGGCGATGTGACTGAGGGCTTTTTCAACATAAAACTGATCGTTATCGATGGCCAGCGCCTTGAGCGTATCCTTCGGGAGAAGCGGAGCCGTGCGCTTTACCACCGACTCCATGTTGCCCGCATCAAAGGTCACCACCATTGGCGCACGGCAGGCCTGGTGAAAGTCGAAGCCGGTGGCGTACCCCTCGGCGTACGCCACGATGGAGCAACCCGACTGCTGGAGTGCAGCGAAATTAGGCGCACCCAGCACGAACATCAAGCCGGCTTTCTGGGCGCCCCGCATGAACGATTTCGTCTTGCCGTCGGTGCTGATCGCCTGGAGATTTCGGATCTGGCCCTCCTCATTCTGCAACGGCACCAGGAGATACATCTGATTGGCTCGAATCACGGTCCGGCCGTTCTCCCCATAGAATTCTTTGTGTTGGAGCAGCGCTTTCCCCGAAATCTGCCGCAGGCCGTCGACGGATACGCCCTTGCGGTTAGCGTAACCGTGCCCCGCAGCATCAATTCCCTGGGAAAATACTTCCTCTGCAACCTGCGCCACACGATCCTGGACCTCGCGTTGCTCCTTCTGAGCCAGCTCTTCCCGAGCCCTAGCCTGTTCCATGATCCGCTTTCGTTGCTCCGGCGTCAGTAGATTGCCTTCATAAATCCACTCTTCCCGGAGGCCGGAGAGCTTGTTGGAGATGCGCCCATAGGGGGTCAACACATTGTCTATGACCAGCATATAGGCGCCGGCGTTGTTTGCTTTCTTCGTCTCAACCCTAACGTTATGCCATTCTCCGTCCGCTTTGATCTCGTTGGGAAGTCTCAGCCCGGCTTCTTTCATCGCAGCGGCAAAACTATCCAAGATCATGCCTTCCGTGGCGACGTTGGACAGCCCACCGCTCAAATCCCATTCTTTGAAAAGGGCTCGATTCACCCCTTCCGGCACGAACCATATTTTATGATCGGGGTGCCAGATTGCCCCCAGTTGGTGTACCCGGTCTTTCATATTGAAGGGTACGCCCAAGATAGTTTGGCGAGACTTGTATTGACGCTCGATCCAGGTCAAACGATCGCCGGTCCCCATATCCTTCCTTCCGTCGTTCCCGGTGCTTGGCACCGAACCACTAGCAATCGCTTTTGCCGCCACGTCACGAACACCTTTCTGCTCGAATTGCAGGGCGCGGATCTGGCCAGCGATATCCGCAAACATGAGCTCGGCATCGCCGATTGCCTTGTAAAGGCGCTCCGGCCGCTCATTCACCCATTGCGAGAGGCGTTGCCACTCGGTCGCCGCCAAGGGGGTTGTCATCCCCTCCAAGCCGCCGGCCGCTTCCAGCCAGACCCCAAGAATCTGACGACGCAGTTGCGCCTCCGATCCGGAATGACCGGCTTGTTTAACCCAGGCATCCAGACCAGCGCGAATATCGCCACCTTCGGCCACGATATGAGACAACGTCAGCGCGTTGAAATCCCGGATCGCCATCCACGGCGCCGGGCCATCAATATCTGCCGTTGAGTACACTCGCAAGCGCTTGGCATGACCATCCCCATGCGATTGGTACTGCATGAGAACCCCTTGGATAAGGACGCCGGAGGCGTTCTCCTTCAGGCGCCATCCAGCTTCCTCAATCTGGGCCAGGGTAAAGAAGCGAGGGTCTGTAATCCCGCGGTCCTGTAGCACCTGCAGGGCAACCAGCGCGTTGCCATGGCTCAACGTCTTGACGCCGTCCGCCTTCACCGTGCAGGGCAGTCCTCCAATTACCGCTGCACTGCGTTGCGCCACGAAATCTCCCTGGGCCATGCGCTGGGCGAAACGGCGAATGACTGCCTCACGGTACTCGGCCATCGCTTGCGTTACTTTTACGTCGCTCATGCCGCAATCACCAAGTCAAGAAAATAGGCGTCATACAGCCCGCGAGCCGCAAACTCCGCGACGGGCAGCTGCCTGCCGGCGGCGGACCACGCCAGAAGACGCTCGCGTCCTGTTTCATCGAGTGGCGGGAAGTCGATCGGCAAAACCGATCGGTCGCGCATGGCCAACATTTGGAAACCGTCGAGCATCAGCGAATCGGCATTGTTGAGACCACATTGGCGCGAAACCGCCATGAACAGGTCGCCCCCCTCCCCTTGCGCATTAGAAGCAAAAATCTCAACGGCTACTACGTGATCTTGTACGCCCACGTTGGTTCCTCGCCCATTCGCTCGCTATCAATATCCATGAAATAATGCGAAGTATATGCCACACAGCAACTAATTGCACACCTACCATACAAGGACGGGGTGAAGCCCACAGATCGGCACTTTATGCGAGCTCGCCAGGACGGTGTCGCTGCACAACTTGTGTTTTGCCGCAAAACTCCTGGCCGCGTGACCGTTTTACCGTTCCAGCTCTTGCCCCACCTCCTGCACTACTCCGCGGCCCCCACGCACATTGATTGTTGCCACCTGCCCAACAGTCGGCACGCGGTCAAGCGCCGCGACCGGATGCACGATACCTTGGCCGCGGCCGCCCGATTGATAAACCACGCCACGCTGCATGTCGACGTGAACTACCATTCCAACAAAAGAGCCATTTTTCGCATTCCCCATTTTGAGCACATCGAGCACATCGAGTACGTCCAACTGTACTCCCGTTGCTTTGGCTGTCCGCATGACCGATATCGCGTACTCTTCCAACGACGAGGATTTATTCACGGCCGGCTCAGAAACAATTTCCGCGACGCCGCGCTCTTGCCCTAGGCCACGAAGACCGGTTGCAATCAAGCTTTTCGCTGCCTTCAACCAATCGAGCACTCCAGGCTGTTGGCGCTCATCGGGATTCAGTGACGCAGCCGTCGCAAGTCGCCGGTCGTGCGTGCGTGCTGCTTCGCTCCCTTTATCCCAATCAACCACCATAAACCGGCTGACCACCAAACTCACCGCACCAGCTGCAGCAACACCCAGCGCCACAACAGACGCCACTGGCAAAGCGGTTCCCGCGACGGCAACGGTCCCAAGCCCGCTAAGGGCGGTGCCCACACCCGCCATCATCGTTGTAAATGACCCGGCACTCGTCGCCAAACCTGCCGCCGCGACTGCCGCGGATTGGGCGGCAGTCATCCCCGCGTACATTGCGGCGGTCCCCGCCGCCTGGTTTGCCATAGCGACGCCCAAGAGCCCAGCAATACCGGTTGCACCGAGGCCGGTTGCCGAATATGACGCCAAATCCTTTCGCTGCTGGCCGCTCGCGCGATAAGCCGCATTCCATCCTTGCTCGCTACTGATATCCCCCTTCTCGCGCCATTCATTGAACAGCTGCGCATTGGTCTTGCTCATCTCCTCGGCTTCGCTTCTTAACCGCTTAAATACCGTTGCCAGCATGGGAAATTTCCTTTCTCACGTGTTTCGTCAACTGGACAGCCCAATTCCCATCGACCTGAATGATTCCGCGAACGCTGCAGCGCCGGATATAAAATCGCCGACTGTTGTTTTCTCCGGGAGCTCATCGGTCAAAAGCAATTTCTCGAGGTTTGCCGAGGTCGCCGTTGCCATACCAATCACGTAATTGGCATTCTCGATGTCTTCCAAAGAAAACACGGCACCTTCAACACCACTCATCGTGGTCATTTCAACAACTGCGCACTGCAGCGTTGTTAAGGCAGCGATCGCGGCTTCCCGTTGAGGCAGTTCCAAAATATTCCCCATACGTTCTTCTTCCAAAAAGTTACATCCCATCATGCGGAACTCGCGGCTCAGGAGGCGGTAAAGAGAGGAGAATCAGCGCTCCACCTCGGCGGCCTTGCCGGACATGATCGCTTTGCCGTCCTTGCCGTAGGAAATGTCGACGACCTCGCCAATATCCGGCACCCGGTCGAGTTTGCTGATCGGGTGTGATTTGATGTCATTGGCGCCGCGTCCAATTTTTTGGATTACCGCATCGCCCTCGATGCGCAGGATCTTGCCGGAAAACATCTGAGGTGAGGCCGGCCCGGTTTTAGCCGGCTCCTTCTTCTTGGCTTCTTTCTCCGCTTCCTGAATGTTGGTATACGCCTGGTGGAATACCTGATCGACTTTCGCGTTTACGATCTTTGCCAGCTTGTCTTTGCCACGCTCCTTGGTCTGGCTTACGTCGGCCACCGCTTCGGTCGTTACTTCGCCGTTGCCATCGCGCACCACCGACCGGAACACGGCCGGCATGTTCTTCGCTGGCGCTTTGGCAAAGGCCTTGGCCGCGTCTGCAGGATCGTGAAATTCCTGGTTGTCCCGGCCTTCCTGGGTTACCGTATATACGATCTTCGCGGTTTTCTCGTGGCCGTCATGGTCGGTGTAAGGGTGGACTTCGACGACTTCCGGAGCCGGTTCCTGCTTTGCAGCTTCTGGCGCAGCTTCGGGGGATTCCTGGGCGACTTTCTTTGCATTTTCCAGGGCCATGCGCTCGGCGAGACGCTTTTCATCCTCGAGGGTCGGCTTGTAGTTGACGACCTCAATGTTGGACATCTTCGCTTCCAGCCACGCATTGGCCAACATCTTTCCATTTCCCGAAAGCTCGATCGCGGTCCAGCCCTTTGCCTTCGCCAGTTCAATTGCTGCCTCGTAGGCCTGGCCAGACTTTGACTTGATGACCAAGGACTCTCCTTGGTCGAGCAGGACTTCCTTGCCGCCGCCATTCGGACGATATGCGCCGTGCTTGTCGCGCACGAGCTCGCCGTTCAGCAGGAATTCCGGCTCCGCCAGATTCCGCACGAAATCTGCGTCCTGAAGATGCTCTTCCTCGGAAATCACCTTCAGTTCATACATGGCGGCCCGGTCACGGCCGGACAACAAACGCTTCATGGCCTCCTGATCTCGGGTAATGCCGGCTTTCTGGATCAGCTCGTTCAATTCCCGCGCCATGGTCAATCCGGTGAAATTGTGCATCCCGTCCAGCCAGTAGGGCGCACTCACCACGTACCGGTCGCTCGAGGCTTTGCCGGGCGCCGGCGTCGCCTCGGCGGCAACCGCCGGCGGCGGCAATCCGGCTTCCGCCGTAGTTCGGTTCAACTGACGGCCTGCTGGTCCGATACGCAATTCTTCGACCGGTTCTTCCACTCCGCCGCGAAAAGCTTCCAGGTCCTGATCCGACAAGGCAAGGAAATCCGGTAGAAGCGGCATGCCGGTAACATTCGCGGCATTGAAGAGCTCCGTGGATTCCATCGTCCCGTTGCTGGAATTCCGATGCAACAACTGAACCCCGGTGGCTTTGGGGTCGATCTGCCAACCGTGGCGGGAAGCTTCCGCTCGTGAAATGAAGCGGGGATCGGTCCAGCCGAAGGCTTTGATGGAAGCCCGCAACCGATCGAGGTTTGCCCCGACAATTTCTTCCCCGCTGAACGGGTTAAACGGCAATCCAGCCCGGACCAGTTGATGGATGCGCTCCATTCCCATTTGTGCTGCCATGACTTCCTCCGGTTTTGCTGCAAAAGATAAACGGCAAAAAGGGGAAGCCGGCTAGTTTGCCGTCTTCCCCTGACCTGCTCCCCGCAGCTAGCGGGAAACGCCCCGATCCTGCGCCAGTTGGGGACCGGCGATCAGGCCCTTGCCGTCCTTGTATTTCACATCCATGATTTCGCCAGCCTGAATACTCCCCTTGAGCTTCTCCAGGTCGTGAAGCACGAACTGGTTACGGCCGACGTGCTGCAGGACGAAATGCTTCCCGGTGTCGATCACCCGTCCGAGGTAAGCTTGACCATCCTTGGCGCTGGCGTTCAGCACCACGGCGCCTTCAATCTTGCCGTCGGCAAGAGACTTCAGGCCTTCCCGTTCTTCTTGCTGCTGTCGGAAGACTTCCGTGGTGCGCACCTTCACTTCCCGGTTAAGGCCGTAATCCACCCGCAAATTGTCGCCCTTGAACACTTCCTGGCCCAGATCCGCCTGCTTGTGCAGGGTGATGAAAGCAACGCCCTTCTCGTCATTGATCCCGGACAGCTGGGCTGCCCAGGACGCATTAGCCTGGACGATCTGGCCGGTGTAGGAATGGTCCGGCTGCGGATGATGGATGCCGGGCTTGTAGCCCAGATCCTTGGCCACCTGTGCCGCCTGATTCTGGATTACCTCATAGGCGGCGGCGGTCTCGATCACGAGGCCGCGCATCTTATTGATCGTCCGGTCCAGGAAGGAGGCCTGCCCCTGCCCGACCACCTGCGCCTTGCTATCGTAGGGCACTAGCCAGCCGCCGGCTTCCCGAGAAAACTCGGCGCCGTCGACGGGACCAATCAAGCGAGCCAGACTTTTGTCGTAGTCGAAAATCACCAGCTTCCCGCGCGGGGTGTCCTTCAATTGTACGCCATCCTGCTGGCGGAATTCCCGCATGTCCTTCACTGCGGCCAGCAAGGCATCGGCGCTGGCACCCGGAACGTTCCAGACGTCTTTCTCGTCGTCGAATTTCGCCTCGGGCACGCCCTTGATCTTGTTGACCAAGGTGGGGCTGTACAAAAAGCCCAGCTGGAAATTCTTGCCAACCTGAACGACGGAGACACCATCGCCTCCTGCCAACATCGCAGCCACCTGAGCTTTCGTTGCCATAGCCAATGTTCCTTAAAGAATTACCGCATCGGAGAGAGAGAGCACACAGGCCCAATTTCCTCGGCCCGTAGGGATATTACCATTTAGTTACCACTTTGCAAGTAGGCGGTGTGTCAGTTTGGACCTGCGCCAAGAGCTACCGCGGCAAAAGGCAGGCCAGAACCGGGGGGCGCCTAATTTGCGGCCCCTCTCTCGAATCTAGGCGGCGGCGCTTGGCGCTCCTTGCGGTATTGGCTTCCAGCGCGCGCTGTTCCACGCGGTCAAATCCAAACTGCAACATTACCAAACAGCCCTTACCGAGCTATCTCCCGAGTGCCTCGGTCTGGTGCGATTTCCTGGATACGCGCTTTCTCGCCGACGCGCTCTGAATAACGGATTTCCAGCCGCTTACTCAGGGCAGGCTCCGATTCCAAATTACGCATGTCGTGGATTACCCCGACACGCCCCACATCTTGGACGAAATACCCGCCGACCTTGATGACGCCCGTACCCTCATACACGTGTCCCGGCACGGCTTCCCGGATAATCCACCCCTCACCTTTCAAGTTCTGTGCCGCTTCGCGGGCCGCCTTGTAAAACACTTCCGCCACCGTTACTCCGGCGTCGCTTACCCGCAAAGATCTAGCGGCTTCTTGTTCCACCAACCGTATTTCCTCAAGTCGCTCCCCTAAGCGCTTGATCGCCCGGGAAATATGGGGAGGTTGCACATCATGGAAGGCGCTGGCGTCGACGGCTTTCACTCCTTTTACCAGCACGTCGTGGCAAGCTGAAAGCGTTCTGTCCTTTAACTGGGTTCCTTCTGCGGCGGCTTTGAAGTCTTCTTCAGTCCATCTCATATGGCAGATATCCGAGCCCTATCAGTTTTCAAAACCCGATATTACCCGGATTATCCCCTTTATGCAGGAAAAGCCCGCTAACTGCCGAACTTGACGGCCGATCCCGGCCAGGTTTGTTGGTCAAGCACTTCGCCCCGCAGACAGGGCTTCGCCTCTTTGTGATCGAAAGGGGTGCCGTACCGCTGAACGAAGCGCTCGCGTTGTACTGCTGTCGTGTGGGCCAGAATTGCCGCACGCTCTTCGGCACTGGCAGCCTCGGTGAGGCCTGGAATGAAGGGGAGAGTGGTTTGAATCTTCTGCTCAACAGCACTAAGTCCCCCACCGTGGCCGCCAGCCGCCACGTTTCCCAGCAATTCTATGAATTACAACGATCAGTGAGAGCACATCGCACAAGGCCTCAGGAAGCCCACATCGCTCAGCGATAGCTGTACATCATATTTCGAGAACGGTTTAATATATTACATCGATGTTTTGGACCGTTC
>Ga0209934_1000408_pt1 | contig 74637 bp, 47 predicted proteins | sample ThiBiot_750_plan_2_FD_183950 | JGI IMG/M metagenome (GOLD analysis project Ga0209934, IMG submission 183950) | Wastewater bioreactor microbial communities from Cape Town, South Africa - Thiocy_expt_750_plan (SPAdes) | ecosystem: Engineered > Bioreactor > Thiocyanate-remediating >...
CACCGACGCGAAATTCCGTCACATCATCCGTCGTCGCACTCTGCCGTCCCCGATGACTGAACCGCCACGCGATCGGCTCGCCGGCCGCCAGACACACGTTCTGGTAAATCCGCGACGCCGCTTCCGCGTTGAGCTCAGCGAATTGCGTGCCGGCGCGCGCGTTCACCCCGCTGAACGCGTTCGCCCAGATCTCGATCAGCGGTCCCGTCGTCGCACCAATCCCCGGCGCACACGCCTTGCCCGCCTGGCCCGGATGGTTCGTCGTCCATCCCGGCACCTGCGTGTCCGCCACCTGGAAATAGCAACTCGCCGTCCCCGCCGACGGCTGCTCGAAACCCAGGTTCACGAACGTGCGTTGCACCTGGGCAGAAGCCATGCCACCCGCCATGAGGCTCGCCAGCAGCAAGACTGTCCGCGTCCAGCCGCGCATCGCACGCGACCGCTCATTGCCGGCCTGCGCCCGCTCACTGACTACCGTCATCTTCGCCCCCTGAAGCGATATCACGTTTCTGTTGAACAGCACGGCACGGACAAACATGCCCGGTCGTGCTGCGATCCGGTCAAACTGGAAAACACCGCATGGCCGGCTGACGGAACTATTGAGCCATTTCCGGCAATTTGCGTTGAATACTCGTTAAGCGCGCGGCAATCCGCACAATGCCGCAGCGCATGGTCCCGCGGAGTATAAGACCGGCATTCGGGTCTGGCCCGTAACGCTGCGTAGGGTGTACGGATTACCGCGATCGACCGTCGCAGGATCGCGCGGATGCGTCTCAGGAACTGGGACATGCAGTGCCGGCGCCGCGGAATCGCGGCGGTTGATGCGCAGTGCAGCATGGCGCGCCGGGCCGCGCCGGCGCAGGACAAAGCGACGGAGCGGCGCGACTCAGCCGAGCTTGCGCACGCGCAGGCTGCGTCCCTTGATCTTGCCTTCGCGCAGGCGCTGCAACGCCTTTTCCGCAATGCCGCGCGTGACGGCGACGTAGGAGCGCGTGTCGAAGATCGCGATCTTGCCGACGTCGGTACCGGGGATGCCGGCCGTGCCGGTCAGTGCGCCGAGGATGTCGGCCGGACGCAGCTTGTCCTTGCGGCCTGCGTCGATGACGAGGGTCTGCATCGGCGCGAGCTGGCCGCTGCGCAGGCGAGCCGGCGCAGTCCTGGCCGGCTCGCAGGACAGCGGCCGCCCCAGTCTTTCGGCGACGGCGTCGACGCGGGACTGCTCGCGTGGCGTGTACAGGGTCAGCGCAAGACCGCTGCGGCCGGCGCGGCCGGTACGGCCGACGCGGTGAACGTAGGTGTCCGCATCGCTGGCCATGTCGTAGAGAATGACCAGTTCCAGATCGGCGATGTCCAGGCCGCGCGCGGCGACGTCGGTCGCCACGAGCAGGCTGCAGCTGCGATTGGCGAAGCGCACGAGCACTTCGTCGCGGTCGCGCTGTTCGAGGTCGCCGTGCAGCGCGAGCACCGACCAGCCGCGCTGGTCCAGCGCCGCGGCGACGTCTTGGGTGTCGCGCCGCGTATTGCAGAAGATCATCGCCGAGGCGGGCTTGTGCTCGGCCAGCAGCCAGGCCAGCGCGTCGAGTTTCTGGGCCGTATCGACTTCGTAGAAGCGCTGCACGATCTCGGTCGCAGCCGAGCCGTCGTCGACCTGGACCTCGAACGGCTCGCGCTGAAATTCGCGACTGAGCGCACGGATCTCTTCGGGAAACGTCGCCGAGAACAGACTGGTCTGGCAGTCGCGCGGGGCGAAGCGCACGACATTGCGCATCGCGTCGACGAAGCCCATGTCGAGCATGCGGTCGGCCTCGTCGAGCACGAGCACGCGCAGCGCCGAAAGTTCCAGACTGCCTTTTTCCAGATGTTCCAGAATTCGCCCCGGCGTGCCGACGACGATCTGCGGCATGTGCACCAGCGACTCCAGCTGCACGCGCAGCGGCACGCCGCCGCAGAGAATGGACAGCTTGAGGTTGGGCAGGAAGCGGGCGAGCTGGCGCAGCGCCTTGCCGACCTGGTCGGCGAGCTCGCGCGTGGGCACGAGCACGAGCGCCTGCAGCGGCCCGGCGGCGTCGATGCGCGCGAGCAGCCCCAGGCCGAACGCGACGGTCTTGCCACTGCCGGTACGGGCCTGGGCGATGACATCGCGACCGTCGAGCAGGGCCGGCAGCGCCTGGGCCTGTACCGGCGTCAGCGCGTCGAACGAGAGCGCGGCCAGCGCCTGGGCCAGTGGCGGCGGCAAGGCAAGCGAAGCGGGATCGGACATGGGCGTGGCCGTGCAGCGCGGCGCGGCAGTGTAGCCGCCGGACGCAGCCGGCGCACGCGACCCGTGCGTGCCGGCGGGCGCGGCGCGGGTCAGGCCGTATCGTTATCGACGCTAGCCGTCGCCGTGGTTGCGGCGGAAACGGTCGAGCTCGGCGCCGAACCCCGGCGTCGCCGCGGCAGCGGCTTTGGCCTTGCGGCCGGGCCGGGGCGTGGCCGCAGCCGGTGCGGCGCGGCCGGCGCTCGATCGCGCTGCACGCGGCGCGGTTCTCGCACCGCCGTCGGCCTTGGCCGCGACGGCGCGCGGTCGCGCTGCCGGTGCTTTCTTGGCTTTCGGCGCTGCGCTCGTCTTCGCCGCCGCGGGCTTGACCGTTGCGGGCTTGCGCGCAGAGCGGCGCGGCGCGCGGGCCGGCGACGGTGCGGGCGCGGCATCGAAATGCCGATAGGTCGCCTCGACGTCGCCGGCGCTGAGTTCGCCGTCCCAGTCTTCCATCAGGGTGGCCAGCACAAGCTTCTCGAATTCGCCGGCGAAGCGCTTGACCACCGATTCGGGATCGGCGACGAGCTTGGCATCGACGATCAGGCCGAAATGCACGTTGCCGTTGTAGCTCAGGATCGAAATGCCCATGCCGATGCTGCCGTTCTGCGGCACCCAGAACATCAGCTCGCGCACGCGCGCGCCGGCCAGATACAGCGGCATCTGCGGGCCGGGCACATTCGTCGCGACGGCGGTGGCCTTGCGGCTGAACAGCTCCAGCGCGGCGCGCTGGACGGCGACCGGCGCCATGCCGACCGCGGCGAGCAGACCGAAGGTCAGCGCCGCCTGGCGCGAACGCTTGAGCTCGCGCATGTTGGCCGCGACGCGTTCGAGCCGGCGCACCGGGTTGGCCTCGCCGATCGGCAGATCGAGGAATACCAGGCCGAAATGGTTACCGAGCTTCTTCGCATGCTCCAGCGGTCGCAGATTGACCGGCACGGTCGCACGTATGGTCAGGCCGTCGGCGGCCTGGTCCGCATCGACGAGATGTCCGCGCAGCGCGCCGGCGGCGCAAGCCAGCAGCACATCGTTGACCGTGCAGCCCAACGCCTTGCCGACGGTCTTGACGTCTTCCAGCGGCAGCGGATCGGCCCAGGCCACGCGCTTGCTGACGCCCAGCGGCCCCTTGAACGCGGTCGGCGGATCGTCGGCCAGCGACAGCGCGATCGCGAGCTCGCGCGTGATCTCGCCGCCTTCGCGCGCGAGTTCCGCGGCGAGCGCCGGATCTTTCCACATTTCCATGCCCTTGCCGAGCACCTTCTCTCCGGCGCCGAGCGCCTTGGCGAAACCGGCCTTGGTCGGCTGCAGCAGCCGATCCATGACGCTGCCCTGATCCTTCTTGAGCCAGACCTTGGCCAGCTCGGCATGCTGCTCCACCGACGGCGATGCGTCGGTCAGCGACAGCAGCACCTGCACCAGGGCCAGGCCATCGGCATAGCAGTGGTGAATGCGCGAGATCAGCACGCTGCCGCCGCGGTAGTTCTCCACGACGTGGAACTGCCACAGCGGTTTGGAATGATCGAGCGGACTGGAGGCGAGCTGGCTGACCAGGCGTTCGAGTTCGAGCTTGTCGGCCGCACCGGGCAAGGCGGTCAGGCGGACGTGCCATTCGAGGTCGAAATCCTTGTCGGTTTCCCAGGCCGCCGAGCTGCCGCTGTCGACGGCCTTCTGGCGGAAGCGGCGGAACGCGAGGAAGCGTTCGGCGAGCAGGGCCTTCAGCGCGGCCAGATCGAGCCGGCTCTCGAACATCAGCACGCCGGTGATCATCATCAGATTGGTCGGGCTTTCCATGCGCAGCCAGGCCGTATCGACCTTGGACATCGCATCGCGCTTGCCCCGCAACACTTCGAACATCGCTTTCCTCCCGCCGCGGTGTGCCCCGCGTTCGCTTCCCGCCGTAGCATCGGCGCAGGCCCGGAAAAAAACAATGCATCCGCCGCGCCGGCCCGGCCGGCTCGACAGCGGCGCCGCAGCGACGGCGCGCTGGTGCGGTTCGGGCCGGCAAGATCGGCCGCGACGTCCGGCACAGGTGCCCGCACACTGGGCGGGTCTTCACGGCTCCCGAGTGTGGCGGCTTCCGCGCCGATGCCACGCGCGAGGACTGCTGCACGACGCGATCCGGCGCTGCGGAATCGACTGAAGCGCTCAGGCGCTTGGGGCGCGCCCGGCATAGGCGGCGAGCGCCGCGGCGCGCGATTCGGCCAGATCGACGATCGGTGCCGGATAACCGCTGCGCGCCAGCAGCGCCGGCTGTTTCCACGGCGCGTGGATGTGGTTGAACGGCAAAGCCGCGAGTTCGGGCAGCCAGCGCTTCACATAGGCACCGTCCGTGTCGAAGCGTTCGCCCTGGGTCACCGGATTGAAGATACGGAAATACGGCGCTGCGTCGGCACCGGTGCCGGCGCTCCATTGCCAGCCCAGGGTATTGTTGGCCAGGTCCGCGTCGACGAGCGTGTCCCAGAACCAGCGCGCGCCGTGGCGCCAGTGCAGGCGCAGGTTCTTGCACAGGAAACTCGCGACGAGCATGCGCACGCGGTTGTGCATCCAGCCGGTGTGCCAGAGCTCGCGCAGGCCGGCGTCGATGATCGGAATGCCGGTGCGGCCCTGCTGCCAGGCGGCCAGCGTGCCGGCATCCGGCTCGCGCCAGTCGAATGCGGCGAACTGCGGATTCAGGTCGGCCTGGGGCGTCTGCGGAAAGTGATACAGCAGATGATGGGCGAACTCGCGCCAGCCGAGCTCGCGCAGGAACGGCTCGGCCGCTTCGCGCCAGGCCTCGCCGCGCTCGCGGCCGAGTTCGACCAGACGCCAGTGGATCTGCCGCGGCGAGATCTCGCCGAAATGCAGATGCGGCGACAGGCGCGAGGTGCCCGGCGTCGCCGGCAGATCGCGCTGCGTCGCGTAGCCGCGCAGCGCCGCAGCGCCGAAGGCGTCCAGCGCCGCCGCCGCGCCGGCCTCGCCGGGCTGCCAGTTCGCGTGCAGGCCGGCATCCCAGGGAATGCGCGGCTGCAGGCGCAATTCCTGCGGCGAGAGACCGCCGTCGCCGGGAAAGGCTGCGATGTGCCGCGGCGCATCGGCCGGAGGCCGCGGCTGCAGCGCGGTGCGCAGATTGCGCCAGAACGGCGTGAACACGCGATAGGGGCCGCCCTGTCCGGTCGCGACCTCCCAGGGCTCGGCCAGCAGGTTGGCGTTCGTGCTGTGCGCCTGTACCCCGAGCGCGCGCAGCGCCTGCTTGATCCGCGCATCGCGCGCGACCAGCGCGGGTTCGTAGAGGCGGTTCCAGTAGACCGCATCGGCGCCGCTGTTCTTCACCAGTTCGGTCAGCACGGCGAGGCTGTCGCCGCGACGGATCTGCAGCGCAGCGCCGCGCGACTGCAGGGAGCCCTGCAAGGCCACCAGCGAATGATGCAGCCACCAGCGGCTGGCCGCGCCGGGCGCCCATGGCGCTTCTTCCCGCGGCGCGTGGATGTACAGCAGCAGCACGCGCGCATGCCGGCGCAGCGCGAGCTCCAGCGCCGGGTTGTCGGCCAGGCGCAGATCGCGTCGGAACCAGACGATGGCCGTACTCATGCCTCTATCCCCTGTGAGAGCCGTCGGGCGGCGATGCCGTCCCGGGCCGGCTGCGAACCCTATCGCCATTCGTGCCGGAACATTGCCGCAGGCCGGCGCAAATGCCGCCGTATACTGCCGCGGCCATCGTCAAACCGGAGTGACAACGATGCCTGCTTCCGGCGTCCGTTCATGGATAAGCGATTTCCTCGGCACCGGGCGCCGCATCCCGGAACCGACAGTCGACCGACAGGTTGCGCCGCGCGCACCGGCCGGCGAGGCACCGCTGTCGCGGACCGCGCGCCGCGGCGATACCTGGCGGCACGGCCTGCTGCTCATCCTCTGCGCATTCGCGCTGGCCGCCTGCAACCGCGCGCCGCCGCAGCTGCCGCAGGCCCAGGGCAAGCCCGTGGCCACGGAGACCGCCGCGGAGGCACGCAGGCCGGCCGCATTCGCCCTGGCCGCGGCGCAGGCGGCGCAGTATCAGGGGCAGCTCGCGCTGGTGCTCGAATTCAACCGCACGGTCGTCGGCGCGCAGAGCTTCGACGAACTGCTCGCGGTCAAGGACGCCAAGGGCGCGGCGGTCGGCGGCAGCTGGGCGCTGGATGAAGACGGCAAGACCCTGCGCTTTCCTTACGTGCAGGCCAACGAAACCTATGCGGTCAGCCTGAAGGCCGGCCTGTCCGCCGCCGACGGCAGCACCTTGGGCAGCGACGCGACGCGCGAGATCTTCACCGGCCCGCTGGAACCCGCGGTCGGCTTCGCCTCGCAGGGCAGCGTGCTGCCGGCGCGCGACACGCGCGGCGTTCCGGTGGTCTCGGTCAACGTGGCCGAAGTCGACGTCGAATTCCTGCGCGTGCGCGACAAGGAGCTGTCGACGTTCTTCGCCGGCTACCGCAACAACGAGCGCCGTTCGAGCTACGACCTCGACGCCGACAGCGGCTGGTGGGGCCGCAAGGGCGCGCCGGTCGCGCGCATCGCCGACTCGGTCTATGCCAATCGCTTCGTGCTCGGCGGCAAACCCAACGAGCGCACCCTGACCTATCTGCCGATCCAGAACATTCCCGAGCTGGCCAAGCCCGGCCTGTATTTCGCCGCGATGAAGCGCGCCGGCAGCTTCCAGGGCGAATGGGAGACGAGCTTCTTCTTCGTCAGCGACATCGGCCTGCATACGCGCGCCTATCGCGACCAGCTGTTCGTGCATGCGGCCTCGCTGAAAACCGGCGCGGCGCTGGCCGATGTGGCGCTGTCCATCCTCGACACGAAGGGGGAGAGCGTGCTCGACGCGCGCACCGACGCCGACGGCAACGCGCTGCTGAACTACGCGCTCGCCGCGGACCAGGTGCTGGTCGCGCGCAGCGGCAGCGACGTGTCGCTGCTGCCGTTCAACCAGCCGGCGCTGGATCTGTCCGACTTCGCCGTGGCCGGCCGGCGCCAGTCCTGGTTCGACGTGTTCGCCTGGTCGGGCCGCGACCTGTACCGTCCCGGCGAAACCCTGCGCATTTCCGCGCTGCTGCGCGACAGCGACGGCAAGCCCATTCCGCCGCAGCCGGTATTCCTGATCCTCAGGCAGCCCGACGGCCGCCAGTGGAGCCAGGCCAAGCTCGAGCCGCGCGAACTGGGCTATCTGGAATGGAGCCAGAACCTGCCGGCCGACGCGCCGACCGGCCGCTGGCAGGTCGAGTTCCGTCTCGACCCGGCGGCCAAGGAAGCGAACCAGGCGCTGAGCCTGCGCATCGAGGAATTCCTGCCCGAGCGCCTGAAGCTCGATCTGAACGCGGACCAGGCGCACCTGAAGCCTGGCGAGAAGCTCACGCTGGCCGTGCAGGGCGACTATCTCTACGGCGCGCCGGCAGCGGGCAACCGCTTCAGCGCGCGCCTGACTCTGGCCAACGACGCGCATCCGCTGGACCTGCGCAAGGACTTCTTCTTCGGCGACGCCACGCTGGAACTGCCGAAGGAGGCACGCGATGTCGTCGACGAAACCCTCGATGAACAGGGCAAGCTGCACCGCGAGATCGACGTACTGGGCGAACTGAAAGCAACCGCGCCGATCGCCGCACTGCTGTCGGGCAGCGTCTACGAAAGCGGCGGGCGCAGCGTCACGCGCACCTTGAAGCGCACCGTCTGGCCGGCCGACGCGCTGGTCGGCCTGCGGCCGCTGTTCGATCCCAAGGACGGCGCCACGGCCAACGGCCGCGCCGGCTTCGAGCTGATCCGCGCGAATGCCGCAGGCGAACTGCTCGCCGCCTCGGGCCTCAAGCTCAGCCTCGTGCGCGAGAACCGCGACTACCACTGGAGCTACGACCGCACGAGCGGCTGGCGCTTCGACTTCACACGCAGCTTCCAGACCGTCGAAACGCGCGAGATCGCGACGACCGCCGGCCAGGCGGTCAAGTTCGACGTGCCCGTGGAATGGGGCGGCTACCGCATCGAGGTACTCGATCCGGCCACCGGCCTGACGGCGCGCTATGCCTTCACGGCCGGCTGGAGCTGGGACGACGAGAACCGCGGCAAGGAGGCACGGCCCGACAAGATCAAGCTCGCGCTGGACAAGGAACGCTACCGCGCCGGCGACACGCTCAAGGTCACCGTGACCGCGCCGCAGGCCGGCACCGGTCTGCTGCTCGTGGAAAGCGACAAGCTGCTGTACACGCAGCCGATCGCGGTCAAGGACGCGACCACGTTCGAGATCCCGGTCACCCAGGACTGGGAGCGTCACGACGTCTATGTCAGCGCGCTGGTGCTGCGCGGCGGCTCGGCCGCGAGCAAGGTCACGCCGGCGCGCGCGGTCGGCGTCGCGCACGTCGCGATGGATCGCAGCGAACGCAGGATCGCGGTGGAGATCGTCGCGCCGGCGCAGAGCAAGCCCGAGCTGCCGCTGCCGGTCGAGGTCAAGGCGCCGGCCCTGGCCGGCAAGACCGCCTATGTGACCGTCTCGGCGGTGGATCTGGGCATCCTCAACATCACGCGCTTCGCGCGGCCCGATGCGATCGCCTGGTTCTTCGGCCAGCGTCGCCTCGGCGTGGATGCCTACGACCTCTACGGCCGCCTGATCGAAAGCTTCGACGGCGCCCTGGCCAAGCTGCGCTACGGCGGCGACATGGCGCCGGCGGCGCTGCCGCAGGCACGCCGGCCGACGGCCAAGGTGCAGACCGTCGACCTGTTCTCCGGCGCGGTCAAGCTCGATGCACAGGGCAACGCCAGGCTTGAATTGCCATTGCCGGATTTCAACGGCAGCCTGAGGATCAGCGCGCTCGTGTTCGGCGAGGACCGCTACGGCGGCGCCGAGGCCGAGACCGTCGTGCGTGCGCCGCTCGTTGCCGAAGTGTCGACGCCGCGCGTGCTCGCGCCCGGCGACAGCGCGGCCTTGACTCTGGACCTCAGCAATTTCTCCGGCAGCGAACGCGAATTCCGCGTGCGCCTGGAAGCCGCGCCGCCGCTGCGCATCGCCGACGCGGTGCGCACGCAGAAGCTCGCCGACGGCGCGAAGAAGACCCTGCAGTTCAGCCTGTCGGCCGACGACGGTGTCGGCGTCGGCAAGTTCCGCGTCATCGCCGAATCGGCCGGGCTGAACCTGCGCCGCGACTTCGAGATCGCCGTGCGCCCGGCCTGGCCGGCCGTGCTGCGCTCCGCGCCGCAGGTGCTGCAGCCCGGCGCCGGCCTCGGTCTCGGCGTCGGCGCGATGGAGGGGCTGATTGCCGATTCGGTCAGCGCCGATCTCAGCGTCAGCGCGCTGCCGCCGCTGCCGTTCGCCAGCGCGCTGCGCGGTCTGCTCGGCTATCCCTACGGCTGCGTGGAACAGACCACGAGCCGCGGCTACGGCGTGCTCGTGCTCGATGCCGACAACGCGAAGAATCTCGGCATCACGCCGCTGCCCGAAGCGGCGCGCCGGCGCCTGCTCGACGAGACGATCAGCCGTATCTCGGCCTTGCAGGTGCCGTCGGGCCATTTCTCGATGTGGGGCGGCGAAAGCGCGGTCGACACGATGCTCACACCGTACGTGACCGAGTTCCTGCTGGATGCTCGCGACGCCGGCTTCGCCGTGCCCGAGAGCGTGCTGCAGAACGCGCTCAAGCGGCTCAATGACGATCTGCTGTCCGGCGGCCATCCGTACTACGCCTACGACAACGCCGATCATCTGCGCTTCGCCGATCAGGCCTGGTCGGCCTATGTGCTGTCGCGCGTTCAGCGCGCGCCGCTGGGCACCCTGCGCGCCCTGTTCGACAACGAGCGCGGCAAGTCGCTGACCGCCTTGCCGCTGGTGCATCTGGGCATCGCGCTGCAGGCCAGCGGCGACGCGGCGCGCGGACAGAAGGCGCTGGACGAGGCGTTCGCCAAGACCGTCGAGCGGCCGCGCTGGCTAGGCGACTACGGCTCGGAACTGCGCGACGCCGCGCTCATGGTCGCGCTGACCCATCGCGCCGGCGTGAACAAGCCGGCCTACGACGAGTCGGTCGTCGCGCTCGGCCGCGAACTCGTCGCGCGCAGACCGGAGCAGCGCCTGCACTGGCTCAGCACGCAGGAACAGGCTGCGCTCGCGCGTCTGGCCAAGGCGCTGATCGCGCAGGGCGACACGAAGGTCGGCGGCACCCTGAGCCTCGGCGGCACGAGCGAGACGGTGACACCCGCGACGATCTGGAGCCGCCGCTTCGACGCGGCCGCGCTGCGCGCCGGCGTGCGCTTCGTGCCCGATGCGACCGCGCCGCTCTACGTCAGCGAAGACGTGGCCGGCATACCGAAGACCGCGCCGGCCGCCGACGACAGCCAGATCCGCATCCGTCGCCAGTGGTATGCGCTGGACGGCACGCCCTGGGACGGCGGCGCGCTCAGGGAAGGCGAAGGGCTGATAGTCGGAATCAGCATCGAGGCCAAGGAAGCCGTGCGCGACGCACTGCTGATCGACCTGCTGCCCGGAGGTCTTGAGATCGAGAACTTCAACCTGACCGATGCGAGGCAATGGGCCGACGTCGTGGTCGACGGCGTGCAGATCGCCGAGCGTGCCTATGCCGCCGACCTGCGCCATGAGGAATTCCGCGACGACCGCTACGTCGCCGCGCTGAATCTCTCGGCCGGCCGGGAGGCGCACGTGTTCTATCTCGTACGCGCGGTCTCGCCGGGCGACTACCGCGTGCCGCCGACCACGGTCGAGGACATGTACCGGCCGCAGATCCGCGGCATCGCGCGCAGCGTGCCGGCGCGCGTGACGGTCGTGCAGCCATGAGCGCGGCCGGTCCGAGGTCGATCCGACTGGCTGTGGATTGCGGTGGCCGCGAAGGGTATCGGACGGTGAAGGTGTGAGGCTAAACCCATCCCCACCCAACCCTCCCCTTGAAGGGGAGGGCTTGTCCCGGCGCCTTGAGCGGGAGGGCTTGTCCCGGCGCCTTGGGCGGGAGGGCTTGTCCCGGCGCCTTGGGCGAATGGACTTGTCGCGGCCCCCTGGAGCAAACGGCTTAACCTTTTCGCGCGAAACGGAAGACCTGTCGCAAGCCCGGCCCTCCAAGCCCTCCCCTTCAAGGGGAGGGTTGGGTGGGGATGGGTTCCGCGCCCCGGCATTGCGTCCGACAGCCGAGCAATCCGAGCGGAAAAGCCGACCCGCGCAGCGCTCAAGCCGAACCAATCCGGCCTACCGGCTCAGCGGACCTTGGCCATGTCGGACGCTGCACGCGCCGAGGGCCCGCTTTCATCGCCGACGACGCGCAGCGTAGCGATGCGCGTGCTCGCCCTCGCCCGCCGCAGCCTCCGCCGCCGCTGGCTGCGCAGGCTAGCGATCGCGACGCTCGCGCTGCTGCTCGCCGCGCTGGTCCTCGATCGCCTGTTCCCCCTGCCGCTGCCGTCCGAGCGCGACGGCAGCAGCGTCGTGCTCGCACGCGACGGCACGCCGCTGCGCGCATTTCCCGACGCCGACGGCCTCTGGCGCTATCCGGTCACGCCAGAGGCCGTGTCGCCGCTGTATCTGCAGGCGCTGCTGACCTACGAGGACCGCTGGTTCTACCGCCACCCGGGCATCAACCCGCTGGCGCTCGCGCGCGCTGCCGCGCAGCGCCTGCGCTACGGCCGCACGGTCTCGGGCGGATCGACCCTGACGATGCAGGTCGCGCGCATCCTCGATCCGCATTCGCGCAGCGCGCTGGGCAAGCTCAAGCAGGTACTGCGCGCGCTGCAGCTCGAAGCGCACCTGAGCAAGGACGAGATCCTGACCCTGTATCTGAACCACGCGCCGTTCGGCGGCACGATACAGGGCGTGGAAGCGGCCTCCTGGGCGTATCTCGGCAAACCGGCCAACCGGCTCAGTCATGCGGAGGCCGCGCTGCTCGCCGTGCTGCCGCAGGCGCCGAGCCGGCTGCGCCCCGACCGCAATGCCGCAGTCGCGCAGCGCTATCGCGACAAGCTGCTGGAGCGCATGAACGAACTCGGCGGCTGGGACGCCGCCACGGTGGCCGATGCGCGGCGCGAGAACGTCGCTGCACGCAGCCTGGAACCGCCGCTGGACGCCGCGCTGCTGGCCCAGCGCCTGCGTGCGGCACTGCCCGGCGCGCGCCACATCCGCTCGACTGTCAACCGCGAGCTGCAGGCGGCGATGGAAGCGCGCGTGGAAAACTATCTCGCGCGCCTGCCCGAACGTACGTCGGCCGCGCTGCTGCTCGTCGACAATGCCAGCCTGCAGGCGCTGGCCTATGTCGGCTCCGGCGCCTACGCCGATCCGCAGCGCCTGGGCTATGTCGACATGGTGCGCGCGGCGCGTTCGCCGGGTTCCACCTTGAAACCGTTTCTGTACGGCCTCGCACTCGACGACGGGCTCATTCATTCCGAAAGCCTGCTCGTGGATGCGCCGCAGTCCTTCGGCGACTACCGACCGGGCAACTTCGACCAGGCCTTCAACGGTCCGGTCGCCGCGGCCGACGCGCTGCGTCTGTCCCTGAACGTGCCGGCCGTGGACCTGCTCGACCGCGTCGGTCCGGCGCGCTTCGCCGCGCGCCTGGCCAATGCGGGGCTGACCCTGCACTGGCCGCGCGGGGCCGGGCCCAATCTCGCGCTGATCCTCGGCGGCACCGGCGCGACGCTGGAAGATCTGGTCGGCGCCTATGCCGCACTCAATCGCGACGGCCTGGCCGGCCGCGTGCGGCTGCGCGCGGAGGACGCCTTGACCGAGCGCCGCCTGCTGAGTCCCGGCGCCGCCTGGATCGTACGCAGCATGCTCGAAGCGAACCCGCGGCCGGGCCAGAGTCGCGACACCTTCGATCCGGGCCGGCGCGCGCGGCTGGCCTGGAAGACCGGCACGTCGTACGGTTTTCGCGACGCCTGGGCGCTGGGCACGACGCGACGCTATACGGTCGGCGTCTGGGTCGGACGACCCGACGGCACGCCGGTACCCGGCCAGTATGGCGCCGTCACCGCGCTGCCCTTGCTGTTCCAGGCCGTCGACAGCCTGCCGCGCTCGGCCGAGGACGCCGCGCCGGCCACGCCGCCGGCCAGCGTGACCGAAGCCGAGATCTGCTGGCCGCTCGGCACCGCATTCGAGCCGGCGCAACCGCAGCTGTGCCAGCAGAAGCGCAAGGCCTGGATACTCGACGGCGGCATCCCGCCTACCCTGCCCGAACGCGACGTCGGCCACTGGCACGACGCGCGCCTGCGTCTGCGTGTGGACGCGCGCAGCGGACTGCGGCTCAGCGGCGGCTGCGGCGCGGCACAGGAACGCCCGATCGTCGTCGCACGCTGGCCGGCGCTGGCCCAGCCCTGGCTGACGGCCTGGCAGCGCAAGGCGGCGCAGCTGCCGGCGCTGGCGCCGGGCTGCGCCGACGACGGCCTGGACGGTGGCGCCACCTTGCGCATCGCCGGCGTCGCGCCCGGCAGCAGCCTCGTGCGCGCGCCCGGCAGCGCGCGGCCGCCGCACCTGTCGCTGCGCGCATTGGGCGCCCAGGGTGTCGTGCAATGGCTGGTCAACGGCCGCATCGAGGCCGCGATCGACGCGTCGCGGCCGTTCGAGCACGACTTCGACGTCGCCGGTCCGCAGGCCATCACGGCGCTGACGGCGTCGGGAAACTATGCACGAGTGGAAATCCAGGTACTGCGCTGAGCGCCGCCGGCCCCGTCCTGCGGCGCGGGACTATTCGGGCACGTCCGCCGCGTCTGCCGTCGACGGCTGGAACGGATAGACCGTGATGCGCAGATCCGCGGCGAACCCGGCGATGCGGCGCAACTGATCGCTGCCGAGCAGGGCCAGGCACGGCGGCCCATCCGTGCCGCCCTCGAAACCGTAGTCGAACACGCGTCGGTCACAGCGCTGCCACAACGCCTGCAACGGCGGCGGCAGTGCCTCGAGCAAGGTCAGGAAATGCTCGGTGCAGGCCGCGGCGTCCTCGCTCAGCGCGCCGCGGATCACCGCCTCCAGCGCGAGGCGGAAGCGGCCGGCATCCTCCTCGCAGTGCAGCACGAAGACCTTGTTGCCGAAATGCGCGGCCAGCGGCGCGAGATCCTCGTCCGATTCCAGCTCCAGATCGAGGTTGATGAAACTGGCGGCAGCTGAACCATTCATGCGCAAGCACCCGCAGCGATGATACGGAGACGGCCATCCTCGCACAGGTCGCGGCGGCGCGACGCCGGCGACGGATCGCCCGCCGCGCGGCGCCGTTACCGGTGCGGCGGCGCCTTGCGCAGATGGACGACGAGCTGCACGAACCGCCACAACGCCGCCGCGACGAACAGCAGCAGCCCGAGCAGGAACGCGGTCGACGGCAGCTGCGGCGGCTGCAGCCGGTTCGCGCAGACCACGAGCGCCTGCACGTAGCCGAGGAACAGCATGAGCTGCACGGCGAACGCGGCGTTCTGGCGGCAGAGGAAATCCACGGTCGCCGCGCGGCGCTCGGGCGCGAGCCAGTAGTCCCGCCGCGGCAGGTTCAGCGGCGTGCGCGGGTTGCGCAGCAGCCGCTCGGACACGACGGCGACGAACAGCGGCAGCGCCACGGCGAACACGAGGAAGAACACGAGATAGCCGGCGCGCGGCATCGCCGCATCGGCACGGCCGCCGGCATCGAAATGCGCGGCGACCTGCGCCGGTAGCAGCAGACCGGTCAGCACGACGAATGCGGCGACGCCGGCGGCGGCGGCGAATACCGGGGACAGCGTGGGGGATCGCATCGGCGCTGCGCCAGGGAACGGGACGGTTCAGGCTAGCGGCGTGCGCTGCCGTGGTCCAGCGGCGATCCGCGATCGTGCGCACGCGCGGCGCGCGACCGGCGCAAGCGCGGCGCCGCATACCCCGCGGCGGCTCAATGCCGCCGCAGCGGCCGGGGTTCGGCCAGCGGCAGCGCCGCGGGTTTGGGGTCGCTCCCGGCCGTGCCGCAGGCGCCGCAGCTGCTGCAGCCGCCCGAGCTCGCGCAGGCGCCGCCGACGCTGGCCGGAATCCGCGCGCGCAGCGCGGCGCCGCGACGGCGCAGCACGCCGGGCAGCCGCGCCGACTCCAGCAGATCGGCGGTACGCGCGAGCACACGGCCCCAGACCGACGGCAGGTACTTGCGCAGCACGCTGAACGCGCTGGCCGCCACGAGCACGGCGACGATCGCATACTGCCAGGCCAGCGACGCGCTCATGAGGTCAACGCCCGCGTGATCTGGTAGGTGATGAACGAAGCCGCATAGGCCAGCGCGAACAGATAGCCCGCGGCGATCCAGACGTTGCGCCAGGAATTCGTCTCGCGCCGGATCACCGCGAGGGTGGAAATGCACTGCGGCGCGAAGATGTACCAGACCAGCAGCGACAGCGCCGTAGCCAGCGGCCACTGGCCGGCGATCAGCGGGCCGAGTTCGGCGGCGATGGTGTCGTCGCTGCCCGACAGCGAATACACCGTGCCCAGCGCCGCGACCGCGACTTCGCGCGCGGCCAGGCCCGGAATCAGCGCGATGCAGATCTGCCAGTTGAAGCCGACCGGCGCGAACACGACTTCGAGCGCACGGCCGATACGGCCGGCGAAGCTGTAGTCGATGGCCGGTCCGGTCGCGCCTTCGGGCGGCGCCGGGAAGCTCGACAGGAACCACAGCAGTACGGTCAGCGCGAGGATGATGCCGCCCACGCGCTTGAGGAAGATCCAGGCGCGCTCCCACAGGCCGATGGCCAGATCGCGCGGATGCGGCCAGCGGTACGACGGCAGCTCCAGCAGCAGCGCATGCTCGCTGCGATCGCGGCGCAGGCGCTTGATCACGAACGCCACGGCCAGCGCGCTGACGATGCCGGCGACGTACAGCGCGAACAGCACGATGCCCTGCAGGTTGAACAGACCCGCCACCGTGCGCTGCGGAATGAACGCGGCGATCAGCAAGGTATAGACCGGCAATCGCGCCGAGCAGGTCATCAGCGGCGCGACCATGATCGTGGCCAGGCGGTCGCGCGGATCCTGGATGCTGCGCGTGGCCATGATGCCCGGGATCGCGCAGGCGAAGCTCGACAGCAGCGGGATGAACGAGCGGCCGCTCAGGCCGGCCTTGAACATCAGCCGGTCGAGCAGGAAGGCCGCGCGCGGCAGATAGCCGGACTCCTCCAGCGCGAGGATGAACAGGAACAGGATCAGGATCTGCGGCAGGAACACCAGCACGCTGCCGATGCCGGCGAACACGCCGTCGGCGAGCAGGCTGCGCAGCGGTCCTTCGGGCAGCGCGGCCACACTCCAGCCGCCGAGCGCCTTGATGCCGTTCTCGATGCCATCCATGAGCGGTTCGGCCCAGGAGAACACACTCTGGAAGATCAGGAACATCAGCACGCCGAGCAGCACCAGCCCCCAGAGCGGATGCAGCGCGATGCGGTCGATCGCATCGTCCGTCGCCGCCGTGCGCGTAGGCATGCTCACGGTCGCGGCGAGCAGGCGGCGCACTTCCGCGTGCAGGTCCAGATCCGCATCGCCGGTGGGCGGCAGCGGCGGCAGCGGCCCGTCGATGCGTTCGACGAGCGCCCGAGCGCCGGCGCGCTTGACCGCGACCGTCTCGATGACCGGAATGCCGAGCTCGCGCTCCAGCGCGGCGATGTCGATGCGGATGCCGCGACGCGCGGCCGCGTCCATCATGTTCAATGCAAGCACGACCGGCACGCCGAGCCGGCGCACTTCGAGCACGAAGCGCAGATGCAGGCGCAGGTTGGTCGCGTCGGCGACGCAGACCAGCAGGTCCGGCCGCGTCTCGCCGGCAGCGATGCCGAGGCAGACGTCGCGCGTGATCGCTTCGTCGGGGCTGGCGGCATCGAGGCTGTAGGCGCCCGGCAGATCCAGCAGATCGACGACGCGGCCCGACGGCGCGATGTAACGACCCTGCTTGCGCTCGACCGTGACGCCGGCGTAGTTGGCAACTTTCTGCCGGCTGCCGGTCAGCAGATTGAACAGCGCGGTCTTGCCGCAGTTGGGATTGCCGACGAGGGCGATGCGCAAAGCCGTCTCCGCGCTGCTCATGGGGTTGCTCCGGCGCTCTGCAACCGGACCCGGGCGGCCTCGCTGCGGCGCAATGCGAAACGCGTGAAACCGATCTGCACCAGCAGCGGATCGCCGCCGACGGGCCCGCGCGTCACGAGTTTGACCGGCTCGCCGGCGACGAAGCCCAGATCACGCAGGCGCCGGGCGATGGGATCGGCGCTGCCGACGTCCTCGACCTCGCGCACGACGGCCGTGTTGCCCGGAAGCAGTTCGGAAAGTCGCACAGGCAGATACGCTTTGAATAAGAATGGTTCGCGATTATATCCGAACACGGCGGTTGCGGCGCTTCGACCTTTGCAGGCCCAGTCCAGGGCGATCCGGGCGGCACTGGCACCGGCAGCGACGTCGGCCTGCTCCGATCCGGGGTCTGATCCGGATCAGATCTGTCGGAGCGCGGTCCGGCAAGACGCATCCGGGCCGAGTCAATGCGATCCCGCGAGTACCGGTGCGGCCTGCCGGGATCGAGACTTGCTCCAGGCCCGATGCAGGGAACCTCGAGAAAGTGTCGGAACGACGGTTTTTCGAGTCGCCGAGTCCGGCGCTGATCCGGACTCGTCCGCGCTGATCCAGCGCTGACGCGCGCGATCGCGAACGGCACGTCACCGTGCCGCAGGCACCTGGGCGTTTTTCGAGGTGCCCCGTATCGGGCCGTGGGCTGGCGCAGATACCTCAGTCCCCAGTTCATGCGACCCGGCGAACGCCGGTACGACCCGCTGAGATCGGGGCGCTATCGGGAACCGCCATATCGGTCCGTGATCCGGCGCAGATGTCTGGACCTGACACTCGGCCCGGCCCACGGCGCCCCGCTATCATCGGCTTTTCCCGGAGGGAGGGATCCATGACCGCCACTGTCGCGCTTGCCGTCCGCGGCGCCGCCGCCGAGGTTCGCCTGAACCGTCCCGGCGTACACAACGCCTTCGACGAGCAGTTGATCGCCGAGCTCACGGCAACCCTGCAGCGCCTGGATGCGGACCCGGCCGTGCGCGCGGTCGTGCTGACCGGCGAAGGCGCGTCGTTCTCCGCCGGCGCCGACCTGAACTGGATGCGCGCGATGGCCCAGGCCAGCGAGGCCGACAACCTGGCCGACTCGCTGAAGCTCGCCGCGCTGATGCGCACCCTGAACTATCTGAGCAAGCCGACCATCGCCCGCGTCAACGGCGCCGCCTACGGCGGTGGGGTCGGTCTCGTCGCCTGCTGCGACATCGCCATCGGCGTGGCGTCGGCCAAGTTTTCGCTGTCGGAGGTCAAGCTGGGTCTCGTGCCGGCGGTGATCTCGCCGTACGTGATCGCCGCGATCGGCGCCCGCGCGGCGCGGCGCCTGTTCATCACCGGCGAAGTGTTCGACGGCACCGAGGCCCGCCGGATCGGCCTGCTGCACGAAGCCGTCGCCGCCGACCAGCTCGACGCCGCCGTGGATCGCAGCCTGCACTGGCTCGGCAAGGGCGGACCGCTGGCCCAGGCCGAAGCCAAGCGCCTCGCGCTGGCCATGGCCGGCATGACGCAGGAAGGTCAGCAGACCGTCGACGCGGACACGTCCGCGCTGATCGCACGCCTGCGCGTCTCCGCCGAAGGCCAGCACGGCCTCGGCGCCTTCCTCGACAAGCGCGCGCCGGATTGGGCTCGGGAAGGCTGATTGCTGCGATGGATTCGGGCGGGCGGCGCGAACCCCATCCCCACCCATACCCTCCCCTTGAAGGGGAGGGTTTGATACGGCGTGCGCCGATGGAAGAGAACCGCGCAAGAATTGCGCACGGCTGGCCGGTTCCAACATCTGAGAGATCGCGGGAAACACCCTCCCCTTCAAGGGGAGGGTATGGGTGGGGATGGGTTTTTGCCGCAGCGCCGAACCTCATCTCAGAATCCACCGAGCCCACGACGCGCAAAACGCCGATGCCTGCAGCGGAGGACCGTCACATCCTCGTCGTACCCCGGCGAGGAGACACCCCATGCACGGCCAGACGAACGCCTTCATCCGCCGCGCGAAGATCGCGCGCCGGCTGCGCCGCGATGCCACCGACGCCGAACGCCGGCTCTGGCGCCACCTGCGCCTGCGCCAGCTCGACGGCGCCAGGTTCCGGCGTCAGCATCCGGTCGGCAACTACGTGGTCGATTTCGTCTGCCTCGAACGCCGGCTCGTCATCGAAGTTGACGGCGGGCAGCATGCCGACGCGCGCGACGAACGGCGGGATCGCGATCTGCAGCGGCGCGGCTTCGCCGTATTGCGCTTCTGGAATACGGAAATACTCCGCGACGAGGAATCCGTGCTCGTACGGATCTTCGACGCACTGCTCCAAGGCGCCGCCGACCGGCGACGCGAAACCGATCAAGGACTTCTGACATGCTCGACCACATCGGCATCACCGTCGCCGACTTCGACCGCAGCCTGCGCTTCTACACCGACGTGCTCGCGCCGCTGGGGTACGACATCGTCATGCAGGTCACGCCGGAAATGACCGGCACCGACGCGCGCCATGCGGGTTTCGGCAAGGATGGCAAGCCGGATTTCTGGATAGGCACGGGCGGCGAGCCGACGCGCCATGGCCTGCACCTGGCCTTCGCCGCGGCCGACCGCGCCGCGGTCGATGCCTTCCACGCGGCCGCGCGGGCCGCGGGCGCGCGCGACAACGGCGCACCGGGCCTGCGGCCGCACTATCACCCGAACTACTACGGCGCTTTCGTCATCGACCCCGACGGCCACAATATCGAAGCCGTCTGTCACAAGCCGGCCTGACCGGTCACGATCCGCACGCGACACCCACCCTGCTCCGCCGCGCCGCGAAGGCCGGCCGCCACCGAACGGAAGGCTCACGATGCAAGGACTGTTTTCCAAGGTACTCATAGCCAACCGCGGCGAGATCGCCTGCCGCGTGATCCGCACCTGCCGCCGCCTCGGCATCGCGACGGTCGCGGTGTATTCCGACGCCGACGCGACCGCCCAGCATGTGCGCCTGGCCGACGAGGCCTGGCCGATCGGCGGCTCGCGGCCGGCCGAATCCTATCTGCGCGGCGAGGTGATCCTCGACGTCGCGAAGACGAGCGGCGCCCAGGCCATCCACCCGGGCTACGGTTTCCTGTCGGAGAACGCCGATTTCGCCGATGCGGTCGAAGCCGCCGGTCTCGTGTTCATCGGACCCAGCGCCGCGTCGATGCGCAAGATGGGCTCCAAGGCCGGCGCCAAGATCCTCATGCAGGAACACAAGGTTCCGGTCGTGCCGGGCTATACCGGCGAAGATCAGGATCCGGCACTGCTCGCGCGCGAGGCCGACCGCATCGGCTATCCGCTGATGATCAAGGCCGCCCACGGCGGCGGCGGCAAGGGCATGCGCATAGTGCGCGCCAGGGAGGAATTCGCGGCGAATCTCGAATCCTGCCAGCGCGAAGCGAGGAACGCATTCGGCCGCGACCGCGTGCTGCTCGAACGCTACGTCGAGAAACCGCGCCACATCGAGTTCCAGGTATTCGGCGACCGCCACGGCAACATCGTGCATCTGAACGAGCGCGAGTGCTCGGCCCAGCGCCGCTACCAGAAAGTGCTGGAGGAAGCGCCCTCGCCGTTCGTCACGCCGGAGCTGCGCACGCGCATGGGCGAGGCTGCCGTCGCCGCGGCGCGCGCGATCGACTACGCCAATGCCGGCACGGTCGAGTTCATCGTCGGCCAGAACGGCGAATTCTATTTCATGGAAATCAACACGCGGCTGCAGGTCGAGCATCCGGTCACCGAGCTCACCCTGAACCTCGACCTCGTCGAGCTGCAGCTACGCGTCGCGGCCGGCGAAGCGCTGCCGGCTTCGCTCGTGCGCAACAAGTCGGTGCCGGCCGACGGCCACGCGATCGAGCTGCGCCTGTATGCCGAAGACCCGGCGCAGAACTTCCTGCCGGGCTCGGGCCGCCTGACGACCCTGCGCCTGCCAACCGCCTCGCGCCACGTGCGCATCGACGGCGGCGTCATCCAGGGCGATACCGTGTCGATCTTCTACGACCCGATGATCGCCAAGCTCATCGTCTGGGATCGCACGCGCGACGAAGCGCTGCAGCGCCTGCGCGAAGCACTCGCCGCTACCGAGATCGTCGGGCCCAAATCGAACGTCGAGTTCCTCGAACGGCTCGTGCGCCATCCGGCCGTGACCGGCGCGACGATCGACACCGGCTATCTCGACCGTCATCTCGAGGAATTCCTGCCGGCGCAGGCCGAACCGGTGCCGACGGCGCTGTTCGCCGCCGCGGCCGCGGCGGTGCTGCTGGACCAGGAAGCCGCCGCACCGCAGCTCGCGGCAACCGGCAGCGATCCGCATTCGCCCTGGGCGCGCGCCGACGGCTGGCGTCTGGGTCATCCGGGCAAGCGCGTCGTCGTGCTCGTGCAGGCCGGCGAACGCGTGGAAATCACCGCGCACGGCAACGGCGGCGACTACACCCTCGAATGGAACGGCACGCAGGCGCGCGTGCGCAACGCGCTGCTCGCCGACGGCGGGTTCAGCGCCGAGATCGACGGCACCATGCGCCGCCTGCGCGCCGGCATCGACGCAGCCCATGTGCTGCTGCACGACGGCCGGACACGCCGCGTGTTCGAGCGTGCCGCCGCCTTCGCCTACCGCGCGAGCGCCGCCGGCGGCGGCGACCGCGTCGCTGCGCCGATGCCCGGCCGCGTCGTGCTCACCCGCGTGCAGGCCGGCGACAGCGTGACCGAAGGCCAGGAGCTCGCGATCATGGAAGCCATGAAGATGGAGATCACCCTGCGCGCGCCGCGCGCCGGCACGATCGCCATCGTCCAGGTGAGCGCCGGCGAGTTCGTCGAGGCCGACGCCGTACTGATCCGCCTGGAGTCCGTATGAACCATCCACGCACCGTAGGTTGCGGTGAGCGCAGCCGACCGCAACGTCAAGGTCTCATCGCACCGGCAGACCGCGAGTCCGAAGCCATGTCCGCGGCGGCCGCGCCGCAGGCGCGCGGGGCCCTCCGCAACGGGACCGCCGCGATGTTCCGGTTCGCTTTGCTCACCACAACCTGCGTCGCGTTGTTGTTGCTGGCCGGCTGCACGGAAACGCGCTTCGAGTCGCCGCTCGGCGACAACATCGAAAGCTGCGACGTGCGCTGGAAGGGACTCTGGCTGGCCCAGGACGGCGAAGCACGCGAGCGCGGCGAAGGCGCGTTCCACGTCGACGACGAATGCCGCTTCCAGATGCTGGACCAGACCGAGCCCGGCACGCCGTTCAAGCTGATCCACGTGCCGCTGAACTTCGTCCACGACGGCGGCAACGACTACCTCGTCGTCTCCGACGTGCAGCTCAAGGGTCTGGTCAAGCTGCCGGCGCCGCACGCGGTCAGTCCGACGCCGGAGAAATCATTCTTCTTCGCGCGCTACCGCCTGCGCGGCGAGCGACTGGAGATCCACGACGTCGACAGCGAGCGCGTCGCCAAGCTCATCCTCGACGCCAAGCTCGAAGGCACGATCGACAAGAGCGCGACGGAGCTGCACGTCTACGTGCGCGGCAATCGCCAGCAGATGCTGGAAATCGTCCGCACACAGCCCCTGTTCGCGGACAAGGCCACGGTGTTCCTGCGCAGCGAACAGTCGGTCGAGGCCTACCAGAAATCCCTGCTCGCGCGTCAGCGCAAGGAAAAACCATGAGTCTGCCCAGCGAAGTGCGCATCGTCGAAGTCGGTCCGCGCGACGGTCTGCAGAACGAAAAGGCTCTCGTGCCCACGCCGGTCAAGATCGAGCTGATCGACCGGCTCGGCGCGACCGGCCTGCGCAGCATCGAGGCGACCAGCTTCGTGAGTCCGAAATGGATACCGCAGCTGGCCGACGCGGCCGAGGTCTATACCGGCATCCGCCGCCGCGACGGCGTGCACTATCCGGTGCTCGTGCCGAACCTGCAGGGCTACGAGCGCGCACGCGCCGTCGGCGTCGAGGAAATCGCCGTGTTCGCGGCGGCCTCCGAAGCATTCAGCCAGAAGAACATCAACGCCAGCATCAGCGAATCGCTGGAACGCTTCGCGCCGGTGCTCGCGCGCGCCGCCGCCGACGGCGTGCGCGTGCGCGGTTATGTCTCCACCGTGCTCGGCTGTCCCTACCAGGGCGAAGTGCCGCTGGCCGACGTCGTGCATGTCGCCACCGCGCTGCACCGCGCCGGCTGCTACGAGATCTCGCTCGGCGACACGATCGGCATGGGCACGCCGCGCAAGGCTGCAGCCATGCTCGCCGCAGTCGCGGCCGAAGTACCCATGGCCGCACTCGCCGTGCACTTCCACGACACGCGCGGCCAGGCACTCGCCAATATCCTCGCCTGCCTCGAACTCGGCGTCGCCGTCGTCGACGCGGCCGTATCGGGTACCGGCGGCTGTCCCTACGCCAAGGGCGCCAGCGGCAATGTCGCGAGCGAAGACGTGGTCTACATGCTCGAAGGCATGGGCATCGCGACCGGCGTGGATCTGCCGGCGCTGGTCGATACCGGCCGCTGGCTCGCGACGCAGCTCGGCCGCGAAACCGGCAGCAAGGTCGGCAAGGCCGGCCTCTGAACCGGCGCGCCGCGACCCGGATCGCGGCCGCCTTCAGCGCTTCGACCTGGGCCGGCAGGGTCGCGTGCAGCGCAGCCGGCAGCCCGATCCGTCACTCGACTGCGTTCCTAACCGCGCGCAGCGCTCCTGCGCGGTAGCTGCCCTCGGCACTTCGACCTGGACCCGCAAGATCGTGCGCGTGGCCACAGCTCGACCAGCGGCATGACCGGCTTCGGAGCTGCATGCCGCACACTCGGACCGCCACTGCCTCCAGCGCTCGCTACCTGGACCAGTACGATCGCGTACAGGCGATCGGCAACTCGCTGGGCGACAGGACCTCATTCTGAATCGCGCCGCGATCTCAGATCGCTGCCGCCTTCAGCGCTTCGGCCTGCGCCAGCAGGGTCGCACGCAGCGCGGCCGGCAGCTCGCCCAGCGGCACGGCTTCGTAGCGCCCCTCCGCATTGCGCCGCCGCGGCCGCAGCACACCGACCTCGACCTCCTCGTTCACGTCGAAGAACACCGAAATGCCGCTGTGATCCAGGGTGATGTGCCAGTCGAGATCCGGCTCCCAGACGTGCTCGTTGATCATCGCGTTGTCTTCGCCGGGTCCCTTGAGGTAGCCCCATTTCTCGACGAGGCCGCCGAACTTCGCCCGGTTCAGCCGACTACCCTGTGCGCGCATGACGGCCGTCGCGACGACTTCGTCGGATTGCGCCGCGAACACGGCGATGTCGAACTGACCCAGCGGCGACAGCAGCTCGTAGTCGGCGAACTGCGCTGCCCAGGCCGCACGCTCGGGCGCGGGCATCTCCAGCGGATGGGCGACACGCACGGCCAGATTCGCGTCGAGCGCGACATCGTCGTCGAGCGCATCGACGAGGCTGCCGCTGCCGTTCGGCCGGAAGCGCAGCTGCGACTCGCCGGACGCGTCCACCGCCGACCACACCAGGCTCTGGCTCAGCACGGCCAGCAGCGGATGGTCGATGAACAGACGCCGCCACTGCGCCGGCGTCCAAAGCTTGCCGACCTGCAGATTGCGCAGCAGACGCTGCGACTGCTGCTTCAACACGGGCTTGAGGTTCTTGCTCAGCGCCTTGAGCTGGTGGTCCGCAAGAGCGCGCAGTTGCGCATCCTCGCCGGCTTTCGCACGCGGCAATGACTTGGCCGTCTTGCCGGCCGCGTCGACGACGACGACGCTGAAGTCGCCGCGCACGCGCGCCGTGTACGCATAGGGACCGACATCCAGACGCAGGCCTTCGCGAGTCAGGCCGAAATCGGGCACGAGCTGCTCGAGGAATTCCTCCAGGGTCAGCCCCTGCCGCTGCGCCGCTTCCTGCAGCGCAAGCTGCGCATTGCGCTGTATCGAGTCGGAGAACTTGCGGCTTTCCCAGAGCTCGCGCACCTGACTGATGCCGTAGCTGCCAGGCAGCCGGGCGAGCAGACGGATGGCCGCGCTGGCCTTGGGCTTGCGCGTCTTCATCCAGGCCTTGACCGCGCGCACGAGATCGTTGGCGACGCGCTCGTCGCCGTAGTCCGACAACGGCAGCAGCAGCCAGTTGAATTTGTCGCTGCCTTTTTCGGCGATCCAGCGACGCACGCCGTAACCGGCGAAATCGCCGCGCGCAGCCGGCGACAGGAAGGCCAGAATCTGGCGTGCGCGCCGCTGCAGATGATCCTCCGCAGCCAGCAGCAGGGCCAGCAGATACAGGCCCAGCCCTTCGCCGAGCGGCGCGAACAGGCGCGCGAGTTCGTCGTTCCAGGCCTTGACCGCAGCGGCCGGAATCTTCTGTCCGGCGGCGATTTCCTGCAGCGCACCCAGCGGCAGGCCGGCCCACGCGTCCAGTCCCTGCAGCGAACGGCCGGCACGCTCCAGCGCGTCAAGACTCAGGCCACGGCTGAAATCATCGTGGGCCTTGTCGGCCATGGTCGCAGCGACGGCGTCGCTCGCCGCCGGATCGGCATTCAGCGCAAGCCCCGTCAGCACGAGCAGACGCGCCTTGCGCTCGGACACTGCGAGCATCCCGCTGCGCTGCAGCGCGGCAACCGGCATCCGCGCGACCAGTGCCACGAGCTGCGGACGCAAGACCTTCCCCGCTGCCGCGGCAAGCTGCAGCAGGCCGGCCGCGCAAGCCACCGTCGCGCCTTCGTCGAGCAGCGGCACGAGTTTGGCCTGATGTTTTTCCTCCAGCGCGGCGAAACTGGCCGGAAACGCCATGAGCGCGGCGCACAGCGGCGCCGGCGGCAACGCCGCCGGCGCCCCGCCGAGCCAGCTCGATCGGCTCAGATAGGACGCGCTCGCGAGCGCGACGAGCTCGGCCAGCGGCGAGCCGCCGGCGCCGACCGCGGCATTGAAGCGGAGCGTGGGGAAATAATCGTCGCCGGCCTGGGCGCGGAACAGCGCCGGCGCATCGGCGTACAAGGTCTCGGCCAACGGCAGAGCCTGCGCGCGCGTGGTCGATTCGGCGACGGCGCGCAGCACGGCCTCGACGATGGCCGCACGCGCGGGCTCGCCGGCAGCCTGCCACAGCGCCTGCCAGCGCTCGACATCGTCGTATTCCAAGGTGTCCTCGTCGACGGTGTTTTCCACGAGCAGGTCGGCCTGCGTCGCTTCGAGCGCACGCAAGGTCGACCAGTACGGCTCCTGCGGCGCGGCGGCCGCCTCCCCGTCCTCACGGTCGTACCGCGTCGCGAGCTTGAACAGACGGCGCAGCGCGACCGCGCGCAGCTGGCTGCTGCCGCACTGTGCATACTCGCGCAGCACGCCGTCGTCGTCCTCGGCATCGAGCAGGCGCCGATCGACGTCACGGTCCGGCGCGTAGAGATGACGCACGATCAGCGCATGCCGCGTGGCCGCGTCGGCATGACTGGCCAGGCGGCCGAATGCCAGGGCGAACGCGCCGGGCTCGAGGAACTCGTCGAGCAGCGAGCGATACCAGGCCAGCGCCGCCGGCGAATCCAGCAGCGCATGGAACTGCGCGCAGCGCCGCCATTTGGCCTGCTCCAGATACAGCGCCGATGCCGCCAGCCGAGGATTCCCGCGCAGCCCGCGCGGCGGCCAGAAAACGCGCAGCTGGCGCTCGGTCATGGCCTCGATCAGCCGCGCCCAGCGCAGGTCGTCGATGGCCAGTTCCTCGGCGAGGCCGGTGCGCATCAAGGTCTCGCTCAAGGACGGACCGTCGTCGCGTGCCGCGACCTCGAACAGCCATTCGCTGCGTACCGCAGCACGCAGCAGCGGCCGCAGCACCTGCGCGATCGGCACCGCCGCATCGGCGAGGGTCGTTGCCGGCGTCGCGAAATCGAGATGGGTGCTACGCGTCGTTTCGAGCAGCAGGCCCAGCGCCCAGTCCGGATCGACGTCGCCGTCATTGATGCGCAGGTGCTCGCGCAACAGCAGCATCGCGACCTGCAGCTGAGCCAGCACGCGCAGCGCATCGCCGTTTTCGCCCCAGCGCTGCGTCGCAACCTCGGCGAACAGACGCGCGAACTCGGCGATTCCACCGTGAGCCTGCAGCAACGCCGTCACCGGCGCCCATTCGCCCTGCCCGTGGATCAGCGCCTGCGCCCAGTCCGCCAGCGCCGCGGCCTGCATCTGCTGCATCTGCTGCATCGACGCGACGTGCGGCGCGCCGTCGTCCTCGCGCGGCTGCAGCAGAGTGCGCAGATACACCGGCTCCAGCAGCGGCGCGAGCAGCAGCACCCCGCGCTCGCCGGTCGCATGCCACTGTGCCGGCGGCGTGTCGGCGAGCACGCCGGCCAGCAGCCCGGCCAGCGGCCGGTAGCCGTAGAGGGAGTCGGTGCCGGCGTCGTAGCGCGTCTGCCGCGCGAGTTCGCCGCGCCAGTCATCAGGCAGCTCGGCATCGCCCTGCCAATAGCTGCACAGCGCGTCGGCATCGAGCGCCACACCGATACCGCATTGCGCATAGGCCGCCGCGAGCGCGGCCGGAAACGCCGCGGCATCAGGCGCGCGCGAAAGCAGGCCGCTGATGGCCTGGCGATGGTTGTCCTGCACGGAATTCCCCCGATCTTCGACTGTCATCGCGCCGCGAAAGACGCAACGCCGCGCCAGCATAGCCGGGGTCGCGGAAAAGTCACCGGCGGATTTGTCAGGTGAAGACGGAAATCGGGAATCCGGAATCACAAGAACATTGGCGGAAACCCCTCCCCTTGAAGGAGAGGGGTTTCCGCCTGTGTCTTCGAGCAGAGGCTTCTCTGTACCGGTTCCTACGACTCCCGACGCCTTGCCCTGGATTCCCGCTTCTCCATTCCCGCCCCCTGCCTCCTCATACCGGCGGCAGCACCACGATCGTGAACCAGAAATTCTCGATGGTCTTGACGACCTGGATGAACTGGTCGAAGTCGACGGGCTTGCTGATGAAGCAGTTCGCATGCAGGTCGTACATGCGCACGAGGTCTTCCTCGGCGCGCGACGTCGTCAGCACGACGACCGGAATGCGCCGCAGCGAGGCGTCGCTCTTGATCTCGGCCAGTACTTCGCGGCCGTCGCGGCGCGGCAGGTTGAGGTCGAGCAGGATCAGGTCGGGCCGCGGCGCGCTGGCGTAGTCGCCGCGCCGGAACAGGAAATCCAGCGCGCGCTCGCCGTCTTCGACGACGTGCAGGCGATTGCGCAGATGGCCTTCGCGCAGCGCTTCGCGGGTCAGGCGCACGTCGCCTTCGTTGTCTTCCACGAGCAGGATTTCCACGGAGCGGGGGGCGGTGGCGTCGCTCATGCATCGGACTCCAGAACAGGCAGGGTGAAATGGAAGGTCGCGCCGTCGCCGGGGACGGACTCGACCCAGATGCGGCCGCCGGCGCGCTCGACGATCTTCTTGCAGATGGCCAGGCCTATGCCGGTACCGCTGTAGTGCTGGCGCGTATGCAGACGCTGGAAGATCACGAAGATGCGCTCGGCGTACTGCGGATCCAGGCCGATGCCGTTGTCGCGCACGCGGAAATGCCAGTGGTCCTGCTCGCGCTCGGCCTCGATGCTCACCCGCGGCGGCGCGTCGCCGCAGAATTTCAGCGCGTTGCCGATCAGGTTCTGGAACAGCTGGATCAGCTGCATCGGGTCGACGCATACGGTCGGCAGCGCGCCGATGCGGATGTCGGCGCAGGTTTCCTGCACGCGCGTGGCGAGGTTGCGCAGCGCTGCCTGCACGCAGTCGGCCGCGGCGACGTCGCGCCGGTCGACCGGCCGCGTGGCGATGCGCGAATAGGTCAGCAGGTCGTCGATCAGGTGCTGCATGCGCAGCGCGCCGTCGACGGCGAAGCCGATGAAGTCGTCGGCGTCCGCATCGAGCTTGCCCTTGTAGCGCCGCGCGAGCAGCTGCACGTAGCTGGCGACCATGCGCAGCGGCTCCTGCAGGTCGTGCGAGGCGACGTAGGCGAACTGTTCCAGGTCGGCGTTGGAGCGCGCGAGTTCCTTGCGCTGCAGCTCCAGTGCCTGTTCGCTCTCGCGCCGCTGCGTGATGTCGCGCAGGATCGCGGTGAAATGCACTTCGTCGTCGTTGCGCCAGTGTGCGAGGGAAATCTCCAGCGGAAACTCGCTGCCGTCGCTGCGCAGGCCGGCCAGTTCCACGGTGCGGCCGATGATGTGCGGTTCGCCGCCGGCCACCAGCCGCGCCATGCCGTCGGCATGGGCGGCACGGTAGCGCTCGGGCATCAGCTCGGTCAGCGGGTGATGCAGCAGCGCGTCGGCGGCGTAGCCGAAGCAGCGTTCGGCGGCGGGATTCACGTAGCGTATGCGGCCGTCGCCGCCGGCCGCGATGATGGCGTCGTTGGCCGTGTCGGTCAGCGCGCGGAACGCGCGCTGGCTGCGCTGCAGCTCGGCCGTGCGCCGCGTGGCCAGGCGTTCGGCGCGCGCGCGCAGGCCGGCCAGCAGCCAGGCGATCGCGAACAGCAGCAGGCTGAACAGCAGGCCGACCAGCAGCACCGACAGCGGCGTCAACGAGCGGTTGGCGGCGAAGAAACCCGGCGTGGTCGCAACCGCGAGCCGCCAGTGCCAGCCGGCCAGATCGAGGGTCTGCGCATGGCGCAGCGCTTTGGGCGCCGCGGCGTCCCCGTCGGCATACAGGCGCTGCGCCGGGTCCTCGGCATCGCCGTCGTAAAGCTGCACGCTAAGACCCGTGCGCGGCTCGCGGTCGACGAACTGCATCCACTCTGCGGCACGCACGTCGAAATAGGCGACGCCGACCAGCCGGTAGTCCGCCTCGCCGTCCTGGCGCCCGCCCACATGCAGCGGCGCATAGATCGCGAAGCCGGCTTCGGTATCGCCGGCGGTGCTGCCGGCCACGGCGATGCGCGCGCTCAGCGCGACCTCGTCGCGCGCGATCGCGCGCTGCAGCGCGTCGCGTCGCGCCGGCTCGCTGGCCAGGTCATAGCCGAGCAGCAGCAGGTTCGCGCCCTCGGCCGGCTCCAGGTAGGTGACCGGGAAATAGTTCGCGCGCTCGCCGGCGGGCCAGATGCGGAAGCCGCCACGCCGGCCGATCGCCATTGCGCCTTCGAAATCGCCGCGCTCGCGCGCGTCGATGCGCGCCGCATAGCCGACCCCGACGACGGCCGGAAAGCGCGACGGCAGGTCGACCTGCTCCCAGTAGCGCTGCCATTCGTCGGCCTCGACGGTGGCCGAGGCCGCGAACAGTCCCTGTGCGCCGCGCAGCGCGTCGACGTAGCCGCGCAGGGAGTGTTCGATCGCCGTGGCCAGTTGCTGCGCCTGGTGCTCGAAGCGCTGGCGCTGCGCGGCCAGCGCGGCCTCGGCGCTGACGCGCCAGGCCATGGCGGTCGCACCGAGCGCGAGGGCGAGCACGAACAACGCCGGCAGCAGGCTCGCGCGCTGCAGCGGATCGCCGCCGTCGCGCCCGAGCGCGCGCTGCAGCAGCAAGGTGCTGCCGCAGGCGATCAGTCCCGAACCGGTCAGCATCGACACGCTGGCGACCGAACCCCAGCCTATGCCCGGGGCGATGCCGAACAGCCGGCCGAGCAGGCCGAAGGTGCCCAGCGCGACGGCGACGGTCGCCAGCAGGGTGCAGGCGACCTGCAGGCTGGTGCGGTGCGCATGCGCGCCGAGCGCCAGCGCCAGCGCCGCGGCGAGCAGGCCCGCCGCGCTGTTGCTCGGCAGCGAGCTCAGCGTGTCGAGGTGCGCCGGCAGCGACTCGCGCAGGCCGAACAGCGCGACGATCAGCACGCCGCCGCCGAGCAGCATGACCGGCACGCTCAGCGTGATCGCGAGCCCCGGCCGCCGCTGCCGCTCGGCGAACAGGCCCAGGCCCAGCAGCACCAGCGCGCTGAGCGCCGGCCAGGTCGGCGCCCATTCGTCGATGCCGGCGACGTTCAGCGCGATGCCGACGACGGCGCAGACCAAGGTCGCCGCCGCACCGGCGAACAGGTAGCGACCACGCTGGGCGGCAGCGCCGCGGCGGCGCGACTCAACCATCGCCGCCGCCCATCGGTATCGGCGCCTCGCCGCGGCGCTGCCGGCGCAGCCGGTCGGCGAAGCGGTCGGCGGATTCGGGGCGGCCGATGTGGAACCCCTGCAGGCGGTTGCAGCCCAGCGCGCGCAATACGCTCTGGTGGCGTTCGCTCTCCACGCCCTCGGCAACGACGTCGATGCCGAGGATGTGCGCCATCGCGATGATCGCGCGCACGATGACCGCGTCGCGTGCATCGACCGGGGCCTCGACGATGAAGCTGCGGTCGATCTTGAGCAGATCGACCGGGAACGCCTTCAGATAGCTCAGCGAACTGAAGCCGGTGCCGAAGTCGTCGATCGCGACGCTGATGCCCAGTTCGCGCAGCGCCGCCAGGGTCGCGCGCGATTCGGCGCGCTGCATGACCGTCTCGGTCAGCTCCAGCTCCAGCCGCTGCGCCGGCAAACCGCTCTGGATCAGCGAGTCGCGCACATCGCGCAGCAGCTGACCGGCCTCGAGCTGGCGCGCCGAGACATTGATCGCCACGCAGGGCGGGTCCGGCAGCAGTTCGTTCCAGCTGACCGCCACGCGCATCGCGCGATCGAGCACCCAGCGCCCCAGGGCGATGATGAGATCGGACTGTTCGGCCAGGCCGAGAAACTGCTCCGGCGAGACGCGGCCGCGCAGCGGATGATTCCAGCGCAGCAGTGCCTCGGCGCTGACGACGCGGCCCTTGCCGTCGACGATGGGCTGGAAATCCAGATCCAGCTCGTCGCGCAGCAGCGCCTGGCGCAGCTCGCGTTCCAGAGTCAGGCGCTCCTGCAGATCGCGATTGAGCTCCGGCGAATAGAAGCCGATGCCGCTGACGCCGCGCTGGCCGGCCTGGTACATGGCGTTCTCGGCGCACTTGAGCAGCGCAGAGGCCTCGACCGCGTCGCTCGGCGACAGGCTCAGGCCGATCTGGCCGCCGAGATAGAACTCGTTCTCGCCGACACGGTACGGCTGGCGCAGCGCATCGAGCAGGCGCTCGGCCAGCAGCGAGGCTTCGCCGATCGCGTCGCGCTCCACGCAGGCCAGCGCGAACTCGCTGCCGCCGGTACAGGCCAGCAGGGTGCCTTCGGGCATCAGCCGCTGCATGCGCCCGACCGCGGCTTTCAGCGCGAGATCGCCGATCTCGTGCCCCAGGCTCTGATGCACGGTGGCCAGCCCGGTCAGGGTGACCGCGAGCACGGCGACCTCGCCGCCGCGCCGGTGCAGCGACGGCAGCAGCTGGCGCAGTCCGTCGATGAAGCGGCGCCGGTTCGGCAGGCCGGTCACGTTGTCGTGGCTGGCGACGAATTCCAGATGTTCCTGCACGAGCTTGCGCTCGATCGCATAGCGCAGCGCCCGCGCGAGATGACTGCCGTCGCCGCGGCCCTTGACCACGTAGTCCTGCGCGCCGAGCTGGATCGCGCGCAGCGCGAGACTTTCGTCGTCGCGGCCGCTGAGCACGACCAGCGGCATGGGGCCGGCCATCTGCAGCATTGCACGCAAGGTCGGCAGGCCCTGCGAATCGGGCAGGCCCAGATCCAGCAGCGCGGCGACGTAGCGCTTGCGCGCCAGCAGCGCCAGCGCCTCGGCCAGGGTGGAGGCCACGTCGACGACATAGCGCGGCTCGACCTCGCGCAGCAGTTCGCGAACCAGCCGCGCATCGCCGGACTCGTCCTCGACCAGCAGCACAGGCAAGGCATCCGCGCGCGCGTCGGCGCCCAGCGGCAAGGTCACGACGCTGAGCCAGAAATGGCTGATGCTCTGCATCACGCCGAGGAACTGATCCAGATCCAGCGGCTTGCGCACGTAGCAGTTGGCGAAGGTGTCGTAGGCGCGGCGGATGTCGGCGTCGGCGCCGGACTGGGTCAGCACCACGACCGGTATGCGCGCGAGCACCGGATCTTCCTTGATGCGTTCCAGCAGCGCGATGCCGTCCAGCCGCGGCAGGTTGAGGTCGAGCAGGATCAGGTCCGGCGGCGGCTGATGTTCGTAGCTGCCGCTGCGCTGCAGCATCGCGAGCGCCTGTTCGCCGTCGGGCGCGACGGTCAGACGGTTCAGCAGCTTGGCCTGCTTGAGCATCTCCGTGGTCAGGCGCACGTCGCCGGGATTGTCCTCGACGAGCAGGATTTCCAGCGGTCGTCCGGCGAGATCCTGACCCATGACAGATTCCTGCGCTCACCCCTGTTCGAGCCGCATGTGGGCGAAGGTACGCCGAAACGGCGACGATGTGTACTCGTAAAAAAGCGCCGGCGGTACCGGCGCGTGCGGGACGGCCGCCTCCGGCTCGCCGCAACGGGGCGAAATTGTAAAGTCCGCGTCAAAAGAGACGTCGTGGCGTCCCGCCCGGCCCGGGCCGGTGCAGCGCTGCCGCCCTGCCGCCGATCTGACGGCCGCTATCGCGGCGGAACGACTGTGCCGTGCTTGACCGTGAAGCGAATGCGCGTGGTATTGCGGATGTCGTCCAGCGGGTCCGCCTCGAGCACGACCAGATCCGCCGCCTTGCCCGGTTGCAAGGTGCCCTGGTCATCGAGGCCGAGCGCCGCGGCGCCGTTGCGCGTCGCGGCAATCAGCGCCTGCGCCGGCGTGAAGCCGGCGTGCTCGACGAGCAGCGCGAGCTCGTCGTGGGTGTGCGGCAGCGCTTCCTCGTCGCGCGGCTCGAACCAGTCGGTGCCGGTAGTCACGCGCACGCCGGCGAGATGCGCCTGCTGCGTCGCCGCGGCTCCCCAGGCGAAGGCGGCATCGGTCCAGCTCGTGTCCATCTGCCCGGGCGCGTAATTCTTCATCTCGCGATAGACGTACAGGGTCGCGTCGAGGAAGGTGCCGCGCTCGGCCATGCGCCGGTACAGCGCGCGCAGGCGCGGATGATCCGCCGCCACACCCGACCAGGCGCCGTTGATGCGCTGGCCGTAGTCGGCCGGCACCGTATCGGCCGCTTCCCAGACCAGATACGGCGCGTGCGACAGCGAGCCGACGCCGGCCGCGACGAGATCGCCGGGCCGCGCCGGAAATACCGTCGCATGCGCTGTCGTGAGCAGGCCCTGACGCGTCGCCTCGCGGATCAGCGCGGCGGCCAGCGCCGGGGTCAGATCGCCGTAGACCTTGATGTTGCGCGCGCCGCTGCCGCGCGCCTCGGCCACGGCCAGACGCAGATCCGTATGCCGGTCGATCTGGCGCGCCCAGGGCGCCTGGCCCGGCTCGCGCCCGGGCGCCATCTCGGCCGTGGGCCCGCCCTGGAAAATCGCCGGTCCGCCGAACAGCGCGCTGTAGACGAGGCTGGGGCCGGTCCAGCTGCGGGTGGCGACCAGCCGTTCGATCTCGCCGAGCGCACGGGCGTCGCCGGCCAGGTCGCGCACGGCCGTGACGCCGCCGCGCAGCGCGCCCAGCAGCACGCGTTCGCCCTTGCGCGGGTCCGCGTAGCGCGTGACGTGGACATGCGTGTCGACGAGTCCCGGGATGACCCAGGCGCCGTTCAGGCCGATGCGCGTCCAGCGCGCGTCCGCCTCGGGCTCCGGCCGCTTGCCGGCCGCGTCGATGGCGACGATGACGCCGTCGCGCGCGAGCAGCGACTTCACCGCGCGCGGCGGCGCGTCGCTGCCGTCGATCAGCGTGAAGTCGGTGAGTTCCAGATATTCGGCCGCCGAGGCAACCGCCGTTGCGGCCAGCCAGACGATGACGCCCCATGCTATCGCCCGCATGCGTTTCTCCCATGTCCGGCCGCTGCCGTCGCTTCTGTTTTGCATTGCCGTCACCCGCATGACCACAGCGGCAGCGCCGGCCGCGCGCCGTATCGGAACGCGGCATTCGCGCCACTGCCGGTTTGCGTTGCGGACAACGGCGGTGCTTCGCGGCGGGCGCTGGCCAGGCGTGCGCATCGACACTAGCATGCCCGGCAGCGCCGCCCGGCATGTTGCAATGGCGGCGCATCGGGCGATCTTCCATCGGGGCGGATTCACGCATGCGCAAACGGATCATCGCTGTCTGCTGCGCGGCTTTGTCGCTGGCTGCCTGCCGCACGCCGGCGCCGGCGTCCTGCGCCGCCGACGCCCGGCTGCTGATCGAGGACCGGCTGTTCTTCGGTCTGTCGCGTCCCGACGGCGGCGCCATCGACGAGACGCAGTGGAACGAGTTCCTGCGCGAGGAAGTCACGCCGCGCTTTCCGCAGGGACTGACCGTCGTCGACGCCCGCGGGCAATGGCGCAATGCCGACGGCAGCGTCAGTCGCGAGGCCACGCGCGTGCTGACGCTCGCGCATGCGGACGACGCGGCGAACGAAGCGGCCGTCGTCGCGATAGCGCAGGCGTACAAGCGGCGCTTTGCCCAGGAAGCGGTGCTGCGTCTGAAACAGCCCGCCTGCGCAAGCTTCTGAGCCCGCCATGCTCGCCAATGCCGCCGCATCGCCTGCCCCGACCGGAATCCGTACCCGCATGCCGACCCCGCCGCCAGCGACCGCCCTGCTCATCGACTTCGACGGCGTGCTGCGCCGCTGGCCGAGCGGCTACGCCGGCCTGGAACGGCGCCACGGCCTGCCATCCGGCAGCCTGCGCGAAACCGCGTTCGCGCCCGCGCTGATCGCAGCACTCGTGGAAGGCCGCCTCGACGACGCGGCCTGGCGCGCCCGGGTGACGCAGATATTGACTGAACGCCACTGCGCAGCCGACGCGGCCGGAGCCGTTGCGCAGTGGTCGACCGACATCGGCGAGATCGACCGCGACCTGCTCGCCGTGCTCGACGCCTGCACGGCGCAGCGTCGTGTGCTGGTGTCCAACGGCAGCACGCGGCTGCGTCGCGACCTCGCCGCGCATGGCCTCGCCGACTACTTCGATGCCGTGATCAATTCCAGCGAGATCGGCGTCGCCAAGCCCGCCGCCGCGTTCTTCACGGCGGCGCTGGCCGCAGCCGGCGTGCCGGCCGCACAGGCGGTATTCGTCGACGACAGCGCCGGCCATGTCGCCGCGGCGACGGCGCTCGGCCTGCGCGCGCACTGTTACGTCGACCTCGCCGGCGCACGCGTGTTCCTGCACGACTGCGGCCTGCTGGCCTGACCGAAAGCGCTTGACGCCACGGAGCACGCACGCCACCATGCATAACAATCGAGTTATGTAACTCCAAGGTTATTCAATGAACACTCCTGCCCGCCTCGACGCGACCTTCGCCGCGCTGGCCGATCCGACACGCCGCGCCATCCTGGCCCGGCTCGCGCTCGGCGAAGCCACGGTCGGCGAACTCGGCGAACCGTTCGCCATGAGCCAGCCGGCGATCTCCAAGCACCTGCGCGTGCTCGAACTCGCCGGCCTGATCCGCCGCGGCCGCGACGCGCAGCGCCGCCCCTGCCGCATCGAGGCCGCGCCGCTGGCCGAGGCGAATGCCTGGCTGGAACGCTATCGCCAGCTCTGGGAAATGCGTTTCGACGACCTCGACCGCCTGCTCGACGAAATGAAGGCCGCCGGGAAACCCGCGCGCAAGCCGCGTGTGCGGCGCAAGTCCTGATGCCCTTGCGCCGCATCTGCCCGCAAGTGCTCGCCTCCGAACCTGTCCTGCCGTACCGCCGTGATGCGCCGTCCCGATACGCCCGCCCTGCGCCCGCTCCGATACATCGGTTCCTGATCACCCACCACCGCTTTCCGAGGAGAACCCCATGCACCGTTCCGGCACCCTGCAGCTCAGCCTGCCCAGCGATACCGAAATCCTCATGACGCGCGTGTTCGACGCGCCGCGGCGGCTGGTCTTCGCCGCGCTGACCCGGCCCGACCTGCTGCGCCGCTGGTTCGGCGGCCCGCCGGGCTGGCGCCTGGATGTCTGCGAGATCGACGCGCGCGTCGGCGGCAAGTACCGCTATGTCTGGGTCGGCAGCAGCGGCGAAGTCATGGGCATGGGCGGCACCATCCTCGAATTCGTCGCGCCCGAACGCATGGTCGCCGACGAGCGCTACGACCAGGCCTGGTACGAAGGCCAGGGCATCTCCTCGATCGTGCTGACCGAACAGGCCGGCCAGACCACCTTGCGACTGACCGTGCGCTACGAATCCAAAGCCGTCCGCGACCACGTGCTGAGCTTCCCGGCGGTCGCCGGCGTGGAAATGGGCTACGACAACCTGGCCGCATGGATGGCCAGCGCCGAGGCCCAGGCCGAGTTGGCCCGTATGGATTGACGCAATGGCATCGCAACCGCCTTTCCTCCCCTCTCCCACTGGCGGGAGAGGGGAGAAAAGGTGTCGCTGAATTTTCAGGCAGATATTCAACGAAAGGCTTTCAGACAACCCGCCCCGACGCACCGCAGACCCATCCCATGAACGAATCCGCTCCCGCGTCCCGCCCTCTGCGCAGCATCGCCGCCGTCGTGCTCGGCCTGCTCGTTACTGCCGCGCTGTCGATAGGCACCGACTTCGCGCTGCGCGCGAGCGGCCTGTTCCCACCGGCCGACCAGCCGCTCGGCAATGCTCAGTTCGCGCTGGCCGCGGTCTATCGCACGGTGTTTGCCGCGCTCGGCGGCTATGTCGCGGCGCAGTTCGCGCCGCGGCATCCGCTGCGCCATGCGCTGATCCTCGGCAGTATCGGCTCGTTGCTGGCGCTGCTCGGCCTGATCGCCAGCCGCGGCCAGGGCCCCGAATTCGGTCCGCTCTGGTATCCGCTGAGCCTGGTCCTTACCGCCTTGCCGGCGACCTGGGCCGGCGCAACACTGCAGGCCCGTCGCCGCCGGAGATGAGGCGCATGGCCACTGTCGTTCGCCGCACGCACATACGTCCCGAGGCCTCCAACCGGCCGGCGGATGTCGCGACGCGCTGTAGCGAGGCCATCGCCGCACTGCAGGCCCGCGCGAGCGCGGCGGCGCGTGCCGGGATGACGCGCTTTGCGATTCCGAACGACAAGGCGCTCGGCGTAGGGATGCGCGACATTCAATCGCTGGCCAGGTCGCTGGGCCGCGATCATGCGCTGGCCGAGGCGCTCTGGCGCAGCGACGTCTACGAGGCGCGCATGCTCGCCTGCTACGTGGCCGAGCCGGCCCGGGTCGATGCGGCGCAGATGGACCGCTGGGTCGCCGGCATCGACAACTGGGCCCATTGCGACACGGTCTGCTTCGCCCTGTTCGTCCGCTCGCCGCTGGCCTGGGAAGCGATCGAACGCTGGGCACGGCGCGACGAGGAATTCGTCCGGCGCGGCGCGTTCGCGCTGCTCGCGAGCCTGAGCCTGCACGACCGCAGCAGCGCCGACGCACCGTTCCTGCACGGCCTGGCCCTGATCGAAGCCGCCGCTGAGGACGAGCGCAACTTCGTCAAGAAAGCCGTGAACTGGGCGCTGCGCAGCCTGGGCCGGCGCAATGCGACCTTGCATGCGGCCGCCGTCGCTGTCGCGCGGCGCCTGGCAGCCGCGAGGGCGACGACGCCGCGGTGGATCGGCAAGGACGCCTTGCGCGAACTCACGAGCGCGGCCGTCTTCGCGCGGCTCGCGGCGAAAGCGAAGGCAACGGCGAAAGGGCGCAGGACCGATATGGCAACGCCTGCGGCGAAGGCACGCAGCGCCGACACGACGGAGCCGACCGCGAAAACGGCGACGACGAAAGCCGCCGCCGCGAAGGCTGCGATGCAGAAAGTCGGCGCGAAGAAAATCGTCGCGAAGAAAGCCGCCGCGAAGAAAGGTGGAACGAAAAAAGTCGCTGCTGCCAAGGTTTCGCCGGCCAGGCCCGGCGCAACGAAAGCGGTGACGAAATAATCCGTCGGCGCACGATCCTCGAACACATCGCGGCAGCTTGCACCGCTCGCTCGCAGCGCCTGCCGCGCGGCCGCGGCTGAACCGCTCAGACCGTCGCGTCGTCGCCGATGCGATGCAAGGCGCGCTCAATGCCGAACACGTGCGCATCGTCGCTGCCGAGTTCGCGCAGCGCCGCGGCCAGAGCGAGCAGATAGTCGCGATTCTCGCCGCTGGGGCCCCGAGCGCCGGCGATGTGCCGCGCAATCGCTGCCTCGTCGGCAGGACCGAGATAGGCTTCGTTGCCGGGCGCGGCGACATAGACGAGGCCGCGCACTTCGCTGTCGTCGTCGAAGCGAAAATCCGCGGCGATGCGTGCGTAGCCGTTCTTCTCGCGATGATCCAGATGGGCGAACACCGCCGGGGTCACGCGATAGGCCATGCCGATGCAGACCGCATCGGGATCGGCGACGAGCGTGACGACGCGGCCCGGCGCCTCGGGCGTGCCGCGATGATCGTGCGAGCCCTGCCAGAAACGCCGCGCCCAGCCGCGCAGGCGCGCGCGCCGCCGCTCCAGGTACGGGAAGTCGACCTTGTAGATCAGCGAACCGTAGCCGAACAGCCAGATCGCTTCGTCGGATGCCGTCGTCGTCATGTCCTGCGGAAGTCGGCGAATCGCCCCACGATGGCGGGTGGCCCGCGGCGATTCAAGGCCGCAGCAGCTTCGGCAGCACGACCGGTGCCAAGGTGCGGTAGATGTTGTCGTGGCGCAGATCCGTGCGCGGCTCGTACTGCCAGCGCAGACCGGCCGGCGCGCCGCTGCGCAGGGCCTCGATCAAGCCGGCCGATTCGGGCGTCGTGTCGTCGCCGGCGGTGGCCACGTACCAGCGCGCCTGCCAGTCGGGCCTGGCCGCGAGGCGCGCCGGCAGCGATTTCACGAGCGCGCCGTGGTTCCACCACACGCTCGGGCTCAGCGCGATGCAGGTGCGGAACAGCTGCGGCTCCTCGCTGCAGGTTTCCAGCACGAACAGGCCGGCCAGCGACTCGCCGACGATGGCGCGCTGATCCGTCGTGCGATAGCGCGACGCGATCTGCGGCAGCAGTTCGTCGCGCAGGAATGCACGGAACGCCGCCGAACCACCGACGCGCGGCGCGATCTTGCGGTCCGACTCGACCTCGGTCGGCCCGGTCATGTCGCGGCGGCGCTCGGTATTCTCGATGCCGGCGAGAATCAGCGCCGGCATCTGGCCGGCGCGGATCGCCTGATCCACCGCCGTGGCCACATGCGGGAAATCTTCGGCCAGGCCGCCGTCGGGCATGACCAGCAACGGATAGCGCGCCGCCGTGTCCGCCGCATAGCCCGGCGGCGTGTACACGGCGATGCGGCGCGTCTCCTTGAGCGCGGCCGATTCGAGCGTGAACGTGACGTGCTCGGGCATCGGCTCGGCGGACACTGGGGCAGCGGCGGCCGCCGGCGCCGCGATGCCGCCGTCGACGGCCGCTGCGGCCGGCTGCATGCCCGGCACCGGCCGCTCGCCGCGCTCGACCCAGCCGCGCAGCGCGTCGATCGCCGCGACGATCTGGCCGACCTCCAGGCCCAGATGCTGCTCGCCGGGCACGTACTGCTGCACGAACTGCGCGCTGCGGCCCGCGCGCTGCACGGCGCTCGCATAGCTGTTCGTCGCCGCAGCGCTGACGATGGGATCGTGCACGGTCTGCAGCGCCAGCAGCGGCCTGGCGAGTTGCCCGCTCGGCACGTAGTTGCGCTTGAGGAATTCGAACGCGCGCGCGTCGGCCACGTAGCGGCGCACGCCGGCGTTCAGCGCCGCGTCGTCGCCGCTGCCGCTGTACAGCCAGTTCGCATTGCCGACCGCATTGCCGCCGGCGAGCTGCTGCAGCCGGCGCACGAGATCGCGGTTGATCGCGGTCTGCTCGCCGATCTGCTGCGTCGGAACGCTCATCAGCGCGGCCAGCCGGGCCGCCGCTTCAGGCTTGGCCTGCACGGCCGCATCGAGCGCGCGCACGGCGGCCGCATCGAGCGCCTGGGTCGGCGGCACCGGAACGAGCGGGCCGACGACGCCAGGCAGGTAGTAGTCGAACGCGGCCAGTTGCACGAAGGCCTGCTCGAACAGCGCGTCGCCGCCGCCCAGGGTGCCGGCCAGCGACAGGCCGCCGTCGTACGGCGTGTCGCGGCGTTCCAGCGCATAGGCGACGCCGAGGCCGCCCATGGACTGGCCTATCGCATACGTGTGCTTTGGCTTGCCGATGGTCGCGATGAAATGGCGGCGCAGCCATTCGGTGTCGGCATAGGCGTCGGCGATGTTCCAGTCGGCACGCGCATAGCCCGACTGGGCCAGCGCGAAGCCACGCTGCAGCATGACCGCCCGTCCGCCGGCCGCGTACGGCGTCGCGTCGTAGCTTTCCTTCTGCGCGCTGTTGCCGCGGAAGAACACGAGCAGATTGCCGTTCCAGTCCGCCGGCACGTCGATGCGCCAGGCCGCGCCGGCCTGCTCGCCGACGAGAATGCGCGGCGGGGCGTCTGCCGCCTGCACGGATGAAACGGCAAACAGTGTCGCGGCCATGACGACAGCCAGCGAACGGGAAAGACGCAGCAGCATGAGAGGCGGCTCCGGCGGAAAGGAGCGGCAGTCTAGCCGGCCAGGCAACGCAGCGGCGCGGGTTGCTGTATCGGAATCGTCGATCGACTGTCGAGGCAACAGCGAGGTGACTGAGAATCGGCGTATCGCGTCGATTTTCCGCCGACATGCGCTCGTATGCAGCTGAAGCAACCCCATCCCCACCCATGCCCTCCCCTTGAAGGGGAGGGATTGATCAGGCCAGCTCGAGCAGGCTCGGCTCACATTCTTCGCAGACGCGGCGCATCAAAACCCTCCCCTTCCAAGGGCAGGGATTTATCAGGCCAGCTCAAGCAGGCTCGAATCACATTCTCCGCAGACGCGGCGCATCAAAACCTCCCCTTCCAAGGGGAGGGATTGATCAGGCCAGCTCAAGCAAGCTCGGCTCACATTCTCCGCAGACGCGGCGCATCAAAACCCTCCCCTTCAAGGGGAGGGTATGGGTGGGGATGGGGTTGCCGTCCGGAGCGGCAATTCGCTCGCCCTGAAAGAGGCGGATTTACGTAGTGCTTGTCGCTTACGGCTTCGGACAGTCCGCCAGGTTCGGATCGACGCAATTGATCATCCACGGCACGCCGAACTGGTCGGTGCAGGTGCCAAAGCGCGTGGCCCAGAAGGTCTGCTGCAGCGGCATCTCGACCGTGCCGCCTGCGGACAGCGCCGCGAACGCGCGCTCGGCCTCCTCCACCGAGGTCGGATGCAGCGCGATCGACATGCCCTTCAGCGGCACGTACGGGCAGTACTGCGTGACCGCATCCGAGCCCATCAGCGCCTGCTCGCCGACCATCAGGCAGGAGTGCATGACCTTGTCGGCGAGTTCGGGGCCGGCGCCGCCGCCCTCGGGCGCATCGCCGAATTTCATGGACGCGACGATCTGGCCGCCGAGGTGCTCGGCGTAATAGGCGAAGGCCTGCGCGCAGTTGCCGTTGAAGGTCAGGTAGGCGTTGAGTTTCATGCGATGGCTCCTGGTCGATACGGACGACGGGGGCCGGCGGCACGCCGACGGCGCGCCCTGCCGGAATGACGAGCCGGTGTCCGCAAGCGATCGGCTCTGACCGGTGCGTCGAAGCAGCGCCGGTCAGATCGACAGGCCGGCAACACTTTTTCCGAGTGCCGGAATCGGAACCGTCGGGCTCAGCCCGCCTTGGCCCGGTAGCGCTCGGCGACGTAGCCTTCGACGATAGCGACGAAATCCTGCGCGATCGTGTCACCGCGCAAGGTCTGCGCCTTGACCCCGTCGATGAACACCGGCGCCGACGGCGCCTCGCCGCTGCCCGGCAGCGAGATGCCGATGTTGGCGTGCTTGGACTCGCCCGGACCGTTGACCACGCAGCCCATGACCGCCAGGGTCAGATTTTCCACGCCGTCGTACTGGATGCGCCATTCGGGCATGCGCGCGCGGACGTGGTCCTGCACGGTCTTGGCCAGTTCCTGGAAGAACGTCGACGTCGTGCGGCCGCAGCCCGGACAGGCCGTGACCAGCGGCGTGAACGCACGCAGGCCCATGGTCTGCAGCAACTCCTGCGCGACGATGACCTCGCGCGTGCGCGACTCCTGCGGCTCGGGCGTCAGCGAGATGCGGATCGTGTCGCCGATGCCTTCCTGCAGCAGCACGGCCAGGGCGGCGCTCGACGCGACTATGCCCTTGGAACCGATGCCGGCCTCGGTCAGGCCCAGGTGCAGCGCGTAGTCGCTGCGCGCGGCGAGGTCGCGATAGACGGCGATGAGTTCCTGCACGCCGGAGACCTTGCACGACAGCACGATGCGCTCGCGCGCCAGGCCGATCTCCTCGGCCCGCGCGGCCGAATCCAGCGCCGAGCGGATCAGCGCCTCGCGCATGACGCGGGCCGCGTCCCAGGGCCGCGCACGCTCGTGGTTCTCGTCCATCATGCGCGCGAGCAGTTCCTGATCCAGCGAGCCCCAGTTCGCGCCGATGCGCACGGGCTTGCCGTGGCGTATCGCGAGCTCGACGATCGTGGAGAACTGCAGGTCCTTCTTCTTGCCGAAGCCGACGTTGCCCGGATTGATGCGGTACTTGGCCAGCGCCTGCGCCGCGGCCGGCTCCTGGGTCAGCAGGGTATGGCCGTTGTAGTGAAAGTCGCCGATCAGCGGCACGCCCACGCCCATCATGTCCAGGCGCTCGCGGATCCGCGGCACGGCCGCGGCGGCCTCGGCGGTATTCACGGTCAGGCGCACGAGCTCGGAGCCGGCGCGCCAGAGTTCGGCGACCTGGCGGGTCGTCGCGGCCACGTCGGCCGTGTCGGTATTGGTCATCGACTGCACGACGACCGGCGCCGACGCGCCGACCAGCACGCCGGCCACGTCGACGCCGACGCTGGCGCGGCGCGGCGCGGCGGCCGCCACGCGGATAGGCTCGGCCGCAGCCACGGAAGTTTCGGATTCGGAGCTCATGCGAGGAACAGGCCGGAAAAGCGGAGCCTGATTCTAGCGGAGACGACCACGGTGCCGCTGGAGCGCCGCGCCCGCCGTCGCCGAAAGCGGCGTTCCGTCTCGGCCGCCGGACAAGCCGTGCGCCCTACCCCGTCGTCCCGTCCGCACGCCCGGCCTCGTCGGCGCCCTCGACAGCGTCCGAGTCGGCCAGTTCCTGCGCAGTCGGCGCGCGGCCGATCAGCACGCGCTGGTAGGCGTTGCTCGCGTCGACGACGGTCACGTCGGCCAGGCGCGCCACGCTGGCCTGGGTTTCCCAGTCCAGCGGGTCGGCCGGACGGGTCAGCTCCAGTTCGCTGGCGTGGCGATCGAACAGATGCGGCGCCAGCAGGGTCATCGCATGGCCGTTGTCCTGATCCAGCAGCAGCACGCCGCGCATCGCGGCGCGGACCGGGCCGGCGGGCTCGAAGCTCGCGATGCCGACCGGCTGCGCGCGGCGCGCGAGCAGTTCGATGCCGGCATCGACCGAATCGGCGTCGTCGATGCGGATCCAGCGGATCACGCCGACCATCCAGTCGCGCTCCTCGTCGTGCTCGCCGTCGGCAGCGGCCGGCGTCAGACCGACCAGCTCGCCGACCTTGGCCCGGGCGAGATCGGCCTTGTCCCAGACCAACCGGTATCCGCCCAGGCTCTGATCCAGCACCTGAGCCCGCTGCACGATGGGCTTGAGCTCGCTGCTCTGGCTGGCCCAGGCTGCAGCCGAGTCGCGCCCGGACAGGCTGATGGCCTGGCCGCGCACGCGGCGCAGGAAGGCGTCGAAATCCTCGTCGCCGGCCAGCACGTAGTGCAAGGCATGCAGACCGACCACGGTGTCGAGCTGGTGTCCGGCCGGCAGCCGCGTATGGCCGCGTTCGGCGCTGCCGGCCCAGCTGCGCATCAGCCGCTCGACGACGGCGCGGCGCGCCTGCACCGACGGACCGCCCTTGAGGCGGAAGCTCAGCAGGTCGGCCCCGGGCGGCAGCAGCCGCACGTGGCCTTCGACCATCTGCTGGACCGGAAGCGGATCGAATGACAGCAGGCCGGCCTCGGCGAGCTGGCGCTCCTCGGGCACATAGCCCACGCCCTGGTCGCGTTCGGCCAATACGGCGAAGCCGCCGCCGGCGCCGCGCCCGGGGCTGATCCGGCAATACGGCGCCAGCGCGCGGGTCAGCGCGAACACGTCGCTCATCTCGCGCTGGGTGTAGCGGTAGGGATTGCTCAGCGCGAGCAGCAGCGCATGTGCATAGGCATGCCGCGGCGTGAGCTCGGCGCCGCCGAGGGCAGGATCGGCCGCAGGCCTGTCGTCCAGACGCAGCGCGACGGCGGCGGCAAAGACCTCGTGCAGGCGCAGCCAGACACCCTGCGGCGGCGTGTGGTAGAGCGTATAGGCCTTGGCCAGCAGGTTGCCGTAGTGCTGCAGCGCGCGCACGGCCACGAGCGCGACGGCCTTGCCCTTGAGGAACGGCACCTTGCCGCCCGGCGCGCAGAAATCGTGCAGCGCCTGCACGTAGCCCAGGCCCATCTCGCGCTCGAAGTCCTGCGCCGCGCGCGCCTGCTGCAGCTTGGCCGGCGCCAGCGGAAAGCTTTCGAGCAGGATCTGCCGGTCGATGGTGCCGATGACCTGCAACACCGGACCGCGCAGCAGTTCCAGCGCGTCCAGGCGCTGCTGCGCGTCCAGCCGCGTGCGGTTCATCACCATCAGCGCATCGAGCAACTGGCGCGAGGTCGCGGCCGGATTGGCCAGCGGCAGCTGGCTCAGCCACTGGCGCACGCCCTTGGCATCGGTGGCGAAATCGCCGCGCAGCGGCGGATGGCGCTCCGGCCAATCGTCGGAGAGACGGGCCAGCCAGTCGTTCATCGCGCGTGTCCCTGTGGTTTCCCTTGCTTCGCCATCAGTCTAGATCGCCATCCCGAGATTTCTCATCACCGGATCGCGGGGTTACCGCCGCAGCCCGGCCAGCACCAGCCGGCGCAGCCAGCGCTGGCCGGCCGTCCGCGGTGCGGCCAGGTCCATACGCGCCAGCGCCTCGGTCTCGGCCGGCCCGGCCGCACCGGCCAGCAGCGCCCGCCGCAACAGGTCCAGGCGACCGCCCCAGCCGGCGCTGCGCTGCTTGAGCCAGCGCAGCGCGCCGGCCAATTGGAGCTCGACCGGCGTGAAATCCGTGCCGAAGGGGAATGCATCAAACAGGCCACGCCGGGCGAACGGCGCGAGTGCCGCGGCCAGACGCTCGGGCGTATTGCGCCGCCATTCGTCCGGCACGGTGAACGCCGGCGCCAGCTTGCCGGCAGCCCTGGCCTGGGCGGCGAGGCCGTCGATGAAGCGCGCGTCGCTGATCGCGAGCATGGCCTTGACGCAGTCCTCGTCGGACTTGCCGCGCAGGTCGGCCACGCCGTATTCGGTGACGTAGACGTCGCGCAGATGACGCGGAATCGTCGTATGCCCGTAGTTCCACAGGATGCTCGATCGCGCCGCCGCGCCGCTGCCGCGGCTGGCGCGCAGCATCAGCACCGAGCGGCCGTCGCGCAGCGCGTGCGCCATCGCGACGAAGTTGTACTGGCCGCCGACGCCGCTGACCACGCGGCCGTCCTCCAGCGCGTCGGATACGGCCGCGCCCAGCGCCGTGGCCATCATGCAGGTGTTGAAGAAACGGCCGTCGCGGCGCTGCAGCGCGTCCAGGGTTTCGCGGCCGCCGTAGAGCTGGTTGATGTCCGACACGCGGGTCATCGACAGGCCGTCGAAGTCCTCGCCGTCCAGGCTGCCCAGCCAGCGGTAGAACTCGGCCGAGCCGAGGAAGAACGCGCCGCGCAGATAGCGTCCGTCGCGCAGGCGCCGGCCGGTCATGGCGCGGCCCAGCGCGGCGCGCGCGCTCATCTCGCGCTGGTCGCAGGGCACGGCCGCGCCGTCGGGCAGCAGCACCTGTTCGCCGTCGATGCGGCTGCCCTCGGGCAGCAGGCCGCAGCGCACGAGGCGCGCGAGCTCGGGCAGATGGATCAGCGACGGCAAGGCGCCGGCCGCGTACAGCCGCTCGACGTCGCCGGTGCGCAGGGTCTCGCCGATGATGCCCTCGGCCAGCGCCTGTTCGAGCGCGAAGTCGTCGAACACGCGGCGCTTGAGCACGCCACCGCGGGCCAGATGCATGAAACCGTCCATGACCATTTCGCTGGCGCCGTAGAGGCCGTGCACGAACGGCCCCGAACCGCCGACCGCGGCGGCCAGCGGCGCGGTCCCACCGAGCGCGTCCAGCGCGCCGCGCCAGGCTTCGTTGTTGCGCTGGCGCAGCAGCAAGGCATGGACCACCGCATCCGACAGCGCGCCGATGCCGATCTGCAGGGTGCCGCCGTCGCGGACCAGGCTGCTCGCGTGCAGGCCGAGTGCGAATTCCGGCAGGCTGACCGGCTCGCGCGGCAGCGCGAACAGCATGTGATCGCAGGCCGGGTCATCCAGCAGCAGATCGAAGAAATCCGCGGCGACCTCGGCCTCGTTGGCCACGAACGGCAGACGCGGATGCACCACGCCGACGACCAGCGGCCGCGGTTTGCCGGCGCTCGCCATCTCGTCGATGAGGTCCTGGGTCACGTCGGGATTGCTGGCCAGGCTCAGGCGCTCGCGGCCGCCGTCGACCCGGCGCGCGACCAGTTGCACGACGACGTTGATGCCGGCAACCGCCAGGTCGCGCGCGACATGGGTGTAATTGAGGCTGGCGTATTCGCGCTGGGCGCGGTCGTTGCGCAGCAGCGCGCCGGACTGCAGATAGAACTCGCTGATGCGCACGCGTTCGGGCAAGGTGCCGTCGCGCAGGGCCACGGCGTAGGCCAGGTCCGGATAGTCGGCGCCGAAATGACGATCGACGAACGGCTGCAGGAAGCGCCGCTCCAGCTCCGAGCCCGGCTTGGGCCGCAGCAGGGACAGGGCCGTAAAGACATGCAACGACTGGCGCGCGTCGGCGACGACGGCCTCATACAGCGCATTCAGCAGCACATTGGGCTTGCCCAGACCCAGCGGCGCGGCCAGGCGCAGTTGTCCGCCGCCATGGGCCAGGATGCGTGCCACCGTCTCCGCCACCGCCGTCAGCCGTTCCACGTGCCGCATCGCGTCTCCGTCGCTGCTCTCGATCCGTGCCGGCGCAGCCCGCCGGCACCGCGCCGCGGCCGAGTATGACGGCCGGCGCGGTTTCCTGTCATGAATCGGCGCGGCGATGCGTTACAGTCGCTGCGCAGGAACGGAGATCCCCGGGGGGCATCCGTTCCGACCGCCGGTCACGGCGGCGCGCTCCCGTAACGACAGCCCGGCGGCCGCAAGGCCGGCCCAGCGAGGATGGAATGAGCGAGCGTTTCCGGATAGCCATCGTCGGTTCCGGCCCGGGCGGCCTGTCGGCGGCCGCCCGCGCGGCCGAACGCGGCGAGTCGCATGTGCTGCTCGAAGCCGAGCCGCACCTGTCCAACACGATCTACCGCTACCAGAAGGGCAAGTTCGTCATGGACGAGCCCGGGATACTGCCGCTGCGTTCGCCGGTGCCGTTCAAGGCCGGCTCGCGCGAAAGCATCCTCGGCGCCTGGGACGAAGCCGCCGCGCAGCTCAAGATCAACGTGCGCCACGGCCACGAGGTCAGCGCGATCAGGAAACGCGAGGACGGCGGCTTCGAACTCAGGTGCGCCAACGGCGCAACGGTCGAGGCGCAATTCGTCGTGCTCGGCATCGGCCTGCAGGGCAACATCCGCAAGCTCGGCGTGCCCGGCGAAGACCTGCCGTTCGTGCAGTACCAGCTCGACGATCCGGACGAGTACGAAGGCGAGACCATCGTCGTCGTCGGCGCCGGCGATGCGGCGATCGAGAACGCGGTCGCGCTCGCGAAACAGAACAACGTCGTCATCGTCAATCGCCGCGACGAATTCGCCCGCGCCAAGAAAGGCAACGAGGCGGCCATCCTCAAGGCCATCGAGGACGGCGCGATCGAGTGCTATTACAACGCCGCGCCCGAGCGCGTCGATGCGCTCAGCGTCGGCCGCAAGAAGGGCCGCCTGATCCTGGCCACGCCCAACGGCAAGGCGCAGCTGCTGATCGACCGCGTCATCGGCCGCCTCGGCGCCACCGCGCCGCGCGGCTTCGTCGAAGCCTGCGGCGTGACGTTCCCGAGCAAGGATCCCGCGGCCGTTCCGGCCATCAGCCCGCAGTACGAATCCAACGTCAAAGGGCTCTATATCGTCGGCGCGCTCGGCGGTTATCCGCTGATCAAGCAGGCGATGAACCAGGGCTATGAGGTCATCGAGTACATCCGCGGCGAGCGCGTGGAACCCGCCGACGAGCCCCTGCTCAAGGCCAAGCTCGGCTCCATGCCGGGCTTCCGCAGCGTCGACGACACGCTGACGCGCATCCAGCAGAACGTGCGCGTGCTGTCGCACATCACGCCGCTGCAGCTGCGCGAGTTCATGCTCGACTCGGACCTGCGCACGCCCAAGCCGGGCGAAGCGGTATTCCGCCGCAACGACTACACCAACAGCTTCTATTCCATCGTCGAGGGCGAAGTGCGCATCGCGCTCGACGAGGAAGGCAAGCAGTTCATCACCCTGGGCCGCGGCGAATTCTTCGGCGAGATGGGCCTGATCTCGGGCCGGCGCCGCTCGGCCACGGTCACGGCCGGCAACGGCTGCGTGCTGATCGAGACGCCGCGGCGCTCGATGAACCGGCTGATCAACTCGGTCGCCGCGGTCAAGCGCGAGATCGACGAGGTCTTCATCCTGCGCGCGATCCAGTCGCGCTTCGCCCCCGAGGCCAGCGCCGCGCAGCTCAAGGACATGGTCGCCGGCGCCACGTTGCAGAAATTCGCCGCCGGCGACACGCTGTTCAGCGAAGGCGAGATCGGCGACTGCCTGCACCTGGTGCGCGTCGGTTCGCTGACGATCTCGCGCAACATCGCCGGCAAGGAAGTCGTGCTGTCCTACGTGCCGGCCGGCAACTACGTCGGCGAAATGGCCCTGCTGGGCGAATCGCGGCGCTCGGCCACCGCGCGCGCCGCGATCGCGACCGAGACCGTGCGCCTGGACGGCGAGAGCTTCAAGAAACTGGTCAACCGCATGCCCGTCCTCAAGCTGCGCCTGCAGGCCGAATACCGCCAGCGCGCCGCGTCGAACCTGGCCATGCAGGCCCTGCCGGCCGGCGGCGACATCATCCAGTTCCTGCTCGCCCAGGGTGCCGGCGAAGCGACCGACATCCTGCTGATCGACGAGTCGCTGTGCGTGCGCTGCGACAACTGCGAGAAGGCCTGCGCCGAAACCCACGGCGGCACCTCGCGCCTGGACCGCGAGGCCGGACCGACCTATGCGAGCGTGCACGTACCGACCTCGTGCCGGCACTGCGAACATCCGCACTGCATGAAGGACTGCCCGCCCGACGCGCTGCGCCGCGCGCCGAACGGCGAGGTCTACATCGCCGACAACTGCATCGGCTGCGGCAACTGCGAACGCAACTGCCCCTACGGCGTGATCCACATGGCGACGAAGCCGCCGAAGAAACCCGGGCTTCTGAGCTGGCTGCTGTTCGGCCTCGGCTCCGGCCCCGGCGAGGCACCGTACGACCCGAAGAAAAAGAGCAAGGAGCCCAAGGAAAAGAAGGCCGTCAAATGCGACATGTGCAAGGACGAGAAAGGCGGCCCCGCCTGCGTGCGCGCCTGCCCGACCGGCGCGGCCATCCGCATCTCGCCGGAGGAGTTTCCGGCGTATGCGCAGAGCCGGCGCTGAGGGGCTGCCATATGCGCGCGATGTTGTGTGTTTGCGGAATTTCCGAGCTTTACGGCGAACCCCATCCCCACCCATGCCCTCCCCTTGAAGGGGAGGGTTTATTCGGGCTGGTTCGAGCGGACTGGTTTGTTTCACGCGTTTTGAAAGCGCGCTGCATCAAACCTTCCCCTTCAAGGGGAGGGTATAGGTGGGGATGGGTTTCCGCCTCACACTCCCAATCCCCCGCCGCACGCTCCACATTCCCCGTCGCGCTTGCCGCACTCGCCGGCACCGCCGCACCCGCCCCGCTCCACCGCTCCCGAGCCGCCGCATGAACGCCCGCCACGAATCCATCCTCAATCACGCAGGATCGCGCTGGCTCTGGATTTCCGTCGCCCTGTGCGCGGTCTCGCTGCTCGCCTACGCGCTGCACTCCCCGGCCGTGCCGCCGAACGGCGGCACCTGGCTCGGCTATACGCTCGGCACGATCGCGGGGCTGCTGATTCTCTGGCTGATGTTCTTCGGCATCCGCAAGCGCTCCTACTCGGGCACCTCCAATCTGCGCGGCTGGCTGTCGGCGCATGTCTATCTCGGCACTGCGCTGATCCTGATCGCGCTGCTGCATGCGGGCTTCCAGGTCGGCTGGAACCTGCATACGTTCTTTCTCGTGCTGATGCTGCTGGTGATCTTCTCCGGCTTCTTCGGCGTCTACTGCTACCTGCGCTACCCGACCCTGATGACGCGCAACCGCGAGAGCGCGACGCGCAGCGCGATGCTCGAGGAAATCGCCGAGCTCGACCAGAACGCGCTCGCGCTGGCCGACGGCATCGACCCCAAGGTCCACGACATCGTGCTGCGCTCGATCCAGAACACGCGCCTGGGCGGCGGCGTACTGGCCCAGCTGCGCGCGCACGACGATTCCGACGCGGCCCTGGCCGGCATACGCGCCGCGCTCCAGGCGCGCGAGAAATCGCAGGCCACCGCCGGCGGCGCGAAGTCGGGCCAGACCATCTTCGCGATGGTCGATTTCCTCGCCAGCGGCACGAACGACCGCCAGGCCGAAGCGCTGCGCAAGCTCATCGACCTGCTGTCGCGCAAGAAGGCGCTGGCTTCGCGCGTCGCGCGCGACATCCAGTACCAGGCGCTGATGGAGATCTGGCTGTACTTCCACGTGCCGCTGGCGTTCGCGACCGTGGCCGCGCTGTTCGCCCACGTCGTGTCCGTGTTCTTCTACTGGTAAGGCGGAGAGACAACGCATGCGCTGGCTGATCCGCCGGGTACTCAAGCAGGGCAAGGGCGCGGTCTCCTACGAGGAGGACGTGCATTTCGGCGACGTGCTGTCGATAGGCCGCGCCGCCGACCAGGCCATTTTCCTGTCCGACATCCGCGCCGCGCTGAACCATGCGCGCGTGACCGCGCTGAGCCCGGGCCGCTACACCGTCGAATCGCTGATCCTGGCCGGCATCCGCGTCAACGGCGAGCTGACCTACTCGGCCAACGTCGGCGCCGGCGCGGTCGTGGAGATCGCGTCCACGCGCATCGTGCTGCTGGATCCGCCGCGCGATTTCGAAGCCGCGGTCGAGATCTCCACCCTCGACAAGACCGAACAGGAAGCCGCCAAGGCCAGGCGCGCCAAACCGACCTCGCTGAAGGAAACCTGGCTCGGCAAGCGCGCGCCGTCGTGGATCCTGTTCCTGCTCGTGCTCGGCTTCGGCCTGCTGCTGCCGGCGGCGACGCATTTCGTGCCGGGCCTCGGCAAGCTCCTGGGCCACGCCGGCCTGCCGACGACGGCGAGCTGGAACCCCGGCCCGCTGGACGCCGCACACCGCTTCTTCGGCGACGACTGCAAGCAATGTCACCAGACGCCGTTCCTGACCGTGCGCGACACGGCCTGCACGAGCTGCCATACGCAGATGGCCGCGCATGCGGACCCGGCGCGCTTCAACCTGCCCCAGCTCGGCGAGGCGCGCTGCGGCAGCTGCCACCAGGATCACCTCGGCCTGAACGGCATGGTCAACACCGACCAGAAGCTCTGCGCGAACTGCCACACCGACCTCAAGACGCGCACGCAGAACGCGAGCGAACTCCCCGACGCGCGCGACTTCGGCAAGACCCATCCGGAATTCCGCGTGCGCCTGCCGGCCTGGGACACGAACGGCCGCTTCGCGCCGCAGCTGACGACCTTGACCGCCGGACTCAAGGAAAACTCAGGGCTCAAGTTCAACCACGCCAAGCATCTGGAACCCAACCTCAACGCACCGTCGGGCCGCCGTACCCTGACCTGCGCGAGCTGCCATCAGCCCGACGCCGGCGGCCTGGCGATGAAGCCGGTCGACTTCGAAAGCATGTGCCACGACTGCCACACCCTGGGCTTCGACACGTTCGCGCCGGACCGCCAGGTGCCGCATGCGAAGGTGGCCGAAGTCGTCTACATGCTGGATGACTACTACGCCAGGCGCGCGCTCGAAGGCGGCTATACCGAAGCCAGCGCGCCGGGCTTCGTGCAGCAGCGCCGCCGCCCCGGCGAAGCGCCGCTGAGCCAGCAGCAGACCATCGAAGCGCTGAGCTGGGCCCGCGACAAGTCGCGCCAGGTCGCCGACAGCGTGTTCACCGGCCGCGCCTGCGTGACCTGCCATACGGTCACGCGGCCGAACGCGGCCGGCAGCACGCCGGGCACCGGCTGGCAGATCGCGCCCGTGCGCGTGTCGGGCATCTGGTACGGCGAGGCGAAGTTCACCCACGCCAAGCACTCGACCATGGACTGCAAGGACTGCCACAAGGCCGCCGAGTCCAAGAGCGCGAGCGATCTGCTGATTCCCGACATCGCGAACTGCCGCCAGTGCCACGCCGGCGCGAACGGCGGCAGCAAGGTCGCGAGCACCTGCGTGGACTGCCATCGCTACCACCAGTCGAAGACCCTGACGTTGAACAAGCTCTGAGAGCGGAGGTGCCTACGACGGATCCCGATGACGGCCGAACGATGAAACCGACCCGGTTCTTCTATCGGGCATTCGACGGGATCGTCCATGCCGCGTGTCTGTATGGCGCCGTGCCGTTCTCGTTGGGTGGCTTCGCGCTCGGTGTCTGGGCCGGTGAACGGCTCTGGCAATACCTCGGCATCTCCATGTCGGTCGTTACCGTCTATGCCGACATGGCGTTCGGCTTGGCGGGCCTGCTGCTGGCTTCGTACCTCGCTTTTCTGTTGATCGCCAGACTGTATTTCCTGACCCTCAACAAACGCCTGGCTCGCTACGAGATCGAGCACGGCGACGAAATTCGCGAGACAATCGAACGAGCCAACCGCGCCGAACCGGACTGGTGCTACCGGGACCGGCGACAGGAAGAAGCGGATGCCCCCGGCGAAGATGGTCCGCCGCATTCCATGCCGTATCGGACACGGTTCTCGTTCGAGAGCAATCACACGACGATTGCGCTGCCGGGAATAGCTTCCGGCCTTGCTGTCCCAGCCTCGTTCCGACGAACGTTTCGTTCCCGTGCGCCGCGCCGAACGCGCGGGTCGCGCGACGCATCCTGAAACAGCGTAGGTTGCGGTGAGCGCAGCGAACCGCAACGGCGAGGCGTTTCCGCGTGGCGAACGTCCTGCGACCCGAACCGAGTGCGGCACCGCACCTGATGCCGCAACGACAAGGCGTTCCGCGTGGCGAACGTCCTGCGCCCCCGAGCCGAGCGCCGTAGGTGCCGGCGAGCCGCCAGGCGAACCGCACCATCGCCCGGTTCCCGCTTGCATAGTCCGGCGACCAGGCGCTCGTCCCGTCGCGGTGCGACCATACCATGCAGAGCCATTACTCCCGTGCCGGAAATCCGGCGGAAAACGGCTTCGTTCGACGTTCTTCGCGAGCCGCACACCATGATGTTGCGGTTCGCCGGATGGCTCACCGCAACCTACGCGCCGGACGCCGCTTCCCGGACACGCCGATGTTCTGTTCGGCGCCGTCCCGGCGTTGTTGGACAAACGTGCGGCCCGACCCGGCACCGGGCCGCTATGACAACCGACGGAGCGCGGCGATGGGTTGGTTCGACCGACTGGGGAAACCGCGCAAGGTGCCGCACTGGCGCCAGTTCAGGGACCGGTTCTTCTGTCCCTGCTGCGACCTGCCGACCCTGCGTTCGCGCGGCAGCTTCGGCATCTGCACGATCTGTTTCTGGGAAGACGACGGCCAGGACAGCGCGGATGCCGACGAGGTGCGCGGCGGTCCGAACCACGACTATTCACTGACCGAAGCCCGGCGCAATTTCGCCGCGCACCGGACCCTGTATCGCCCCGAGGACCGCAGGGCGTTCGCGCGGAAAATGGAACGCGACGCGCACAAGGTCGTGGTGATCGCCGCATTGCGCCGCGCGCTGCAGAGCAACAGCCTCGACGACTGGGCCGCCGCACAGCAGGCCAAGGCCGAGTTCGATACGGCCATCCTCGGTGACGCCCAGTAGGCCGCCATGGCGCCCTCGGCCCGGAACGCGCAAGCGCCGGACCGCCGAGGGGATTGCGCCCGCCGCCCCGTCTGTCGACAGAACCGGCGGGCCGCTGCGGCGCAACCGTGCCGGGCGCCGGCGCCCGCCTCCGGCAACGGGCGGAATACCGCGCATCCGGACCAGATACGCAAGACGAACACGAAACCTGACATCGCTGATAACGCAGGAGAAACGGCGTCAAACCCGGCGCCTCCTGAGTTACCATCGCCGCGGGGAAACACTGATGAGACCTGCGCAGGCGCCTTGCGTCCTGCCCACTCGGAGGAGGGTGCGATGGGGAGCTCGCCGTTTCGCTGGATGCTGGCCGGCTTCTGCCTGGCCCTGACCGCCTGTAGCGGCGGCAGCAACTCCGGCAGCACAGTCGGCACCGCGCCGCCACCGACCAATCCGGGCACCGTCGACTCGGGCTGCAACGGCAGCTGCGGCAATGCCCAGTCCTTCCTGAGCGAGGACGACGTACGCAAGGTCATCGCCCAGGGCGTGGCCGAAGCCCGCGCCCAGGGCAAGCCGTCCACCTTCGTCGTCGTCGACCGCGTCGGCAACGTGCTGGCCGCCTACGCCATGGCCGGCGCGCCGCCGCTGGTCCGCGTCAGTTCGGGCCGCGGCGTCGTCGGGGGGCTCGAAGGGCTGGACGTGCCGGCCGAATTCGGCGCGCTGGCCAAGGCGCTGACGGCGGTCTACTTCTCGTCCGAAGGCAACGCGTTCACGTCGCGCACGGCCGGCCAGATCGCCCAGGAACATTTCAATCCGGGCGACCGCACCGCACCTTCGGGCCCGCTGTTCGGCGTGCAGTTCTCGCAGCTGCCGTGCTCGGACATCAGCGCGCGCTTCGCCGGCAGCGGCACGAACGCCGGGCCGCACCGCTCGCCGATCGGCCTGTCGCCGGACCCCGGCGGCATTCCGCTGTACAAGGCCGGCGTGCCGGTCGGCGCGGTCGCCGCGGCCGGCGCCGATGCGTTCTATAGCCTCGACGACAACGCCGGCGACCGCGACCGCAATCTCGACGAATACGTCGCGCTGGCCGCGACGTATGGCTTCGCCGCCCCGCAGGACCGCCGCGCCGACCGCATCACGGCCGGCGGGCTGAGTCTGCGTTTTACCGATGTGGAATTTTCCGATCTCGCGCGCGACCCGGCCACCGCGCCGCCCTTCGCGAACCTGACGCCCGCCGACGGCGCCTTGCTGCGCATGCCCGGCTATGCGGACCCGGTCGTGCTGCGCGGCCTCGCCCTGGGCACCGTGGAATCCGGCATCCGTCCGGACACGACCGACTATCCGGGCCTCGACGCGTTCGTGCTCGACGACGGCACCGGCACGAACCGCTATCCGCCGCGCGCCGGCACCGACGGCACGGCCGCGCTGACCCAGAACGAAGTGCGCACGATCGTCCAGGAAGCGCTGAAAGTGGCCGCGCGCACGCGGGCGCAGGTCAGGAAACCCCTGGGATCGCGCGCCGGCGAGACCGTCGTCGTCGTCGACACGAACGGTGTCGTGCTCGCGCTGGCCCGCTCGCGCGACGCGCTCGTCGACGCCGTCGACGTGACCACGCAGAAGGCGCGCACGGCCGCGTTCTTCTCCGGCACGTTCACGGCCGGCGACATCGCGACCACGGGCAGCGCGCGCTACCTGCGCGCCGGCACGCCCGACTTCGTCAACGGGCGCCTGGACCTGTTCACGGTCGCGCAGAGCGCGCCGAACGCCTACGTCGGCCAGCTGCGCAATTTCCTCGGCCTGCCGACCGCCTGGAGCGATGGGCAGACCGCGTATTCGCTGCGCACGATAGGCAATCTGTCGAGGCCGTTCTATCCGGACGGCGTGCCGGGTACGCCGCCGGGCCCGCTGAGCCTGCCGTTCGATCGCTGGAGTCCGTTCCAGGACGGCCTCGAACTCGATCTGGTCTACAACCAGATCGCCAGCCACGTGGCCTTCTATCTGAACCAGAAGGGCCTCGCGCTGAGTCTCGACGGCACCGCGCTCGCGCCGTCGCCGACGCCGGGCAACCCGACGCCGATCGCCGACGTCGGCATGAACTGCACCGGCATCCCGCGCCTGCCCAACGGCATGACCCTGTTCGGCGGCGGCTTCCCGATCTATCGCGGCAATACCCTGATCGGCGGCGTCGCGGCTTCCGGCGACGGCACCGACCAGAGCGACCTCGTCGCGTTCCTCGGCCTGCACAACGCCGGCACCACCTTGAACACCGGCGTCGGCAATGCGCCGGTCAATCTGCGCGCCGACCGCCTCGTGCCGCTCGGCGCGCGCCTGTCCTACGTGCAGTGCCCGCAATCGCCGTTCCTCGACTCCACCGCGCAGTACGTCTGCGAGGGCAAGTGACATGCGCCGACTCCGCCTGCGTCCGCTGGTCCTGACTCTCGCCGCGGCGTTCGCGCCGGCGGCCGCCCACGCCGACACGAGCGCGATCGGCCTGCACTGGCTGGAACTGACCCAGCTGCTGCCCGCGCCGACCTACGATCCGCTGGCCTCGGAAATCCCGCGGCGCCGGCCGGGCCATCCGTACGAGCGCTGGACACCCGAAGCGCTGCAGAATCCGGACAACATCGATCCGGCGCCGGTCGACCAGGCCGGCGAATTCATACCGGTGCCCGACCGCTGGCGCATCATGGAAGCGCTGGGCTTCAAGCATCCATGGTTCGACCCGTACAACCAGAACACGCTCAAGGCCGACAAGCCGATCCACGGCAAGGACTGGTTCCTGAACCTGCTCGGCGTGTCCGACACCCTGATCGAGCCGCGCAGCCTTCCGACACCGGCCGCGCCGCAGGCACCGAGCGAACCCGGCACGAACGACACACTGGGCGACGTGAACCAGCTGATCGCTGCGCAGACCTTCATCACGAGCGCCGTGTTCTACAAGGGCGACACGACGTTCAAGCCGCCCGAATACGAGTTCAAGGCCACCCTGGCCTTCAACTACAACCGCGTGCACACCGAGGAAACGCGCGCGCTGACGATCGACCCGACCCGCGGCGAGACGCGCGACGACGGCTTCGTCGGCGTGCAGGAACTGTTCTTCACCTGGGACTATTCCAGCGAGCGCCCGCGCTACGACTTCGACGACCTGCGCGTCGGCATACAGCCGTTTTCCAGCGACTTCCGCGGCTTCCTGTTCCAGGACAACCAGCCCGGCATCCGCTTCTTCGGCACGCGCGACTCGAACCGCTGGCAATACAACTTCGCCTGGTTCCGGCGCCTGGAAAAGGACCTGAACTCGGGTCTCAACGACGTCACGAAGAGCCCGCGCAAGGACGACATCTTTGTCGCGAACCTGTACCGGCAGGACTTCCCGTTCCGCGGCTTCACCTCGCAGGCGACGATACTGCACAACCGCAACCGCGAGACGACGCCGTTCTACGACTCCAACGGCTTTATCGTGCGCCCTGCAGCCATAGGCCGCGAAGCGCCGCGCGACTACGACGTGACGTATCTGGGCTACAACGGCGACGGACACATCGGCCGCGTGAACCTGACGGTGTCGGCGTATTACGCGATCGGCGACCAGTCGGCCGGCGTGTTCATTCCGCAGGGCACCGACATCCGCGCGGGCTTCCTCGCCGCCGAAGCGTCGATGGACTTCGACTGGATCCGCGCACGCCTGTCGGCGGCCTATGCCAGCGGCGACGACGATCCGTTCGACGACCGCTCGACCGGTTACGACGCGGTCTTTGAAAACCCGATCTTCGCCGGCGCCGACACGAGCTACTGGATCCGCCAGAACGTGCCGCTGATCGGCGGCGGCGGTGTGGCGATCTCGCAGCGCAACGGCCTGCTGCCGGACCTGCGTCCGTCCAAGGAACAGGGCCAGTCGAACTTCGACAATCCCGGACTGCGCCTGATCGGCATCGGCGCGGACTTCGATCTCACGCCGCAGTCGCGTCTGTCCGGAAATCTCAACGAACTCTGGTTCGACAAGACCGAGATCCTCGAGACCGCACGCAACCAGGCCGACATCGGCCGCCACATCGGCACCGACGTCTCGGTCGCCTGGATCTGGCGCCCGTTCGCGACACAGAACGCCGTGCTGCGCCTGTCCGGCGCCGCACTCGTACCGGGCTCCGGTTTCAAGGATCTCTACGGCGACCAGAAGTCGCTGTACTACACGGTGCTCGGCAATCTGATCCTGACCTACTGAGGTGACTGCCATGGGGAAGACGGTCGGGATTTTTTCGATCACTGGTGGGCGTGGTGTTGAGGCGTCTCGGCGGCTGGTGGTGAGCGACGGCGAAACCCATCCCCACCCATGCCCTCCCCTTGAAGGGGAGGGTTTTTCACGCTTTTCTTTCGGGGCGTGGCGAAACCCGTCGAGCCGGCCACTAGAAGCGAAGCGCACCGCATCGGTTCCGTACCTTCAGCCGAAGCGCGCCATTGCAAACCCTCCCCTTCAAGGGGGTGAAAGGCCGTCGCTCAGAACCGCAGGTTCTGACGGCCTTGAACGCCCAACGGGCCGGACGGGCATGGGTGGGGATGGGGTTGCCTTTGACTCCCGGACAAAGGCCACCGCATCAAACCCTCCCCTTCAAGGGGGTGAAAGGCCGTCGCTCAGAACCGCAGGTTCTGACGGCCTTGAACGCCCAACGGGCCGGACGGGCATGGGTGGGGATGAGGTTGCCTTTGACTCCCGGACAAAGGCCACCGCATCAAACCCTCCCCTTCAAGGGGGTGAAAGGCCGTCGCTCAGAACCGCAGGTTCTGACGGCCTTGAACGCCCAACGGGCCGGACGGGCATGGGTGGGGATGAGGTTGCCTTTGACTCCCGGACAAAGGCCACCGCATCAAACCCTCCCCTTCAAGGGGGTGAAAGGCCGTCGCTCAGAACCGCAGGTTCTGACGGCCTTGAACGCCCAACGGGCCGGACGGGCATGGGTGGGGATGGGGTTGCCTTTCACTCACAGACAACGCACGCCCCGCCTGCCCCAACCTGCCTCACCTTCGCAGCGATAGCCGCATCGCTGTTGATACTGTTCCTGCCGGCACTCACCCACGCCTCCGGCGAACCCGAAAAAGTCGAACGTACCTACGTCACCGCCCCGCCCGCGCCGGCCTTCCAGACCTGGGAACAGGCCGATGCGAAATCCTCAGGCTGCGTGTCCTGCCATACCGCGTCCGACCGCAAGACCATGCACGCGAGCCCGGCCGTCGTGCTCGGCTGCACCGACTGCCACGGCGGCGACCCGACCGTGTTCGGCAGCAACCCCGCCGTCGCCGAAAGCGAAGCGCCCGGCCAACGCGGAGACAAGCACGCCGAAATCCCCTACTCCGACACCGCCGGCGGCGGCGCGCCGCGCAACTACAGCGCCGGCTACATCGCCGCGATGGACAAGGCGCACGTGCTGCCGCAGTACCCCGAGCGCTGGCCGAACAGCGCAAACCCGCCGCGCAGCTATACGCACCTGACCCAAGAGGCGCCCGAGTTCGCGCGCTTCATCAACCCCGGCGACCTGCGCATCGCACGCGAGAGCTGCGGCGCCTGCCACCTGCCGCTGATCCAGCAGGCCGAAAAGAGCCTGATGGCCAACGCCGCGATGTTCTGGGGCGCGGCCGCGTACAACAACGGCATCCTGCCGTACAAGCATTCGATCCTCGGCGAAGCCTATACGCGCGACGGCAAGCCCGCCGCCGTCTCCAACGGCGTCGAGAACGACGCGGCCATGGACGCCGCCGGCATCCTGCCGAAGATCAACCCGATGCCGGCCTGGGAAACCGTGCCGCCGGCCGACGTGTTCCGCGTGTTCGAGCGCGGCGGCCGCAACATCGGCAACCTGTTCCCCGAAATCGGCGTGCCCAGCGAAACCGGCGCGATCCAGCGCCTGGAAGAACCCGGCCGCCCGGACCTCAAGCAGTCCAACCGTGGCCCCGGCACCGGCAGCCGCGTCGCGATCCCGGTGCTCAACATCCACAAGACGCGCCTCAACGATCCGTTCACCTGGTTCCTCGGCACCAACGACAACCCCGGCGATTTCCGTTCCTCGGGCTGCTCGGCGTGCCACGTGATCTACGCGAACGACCGCGACCCGCGCCATTCGGCCATCCACGCCAAGTACGGCAACATGGGCATGAGCGCGCAGGCCGACCCGACGATTCCGAAAGGCGAATCCGGCCATCCGATCAAGCACGAGTTCACGCGGCAGATCCCGACCAGCCAATGCATGATCTGCCACATGCATCAGCCGAACATGTTCATCAACTCCATGCTCGGCTACACCATGTGGGACTACGAGTCCGACGCGCCGTTCATGTGGCCGGAGAAGCAGCACTACCCGGACGACGAGGAAATCTTCAAGACCCTCGCGCGCAATCCCGAGGAAGCCGCGATCCGCGGCAAATGGCGCGACGTCGATTTCCTCAAGGACGTATCGCTGCTGAACCCTCAGCTCAAGGACACCCAGTTCGCCGACTACCACGGCCACGGCTGGAACTTCCGCGGCATCTACGCGCGCGACCGCAAGGGCAACCTGCTCGATGCGAAGCAGGACAAGATCGACGACAACGATCCGGAGAAATGGAAGAAGGCCGTGCACATGTCGTCGATCCACGTCGACGTCGGCATGCAGTGCGTGGACTGCCACTTCTCTCAAGATGCTCACGGCAACGGCTATCTGAAGGCCGAAGTCATGGGCGGTGTCGAGATCCAGTGCCAGGACTGCCACGGCACCGTCGATGCGCTGCCGACCCTGAAGACCTCGGGCCCGGCCGCGCCGAAGGCCGGCCATGACCTCGCGCTGATCCGCAACCCCGACGGCAAGAAGCGCTTCGAATGGGTCGGCGACCAGCTGATCCAGCGCTCGGCCGTAACGCCGGGCCTGGAATGGACCATGAGCCTGACCAAGGACGTGTCCAACCCGGCGTCGCCGAACTACAACGAGAAGGCCACGCGCGCGCATGCGATGTCGCGCGATACGGCCTCGCAGAGCTTCGGCGCCGACGTGCCGCTCGACAAGCGCGCGCACGGCGAAGACAAGATGCTCTGTTACTCCTGCCACACCTCGTGGACCACGAGCTGCGGCGGCTGCCACCTGCCGATCCAGGCCAACGCGCAGACCGAGCGGCACAAGTACGAAGGCGGCATCACGCGCAACTTCGCGACCTACAACCCGCAGGTCGCGCGCGACGACATGTTCTTCCTCGGCGTGCACGGCGGCATCAAGGACCACAAGGTCGCGCCGGTGCGCTCGTCCTCGGCGCTGATCCTGTCGTCCACCAACATCAACCGCGAACGCATCTACATCCAGCAGCCGCCCGTGTCCGCGGCCGGCTACTCGTCGCAGGCCTTCGCGCCGCACTACCCGCATACCGAGCGCAAGACCGAAACCAAGACCTGCACCGACTGCCACCTGTCCAAGGACAACGACAACAACGCGATACTCGCGCAGACGTTGCTGCTCGGCACGCGCTTCGTCGACTTCGTCGGCTTCAACACCTGGGTCGGCGGCGACGGCGAAATCGGCGCCATCCGCGTGACCGAATGGGACGAGCCGCAGGCCGTCATCGGCAGCTACCTGCAGCGGTACGCCTACCCCGACTGGTACGCCAACCACCAGAAGGCCGGCCAGCGCCTCCAGGAGGCCTACGAACACAACGCCGGCACCGCGAACTGCATCCAGCTGCGCGGCGAATACCTCTACGTGGCCGAAGGCACCAAGGGCATGCGCGTCTACGACGTCGCCAGCATCGCCAACAAGGGCTTCTCCGAACGCATCATCACGGCGCCCTCCTCGCCGCTGGGCCAGGACACGCACATCGCGAGCAAGAATGCGACCTGCGTCCAGCTCGCGACGACCCAGCCGGTCTCCTACGCGCGCAACCAGAACGCGCGCAAGATCGAGGCCAACCAGGAACAGGCTATGCACGCGATCTACAAATACGCGTTCATCACCGACGCCGAAGAAGGCCTGATCGTCACCGACATCGATACGCTGGCCGACGGCGAATTCCGCAACAACTTCCTGACCCGCGCCGCGACGTGGAATGAAGGCGGCGTGCTGACCGGCGCGAAGCACCTCGCGATCGCCGGCACCACGTTCTACGTCGTCACGAACACCGGCGTCGTAGCCCTGGACATGGACGACCCGCTCAAGCCGCGCGTGCTGGCGACCGTACCCATCGCCAATGCCCGCGCCGTGCAGGTCCAGTTCCGCTACGCCTTCGTCACCGCCGCCGACGGCCTCCACGTCCTCGACGTGACCAAGCCCGCCGACGCCCGCGAAGTCCAGAGCGCCTTCCTGCGCCTGTCCGATCCGCGCAAGCTGCATCTGGCCCGTACCTACGCCTATGTCGCGAACGGCGCCGAAGGCCTGGCCATCGTCGATATAACGCGGCCTGAACAGCCGCAGCTCTACGAGATGTTCAATGCCGGCGGCAAACTCAACGACGCGAACGACGTCGTCGTCGGCACGACCAACGCCTCGCTATTCGCCTACGTCGCCGACGGCAAGAACGGGCTCAAGGTGATCCAGCTGACGAGCCCCGAGTCGCAGCCGAAGTTCTATGGGTTCAGCCCCGATCCGAAGCCGCAGCTGATTGCGTGGCGCGAGACGGCCAAGCCGGCGTTGTCGCTATCACGAGGCCTCGAACGTGACCGTGGTGTCGACGAAAGCGGCAACCAGATCGCCATCTTCGGACGCATCGGCTCGCGGCCGTTCAATCTGCAGGAGATGCAGAAGCTGTATCTCGATGCGGATGGCAAGCCGTGGGGCGTCAGCGATCCCGTACCGGCGAACGCCACGACGCGTAAAACCGCCGAGCCCAAGCGCCGTCCCTGACAAACTAGCGACGCCAAGAAACGCTCGGCGCCCTCTCCAAAAAGCGCGAAAACCCTCCCCTTCAAGGGGAGTGGATCCAAGTGCATGAAAGGTTCGGGCAAGATCTACGGCGCCTGTATGCGTCGCCGCTGATACTCGACCAGCCCACTAAGACAAACCCCTTTCCGATAACAAGCAGGCGGCGGCCAATCTGAAGGGCTCAAAGCAGAAAAACGCCAATTCAAACCGCCACTCGTCTTCCGTGGACTCAAAGCCTGTTCAGCGGCCGCGCAGCCTCCACCGCATGACACAGCACTAATCAAGTCGAATTACTTCAGCAGTTCATTGAAATAGAGTTCGACAAAACGCTGAAGTGCCTTCGCTGAAGTGTAAGCTGCGTACTTTTGGTCACTGTCACCCTTCTTCGGATCTGCAAAGTCGCAGACGGACTTAATACCAAAAAAACAAGGCCGAGGCTCAGTCGCCTGCGAGCTGGCGAAATAGTGCCCATACATTTCCATATCGATGGCTAAGACCTGACGCTGTTGGCTCTTAACAAACTGCTCAAGCGTCACTCCATCCGCAAGCACAGCGGCCCCGGACGCGAACGGGCCTATGTGGAGTTTGAGGTCGCTCGCTCGCCCTCCTAGCGTCCTCACCTCCGCCAACCACTTCACGTCTCTTCGCATCTGCTCGAAACGTGCTCGACCCCACTCGGTAGCAGCGATCTGATGTGGTGCTATTTGGAACTGAACCCCAAGATCCTCGGAATAGATTGATTTTCCGCTTTGGTAGTCCCAAACGGGGTCTGCGAAAACAATATCGCCGATGTTTGTCTTATCCCGCTGACCAGCACAGATTCCGACCATTACACAGGCTCGCGGCGTAAATTGAGCTAGCAGCTTAGTTGCACGCGTCGCTGTCGGGACCATCCCCATGCGACCAATACATGAAGTGACTACACGGATCTGTCGATCACCTGCCGGAGCCAAGCATTCTCTTACGAAAGTCGTCGCATCGGACGGCCGATCCGATTGCCATAACCAAGGAAGTGCATAAACCGCGTCCATTTCCGGTTCCGCCAACGCAGCCAACACGAGGAGGTCGCAACGAAAATGCTTCGTCTCATCTGCTCGGCTCAACTTAACCCAATCAATACTAGCGACTACCGACGCGACCCACTCGCCATTCATTTCATCTGTCTTAACAATATTCCAGAGACGGCCGAAGAATCGCGGAGCGGCCAGCTTGTATGCGTCGTCATACTCTGTGATTCCAATGATCTGAGCCGGTTTTGAAAGCGCAGATGACTCAGAAATCTGATCTATCAGCTCAATAGAAACATTAGGATCGGGCGCACCGTTTCGCTGGGGTAAATTGATGTCCAAAATCATCAATGAATAGCTGTGCTTCTCGAGGAAACCTCTCGCCTCGCTCGCGCTTTGCGCGTGGGTAATCTCCACATCAAGCGAATCCGTAGCGTTAAGCTGAGCTTTCAGTTTCTCAACCCGCTTTGCCGAATCGTCTACGAAAAGCACTTTCATGATCTGGCTCCCCCGATGTGGCTCGACAGCACATTCGCGAGATCACTTCGCCATTGGCCAGTTATTGTGTTGTACCGCACCAGACCCGCAAAGCAATCACTATACTTTGCCGATAAAGTCTTTAGTAGAGCACTCAAACTGATAGTTGACCCTTCGTAGTCAAAAGCTTCGTGCTGCGTGATGATAATTGTCGGAACAACTATCTCCGCGTGCTGCATGTGATCCAACACCGATATTCCTCCTGCGCTCTGAGGACGACCACCAGGCTCGGACCGCCCAATGTCAAAAGTCGGAAGTGACATGTCGAGAAGGATCAGATCAGGCTTTGTACGACGCAACGCATCGATTGCCGATCTGACTGACTTCACTTTCAGCATACTGAAGTCACCATCACGCTCGACCAGAAACGATTCAATGTTCTGACTCTTGGGGTCGTCATCTTCAGCGAACAATATCCGCATCACGCGCTCCATGAGCCACATCAATATTCTCAAAGAAGTTAATTTTCACCTCTAAAACAAAATTACCTTCTTCGTCAAAATAAAAATCAACCCCTCCATGGGGTGGAGAAGAGAACGTACCAGCAAGCTTCTTCAACCCACTTCTTCCCTCGCGAGAAACATCATCAACGAAATCACCCCTACTTATGCTGTCCCGTATCAACTCGAGTAGTTCAAGAGATGTGTGCGTTCTTTTCGAAGGATGAGTCTTGCTTGAAACGATGACAGCTATGAATTTCTTCTTGTCATCAATTGTAGTGAAAATTCTTATCGAGCAATTGTCCCTTAGACCACTGTGCGATCTCGCGTTTCCAATCGCCACATGTAGGATATCGGTCATCATTGGAACGATATTCGAAGTCATCTTTCTATCATTTGCGTGGCTACATTCAATAGTTGGCGAAAACGCCTTGTGCGCCGAAAGGACCGATTGCTTTGCGATAGAAACCGCCTCTTCGCAGGTAAATTCTCTAGCGAGCACCGACCAATCACTTCGATCAAACCACCCAATCACGGCCCCCAGAGCGACCTTCACTTCGCCATCGCATAGCGACAACTCTCTCTGTAGGTTCAGGTACTCAGCTGAATCACTACACTGAACAGCAGCGCTATGCTGAATACCATGAAATAGATAGCTAAACTTCCCTTTTGTTTCTTTCTCAAGAAGCCACTGCGTAGCCTTAAGCGAAGGCTCGACCAGGATCCAGAGGGCTCTCACGGCGAGATCAAAAAATTCATCAAACGTAGTAGCAGGCGTTACTCTCGACCGCAGCACCCGAATCATTGGACCTGGAAAATCTAGCTCTATTAAAGCATTCGGATGCTCTTTAGAACGAATATGCAAGATCTTGTCTTTCAGCCGAAGAAGCTCATTGTCAAACTCCCGATTGAATCGCTCCAACTCTCTTGAGAATCGCGTACGCTGGAGTTCGGAGCAGTCGCTGAGCCGCTTAAGCCAGTACTCATTTCTCTGGTACTTTCCAGACTGAGCACGATCAGTAGTGAGCTTTCTCCGCTCAACTGGACTTCTGAGCTCACCAACCACTGTTCCATGCCGAATCCTTCTGCTTAAGTACGCATCTAGCCCGTGGACAGGGTCATAAAGAAACTTATCCGCAATTTCCCTGAAGATTTCTACGAACAGCGCGTCGTACTCGCTACTGGGCACAACGAGGTCGTGAGTTGCGTAGTCACTTCTTGATAACTCCTTTAAAATTGCCTCAAAACTCTCTTCTTTTGTCAGCTTTGCCTGAACAAAGCTCTTATATCTATCGAAGTCGTCAGTAAGTTCTCTCGATACCGACTGCCTAACCGCCTCATAGTCGATATGAATTCGCGTACTGTCGACCAAACGAATCCCCTCGACTAGAAGTTGCCTTTGCTTAGCCGCGACAATCTCCGCCTCATACGACGATGCCTGCTCAGCATCAAGCTTCTGGAGAAGGTGGCAGATCTCTATGCGCTCTTCTTCGATCGCCTTAGAGCCACCTAGCGCAGGCACATGCTCAAGCCTCTCGCTTGTGCACACTTTCGCGAGGAACCTTATCTTTAGTGGATCATGGTCGTTTTCAGCTAGCGGAATTCGAGAAGGCTTTTCGATGCTCTGAGCGAAAAGAAACTCAGAAATCGAAAATCTAGCTAAAGATACGTATCGTTCCGGCACAGTATCCGCAAGGGCTCCGAGCGCTATCGGAATTTCGATACTGCCCCGCTCAGGCTTGAAATCGCGCCAAGTCACAGGGTCGAAAAGAGTATGCAAGCACAACGAAGATGATGTCGCGCCGCTCTCTGAAACTTCCTGCGCAACTATTCCTGCCGCTTCGCAATACCGTTGCTGCTCGCACAGCGCTCTCAATACAATTGCGCTCGCTCGAACCGCAACAATTCTGACAGAAATTCCTCGCACTTTATTCAGAATACGAATTTCAGCCTCACTCACATCTTTCGATTTCTTCTGACAAATTCGTAAAAAGTCATCGACCCACCCAATTGAATGAGGTGTCGCTATAGAAGCATGATCCTCTCCGATCTCCTTGTTCCAAAAGCGAAACGCTACTTGACGCCAGTGTACAGAGAATGCGTTCGCCAACTCTGCGCCCTCAGCATGTATCAAAGCACTGAACGCACGGAACCCGGGAAATACATCGAAGTTAGCGAGCAGCTTGCTTGCCGCGTCGAATGCTTGGTCGTACCCGGAACGCTTCTGAAATACCACTGGAAGCAATGTATGCAACTGTGTGCGCGGAGATGACTTCGATAAGACCGGGTATCTCTGATTCTTTTCGCGTGTCGCGCGCGCCAAAGAAAAAACGAGTCTATTTACATTGTCGAGACGGTCAGTTCGCAGTTTTTCTCGACAGTACGCCATTGCAGCGGTTGGCCGACCGGCAATGAGAATCCTGAATGCACGAGACGACCGGAGATTGTCAATTATTGTTGTATGAGTGCCATCTATAATGGCGTCAAGGCGCCTATCCGAAACTCTCTTGCGCAGCTCTCGGAGATCTTCTTTTAGTGACTCTAGAATTGATCCAGCGCCGATAGATTTTAGGTGGAACATGCAGTCAACAAAGCATTCGTATACGTCGATATCGGAATGCGACTGCTCAATGCGCAGGACGTCGGCAATTCCTCGCTCACCTTCTGGCAGCTCGGAAAGTAGGTGGTATTTTAAGTACGCTTTCTTATCTCTTGCGGTTCTTGACCTATTTAAATTTCTCTCCGCAATCATGCGATAGCTTTCGAAGCTTGTTCTGGGTTCATTACGTATCGCTGCATGAAAGGTGATAAACCTTGCCAGAGATCCTTTTCCAAGCGTCGCGCGTATTCCCTGCGCGCGTTTCTTTTGAGCTTCTAGACCAACAAACGATTGCAGTATTGCAAGCTCCGCCTTGATCACCCACAACGACTGACCACGACTCTCAACAATTGCCGCGCACATTCGGACTGCGTCTTCGCCGCGTCCTCGCCAGACCGCGCTTTCGATCTCGTCGCGCAGATGAAGGAAAGAACGGATTTCGTCAGAAACTGAGCAGAATCGCGCACAAAGCCAAGCTAGCTCGTGCAGTAGTGGAGCCTCGGTCGCTCCAATGAACCGGTCAATGTTGTCAAAATCCGTGGCGAGCGGGGTATACTTCGCTAATTTGAATATTCTATGACCAGAAAGCCATTGATTGAATTCACGGTATCGCTCTGTTGGAAGTTTCGCCCTAGCCTCAAGCATCGCTTTTCGCAATGATGCACGTGCTCTGTGCACCCTTGTTCGCTCGTCCACGTCGTACGAGCGCTCAGCAATCACGCTTAGGTAGCGGCGTACAATGGAATGGAATGACGCGCTTCGGTTAGCGTGCTTTTTCATCTAGCAGCAGTCCATAGTTTATTTCACCGAACTTGCGTAGGAATTTCTGTTATCAGAACCAAGTTACTTCTTATGTTGAATACAGGTTCGCGTCATATAATGGAATGACGCGCTTCGGTTAGCGTGCTTTTTCATCTAGCAGCAGTCCATAGTTTATTTCACCGAACTTGCGTAGGAATTTCTGTTATCAGAACCAAGTTACTTCTTATGTTGAATACAGGTTCGCGTCATATAATGGAATGACGCGCTTCGGTTAGCGTGCTTTTTCATCTAGCAGCAGTCCATAGTTTATTTCACCGAACTTGCGTAGGAATTTCTGTTATCAGAACCAAGTTACTTCTTATGTTGAATACAGGTTCGCGTCATATCAAGTTCGAAAACTCGAGAGCTGCTCGTCTTTGGATCAAACTGACTCTCGGCAAGACTAATTGATACCAGCTTGGACACAGCGGCCTCTGCTATGCGGAGCTCGTCTTGAACGACGCCGGACACGTTGCCGGATTGAACTGATATACGTCGGCACCAGATAGCGATCGCCGTACCCTTCGATGACATTCTCCATCGCTGCGGAGACACGCTTGAGCTGGTCGGCTTCCTTGATCGCGCGATAGGCGTCACCAGCGACCTCCAGAGCCCGTGCCTCTGCGTCCGCAATAGTGCTCTTGGCGCGTCTGTTCGCGCTCTCGGTCAAGCTCGCGACCTTTGCCTGAGCGTCGGCATGCGAAAGTCTTCGCATCAAGCTTGAGCGCATTCGCCGCAGCAGCCGCCTCGGAGCGAACCTGATCGGCCTCCGTCAGAGCGGCGGCGCGTATCACGGTGGCCTCTTTCGCTGCATCGGCCAGAATGCGGCGTCCTTGCTCACGCAACGCTGCGGTTGCCGCCATTGCATCGCGAACATTGGCGAATGGACGCAAGCTCAGCAGCTCGCGGTTCAACGCATCGATCTGCTCTTGAAATCGCTGCGCCGCTTCGTCGGCAGCCCTCTTGGCTTCGTCAGCGGCTCGTTTGGCGTCTTCCGCTGCTTTTCTTGCCTTCTTGGCATCCGCGATCCGTGCTTGATGCACGATGACCAGTGCAGTAATCGCGAATGCCAACAGAATCCAGGCCATAGCCTCCCCCGAGGTTGTTCAAGCACCGCGCTATCGTAATCACTCCGTCCGAAGCCTGATCTTTTGCATCGCAACATTCATCGCTCGCTGCGCTTCCGAGGTCCGCTAAAACCTTCGACCCGCTTAGTTTCGCAACGCAACAACCTTTTGCACGCGAACTCACGCAGCACTCGACTCGTCTTGCCAGACTGTCTCGAACACACGAAACCTCTCACCTGACCTCACGACTGGCCCGGGCACGCCCCGCATGACGTGACTGCGCCGCAAACTCGTGACGATCCGTTACTACAAGCGCAATCCTGATGACGATCGCATCAATTTCTACATTTATTGCCTACGACATATCCAGTGGACGCCAATGCAGGCGTGAGGTATGCGCCATTCGGGACAATTTTGGCCTTGACGATGGCGGTAGCCAGATCAACAATCCGACTCGTTGCCGCCAATTCGGCAACCGGGTCTGGCAGCTCGAAAACCTCATAGGCGCACACAGCGCCGCACAGAACGTCGGCGTTTTTTTATGCCCGATTTTCCTGCGGTGTAGCCTGTCGTTTTCTGGCGGGCGGTGTGCGGGGAGCCGCAAGGCTCGCCGATGCCTATGTCGGTCCTGCCAGCCCGCACACCGTTCGCCACCCTTTCGCGGTAGCGGGTGGCGACTCCACGCAAAGGGAGTTGTCCATGGAAATTCGGTATGCATCCTGCGGCACCGGCATCCGGCCCGGCCGCCTTGTCCACGCTGCCCGCGTCGTGCCTTCCTCATCGAGGAGCACGCCATGACCCGCCACGGTTCGTTCTATCCCCTGCGCCGCGACGTCGCCTCGGCCGAGCCGGTGATGTTCGCCTACGTCCTCGACCAGCCCGCCCAGCGCGAAGCCTTGCAGGAAGAAATCCTCGAACGCCTCGCGGCGATCCAGTCGCTGAGCCAGACGATGGCGACGGCACAACTGGAATCCCCCGACCCGCGCTCCCACGGCGGCCTGCTCGATGCCCTGGCCATCCTCTCGCGCGACGTGCGCGGGCTGATGGAGGCGCGTTTCCATCCGGGGCCGTAGGTCCTTGCTGCCGGAGCGGCGGTGCGCCGCTCCGGCTTTTGCCCCGGCCAGCTGCAATTGCTTCGGACTTACTCAGTGGATAGGTGCCCGCGGCTCGGTTTCAGGCGCTGCCGGCTCAGGTCTGCCCCCATTCGCTCCAGCGCCGGCTCGATAGCTGCTGGGCAATGAGTTCGCTCGACAGCGTCTCGCCTTTCCGCAGATCGAGTTTCCGGAGATCGAAGTAGCGGTGGCCCGGAATTCCGCCGGGGCTGTCCTTGACGAACGTCGTCGGCACCAGATCGGCGAACAGATAGAACGTGTGAGGCTCTTCGAGCAGATCCCAGTCGCGGGACTTGGCCGCTTCGATCGCGCCGAGAATGCGCTCGCGTTCCTCGGCCGTCGCTCCGGGCGTTTCGACGACGCCGTCGCGGACCGACACGTCGAGTACGCGATGGATCGCACCGATGGCGTGCACGCACTTGTCGCGATAGACGCCGAACCAGTTGCCGAGCCGGCGCGAACGCGTGGCCGGGCAGTAATACAGCCGATAGTGCAGGTTGTCGTCGAACGATTGGCCGCAGGGTGGAACGAACAGCGTGTAGTCGTCGACGGGCAGCAGGTCGCTGTCGGCACAGAAGCCCTCGAAGTCGTCGATCAGCGCCGCGAGGTCGGCGTCGGCTATGGCGATCGCGCGGCACTGGTCGATGAGCTGCTTGAACGAACGCACGAACACGCGCACCTTGGGCTCGCTGTCGGCGGCGGCGAACAGTCGCGCCAGCGACGGCGCCTTGTCGACCGGTTGCCGCCCGAGCAGCAGGAGCACCGGATTCGGTGACGAGCGAACCTGCTCCAGGTGACCGATGGCCTGGTCGACGTCGAAGCTGTCGCCACGCTTGGTTTCGATGAGCAGGTCGAAACCCCGCTGGCGAATGAGGCCGTCGGCGACGCGCGCCGGACCACGAACCTGCTGGTGGAAGGTCGGCCCGACGTCGATCGCCAGCGCACTGTCATCCTCCAGCAGGCCTTGCAACAGGCTCTCGAACGCACCGCGGCGGGTCTGATGGATCAGGCGCAGAAGTAGTAGCACGTTGTTGGTCGCGACGTTCTCGGCTTGCGCATAGCGCTGGAAGAAGTGAAGGCTGGTCATGATCCTATCGGTCCGGGATTGAGGAAGAGAGTGCGGCTCGGCTCGCACTGCCGCGTCAGCAATCACCCTCTCACCTCGCGAACGTGTCACCAGGGCGTGTTCCCTATCCGGCGCCGAGAGGGTGAACTTCCTCCCGCCATTGGATGCTTCCGGCGTCTCAGAGAACCATCCGCAAACGCCGGGTTGAACGCCCGTTGCGGCTGTTGCACCCGCCGAAAATGGCAGTTGTACGCAACGATCGACCCGCCGATACTTCGACCGGCTCGCTGGCCAGCGAGGCCATGCGCGCGTGTTATCGCGGTACTTCATCTCAGGAACGAGGCGAACCGGATGAGAAAGGCTTTGCTGTTGCCGTGGCTGGTTCTGTTGGTAGTCGGGCCGAACGCAGCGGCGCAGAGCAACGCTCCGGTCGCCATTGGCGAGACTGCGAACCCTGCAGCGCAGGAACAACGGGAGGTCCGGCGCAACGCCATTTCCCTGGCGCGTATTCGCTCTGCGGCGGATCTGGACAGCTATCTCCGGACGCACGAGACCAGTCCGCTCGACGCATTGAGCGAGCCGTCGCGAAAGCGGTTTTTGGAAAGCCTGGTTTTCACCGACCAGGGCCTCGGCAGCTATCGATATCGGGAGCTCGAGGCGGAATTGAGCCCGCGTCAGGCGTTCGAGCTGTTGAGTCTCTTCGGCGCGCAGAAAACCGTGGCCCAACTGGATTTCTCGCACGCCGACTGAGCGGGGCAGTGAATAGCGCGTCCGCCTTCCTGGATCTGCCGGCTGCTCGCGCGATGGCCACCGCCCTGCCCGCATCCCCCCTCCGCCGCCGCATGCCACCGACGACAAGCCCTGAGTTCGACGCGCTCCATCGCGCGCTTCCGGAAATCCCGTGGCTGTCGAATACGGGAAAGACGACGCCGATAGCCCTGCCCCCCTTCCATACCGTTTCGCCGATACGGCGGATGAAGCTCACGGATTGACCCGCTGGAATCAGCCACCGGCCAGTGATCATGAAACCGACGCTCGCCCCATGAGCCCATTTCCGTACGCATTGCCCCGCTTGTTGAATAACCTTATCGCCGCGGGCGTCTGGCCGGGCCCTGACGGTCCGTCCATGGCAGCCCAGCAGTTGGCGCCACGGGTGTCGCGCGAGCACTCGAGGATGTTTGCCGAAGACGAGACGCTCATCTGTCTCGAACGTCCGCCGTTCCGCACCATCGCCGACGCGGTGCGACAGGCAGGATCGCAGGGCGATTTCTGGCAGCGATTCGGCGCCCTCCATCAAATAGCACCCGACCAGGCACTGATCATCGGAGACTTCGGCATGGGCTCGGATTCGCCGATCGTGCTGCATTTCCGCGAGAACGCGGCGGATCCTCCGATACTTCGTCTACGGTGGGGGACTCGTGGAGAGCGCAATGCATGGATTCAGGGCGCGCCCAACTTCGACGCCTTCGCCAGGCTCATCGGCCTGGTGACGTAGTCCTGACCGTCGCCATGAGCAGTTATCGCGGATGCCGAATTTTTTCCTGATGCCAATATCGACGAATAGCGCGCCACGATGTTCGCCAGAGATCTGCAGCGCTGAATCGGCGTCGCTATAGTTGGCGCGCCTGTCGCAGCAGCAATGCCCTACTCGGACGAATGGAATTCTTCGACCATGCCGGAAGCCAGGAAGACTCGAGCACTCAGAACAAGACCGGCCGAATCCAGGTCCGACCCGTCGCCGGCTTGGCGGGCAGCATCCCGGCGCCGACGCGCCCTGCTCGGCCTCTCGGCTTTCGCAGCGGCGGCTTTCTTCAGCATCGCGGCCTTCCGCGTCCTGGTCGGCCATACAACGATTGCCCCGGTTGCAGCATCCGAGGCAGCGACGGGCGCGAGCTACACCGTAGCGCCGGCTAAGGAACCTCTGAACAAGTTCTTGTGCTGAAATAGCGTCAACCCGCCAGCAGGAATCGGTCGATGTCGCAGATGAGCTTCGGTGATTCGGAGTACGCGAGCAAGCGCAAACGGACACGTCGCGAGATTT